>Ga0209086_10003286_pt1 | contig 12403 bp, 8 predicted proteins | sample M_130207_XF_Meta_FD_187312 | JGI IMG/M metagenome (GOLD analysis project Ga0209086, IMG submission 187312) | Freshwater microbial communities from Lake Montjoie, Canada to study carbon cycling - M_130207_XF_MetaG (SPAdes) (version 2) | ecosystem: Environmental > Aquatic > Freshwater > Lake...
TAAAGGTGCGGCCGTCGATGAGTTTGCCGCTGGGATCGACGTTCGCGGCGAGTGTGTAGCTGAAGTCGTGGCCTGCGCGGTCGATGCCGGTGATGCGTTCGCCTTCCTCAATGCCGCGATAGCGCGTGCGCCAGCCGCCTAGGATGTCGAAGCTCTCCAAGGCGAGGCCCACGGGATCGAACTTCGCGTGGCAACCAGCGCAGGATTTTTCCTTCGTGTGCATCGCCATGAGATCGCGGATGGTTTTGGCACCGCGAATGTCCGGCTCGACAGCGGGCACGCTGGGCGGCGGTGGAGGCGGAGGTTGGCCGATGAGTCGCTCCATGACCCACGCACCACGCACGACGGGCGAGGTGTTGGTGCCGTTCGCGCTAACCTTCAATACAGCCGCCTGCGTGAGCAATCCGCCGAACGGACTGCCTTCTGGCACGGCGACTTTTCGCATGGCGGAGCCACTGAGTGGCGGGAGCTGGTAGTGCTTTGCGAGACGGTCGTTGGCAAAGACGAAGTCGGCCTTTGCGAGCAAGCTGGCGGGCATGTTTTCGCGAATCATCGCGGTGAAGAAGGTGCGCGTCTCGCGCTCCATGCTCTCCACGAGATACTCATCGAAGCGATACTCGGGGAAGAGCCGGATGTCGGGATCATCACGACGAATGTGGCGCAGGCTGAGCCAGTAATCGGTGAAGTTTTTCACGAAGCGCTCAAAACCACCGCTGGCAATGAGACGCGTGGTTTCGTCACGCAGTGTCTTGGCATCATGGAGCTGTTTTTTTGCTGCTAGCTCGCTCAATCGCGCATCAGGCCGCGAGTTCGTGAGAAAATGCGACAGGCGCGATGCGATGGCAAAGTGATCGTCGGCGGATTCGGGCTCGCGGAGATAAATGAAGTCGCCAGAGGCCAAGAAGGCCTTGTAACCGGCCAGCATAGCTTCTTTGAACGGCGCACCTTTCTCCAACCGCTCGGTGATGAGGGCATCAAACAAGCGCAGATCATCCTCCGACACCGGTTCGCGTGCGGCGAGCTTCACAAAGCGACGCAGCAGGCGTTTTGCATCTCCTTGAGCGTTCTTTGGCTTCACCTCGATGCCGAGATCATCAAACAGCACGCGATGCGAAGGCGGCGGCCAACTTGAAGGCGGAATGGGGCCTTCGACTTCGAGCCACTGCACTGCGACACCCGGCTGACCACCTTCCGGGAAAGGCGGATAGCGATAGGTCGGCGCGGAGCCGTTGGGATTCATCGCCAGCGGCATCGGCAGGCCGAGCAGGCTGTATTCAAACGACTCGCCAGCACGTAGCGTGATCGTCGTTTCATAGATCTGCTTCTTTGGCTGAATGTCGATCACGCCACCGGAGGCACGCACTTCATTGATGATGTCCACACCGGCGGGTTTGCGCGTGCGGAATGTCATCGGCACCGGTTGCTTCGCGGGGAGCAACGCGAAGCCAGGCTGCTGCAACACGGCCCGTGCCGAGAAGCGCACTTTGTAGCGCCCGGAGTGCTTTGCGACGACGTCACGCGGCGTGCCGAGGTAAGGCCAACTCGCCGAGCGAAACAACGCCAACTCGATACCTTCATCCGTTGCAGCCTCTTTTCCCTTCTTGCGATCCAACTCGATAAATTTGTTATTCTTGGCGAAAAACATCGCCTCGCGATTCCCAAAAGTGCTGGTGCCTGGAAACAAATCCGTGCCCACCACTCGCTTCTTCACCACTGGCGGCGGCGCAGGCTCCGTGACCATCGCCGCGCGCAGCGCAGCCTCTGCAGCATCCAGATAGGCGGTGAGCTGCACCCGAGACATGTCGAGCATGCTGCCTGTTTTATTGAAGCGATGCCCCTCGCGGTCCTCGGGCAAAATATCGCGGATGTCGAGATCCGGCAGTTGCAGCACATCGCGCAAGTTTTGCTCATCCTCATCGCGATTCAGCCTGCGCAGCGGCCCACGACCATTCGCCAGCACTTCCGCATGATCTGCCTCGTAAAGCGAAGCATCCAGCGCCTTCACCAAAGCTGCACGATCCTCCGCCGACATGTCCCCAGCCTTCGGCGGCATCTCACCTTTCTCCACACGGTCATGAATGCGCACCCACCGCTCACGCGTCGCGCTATCACTGAGATCAAACTTCAGCGCCGTGAGATCGAGGCTGCCTTTGGTGGTTTCTTTGTCGTGGCACTCGATGCAGCTCTCGGAAATCGCCATGGGGGCTTCAAGCGCGGAAACAGCGTTAGAAACGAACGCTGTGGCAAAGAAGACGATGGCGGGTTTTACACGGGGGTGCATCTTGGGTGCGAGTTAACGCTCCGTGTGCCCATTATTTTCCCTTCATCCGATGATCCGGACCATTCTGCTCCTCCTAACCGCCATGTCTGCTCACGCCGTCGAAATCATCGCGCACCGAGGTTTTTCCGCACGTGCACCGGAAAACACGCTCGGGGCATTCAACCTGGCCTGGGAGAATGGCACAGATGCCTGTGAGCTGGATGTGTATCTCACTGCCGATGGCAAAACGGCGGTGATTCACGACAAGGACACGAAACGCACCGCTGGAGTGACGTTCGACGTGGCGACATCGAAGCAGGCCGAATTGACGGCGCTCGATGCCGGTTCGTGGAAAGGCAAAGAGTGGGCGAATGAAAAAATCCCGACGCTGGAGCAAGCTCTGGCAACTTTGCCGAAGGGAAAGCAGCGCTTTTTCATCGAGATCAAATGCGGAGCTGAGATCGTGCCGGAGCTGAAGCGCATTCTTGAACCGATGAAGGAACGGGCACAGCAGTTGGCGATCATCGCTTTCAACCGTGCGGCAGCGGCAGAATCGAAGAAGGCAATGCCATGGATGAAAGTTTATCGCCTCGCCGCAGGCAAGACGAAGGACAAGAAACCCACGGATCTGAAACAGCTCATTGCTGACACAAAAGCGGACAAACTCGACGGCCTCGACCTCGGCAGCACCGATTTTCCATGGGATGAAGCGATGGTGAAACAGATCCGCGACGCAGGCTTCGGCCTCTACGTCTGGACGATCAACAAACCGGTCGATGTGCAGCGTTTTGCGAAACTCGGTGTCGATGGCATCACCACGGACGATCCGGTCATGGTGCGCGATGCTTTGGCAAAGCCTTGATCTGGGGCGCATCGTGTGGTCTGTGCGCGGCCCCACATGTCTCCCATCACTCCTGCCGTCGTTTCCGCCAAAGATTTGCGCCTTCAATTCGGGCTGCAGCAGGTCTTCAATGATGCGACGATGAGCATTCATGAGGGGGAGAAGCTCGGACTCGTGGGCCGCAATGGCTCGGGGAAGACGAGCCTCATGCGCATTCTCGTCGGCACGGAGAAACCGGACAGTGGCACCATTTCCACGCGCAATGGCATCATCGTCAGCCACCTCGCGCAGGAGTTCACGCTCGATGATGAGGCTAGCGTCATCGACAACATCCGCGCCGGTGCATCGGTGCTGCTCGACATGGTCGCGCGTTACGAATCCGGCGACCACAAGGGCGATCAGGAGGACGAGCTGCTGCATCAAATTCAGCTTCACGACGGCTGGGGTGTCGAAACGCGCATCAGCACCGCGATGAACGAACTCGGCGTGCCTGCGCCGGATCGTCTCGTCAAAGGACTCTCCGGCGGTGAGAAGCGCCGCGTGGCTTTGGCGCGTGCCCTGGTCTCGCAACCTGATCTGCTGCTGCTCGACGAACCGACGAACCATCTCGACGCCGAATCCATTGAGTGGCTGGAGGTGTTCCTGCACGATTTCAGTGGTGCGGTGCTCTTTGTCACGCATGACCGCTACTTCCTTGATCGCGTAGCCACTCGCATCATCGAGATCGACGATTCGCGCATCTACAGTCATCCCGGCAACTACAGCGCGTTCCTGGAGAGCAAGGCTATCCGTGAAGGCGTAGAGGCGAACTCCGAACGCCGCCGCCAGAGCTTTCTGCGGCATGAACTGGAGTTTGTGCGTGCTGGCGTCCGAGGCCGAGGCACGAAGCAGCGATCACGCTTGGATGAGTTCGACCGCGTGTCCGCCATCGCCGCTCCCGAGGCCGAGTTGGTGATGGATTTGATCATTCCCCCTGCCCCGCCGCTTGCGAACACCGTCGTGGAAGCCAAGGACATCGGCGCGCACATCGACGACCGATGGTTGTTCAGCCATCTCGATCTCAATTTCGAGGCTGGCACCTGCACCGGCATCATCGGCCGCAACGGTCTCGGCAAAACCACGCTGCTGCGCATGCTCATGGGCGAGCAGCAACCCAATGAAGGCAGGGTCGCCATCGGCAAGCGCACGATCTTCAACTACGTCGATCAGCAGCGCCTGCTGCTCAATCCCGAGAACAGCGTCATGGAGGAAGTGGCGGGACCGATGAGCGAGTTCGTGCAGTTCGGCCCAGAGAAGCTGCATGTGCGCACGTATTTGCGCCGCTTCCTGTTCACCGACGAACGCGTGACCATGCGCGTGAAGGAACTCAGCGGTGGCGAGCAAAGCCGCGTGCTGCTGGCGAAAATCCTGCGCCGCGGTGGCAACTTCCTCATTCTCGACGAACCCACGAACGATCTCGATCTCGCCACCATGCGTGTGCTTGAAGAAGCGATTCTCGCCTTCAAAGGCACCGTGCTCGTCGTCAGCCATGACCGCTATTTCCTCGACCGCGTGTGCGACCGCCTCATCGCGTTTGAGGGGCAAGGTCGCATCCACGAATGCGCCGGGAACTACAGCTACTACCAGGAAAAACGCGCCGCACGCGCCGCCGCCGAACTGGCTCACGCCACCGCCGTCGTGAAGAAGGAAAAAGCCGCCGCCGCCAACGCCCCGAAGGCACGCAAGATGTCGCAGAAGGAGCAGCGCGAACTGGCCGACTGCGAAACCGCCATCTCAACGCTGGAAGCTGAAATCGCCGCCATGGAGGCCGAACTCAGCAACCCCGAGCTGTTTGTGAAGCTTGGTGCTGGCACGAATGATTACATCGCCAAACTCGACGCGAAGAAGCACGAGCTGGAAGGCAAGTTTACGCGCTGGGCAGAGCTGGAAGAGATCCGGGTGGCGTGTGCGGGGTGATGCTTATTAAATCAACCCCTCGCAATCCACATGCCTGAGGCCAATGACGACGCGATACCTGAGTTGGTGGAGCACCCCATCGGCCCGGAACTCGATCTGCACACCTTCCGGCCGGAGGAGATCAGCAGCCTCCTGCCCGAATACTTCGCCGAATGCCGCAAGCGCGGCATTCTCCGTGTCCGCATCATTCACGGCAAGGGTAGCGGCACTTTGCGAAGCGGCGTGCATCAGCTGCTATCGAAACTGCCTGAAGTTCAGCAGTTCATCTGGCCTGCAGACGAAACGAGCGGCTCCTGGGGCGCGACGTGGGTGGTTTTGAAGGCGTAATGCGATTACGGCGTCCACACCGCACTCGTCCACACCTTCGGCTTCCCATTCGGCAGCTTTTCGAGATCGAGCGGCGTGGTATTCTTCACTTCCAGCTTCTGCCCACGGATATCGAGGGTCAGGGGGCCGCTGAGGTCGGTTTTTTCCAGCCAGAAGCGCAGGCGAAAGTCGGCGGTGGTCTGGGCTTCGACGCTGGCGGGGCGCTCGACGGGCAGGATGAAGGGCGGCACGTCCTTGCCGGCGGCGTTGATCAGGCGCACATCGGGCGGCTGCATGAAGAGCGGGCGGGGGCTGAGGTTCTTGTAGCGGACTTCGAGATCGAGCCGGGCGTTGCCAAAATCACGCTCCAGCGTGCAACGGCGGAGTTGTAGGGGCGAATCGGCGTTCATTTCGGCCACGGGGCCTTCTTCAGCAGGTGGGGCGTTTGATTTAAAAGACCACCACACGGCGATGCCGCCTGCGATCAGCAGCAGCCAGACCTCAAATCGTTGAAACACACGCATGGGACAGGGGGATTACGTTCTCTGTTTGTCAAAACCGGCAAACTGTCTATCATGCGCGCCCCTCCGGCCCGGACGCGGCTCCCACCGCCCGGTTTTTGCGATGGAAAACACTTCGCCCCTAAACCCTTTCTCATGAACATCAACGTCGAACATCAGCCCAACTGCCGCGCCGTCGCCCACGTCCGCGTTCCTGCCGACCAAGTCGGTAAAGAGCGTGACGAGATCATCACCTATTTTGCCAGCATGGTGCGCCTGCCCGGCTATCGCCCCGGCAAAACGCCAAAAAGCATCGTCGCCAAGCGTTACGAGAACGAAGTGAAGGACGAACTCGAGAAAAAGCTCATCAGCGAAGGCCTGCGTCAGGCCGTGAAGAGCGAAGGCCTTGAACTGCTCAACGTCCTGGCCGTGAACGACAAGATGTATCACGACACCGACAAGAGCTTCAGCTTCACCATCGAGATGAGCCTCGCGCCGAAGTTTGAGCTGCCCGAGTACACCGGCATCCCCGTCAAACTCCCGCGCATCGAAGTCACCGACGCCGATGTGGACCACGATCTCCTCCACCTGCGCGAAAACCAGGCTTCCTATGAAGACGTGGAACGTGCCGCCGCCATTGGCGATGTCGTCGTTCTCAGCGTCACCGGCAGCCTCGACGGCCAGCCGCTGGCCGAGGCCCAGCCCGACGCTCCTGCCCACCTCAAGGAGATGAAGGAGAACTGGTTCCTCCTCGCCGAAGAAGACGATTTCCTCCCCGGCTTCTACGCGGGCCTCGTCGGCATCGCCAAGGAAGATGAGCGCACACTCAACATCACCATCGCCGATGACTTCAACTTTGAAGCGCTGCGTGGCAAGACGGTGGCCTTTGCTGCCAAGTGCCTCGGCGTGAAGAACAAGGCCGTGCCTGAACTCACCGAAGAACTGATCAAGAAGGTCGGCGGTGATGACATGACTCTTGAAACCCTGCGTGAAGAAGTGCGCGACGCCATCCGCCGCCGCCGAGAACAGGCCCGTGACGCTGCGAAGTCCAATCAGGTCATCGCCCACCTCTTTGAAAAAGTGGAGTTCGAACTGCCACAGGAAGTCGTGAACCGCGAAGCGCAGCGCCGCACCAACGAGATTGCCATGCGTGCGATGCAGCAGGGCATCGGCGAAGAAGAGCTGATGAAGCAGCAGGACGAGATCCTCAACAGCGCCACCAATCAGGCCCGCCAGAACGTCAAAGTCAGCTTCATCCTCGAACAAATCGCGAAGAAAGAGGCTCTCGAAGTTCCCGGCCAGAAGATCGCCATGGCCCTCGCCCAGCTTGCCGAGCGCCAGAAGGTGCCAGCGAAGAAATTCATGGCCGAAGCCCAGAAGAGCGGCCTCATCGACAACGTGCGTGGCGATTTGCTCCTTCAGGAAGCCATGGAGTTCCTCAAAGCCAAGGCCGCCGTCGAAGAAACCGACCCTGAGCCGGAACATTGCGACGCGCACAGCAAGTGATGCGTTCCTGATCTTGAGATCATCTTACAGCCCGGCTCAAAAAGCCGGGCTGTTTTGTTTTACAGGTCTTGCAGTCCTCACTAGGTGCGTGCCATGAGTGGGGCATGCCTCATGATCTCAAAGCCTCACTCAAAAAGCACTTCGGCCACAAGGCCTTTCGTGCCGGGCAGGAGCAGGTGATGGAAGCGCTTCTGGCTGGAAGAAGCGCGCTGGCACTCTTCCCCACGAGCGCGGGCAAGTCGCTGTGCTATCAGCTTCCTGCGCTGCTCATGGATGGCGTGACGCTGGTCATCTCGCCTTTGATCGCGCTCATGAAGGATCAAGTGCAAGCGCTTCGGGCGCGTGGCATCGCCGCAGCACGATTGGATTCATCGCTCTCGGCGGATGAGGCAGCGCAGGTCTTTGAAGACATGCGCAACGGCACGCTGAAGCTGCTCTACATCGCCCCGGAACGGCTCATGAATGAAAATTTTGTTGAGCGTCTCAAGCGTCTCAAGATTTCGATGATGGCGGTCGATGAAGCGCACTGCATCTCCGAGTGGGGTCACAATTTCCGCCCGGAATACCTGCGCTTGGCCTTGGTTGCGAAGGAGCTCGGCATCAAGCCAGTGCTCGCACTCACGGCCACAGCCACGCCGTCGGTCGCGGCGGATATTCGCCGCGCATTCTGCATCGAGCAGGCGGATCATGTGCAGACCTCGTTCCTGCGCCCCAATTTGTTCTTCCGCATTACCCCGTGCACCGCACAGCAGCGTCTGTCGGTGCTCACGAAGCTGCTGCTCAAGCGCAAAGTGCCCTCCATCGTCTATGTGACGCTGCAACAAACTGCCGAGCACGTCGCCACGCATTTGCAGAAGAGTGGCGTGAACGCGCTCGCTTACCACGCTGGTTTGCCCGATGAACATCGCCACGCTGCGCAAGATGCGTTCATGAGCGGAGAAACAGATGTCATCGTCGCCACCATCGCCTTCGGCATGGGCATCGACAAAGCGGACATCCGTGCCGTTTATCACTACAACCTGCCGAAGACGCTCGAAAACTACTCGCAGGAAACAGGGCGTGCAGGTCGCGATGGCAAAACGTCGGTCTGCGAACTGCTCGCATGTGCGGACGACTGCATCGTGCTGGAAAACTTCACGTTTGGCGATACGCCGACGCCACAGGCCATCCGCCAGCTTCTTGATCATCTGCTGCTGCAAGGCGGTGAGTTTGATATCTCGATGTACGACCTCGCCCACGCCACGGACATTCGTCCACTGGTCATTGAGACGGTCATCACCAACCTGGAACTCGATGGCATCCTTCGTCCGCTCGGCTCGTTTTACGCCAGCTATCAGATTCGCTTCATCCAGCCTGAAGCGCGTGTCCTTTCTGGTCACAAACCGGAGCGACAGGCGTTTTTGCGCCAGTTGTTTCAATGCGGCAAGCGTGGCACCAAATGGATCACACTCAATCCCGACGAAGCGGCCACCGAACTCAATGAGCCGCGCGAACGTGTGCTCAAAGCGCTCACCTACCTGCAAGAGTCCGGCGACATCGAACTCAAGCCCAGCGGCAGCCGCCAGAAGTATCGCCTCGCCGAAGACGCGCATCGGCGTGATCCGAAGGAGATCACGAAAAAGATGCAGCAGCTCTTTGTTGAACGCGAAGCGCGCGATGTCGAGCGCTTGGGCGAAGTACTCAACTTCGCCCAGCATCGCGGCTGCCTCACACGCTGGCTGTTGAACTACTTCGGCGAAGCCATGGAGACCGATTGCGGCAACTGCACGAGCTGCAAAGAACGCGAAAAAGGCCTCACGGACGACGCGCCGCGCGAAATCCCGCAATCCGCCACACCGCCGATCACCGTCGAGCACGTCGCCGCCATTCACGAAGTCATCGCCGAGCGCAAAGCCGCGCTGCGCTCCTCACGACAGCTCGCCCGCTTCCTATGCGGCCTCACCAGTCCCGCCACTAGTCGCGAGCGGCTTGGCAGACATCCGAGCTTCGGTTTGCTCGAACGCATTCCATTTGGTGATGTGCTGGCGCAGACGGAAACCATGCTGCGATAGGAATTCCTTGTCAGAACGGCCAATTTTTGGCGATATGGTTATCCACCATGCGTCTTCTCTCACTTGTCCCCATCCTCTTCATTGCCGTCAGCCTTCGTGCTGAGTCTCTGTTGCCTCCCAATGCTCGCGTCGCTGTGATTGGCGACAGCATCACGGAGCAGAAGATTTATTCCAAATACATCGAGACCTACCTGCTGGCCTGCACGGGTCGCAGTGACATCCATGTGTTCCAGTTTGGCTGGAGTGGTGAGCGGGCGGGTGGATTCGCGGCACGGCTGGAAAACGATCTCGCGGTGTTCAATCCGAATGTCGCCACGACTTGCTATGGCATGAACGACGGCAGCTATGTGCCGTATGCGCCGCAGATCGGGGCGGAGTATGAGAAAAACATGCGCCTTATCGTCGCAGGGCTCAAAAAAGCCGGTGTGCAGGTCATGGCACTGGGTTCGCCGGGCGGAGTTGATCCGGATTACTTCAAGCGCCCTAACATGGAAGGCAGCGTCTATAACGACAACCTCGCGCACTTGCGCGACATCGCGAAAAAGCTCGCTGACGAGAACCATCAGCCTTTTGCCAACGTGCATGACACGATGATCGATGCTTTGGGCAAGTCGAAGGCTGCGTTGGGCAAGGAATACGGTCCGTTTGGCGGTGACGGCTTCCATCCGGCACCTGCAGGCCAGCTCTTGATGGCTCAGGCATTTTTAAAAGCGCTCGGCCTGAAAGGTGAGATCGGCGTGATCACGGTAAACATGAAGGGCGAAAGCAATGTGAGCCCCGGACATCAGATCAAGGGCGGCAAAGCGGGCACACTGGAGCTTGAAAGCACGACCTATCCCTTCTGCTTTGATGCCGATCCAAAGAACGCCAACAGCTCACGCAGCATCCTGCCCTTCAGCAGCTTCAATCAAGACCTCAATCGCCTCGCCCTGCATGTCATCGGTCTTTCCAGCGACAAAGCCAAAGTGGCCTGGGGCACTGAGAGCAAGGAGTTCACTCGGAACCAACTCGAAGACGGCATCAACCTCGCCGCTGAGTTCTCCAAGACGCCATTCGACGCGGCTTTCATGGATTTGATGGGTGCCGTGGCTACGAAGCAAAACTTCGAGACCCTCGCCATCAAGAACCTCGTGACCAATTTCCGTGGCTTCGCGACGGATGCCAAGGAAGATCCTGAATTCGGTGCAGCCCTGGACACCTTGAAGAAAAAGGTCGGTCAAAAGCACGCGCAGCTCGATGCCAATGTGCGCACCTTCCTGAAACCCGTCACACACACGATCAAGGTCGAGGAGGTGCGCTAAGTCATGCAACTGACTGATTTGAAATGGAGCGAAGTCGCCGCCTTGAGCCGCGACACGCCAGTGATCTTCCCCGTGGCAGCGCTCGAGCAGCACGGCCGCCACATGCCCGTCTTCACCGACAGCATGCTCACGAACGAACTCATCCGCCGCACCGAGGCAGTGATGGGTGAGCGCGTTTTGATCGCGCCGCTGATGTGGCTGGGCAATTCGCATCACCACATGGATTTCCCCGGCACTTTGTCAGTGGAACCGCGTGTGTATCTCGATCTGCTCAATGGGCTTATGGACAACTTCATCGCCCACGGCTTCAAGCGCCTCGTCTTCATCAATGGCCACGGTGGCAATGACATCCCTGGCAAACAGGCCGTCTTCGAGACGCGGCAGAAATACCGCGACCGCAAAGACCTGATGCTGCTCTTTGCCACCTACTGGAACCTCGGTGCCGAGCCGTGGACGCGTGATGCGTCGATTCAACAACGCGTCATGGGCCACGCCTGCGAATGGGAGACCAGCATGGTCCTGCGCCTGCGCCCCGAACTCGTCGGCGATCTCACAAAGACGTGTGACGTTCCCTTCGGCAACGCCTTCGAACCCGCCTCACGCGGCTGGATCATGACCGACCGCAGCGAGCCAGGTCACGTCGGCGATCCACGTTCTGCGACGGCGGAGAAGGGCGAGGTGCTGTTCTCGTGCTTCAGCGAGGAAGTCGTGAAGATGTTGGAGCGTGTTATCGCGTGGGATGGCGTGAGCTGGGAGGGGTAGACAAACCTTTTTCGCGATGAGCTTAAATCACGACATGCTGACGCCAATTGGAACTATCGGCTGGTTTGCAATGTTGGTGATCGGACCAATCAGACGTCAGCAATACGGCGAAATACTGATCCCTGTGATCTTCGGGATGGCGATCATTGATGCGTGGGCAGTGGCTCCAGCTGCACTACGCCAGGAGCAATCTTCAAGGCTAGAAATGGAGCTTTGGGCGGCAGCTCTGTTTCCATACGTAGTGATCTTGTATTGGGCAGGCAAGGCAATCTTCGGCTCCATCGAGACAACCAAAACAACTCCCAAATAAGTTCCTGAATTGCCTGCATGACCACACAACGCTCCTCCCTCTGGAAATGGTACATCTGCGGCCTGCTGTTGCTGGCGACGATGATCAACTACATGGACCGCCAGACGCTGTCGAATGCGGCAGCGGCGGTGAAGGCGGAGTTCAGGCTGGATGATTTGCAGTATGGCAATCTGGAGACCGCGTTCGGGCTCGCGTTTGGCGTCGGCTCGCTGGTGTTTGGGTTTTTGTGCGAGCGCTTCAGCCTGCGCTGGATGTATCCGGTCGTGCTCGGTGGATGGTCGCTGGCGGGCTTGTTCTCCTCGTGGTCGGCGGACTATCATCAGTTCATGGCCGCCCGTGTGATGCTGGGCCTGTTCGAGGCCGGACACTGGCCGTGCGCGTTGAAGACGACCTTCCGACTCCTACAACCGAACGAGCGCATGATGGGCAACAGCGTGTTGCAAAGCGGCGCCTCCATCGGCGCGATCATCACGCCGCGGCTCGTGCTCTGGCTCTCGCAGGGTCATCCACAGGGCTGGCGTTTTGCCTTTCAAGTGATCGCGCTGGTGGGAGTACTCTGGATCGTGCTCTGGATGGTGTCGTTCCGCCTGCAAACGACGGCGGCGGCCAC
>Ga0209086_10003287_pt1 | contig 12403 bp, 3 predicted proteins | sample M_130207_XF_Meta_FD_187312 | JGI IMG/M metagenome (GOLD analysis project Ga0209086, IMG submission 187312) | Freshwater microbial communities from Lake Montjoie, Canada to study carbon cycling - M_130207_XF_MetaG (SPAdes) (version 2) | ecosystem: Environmental > Aquatic > Freshwater > Lake...
GGTGCTTCAACTGGTCAAATTCTTAAGTGGAATGGGACAACATGGGTAGCATCCAATGATTCTGTGCGAATTTATAAATCTGGTAATGGAATTGCGATTAGCAATGATACAATTATCAATACAGGCGATATAGACTCCACGAATGATGTCACCATAACAAGAATCACAACAAATGGCGAAGTGCTCGGCAAGTTTGATTCACTCTATATCAAAGATGGCGTAGTTTCAACAGTCAAATTGAAAGATTCATCAGTTACAACAGCGAAGATAAAAGACCGCGCAGTGACTGGAGATAAAATCAATCAAATGGGTGCTTCAACTGGTCAAATTCTTAAGTGGAATGGGACAACATGGGTAGCATCCAATGATTCTGTGCGAATTTATAAATCTGGTAATGGAATTGCGATTAGCAATGATACAATTATCAATACAGCAATTAGTAATGATACGATTATCAATACTGGCGATATAGACTCAACGAATGATGTCACAATAACAAGAATCACAACAAATGGCGAAGTACTCGGCAAGTTTGATTCACTTTATATCAAAGATGGCGTAGTTTCAACAGTCAAGCTGAAAGATTCATCAGTTACAACAGCGAAGATAAAAGACCGTGCAGTGACAACAGCTAAATTGGCAGATAGTGCAGTTACAGCAGCAAAACTATCAAGTATGGGTGCTTCAACTGGTCAAATTTTAAAGTGGAATGGCACTACTTGGGTTGCATCCAATGATTCTGTGCGAATTTATAAATCTGGTAATGGAATTGCGATTAGCAATGATACGATTATCAATACAGGTGATATAGACTCCACGAATGATGTCACGATAACAAGAATCACAACAAATGGCGAAGTGCTCGGCAAGTTTGATTCACTTTATATCAAAGATGGCGTAGTCTCAACAGTCAAGCTGAAAGATTCATCGGTTACAACAGCGAAGATAAAAGACCTAGCAGTGACAACAGCTAAATTGGCAGATTCATCGGTTACAACAGCGAAGATAAAAGACCTAGCAGTGACAACAGCTAAATTGGCAGATTCATCGGTTACAACAGCGAAGATAAAAGACAGAGCAGTGACAACAGCTAAGCTGGCAGATAGTGCAGTTACAGCAGCTAAATTATCGAATATGGGTGCTTCAACTGGACAAGTATTAAAGTGGAATGGCACAACGTGGGTTGCATCGAATGATTCTGTGCGAATTTATAAAGCAGGTAATGGAATTGCAATTAGTAATGATAGTATAAGTTTATCAGAATTTGAATCGACAAGAAATAAAACAGGAGTTAATAGTACATTAGCAGCTCATAGATTACAGTCAAAATTCACCGGTGAATCTAATATAGATATGGCTATATCACCAAAAGGCACAGGAGCATTACTTGCACAATTACCTGATGGTACTACTACTGGAGGTGATAAACGTGGAAATTATGCAGTTGACCTTCAGATGGAAAGAGGTTCCAGTGCACAAATTGCTTCTGGCATTAACTCATCTATAACAGGTGGAAAAGGAAATCGTGCTCTTGGAGCATTATCTACAATAAGTGGTGGAAGAGTTAATTATATAGTTGATTCTTTATCTGTAATTGTTGGTGGTGATTCAAACTTTGTTTCAGGCAAAAGAGCATTCGTAGGAGGAGGCCAAAAAGATTCAGCTACGGCTAATTTTGCAGTAGTTGTTGGTGGTGACAGAAATGCTGCTTCAGGTTCTTGGTCTGCTATTGGTGGTGGAATAGTAAATAAAACAAGTAATTGGTATACTACCATAGCTGGCGGTGCAAGTAATACTGCATATGGAGAGGGAAGTGCAATATTTGGTGGTATTGAAATGAATTTAGATGCAAGTGCCGATAATTCATTTGGGTTTAATGGAAATCTTTTAAATGGGTCTACAGGATTTTATGAAAGAACTATGACAATAAGTGCTCCTAGAACAGGTGTATTTAATAATGTAGATTTATGGATAACTAATAATGATAATACTCCTAAAACATTACGTTTTTATGAGCGATATAATGTCCAAGGAGCTTTTCCAGTAGCCGGTACAAATTATGTAGGATTTAAAGCTCCTAATACGATTGCAGCAGATGTAACGTGGACACTCCCTTCGGCAGATGGAACTGCTAATCAAGTTTTAAAAACAAATGGAGCAGGTACGCTAAGTTGGTCTGTAGATATTGGAACTAATTATCTAGGAACAAATGGTATAACTGTAAGTAATGATACAATAAGATTTTCCGATTTCTTATCAAGCAGGAATAAAACTGGTGCTAATTCAGCTAAGGCCGTGCATTCTTTGACTCCTTATTTTAGTGGTGAAACAAATTTTGATATTGCATTGGTACCAGGTGGAAATGGTGCAGTGTTAGCAGACATTCCAGATAATGATACTACAGGCGGAAATAAAAGAGGTGCTTATGCAGTAGATCTTCAAATGGCAAGAGCATTAGCTAATCAAGTTGCTAGTGGAGCATATTCAACAATAGCAGGCGGAAAAAATAACAAAGCAACTGGATCTTATTCAACTATAAGCGGTGGATTATCAAATATTTCACCCAATGATTATTCATATGTTGGTGGAGGTTATAATAATAAAGCATATTACAGTTATTCATCAATAGGAGGTGGAGGTAATAATTTCACTGAGGATTCCATGGCTACAATAGGAGGTGGCTATGGTAATCATGCTGGCGACAATAGCGTAGTATCTGGTGGTGTAAACAACTATGCGATGGGCTCATTTTCAGGAATTCTTAGTGGCAAAGATCACTATATTGATTATTATGCAGCAGGATCTTATTCTGCCGTTCTTGGTGGTTTAAATAATGATATTTATGGCTCAAGCTCAAGTATCTTAGGAGGTTCGAATAATACAGTTAATAGTGATTTTAGTACAATTTTAGGTGGTAGAAAATTAACATTTACTGCAAATGCTGATAGATCTATTGGATTTAATGCAAGTAATTCAGCTGGAACAAAAGTATTGTCAATAGATGATCCAAATATAGCAGTATTCAATAATGTCGATTTTTGGTTAACAAATAATGATAATACAGCCAGGATGATAAGGTTCTATGAGAAATTTAATGATCCATCAAATAATGGATTATTGACATCTGTAAATTTTGTGGCATTAAGATCTCCTGATGTATTATTAACAAATCTTGTATTTACATTGCCATCTACTTATGGAACTGCAAATCAAGTATTAAAAACAGATGGATCAGGTGTTTTATCGTGGACAAGTTTGGCTAGCGGTGGGCTTAATTTCTTTACCGAAGCAAAAGACAGTACTGGAATTAATTCATCGAGACCAATTTATTCATTAAGACCAAATGGCTCAGAAACAAATATTGATATGGCTTTTAGACCAATTGGTGAAGGTGGATTTGCTGTAAATGTAGCTGATGGAACTAATACTGGTGGAAATAAAAGAGGGAAAAATTCAATTGATTTACAAAGCAAAAGAAGCAATTCTGCAAATATATCAAGAGGTGATATGTCTGTAATTGCTGGTGGTGAAGATAATAAAGCTGATTCTACTTGGACAGTAATTGCTGGTGGTAAATCAAATTCAGTTACAAAAATTTATGGTTCTATATTGGGCGGATATCTTAATAATATTCAAAGTGAATATTCTTCTATACTTGGTGGAAAAAGTAATTCTATTACTGCAAATTTTTCAACAATTGGTGGTGGAGATCAAAATACAGTTTCTGGTGGATGGTCTGTAATTTCTGGTGGTGTAAATAATACTGCTACTGCTAATTACTCTACAATTAGCGGAGGTAGAGAAAATAAAGCCACAAATATATATGCTACAATTGGTGGTGGATATTTTAATGACTCTACAGGAAGTGCATCAACCATATCCGGTGGTTATGTTAATAATGCCCCAGGAGAATATGCTTCTATAACTGGTGGACGTAGTAATAATGTTAGAAGTGATTATTCAACTATTCTAGGTGGAAGAGGATTTACTTTTGAATCAAGTGCTGCAAGATCAATTGGATATAATGCAAATAATACTGCTAATACACGCGATATTTCAATTGTTGCTTCTAATACAGCAGTATTTAACAATGTAGATCTGTGGCTTACCAATAATGATAATACTCCAAGAGATTTGCGCTTCTATGAACAATATAATACTGCTGGTGATTTCCCTAATGGTTCAAATTATGTGGCTTTAAAAGCTGCGAATAATATTGCTGCAAATGTTACTTGGACATTACCTCCAGCTGATGGTACTGTTAATCAAGTGTTAAAAACTAATGGTGCTGGTGTTTTAAGCTGGGCCAATAATGCATCATCTGCTGGTTTACAGTATTTTACTGAAAGCCAAGACATAGCTGCACCAAATGCAACTATTCCAGTTCATATGTTCAAAGTAAGCGATGCCTTATATACAGATATCGATGCTGCTTTTTCTCCAAAAGGCAAAGGAGCTTTACTTGCAATTTCACCCAATAATACTATAACTGGTGGAAATAAACGTGGAGAATATGCAGTTGATTTCCAAAGAATTAGAGGCAATGCTAATGAAGTAGCTACTGGTAATTATTCTGCTATTCTCAATGGTGAAAATAATAGAATCAGTAACGATGGACATCATTCATCAATAAGTGGTGGTTCAGACAATACAATTACTGGGTCTTATTCTACTATTGGAGGTGGACAATCTAATAGCAATGCTGGCTCTCAATCTTCTATTGTTGGTGGTAATGGCAATACAATTAGCAGTTCAGCATCTAATGCAACAATTGCTGGTGGTAGTAATCATACAGTATCTGGGTATAATGCAACTGTTTCTGGTGGTGATGATAATAATGTCACTGCTGATTATGGTTCTATTTCTGGTGGGACAGAGAATATTGTAGCTGGTGAGAGTGGATCAGTAATGGGTGGAGAATTCAATACTAATAATGGAGATCATTCTTCAATTCTTGGTGGAAGTAGTATGACTTTTACTACAGCTGCAGACAATTCTATAGGATATAATGGTGGTACCAATGCTCTTGCATTAAAAATAAGTGATCCAAATGTTGCCGTATTTAATGATGTTAATTTCTGGTTAACTAATAATGATAATGTTGCGAGGGAATTACGCTTTTATGGTGCATCAACTTTTGGAAAATTTGATTTTCCAAATGAAGCAGGCGATATTTCATATTATTCGGCATTTAAAGCAGGCACTCAAACTTCTAATATTACATATACATTACCTACAAGTTTGCCTACTGAATCGGGTAAACCACTTGTTACAGCAACAGATGGTACTCTATCTTGGGGTACAAGTACAATTAATTCTCAAAATATTAATGTGGATTGTCCAAACTTGAATGCAAATGGTGGTTCTGCAAATGTAGATATTACCGTTACTGGTGCTGTAGTTGGAGGTACTGTTACGATTTCCCCTAGAGCAGATTTAGAAGATGGACTTATTATTGCATATTCTAGAGTTAATGCTGCAAATACGGTCAGAGTAAGATTTGTTAATGCTACAAATGCAGCGTTGAATCCAGCTGCTGTAAATATTGATATAACCGTGATTCAACCATAAAATCTTATGAAATCAATAGCATTCTACATACTTATTCTTTTGCTTTCTTGTGAAGTGTATTCTCAGGGTTTGCATCGTGGTGTTTGGGGTAGTGGTGGTACAACGGCTACTTCTGGCAATACTACAATTCATGGAACAGTTAGTCAAACTGCAATAGGAAGAAGTATTAATCAAAATGGCGCAGTTCACAGTGGATTTTGGTATACTTTATATGGTAAATTACCAAGATATGATGCTGGTTTTATAATTGTAATTCCAAAGTTTTCTGCCAAAGCGGGTGATTTAGTAGATATGCCGGTAATTCTAGAAACATCAACAAATCTTAGATATGCAAAATATTGGAATTTTCAAGGTAGAATAGAGTTTAATGCTACAGTTCTGGAACCAATAAGTAATTATGATTCTTATAGCAGAAATGGTGATACAGGAATCATTACATTCTCTGGAAAAAGCTTAGATACCGCTGGAATAATAAAAAAAATCAGCTTTAAAGCTAAGTTGGGAAATATTGCTATTTCGGATGTTAATTTATTGTCTTTTACTGTTAAAGAATATCCAAAAGGTACTATACTTACAAAGAATGGAGAATTCTCTTTAGAAGATTTATGTTATGCCGATGGAAATCCTCGACTTATATTTTCATTAAAGCAAGGATTAGCTTTATTTGCTTATCCATTACCAGCATCAGAAAAACTTACCGTCAAAGCAGAAACAGTAGAATTGGGAAATACCGAAATACATCTTGTTGGAACAGATGGAAAGATTATTTCTACATTGTTTTCTGGCTTATTAAAACCTGGTTTACATGAATTACCAATAAATACAGAATATATTCCATCTGGATCATATTTTTTAATAATGAAAACCCCTAGCGATCTTATGAGTGCACCGTGTATCATATCAAAATAATAACAATATTCATTTTACTACTATCTTCTCTCTATAAAGATACTGTACAAGCTCAAGATTCTCTTATTGTTGACAAGTCTCTTTGGCGAGCAGGTATGTCATTAGTGCCTGCAATGTATATTCATTCAGCTACTATGAAAGGATTTGAAGGAATACCAAGTTGTTGTCCACAATATAGCTCTGGAAATGGCTTTTTGGGTTCTATCGGGTTTGATTTTACTTATGATCTTCCCTATTCTGGATATGCTATACAAGGAAGAGTAGACATCAAAGGGAGTGGAGGAGATTTGAATGCTACAGAGATTAAAACTATAGATGCTGGAGCAATAGCAGAGGGAATTATCGAACATCATTTATCAACAAGCTTATATTCCATTGGAGCAAATGTATTAGGTAACTATACATTTATGCCGAATATTTCTGCAACTGTAGGATTCCGATTTGCAAGTTTTTTTTCATCGTATTTTGAACAAGAAGAACGTCTATTAAGCCCGAATAATGTTACTTTTAATAATGGCTTGAGAACAAGATTGCAATATAAGGGCGAGATTCCTGGTATGTCTTCAATAGAATTTGGAGCCCTATTTGGGGCCAGATATACGCTTCCATTAAACAAATCAAATAGTATCAGGGCAATTCCTGAATTAATGTACGAATTACCTCTTACTAGTATCATTCAAGGTGATGATCATTGGAATATGCATAGTATTCGATTTGGTGTTACAATAGCATATGCTTTTGTTCAAGAATCTGATATATCATTACCTGAAATTGAAAATCCATCTATAAATATTCCCAAAATTGCCATTCGAGGTTCAACTAAATTGCAAGCACCTGTAAATACTTCATTAACATCATTGCTTCAAGCCCCAATGAAATCTGTATTATATGATAGTTCAGGGAATATATTGGACAATAGAATATCAGTTCAAAAGAAAGTATCTAGAACAATGTTCTCGATTATTAATTATGTTTTTTTTGATTCAAATTCTGCTGTTATTCCAGATAGATATCATAGAATTGAAAAAGGAACTAATGACAAATATGGTGTTGATCAAATAAAAAATGATTCAACATTAGGTGCTTATTATGAAGTGTTAAATGTAATTGGAAAACGTATAAAAGATAGACCTGGTACCATTGTAACTCTCATTGGTACAAATTCTAATTCTGGTGCTGAATCACAAAATCTTGCTTTATCTAAATCTCGAGCTGAATCAGTTAGAGAATATTTTAGAGATATTTGGGGTATTGATGAAGAGAAGATAAAAATAGAAGCAAAAAATTTACCCGACCAACCCTCAAAAATTAATACTGATTATGGTGATGAAGAGAATAGGAGAGTTGAGATTATAACCGATAATCCTGAAATCTTTTTGCCTTTAAAATTTATAGATACATCTTCTTTTACAACAGTATCCGATATCAAATTTGCAACTGATCGACTAGATAAAAATAATTTGACTAAATGGCAGCTAAGAGCTTCTATTGGTAATAAAGTATATACATTACAAGAAGGTACTACCACAATAGATGATACCCTTAAAGTTGGAGTTCAACAATATCTTCGTGATTTAGAAAATAATGATAAAGTAATGTATAAAGTTGTCAGTATTGATAATGACGGTTTAGAAAGAATATTAGCTGAAACGATGGTTCCAGTTAAACAAATAGTTTCGTCAAAAAATAGAGTTGAAAAATATAATTTGATCACTTTTGGATATAATTCTTCTAATGTTAATGAAACCAATAATTATATTATTGATGATATTAAAGGGAATATTAATGATAATTCTACATTAACAATTAAAGGATATACTGATCAAACTGGTACAGCTGCTTATAATAGGCAGCTATCATTACGAAGAGCTGAAGAAATATCTCATTATTTTCAATCCAATAAAATTATTACAAAGGGGGTAGGTTTTGATGAAATTCTTTATCCATTACAATTCCCGGAAGGAAGATTTTATTCAAGGACTGTAAATATTATGGTTGATACAATTGAGGATAGTAATTAATTACATTCTGGTTCAAGCTTATACATTAAAAACTGAATTAAATCTTTGTTCTTATCAAGGCCCAATTTCTTTTTAATTCTATATTTATGATTCTCTAATGTTCTCACTGATATTCCCATAATATCACAAATTTCTTTACTACCCATATGAATACATAGCAAAGATATTACTTTCATTTGTCTGATTGACATTGAAATCCCTTCTTTACTTAAAAGAACAGATATCTTTAATTCATTGCCTGTTTCTGAGATTTGATGAGTTTCTAATTCATTCAAATACTCTTTTAATGACTTTTTATAGAGCTTGTCTGATAACTTTCTTTGAATAATACTTCTCATATTATCTATTGTTGCTGGAACCTTATCCATTAAAATTGCTATTTCTTTAGAAGATAAGCCAATAGATAATAAGATACATATGTCAGTTTCAAGTGAAGTTAAAATGGGATGTTTTCTTATAAGGGATGTTCTTAAATGAATTTTGGGTAGATTCCTGTATTGAATCAATGTCTCTTTACAAAAAGTAGATAAGTTTTTTTGATTAGCCCTAGATATAAGTGTATGTTTTTTTTGGATTAATGAAATATATTCATCTCTTTTCATTAATTGCATCATTAAGAAATTAAGCTCTTCATTTTTGACTTTTTCTTTTTCTTCTAACAGATAAATACTGTCCTTTAAATTTCTAATAATAGATTCATAATACTCAGATTCCTGTTGAGCTGTAATTGTAATTTTATGTACTATGTAATCTCTTTCTACTGAATGATGAGTAAATACTAGTTTTTTACTATAGATTTCTGCTAATGTTTGATCTTTCATTTCATGAGCAACATATATTAAAGCACACCAAAGCAGTGTATTTAAACTAAGTATTTCTGCACTTTCAATATACTGCAATGCTTGTAATGCACATATGCTTCCTTTATGAATATCTTTCTTTACATATATATTATATAAAGCCAATTCACATAAAAGTTGCCCTTCTCTTAACTTAAATGTTCCTTTGAAATTCTCTATATAAATAGGCTGAAAACTTGTTTCTATTGTTGGATTAATTCTTTTGAATTTACTTATTCTTGTTTGTAATTGTATTTCTTGAATAATACTAATAATGTTATTATTTGAGATGTCTTTCAATAATTGCAATGCAATTAAGGGTTCATTTATACAAGTAAAACAGTCAGATTGAATTGTAAGTTTATGATATATTTGATTAACAGTTAAGGCATAATTGTCTATGCTACCTTTAATTAAGTCAAGTGCCTCAAATGTATTATTACTCCCTAATAAAACTTCAGCTTTCATTAATTGAAAATCAATATGTAAACCAATCCATTTATACTTATGAGAAACATATAAACCTTTCTGAATAAGCTTAAGAGAAGAAGAAAAATCTTGCTTTAAAATGTAAATAGTTGTTAAAAGTGAAATGATTTTACAGTGGAATATATTAGTTTCTTCAAAATGATTTGTGCTGAAATAATGTTCAATACTGTTTATTGCTCTCTTTAAATCCCCTTGCTCGATAAAAATCTTAGTCCTCATAAATAATATGGTAAAAAGAAATTGTTGTTTGTTAGATCTCTTAAATTTGCTCTCAATATCTGAAATCAATTCAAGCGCTTCATTAAACTTTCCAGAATTATAAAAATATTTCATCCAATGAATATCATTATACATTAATTCTTCTTCTAACTTGAATTTATTTAAATATTTCTTACTTAACTCTAAATAATAATAAGAATCATTATCAATATTATTTATCAAATAACATCTTGCAATCGCATTCATTACTAGTGCTGATTCTGGTAAAATCATTTCTTTAGGATTTCTATAGCTTATTATTTCTTTTGCCTTATTCAAGGCCTCCACATACTCATAGTTATCTAATCTATGATGAATAATGAATGAATATAGATTATATAGTTGAGCGAGAGATCCATTACATTTTACATCCTCTATTAGCTTTTGTTGTTCATTTTCCAATTGATTCAAATCACTAGTTTGTGCCGAGAATTCCCTTGTATTCTTATAAAAATTCTCAATCTTTTCGTTAACATTCCCATCTTTTCCCGCATTACCATAGTTTTTGTTTGAAGAGTCTTTCATATAAATCTCTTTTAAATTAAAAAATAAAAATCTTACAATTAATCGTTCCACCCTTTAAAATCTCTTTATACCATAAGTTATTTAGTCATAGGCATTGTCCCATTGTTAATAATAAAGTTACCTCTAATGCAATATCGCAGATTATATAAAGACCTTATAGAATCTTTTAACAAAAGAGATTAAACAGTGAACAATATGAGTGATTATACAACAACACTCATCTTGTATGTTGCATCCTAATATTAGCATATACTTAATTCTTTATCAGAGGACGCAATGAATTACTGGTATTATATCATTTATATTGTTTTCTTTAGCTTACAGTATGCCCAAGCCCAAAATCCCACCTTTAGTTATCAAGGGGTTCTTACTGATAATGATAATAAAGTTTTTCCTGATGGAAAATATACCATAGTATTTAATTTATACAATTCACCCACTACACCCTTCTCTCTATGGTCTGAATCGCATCAAGTTCAGACAAATAATGGATTATTTAATTTAATTATTGGGAATAAAAACCCTATTGCGATAAATACAAATTCTAATTATTGGTTAGGGATTACAATCGATAATCAAGTAGAATCTGTTCCAAGAACCCTGTTAACTTATGTTCCATTTGCAATATATTCCACTATTTCTGAAAAAACAAATGGATTCACAGAAAATGCTTCTGGCTTTATTAAAAATATCAATGGATTAGATGGAATTATTGAATTAAAAAGTGATAGTTCTATCAAAATTGAATATGATGGTAATACAATATTATTAAAAACTGCTCCACGTAAAACATTAAAAGTATCTGATTCGATAATATCTATATATGAAGATAAATTTCATCAATACATTTCATTATCTATAAATTCAATTGATGAGCAATTCATAAAAGATAATTCTATTACTTCTGATAAAATTGTTGATGGACAGGTTGTCCTTAAAAAAATTAGTTCTGGCGGTGCTTTATTCGGACAAGTCTTAAAGTGGAACGGATCAATATGGGAACCTTCTTACGATTTACACACAGATTATTTCGCAGGAAAAGGAGTCAATATAAATCAAGGGATCATTTCTTTAGATACTAACGATAGTACTCTATTGATGAGAAATTCTGTTGCTGGTGGAGATTTGACGGGTAATTATCCGAATCCCACGATAGGTACATCCGTAATTGGTACATCACAACTTAAAGACAGTTCGATTACAAGTAGTAAAATAGCATCGGGTGTGATTCCCACGACATTACCACCGAGCGGTTCAGCTGGTGGAGATTTATCAGGTAACTATCCGAATCCAACAATTGGTATATCAGTAATTGGTACATCGCAATTAAAAGATAGCTCTATTACAAGTAGTAAAATTGCATTCGGTGTGATTCCTACGACATTACCTCCAAACGGATTAGCAGGTGGTGATTTGACGGGAAATTATCCAAATCCGACGATTGGGAATGGTGCTATAACAGGCCCAAAAATCGCATCAAATGCAATTACATCGTCAAAAATATCACCAAGTTCAGTTGGTACAAGCCAGATAAAAGACAGTTCTATTACAAGTAGTAAAATCGCATCGGGTGTGATTCCCACGACATTGCCTCCGAGCGGTTCAGCGGGTGGAGATTTAGCGGGGAATTATCCAAATCCAACAATTGGTACTTCAGTAATTGGTACAAGCCAGATAAAAGATAGTTCTATAACACTTTCAAAGTTATCATCAGGGGTACTCCCAGTCTCATTACCTCCAAGTGGTTCTGCTGGTGGAGATTTAATAGGGAATTATCCGAATCCCACGATT
>Ga0209086_10003291_pt1 | contig 12397 bp, 4 predicted proteins | sample M_130207_XF_Meta_FD_187312 | JGI IMG/M metagenome (GOLD analysis project Ga0209086, IMG submission 187312) | Freshwater microbial communities from Lake Montjoie, Canada to study carbon cycling - M_130207_XF_MetaG (SPAdes) (version 2) | ecosystem: Environmental > Aquatic > Freshwater > Lake...
TTGGCAATCTATACCCACCATTTGTCTTTGCATTTAACTTCTTGATAAACTCCTGACAATCTTCCCATGAAACATCCGTTACCGGTAACTTTGCTCCTTTGTCAAAAGCACTGGGATTATTCCCCATCACCGCTTCATATTGCTCCTGCGTTACTTCATACTTTCCCATGTAAAATGGCGTCGTTAGAGTTACTTCGTGCTGCGTTTCATTATCACTTCGTTCCTTTTCAGAGGCGGGTGAACCCATTTTAAACTTCCCCGCTGGCACTAACACCATTTCAAGTTTCACATCTTTGCCGAGATCGATTACCTCCACTTTCCCAGGCTTCACTTCCTGTGCCATCACTGTCAATGCACCCACCAAACCTAACACCGTTGCTATGCCTAGTATTCTTTTCATCTCTCACCTCTGGGGACAAAGTTAAAGCCTTCTATCTTCTGAATGCAATCTACCAAACCTATATCTAAAAACACCTTTAATGGTTAGATAAGCTATTGGTGGCTACTTGTTTTTAGAAAGCAACGCAAGGGTTCCTAAAGCACAGAGTCCAAAAAAGCCTGTAATAAAGGTGCAAGATTCAAAAATAATCGTGGCTGGTCCTTTAGTCCCCCAACCCCGGGAAAGATAAAATCCTCCAAACGCCATCATTATAAAGAACGCAATTCTTAAGCTTCGCTTCATTTTTAATCCCCTTGATCTCTGGTAAACAATGAGCAATGCCTTATTTATATGAGATTTACGCAATAAAAGAATTGTTGCAAAAGAGCCTTTTTCCCACAACCTATGCAAGTTGATCTACCTTAAAAACATGGTTCTGATTAAGCTTTGCTCATGAGAAAAATTAACTCCAACTTCTGCAGAAAGTTATGAGCAAAAACCAGTCGGGAAAATTTGAATCACTCAAAAACTATGAATTCAAATCATGGTTCCTAATACTGTTGGTGTTATCTTTTTTTGGGCTGCTGTACTTTGTGCAACTAGGGGGCAGGGCGTTGTGGTCGGAAGAATTACGCTGGGCCCAAATACCTCGTGAGATGCTGCAAAGCAAAGAATATTTTCTTCCTACCATCAATGGTAATACCTATTACGACAAGCCCCTTGGTTCCTACTGGCTCGTGCTAATTTCCTCTTGGTGCACAGGTGCGATGGACGAACTGGCATGCAGGTTGCCTAGTGCAATATCAGGCATGATCAGCATTTTGTTTACGATGTTAATAGCGCTAAGGCTTTACGAGCAAAAAACAGCAATCTATTCGGGCATCATATTGGGCACCAGTTACAGCTTTGTTTTTTTCTCCCGTCATGCCTCAACGGATCTTGAAAACATCGCAGGCATCCTCATCGCGTTATACCTTTTTCTTGTGTATGAAAAAAAGCCTCAAGGCTGGTGGATACTTGCATTCTGGATAACCATGGCGCTTACCTCGTTAACCAAGGGCCTGCTTGGATTTGCTTTACCTCTGCTTGTTGCAGGGGTGTATAGCCTTGCACAAAATCGGAAGATGATCTTATCCGCATCGAAACCTTCTTTGATCATCGTCAATTGCATAAAAGCAAATGAGTGGTTGTTTCAATGGCGCACCTTGATAGCGTTGCCATTTGTTATCCTAGTGTATCTTGCACCCTTTTTAATTTCGCTGGTATGGTTTGGGAATGGGGAAGGTTTGAGCATGGTTTGGCGAGAAAACATCAGACGCTTTTATAATCCGGTGAATCATATCGGGCCGATCACTCTTTACTTTGGCGTGATCTTCATATTGCTTGCGCCTTGGTCATTATTTTTGCCTGCAGCTTTGGTTCAGGCATTTTCAAAACCCAAAAGAGGGTTGAAAGAAACGCAGTCTGATTTATTTGCGATGGTGTACTTTGTATCGATGTTTGTTTTTTTCACCTTGGCGAGTTCGAGAAGAAGTTATTATTTACTGCCTGTGTTGCCTGGGGCTGCATTATTAATTGCATCGTTATTTGCAACAGAGTATTCGAGGTTGAACAAGTGGTCAGCGATTTTGTTAAAGACGAGCTCTTATTTATTGTTGGTCGCAGTTGCATCGATGGTAATGCTGTTGGTACCTGCAGAAAACATAATGCCCCGCCCATGGAATACCCTGCCCCAGTTGCCTTATGGAATGATTTTTGGATTGATGATTATATCGACGCTGGGGTTGGGATGGTGGGCGGTTCGTAGAAAAGAAACGAACGCATGGTTTTTATGCAACGGGTGGTTTGCAGCGTTTCTGATGGTCTACCTTTTCTTAGGATTTTTTCCTGCGGCAGAGGCATATCGAACGCAGAAAGAATTCCTTAAACAGGTGCAGGCGTTTACCTCGCAGAACAAAGGTGGATTGTGTTTGTATAAAACCCGGGAAGCTGTGTTTTATCTGGGAAATAAAAGCCCCATGCCCGAGTATCATTCTGAAGAAAAATTAATGACCTCGTATCAGAATGGTGGGCCACGCTGGGTGTTGATGAAAAAACGAGACTCGCTTTCGCCAATATTTGATGGTCAGGTTGTGCTCGAGGAAACTAATTTCCCTTGGGAAGGCACACAGGCAAAAGTAAAACTTGCCCTAGTGGACCTTGCTGCTAAAAAACCTGGATCAAAGGTGGTTGCGACTTCACTTCTGGATTAATCAGCAGAGGAAATATTGTTCGTTGCCTGCCCAGCATGCGTAGGCAGGTTGAAATTTCCCTTTTTACCCTTTGCGAAAAAGTTATCGCTTAACATAACTTTCTTAGACTTCTCATCCACATCTACCGAGGTGATGAAATCGGCCTGCTCTTTTTCAGAGGTGAAAATACAACCATTCACCCGCACCATCGAACTGCTGTTTAACAGAATGCCTCGCTTTCTCATCTGGTGAAATTGGCACGAAGATATTTGAACATTGGTGGAATTTAAAATAGCCATGGTCGCTTCAACTGGGATTTCCGCAGGCCTTGTGTGCTGTACTATATTGCCTGTGAATTGAATATTCTTGCATCCAGAAACAACGATGGCATCTGTGGAATTCCCTTTATATTCGGGGTTATGATCAATGCTGTTGGAACCAATCACCAGGTGTTCTGAATCCTCTAATAACAACGAATGATGATACCCACTGTAAATGCTGTTGCCTGAAATGACGACACTTCTTCCTGCATTGATGTGGATTGCGGTTTCTTGGCTGCCTATGAGATTTCCGGAAATGGCCAGCAACCCAACTGCATTGGGGTTATCTTTCCCGACGCCTAGAAGGCGGATGTTGGCCCCACCCGCGCTGCCTTTGGCTTGAATAGTGTTGCCTACGATGGTGCCTTCGCGGACGGTGCCTTTTCTGCAATCAAAAAGAATATCGTTGGAATCGGATTCGAGGGGGTCAAAATTGTATTCGATGTCGTTGCCTACGATTTGAATGTTTCGGATTTCACTTTCTCGAACAACAATTCCCCCGCGTTTGCAATAGCTGATGTGATTTCCTGTGATATTAATTTGATGAAGATTGATTTTATCCATGAATATGCCAATGCCTGAGTTATCAAAAATATGGCAGTCAGAAATGATTACATTCCGATCACGAATGCGAAGATGAATTGCGTTTCTGCATTTTCGAATCAAGAGGGATTTGAAGGTGGGCTGCATGGAACCTTCGCAGGAAATACCATCGGCTTCGGGGTGATCGCCTGTGATTTCAAGGTCTTGAAACAGGGGCATGCGCTCCTTGAGCCATAAACTGTTGGAGATATGTTCAGGCAGTGCGGATTTCTGATGGGTGCCGATGATTTGAAAAGCGGGCCCTGCTCCTTTCATTAAAACCCGTGCAGTTCCTCCTTCTGAACGAAATCCATGGGGACCGGTGTTGCCTAGCATCACCCGGATTGGTTTGGTGATCAGGTAAGATCCCTTGGGAAACAAAATGTCTCCCCCTGATTTTTCAACTGCATGTTGAATTGCAATGGTATCATCCGAAATCCCATCGCCCTTGGCACCAAAATCAAGTACGGATCCCATGATATTCAAGCTCCCTATTTAAAAATAATGAGTGCAGCTTAACATGACTGTGGCAGAGTGTATAACCCTCAATATGATTATGACCGCTATAGTTTATGATTGTGGGGGTTGGTTTTTGCTGATTATGAAAAGGCAAACAGGCTTTAAACCTAAGAAGGTTGGGTTATTCTATTTCTTAACAGCACAATCTTAAAAAATGAGTTAGAATTATTAAAGGTCTCGTCTTTCGAATGCCGGGGTATTCTTTGAACAGAATCATTTCAACTTTGGTGCTGATAATTGCAGTAGCAAATGCAGGTGCTCAAGATCCGTCCACACCTGTGCCAGCAAAAAATAGCGAAAAAGCAAAATCAACGAATAACGCAGGCAGTGATAAAAAGAGCCCCGCGTTTTGGCAGATACCCGCAGGCGCAATCATGGTGCTTTGCGAACAAGCTGCAGACAGCCTCAAACTATTGCCCAAAATGGTTGTCCTCCCACCTGAAAAATATCAGGAACTATTGGATGAACTATTAAAGCTGAAGGAGCAACAAGGTGAAATAAAGCCCATCCCTCCAAGTTCAGTCCATGTTTCTGGAAAAGTTGACGCAAGCTTGGCGAAACTTAAAGTCCGGTTCTCTTTTCAGACAGAAAAACCCGGGATGAACATACTGCTTGGTTGCGCATTGGGGCAGGCAAGCTCTGCAATGATGGATGGGAAAATCCCCCTCCTTAAAAAAAGCATAGAAGGATTTGTGGTTTTTGTAGAAACACCTGGCGCCCATGATCTTGATCTTGAACTATTAGTTACCGTAAAGAATCTAGGAGAAAACCAATCCTTCGAACTGGATATGCCGGGCGCTGCTATTACCCAACTTGAACTCGACATGCCTTCCGGGACTATCAACCCAAAAATTATCAGCAAGACCAATCAAGAAACGCTGGCGTTCTTTAAGGGGAATCGTCTGAGTGCAACCTTGGGCCCTTTGACCATGATTCAAACGGTTTGGAAATCATCGCAGCGAGATTCGCAACCCAAGGCACTGACTTCTGAAACAAACATCTTGGTGCGCATGGATGATAAAATTTTAAATGCCCGAGCAGAAATTAAAATCGGAGCACTAGGGGGCAGACTCGATGTACTCGACCTGGTTGTTCCCCTTGGAAGTGAAGTAAGGCCCTTTAGCCCCGCAGATGAAGCCCGCATTCTTAGCATCGAAAAGATCGACCAGCAGTTTGCAAGTAACAGAAAAATCAAGCTGAAAGATAACAGCAGCGAATCCCTCAAACTTGTGGTGGAAAGCCAGGCATCTATTCCAGCCAATGGCGGGCAGTTGCCTGTCGGCCCTTATCTTCTTACCGGTGCAATCAGGCAGACGGGGGTAATTCTTTTAAGCAATCAAGGCAATGATCTTAAAGTCAGCAATCAGCCTAGGGGAGAAATCAGCAGTCAGGAAGTCAGCGCCCAAGACAAGCAACGGGATACGAATATTTTCGCATCGTTTCGCTATTGGAATCATCCAGTTCATGAAAAGCCTGGTTCGCTAACCGGGGCGAATTCACTCTCTTTACTCGACCTTCAATTAGATTTGATAAGGGGAGTTTTGGAATTAAAAACAGTTCACACCGTTCGCCTGGCAAGAAAAGAAAACAATCAATGGTATTGGAATATCACGACAAGTTTTGATTGCACGCCTGTTCGAACTGGATCTGATAAAGTTGAAATACGCATCCCTGCGGGAATGATCTACGATGAAACTAAAGGGCCGATACCTGCAAATATCATCCGGGATGTTGCGATGGATGTAAAAGCAGGAAAATTGGTGGTGCAATTTGCGCAAGAATTACTCAATCCTTTTCAATTTTCGTTGGATTTTCACGAAGCATTTACTCCCGAAGAAACCTCCCGAATTTCCCTGCCCTTCCCTATGCAAGTTCGAGATCGAGGCGGACAAATCAGTTTAGTCACACCTGATGATTTTCATTTGTTAACCAGTGAAAAACTTAATACTTCATTTGAACTTCTAAGCCATGAAACCCATAAGCAGGTTTGGAAATCGGAAAAGTTCAGTCAAAAAATTGATGCAATCCTTAAGGCAGCAGATGATAAAACCCAAGTCAGGCAGACTTTAGATGTTCAGTTCAATGGGGCAAACTCCCTTTGCAAACAGCAAATGCATCTGCAATTTCTGGGCAGAATACCCACGATGGTGCAGTTCAATGTTCCAAAAGAAATCGCTGATAACCTGCGTATTTTAAAAGGAGGCAGGATTGAAGGGATTGATAATGAAACGGGAATATTGTCTGTTGCCCTTGCTGGGGCCAATAAAGAAACTGATTTAGAATTTGATTATGAGTACTCGATAAACACTGAAGCGACAAGCTTGCAGATCCCCTTTTTAACGCTTCTTAATTCCAAGCAAGAAACAGTGATTCAGATTTGGGCGAAACCCGGAGTAGTCATCAGCACGAAAAACAACCAATGGAAAGAACACCCTCTAGAAGCAGTTGCAAAAATTATCCGCCTGCCCAACGCCTCTTTTCGATGCGAAAAACCTTCCAACTCCCTGGATATCGATTTGTCTTCCGGGTTGGGCGTAGTCCCCATGGTCGAAAAAATTCTTGCCCGTGCGAAACTTGATCGAACTCAAATCGCCTATCGGGTTAGCTATTATTATAAAAACTCAACAGACCAAGTTCTTGATTTTTCTATGCCTGCTAATTTTCAAGATGCCAAACTCACCATCAATCATTTAATATGCAACTGGCAATATGTAACCCAAGGGAAAAACATCACCCGGGTAGCCCTGCCTAAAAATATTGCAGATAAACCCTTTATTCTTGAATGGGAATTCACCACACAACGACCACAGGGAATTTTATCCTCATTCCATAACGCTCTTGCCATCCCCTTGCTAAACAACCATGAACATAGCGTTAATTGGTGGATTAAAATCCCCTCCACCCGAGTCGCCTTATTGCCTGAACCAAATTACGAAACTGCAAAACAATGGCACTGGTCAAACTTTTTCCTTTCACTTGATACCATCATTGCTCCGAAGGAATACGAAGGAATTACCAATGCTGATATTAATGATGCAGATTCGATTCTTGCTTCATCCGATTTGCTGATTTCTAATTCTTCGCAATCTGCCCTGACTCTTTTTCACGTGTCTAAAACTGGATTGCAGCTAATCTTTTCGCTAATGGTGTTTTCTGTGCTGCTACTTTGTTTGTACATCACAAAAATAAAAACTTGGATGGTTCCAAATATGCCATGGATTGCTTTTTTTATTGTCGTAATGAGTTCAGTGTTTTATGCACTTTTCCCGATGCTTACAGCAAGAATTTTTCTGGGTGTTCAACCTGCACTTTATGCTTTGCTTATTGGCGGAAGTTTAATCCAATTGAGAAAATTACTTTCAGCCTATCAAGCAGCGAATCTTGCTTCTTTCAGCAGAACCAAAGGGGCTTTATCCACCATACAACCAAATTATAAAAAACCACAATTTGGCAACTCCCAGCAATCTATTCCAAAAGATAACAACGAGGCAACAGGGTATTGGGTACGACCCGATCCTTCGATGCCTAGTAAAAGCACTTCCAACATGCCTGCCAGCAAAGCGCCTTTGGTACAAGATGTTCTGCCAGACTAAAAGAGGAAAAATCATGCACCAAAGGAGAATCACTCGCTGCATGACAGGTGCTTTGATCATCTTGGCATATTTAGTGATGGTGTTACCCGGAACTAGCCAGGATAATTCATTAGATCGAGTGGCTGTTCCGCAATTTAGAATCGTAGTGGTACCAGCCGGGCAGCATGCAAAGTTTCTTGAAAAAAATGTTCGCGAAGCATTTGTCTCCATGCCTGCTTCGGAATTCGAGAAGCTAAGAAAAACTGAAAATTTTAAACCCGACTCTCTCTCTATCCCTGCATTAACCCAAGCCAGTTATCAGGCAGAATGGAAAGATAATGGAATTATCGGGAAGGCAAACTGGGTTTTTAATTCAAGTTCAAAAAAGCAAAACTACTTCCCTATTTCACCCCTCAATATTGCTATTAAGAAAGCTTCGTGGGAAGGTAAAGAAGCCTTGCTGGGTGATTTTATTACCGGCACTACTTCACTTCTTATCCCGGAAAATAATGCTTCTCCATGCAATCTTGAATGGTCGCTGAAAGCAGAACAATTACCTGATGGTTACCATCTTTCACTACGCATTCCGCAAGCTTCGCTGCAATCTTTTGAACTCACCATACCCTTCAATTGGAATTTTATCCTCGCTTCAAAAGGTTCCATTGAAACTCTTTCCCCCATTACCAATAGCGGCAAAAAAGTTTTGAAGATCAGTGCCAGTGGCGAAACAAAAATTGATTTATTACTGCAGGATCCTGCAATGCATGGCAGGTTTGATAGCTTGCGGGTTGAAAAACTCCAGGCAAGCCACGAGGTTGCGCCCGAAGCAACCTATTCAGATTTTGTTTTTTCGTTTGATGGCATTACCAACGGTTTGAAAACACTTGAGTTTGAATATTCGGAAACTATGAAAATTCTTGAGGTGTTATCTGATCAGGTGGAAAGCTGGAAAATAGTTGCAAAGGAAGGTGCGTCTATTTTGGAAATAATACTGCGTAACAATTTATGCAGGCCCGATAAAATTATGATTAGATCCCTGACTCCTTCAGTAGTTAAAAAATCATTGCTTTGGAAAACACCTTGGCTTCGATTTATACCACTTCCCTCTTATCGGGAGGAAATCACCATTGTAGCTGGCGCTGGTATTCGCTTGGAAGATCTTATTTTGGGGGATTTTTTACTTGCAGACACACGGAGTAAACAATCACAAAACTCCACCCTAAGGTTGATAGGAGGCGGAATAACTGCGCAGAAAACAAAAACCTATCCATCAATCAAGGTTTCAGTAGGTGGGGCCCAGTTCCGCACCCAACAAGAAGTTTTATTCCAACCCACGCTTTCAGGCGCATCGCTGCAAACGAACATTTCCTATTTTCTTTTGAATGGCTCGATTTCTTCATTGTTGGTGCAATTACCTATCGGATGGGAAGTTGAACAACTATCCCTTAATGCTGATACCCATATAAAAGATTGGTCGGTCCTAATAAATCAGGGAAAACAATTACTCAGAATCGAATTGGAAAATCCCCTGATTCCAAGCAATGCAGCAAGCCTCGATCAAAACAAATCCAGACCACCAGCACTTACCATAAGGCTTTCCCCGGAAACCAAAAGCAAAAAAACAATTCTTTGGGGGTTCCCAACCATCCTTCCCTTGAACTCCATGCTGAACGAAGGTTTTTTTGCAATTCAATATGATGCTTCATCGTTTCAAGCAATTCTGAAATCCGATTTGGTTGAAACCGATGTCCAAAGTGAATCCCAATTTTTTAAACAACCTTGCAATCACTTGTTCAAATTTAGTGGAAATCCCCCCGCAGGAAGCATCGAACTCACCCCTCTCACAGGCGTTTCAAACTTGCGATTTACTTCAGCAATGGTATTCGAGGCAGATAGAACAGATACCAAACTGGATATTTTATTAAGTTCTGAAAATGGTCTGGTTGAAAAGTTTGATCTGCTTCTTCCAAAAAGTATGAATCCTGATAGTTGGAAATGGCTTTCGACTAATCGCAATAGTACTTTTAAGAAGATTGAAAAAATCAGTGTTTATGATTATGCAAAAATAATGGCGGGGCTAACCCCACTTCCCGGAATATCCCTTTATAATTTGTCTGCAATTATTCCATCTTTGGATCGTTGGCGCTTTCATCTCTACCAACCTCTGAGCACAAAAGAATCCATCAATTTTAATGCAGTTTTCACCTCACCACTGCCTCTAGAATCTAATGAAATTCCTTTGATTGGTTTCCCCCCGGAACAGCGTTTCGATGCGACCATTCAAATTCAATCTCTAAAAAATAACTTTTTAGACTTCCGTTACAAGGGACTGAAATCGCTTCCTTCCTCAAAACCCAAATTTAAAACCTTCATTTATGATTCATCAGTCCCTTCGCTTTACTTAAATTCCTCTGCGCAAGCGGATATAACCCCCTATGGCAGTATTGAACAGGCTATTCTTGAAAAATCATTTCATGTAAATGGAAAAATTCAAAACCAACTCAAATTGAACATTAAAGAATGGGACAACGACTTTTTAAACATTACTTTACCTGCCAAATCTGATGTGAAAGAAATAAGAATAAATAATAAAATCTTATCTAACTTTATTTTTAAAGAAGACCAAATTCATATCCCCTACATCGCGCCTTCAATTACCAATCCCACTTCCTCCCAAATCATTATTACTTATCATGAAGATGCCCCCAACGGTTGGTTATGGAAGACTATGGTTTGCAGTTTTCCTGCCTTACCTGTGGTCCCGATAGATAAATCCATTTACTGGATCATCCCGCCTGACATGGAACCAATTGCCTCAGCAAACACTCACCGAAACACAACAAATTACCATGGAAATGATCGATCAGATAGTGTGCTAAGTCATTTGTTCCCGTTCAATTATTTGCTCAAGCCAATGCCTTTGAATTATGGTAATTCTGAAGATTCATACAACTTTCTTAAAACCATTGTGCAACAAAAACCAGTATTGAATGCCTCTGGTTCCACCAAACTCAATGAATTTATAAAATCGTTGCAATTGTATCTGATCAAAAACAATTATTCACTTGTGCTCGATCTTGGTTCTGTAGAAATAACAAACCTTAATCCGAACAGCAATTTACCTGATGTTTCAAAAACAATCTTAGAAAATTTGGAACTACTAGGGCTTAAACTTGTACCACTCTCAAATGGTGTTCTATTAACCAACAGAAATGCGGAACTACTTATCATTGATGATAAAGCTCACGCTGCTTCTATTTCATTCGTAATGCAAGAAGCCGTCGCCCAAGGCATGGATAAATCAAAACGCTTTGTCGCAGCATGGCAATGGCTCCTTGATTTTCCCAATCTTGCACAATCTTACACAACCCTTTCTAAAAACAACCCTAAGAAAACACCCTTGCAGTTATTTGCTGAGAACGAATCCCTCATATTGGTAAATTCCCAACACATTCAATCTGTAGGATTGCTCCTTGCTTTTATACTGCTGGCGTTTATTTCATTAAAAAATATACCTTTCATGTTTTACATTGAACTCACTCTTTTATTGTTGGCGAGTTTGTCGCTGAGTTGGTTGCCCCCGCCCTTACTGCCTCTTGTGTGGTGGTTTTTACTCGCATGGATTACGAAAAAAATAATTCAATATGCAACTTTTATTGTAACTGCACCTAAATTACTTTCTTCCCAAGCAGCGATTTCCTTACCCCTTAAAACTGCATCTTTACTTTTAGTTCTCGTATTCTTTTACAACAACATTAATGCTCAATCCCCAAAACTTCTAGATGTTTACCTACTTGCAGAACCTGATTCTTCCTTAAATGAACCCACTTATCTTGTTCCAGATGCACTGATCAAACAATTTCGAGACTTTAAGTTTCCAATCAATGATGCAAAATCATTCATCACCAAAGCCCAATATGATGGCGTTGTACTTGATAACAGCATCATCTTTAACGCCATTTGGAATGTTCATTGCACCGGACCTTCTAATTTGGAAATTCCCGTTTCAGGCGGCTGGCTTACAGATAAAGTTTTTTTGAATGATCTGCCTGCTTTCCCGGTCACCAAAGCTAACGGCATGGTGGCTATTTCGATACCCAAGAGCGGCAACTATACTTTGAAAGTTGAATTTAAAGTAGGAGTTAGCGAAAAGCTTGCAGAGCGGACTTCGACTTTTAGACTTCCTGTTTCCCCCATTAATTTTTTCCAGTGCGAGTTTCCAAATAATGCTGAACAACCAACCCTTTCAGGAAGTTTCGGGGCAACCATGGTGGCACGATCCGGAAATGTAACCAAATTGAATTCTGATCTGGGGAAAGTTTCTGGGCCTTTAAATTTAAGATGGAGCAAAGGCCCATTGGCACCAAAATCAAATCCCCTGATCCAAGAGGCTTACCTTTGGGATATTGCTGTTGACGCTAGTAGATTGCAAGCTTTTTGGGACCTGCAAATCCCCGACGCCGGAACTGATTTTTTTGAAATTGATCTCCCTTCTAATTTAATCCCAGCCACCATTAACCCAAGTATTCGCCAAGGATTAACACCCGTTACCTTGAACAATTGGCATTTAAAACCAATACCCATGGGGCAAAGGCTAACGCTCAATTTTTCCAGAAGAATTTCAGGAAGCATTCAAGTGCAGGCATTTTTCAATCCCATCAATGGTATAACATCCCGCTGGCAGCTCCCGGTTCCAACACCCATTGGAATTTATAAAGAAGGTGGCAGTTATCTTGCTTATAAATCGACAAACTGCAATATTACGCGGCAGATTCTACCCCTAAGATTGACCGG
>Ga0209086_10003294_pt1 | contig 12395 bp, 9 predicted proteins | sample M_130207_XF_Meta_FD_187312 | JGI IMG/M metagenome (GOLD analysis project Ga0209086, IMG submission 187312) | Freshwater microbial communities from Lake Montjoie, Canada to study carbon cycling - M_130207_XF_MetaG (SPAdes) (version 2) | ecosystem: Environmental > Aquatic > Freshwater > Lake...
GCGACGGCGAAACCGCCGCCTACCGCGAAGGCCCGTTCCTTGACGCGCTGCTGTTCCGCGCCGTCTCGTATCGGTATCAGCACGTCGTCTGGCTCAAGGGCTACGGCTGGCACGCATTAACGATGATGCTGTTCGGCCTCTACGCGTTGCGCACCGGACTCTTCGGTGCGGAGGCTTCGGCGCGTCGGCGGCGCATGGGCTCGATTGCGCTGGCGGTCGGGCTTCCGCTGTCAGCGATAGCGGTCGTGCCCTTCTGGCTGCCCGGCGTCGATCACCACACCGCCAACGCATGGCACGCGATGGGACTCGAGTGTGGCGGTCTCGTGCTGCCGATTGCCTATGCAACGCTGTTGGTCGAGTTCGTCCCGCGACTTTCGTCCATCATCTCCGCGCCGCTCGAACGCGCGGGCCGCATGGGGGTCACCCTCTTTGTGTGCGAGTCGATCTGCTGCACCGCGCTGGCGAACTGGTGGGGCTTCGGTTGGTTTGGCACCATGCTCGATCTCGAGGTTTCCGCGATCGCCGTTGCGGTGTGGTGCGTGATGCTGCTCTTCGCCACCGTTTGGTTGCGCGTGTTCAAGGTGGGGCCGCTTGAGGAACTCTGGCAGCCGCGTTCCCGCCATCCATCGGTTGGTCCGAGCGCCAAGTGAACCGAGGCAGAATCCCACGGCGCGCGGATGCTGCTGTAGGATGCGTGATCAATGCACGCTCCGAACTTCAGTCTCGATGGCAAGGTCGCGCTCGTCACCGGTTCGTCGAAGGGTCTCGGCAAAGCGATGGCGTTTGCGCTCGGCTCTGCCGGAGCCAAGGTCGCCTTCAACTACGCCAATGACAAGACCTGGGCGGAGAAGACCTTCGCCGAGTACACCGCCGAGGGCTACAAAGGCGGGCTCTTTCGCGCGAGCGTGATCGATGAGGCCGAAGTCACGCGGCTCAATAGCGAGATCGCCGCGCAGCTCGGTCCGGTCGACATCATCGTGGTGAGCGCCACGCCCGCGCAGCCGCTCAAGCCGATCGAGCAGTACGACTGGGATTTCTACCAGTCGATGTACGACTACTTCGTCAAGAGCCCGTACCTGCTCACCCGCGCCGCGCTGCCGCACATGAAGAAGCAGAAGTGGGGCCGCATCATCAACATCACCAGCGAGGTGTTCAATCGCGGTGTGTCGCCGTTCTCCGCGTATGTCGCGGCAAAGGGCGGGCAGATCGGCTGGTCGCGCTCGATGGCCAACGAGCTCGCGCCCTTCGGCATCACGGTGAACATGCTCGCGCCCGGCTGGATTCCCGTCGAGCGTCATGCGGATGATTCCGAAGCCGACAAGGAGTCGTACCGTCGGCTGATCCCGATGGGTCGATGGGGCGTGCCGCCTGATCTCGCGGGGACCATCGTGTACCTCGCCAGCGAATCGTCGAATTTCGTAACCGGACAAGACATCCATGTGAACGGCGGCATGACGGTCGGTTGACCGCGGCCTCTCGAAAAGTTGAGAAAACACCTATGAAGAAGCTGATTTCGATTGTCGCCCTCGCGTCCTTGAGCTTTGGCCTTCTGGCCGCGTCGCCTGTTGCAGGTGTTGAGAGCGATCTCGTCGCTGCTCAGAAGGCGCGCATCGCTGCCTTCAAGACCGCGCCAAAGAAGCGCCCGCATGTTGCGTTCGTGTCCAACGGCGTTGCCGATTTCTGGACCATCGCCAAGGCGGGCGCCATCGCCGCGGGCAAGGACAAGTCGATCGATTGCGATGTGACGGTGGAGTTTCCTGGCGGAGGTCTCGCCGACCAGAAGCGCATGCTCGAGGACCTTGTCATCAAGGGTATCGACGGCATTTCTGTGAGCCCGATCGATCCGACCAATCAGGCCGAAGTGCTCACGCTTATCGCTGAGAAGTCGCTGCTCATCACCAACGACAGCGATGCGCCCAAGGCCCCGCGCCTGTGCTACATCGGCATGGACAACTACGACGCCGGCCTGATGTGCGGCAAGCTTGCCCGCGATGGCTGCAAGGGCGGCGAGGTCGCGATCTTCATCGGTCGGCTTGAGCAGGACAACGCCAAGCGCCGTCGCCAGGGATTCATCGATGGTCTACTCGGTCGCGCTCCCGACGCCACCCGCTACGACGAGCCATCGAAGGTCATCAACGAGGCGGGCTACACCATCGTGGGAACCTGGACCGATTCGTTCGATCGCGCGAAGGCGAAGGCGAACATCGAGGATGTGATGATCAAGTACCCGAAGCTCGCGCTGATGACGGGGTTGTTTGAATACAACTCGGTGCTCGCGGTCGAGGTCATCAAGCAGACGGGCAAGGAAGGCAAGGTTCAGCTCGCTGGTTTTGACGAGGGCGCCGATGTCATCGCTGCGATCAAGGAAGGCTTCGTGCTCGGCACCGTTGTGCAGGATCCGTACGCGTACGGCTTCGAGAGCGTGAAGGTACTGAGCGCGTTCTGCAGGGGCGACATGTCGATGGTGCCGGCGAGTGGCGTGATCAACATCTCGGCGCGCGTGATCAAGAAGGACAACGCCGAGTCGTTCTGGAAGGACTTGAAGGCGAAGATTGCGGCCGGCAAGGAATCCGGCAAGGCCTCCAGCAAGTAACCCGGTGCTCCCCGCGCCGAGCATTGCTTCTGACAAGCCCGTCCTTCTCCGCGTCCGCGGCGTTGGTCGTCGCTATGCCGGCGTTACCGCGCTTGCGGACATCGATGTCGATGTGCGCGGCGGCGAGGTGCTCGCGATCGTCGGTGAGAACGGCGCGGGAAAGTCGACGCTTCTCAAGATTCTCTCTGGCATCGTGCAGCCGAGCGAGGGCGAACTCGAGGTTGCGGACGAGTCGGGGCAACTGTGCCCCGTCGAGCTGCACGGCGTGCGGGCGGCAACGCGCGCGGGCATTGCGCTTGTGCATCAGGAGCTGAATCTCGCGGAGAATCTCGATATTGCCGGCTCGATCTTTCTCGGCCGCGAGCCGTCGCGCTTTGGCGTGCTTGATCTGGCGGCGATGCGGCGCGCATCGAAAAGTTGGCTCGCGCTTGTCGGGCTTGACCTCGATCCCGGCACGCTGTGCGGAACGCTGCCCATCGCGCAGCGGCAGTTAGTTGAAATTGCCAAGGCGCTTTCCTGCGAGGCGCGCGTGCTGATTCTCGACGAGCCGACCTCGAGCCTCTCCGCGCCCGAAGCCGATCGGCTGCTCGGGATCATGGACGAACTGCGCAGTCGCGGAGTTGCCATCGTTTTCGTGTCGCATCATCTCGAGGAGATCATGCGCATTGCCGATCGGGTGATCGTGCTGCGCGATGGCCGCACCACTGGCGAGCTGGCGCGCGGCGAGTACGACCGCGCGGCGGTGGAGCGACTGATGGTCGGGCGCGAGATTGTTCGCGAGGAACGGCGCGCTACTCGTGCGGGCGGCGCGGTGCGGCTGCGCGTCGAGGCCGTGGTGGGCGCGCATCGGCGGCGCGTCCCGGTGTCGCTCGAGGTTCGCGCGGGCGAGATCGTCGGACTCGCGGGACTTGTGGGCGCGGGGCGCACCGAATTGCTCGAGGCGATCGCGGGTGTGACGGCGCACGGCGGCCGCGTGCATCTCGATGGCACGCAGCTCGTCGGCGATGCGTCGAAGCGGGTGCGGCGCGGGCTGGGCATCGTGCCCGAGGATCGCGCGCGCAACGGCCTGTTTCTCGAGGATCCGGTGTCGGTGAACATGTCGATGGTGTGGATCGACCGTCATTGCCGTTCGCACATCATCGACGCGCACGGCGAGCGAACGCTGGTCGGACGCATGGTGGCGCGCATGCAGTTGCGTCCCACAAATCCGGCGCGGCTGGTGCAGACGCTTTCCGGCGGAAACCAGCAGAAGTCGGTCATCGGCCGTTGGCTGGCCGTCGATCCCGGCGTGTTGCTGCTCGACGAACCGACCCGCGGAGTCGATGTGGGTGCGCGTGCCGAGATTCACGCTGAAATCAGGCGTTTGGCCGATGCGGGCAGCGCCGTCCTCTTTGCCTCCAGCGAGCTCGAGGAGGTCCTTCTGCTTGCCGACCGCATCCTCGTCATGCACGAAGGTTCGTTGATGGGCGAACTGGCCGCGCACGAAGCCACCAGAGTCGCGATCATGCGCCTTGCGACTGGCGGAATGCAGTCGTGATGGACTTGATTGACAACACCATGAAACAAGCACCATGAAAAAAGCCTTGGGCATCATCGGAATCTTCGCTGCGATCTTCCTGTTCGCCTCCATCTACGGCGACAACTTTCTCACCGGCCTCAATCTGCAGCAGCTCACCAACCGAGCCGCGCTTTGCTCGATTCTTGCTCTTGGCGCGAGCCTGGTGATCGTGACCGGCGGCATCGATCTTTCGATTGGATCGGTCGTGTGCCTCGCGGGCATCACCACGCCTTGGCTGCTGGTGGAGAAGGGCTGGACGCCGATGCAGGTCCTCCCGCTCGTCCTTGCCATGTCGGCGCTCATCGGACTGTGTCACGGACTGCTGGTGACCAAGCTCAGGCTGCAGCCGTTTCTGGTCACGCTGTGCGGGCTGCTGCTGTATCGCGGCATCGCCCGCTGGATGACCGGCGACCAATCGCAGGGCTTTCAAGGCGAATTCGGCGATGTGCGCGCGCTCGCCCTCGCGAAGTTCTCCATTCCCGGCATCGAGAACTATCGCATTCCCGCAACGGTCATTCCGATGTTCGTGCTGGCGCTGCTGATCGGGCTGTTCTTCTCGCGCACCGTCTGGGGCCGTTGGCTTCTGGCTACGGGTCGCAACGAAAGTGCCGCGCGCTATTCGGGCGTGCCGACCGCGCGGCTCATCACCCTTTCGTACATGGCCTGCAGCCTGCTCGCTGGTTTCGGCGGCATGCTGTTCATCTTCGACATCGGCAGCGCGCAACCTTCCGACTTCGGAAATTTCTACGAGCTGTACGCGATTGCCGCCGCCGTGCTCGGCGGATGCAGTTTGCGCGGTGGCGAGATCAGCGTGGTTGGCGTGTTGTTCGGCGCCGCGACTTTGCAGGTCCTTCGCACCACCATCACGCTGGTCGGGCTATCGTCGCAACTGGAGTTCGCCGTCATCGGCGCGGTGCTCCTAGTTGGTGTCGCCGCCGACGAGCTCATCCGCCGCTTCAGTGCACGCCGTCGCGAGCGCCTCGGTGCGCCCGTGAGCGCTTGACCAAAGTTCATTTCATCATCGAGATCCACATGCAGTTTCCCACCATGATTTCACTCATCGCTCCGCTCGCCGTTTGCGCCGTTGCGTTCGCGGCTTCCAATGTTCCTCCGCGCTCCGCCCCCGCACGCAACGACGAGAAAATGCCGGTCGGCAGCATCGCCAAGAAGGATTGGGGCGAGGTCGGCGGTAAGGCCGTTCACCTCTGGACTCTTCGCAACGGCAAGGGCATGGAGGCGCAGATCACCGACTACGGGACCATCCTGGTTTCGCTCAAGGTCGCCGACGCCACCAGCACTTTTACCGATGTCGTGCTCGGTCGACCCAGCGCGCAGGACTATGTCGAGCGCACGCAGTACTTCGGCTGCACCGTCGGCCGCTGCGCCAATCGCATCGCCGGCGGCAAGTTCACCATCGATGGCAAGGAGTACACCGTTGCCACCAATAACGGCCCCAACCATCTGCACGGCGGCATCCAGGGCTTCGACAAGGTTGTGTGGAGCGGCGACGCGATGATGACCGCCAGCGGTCCGTCGGTGACTTTCACGTACCGCTCGAAGGACGGCGAAGAAGGCTACCCGGGCAATGTCGACACCAAGGTCGTCTACACGCTCAACCAGATGAACGAGCTGGTGGTGAACATGTCGGCCACCACCGATGCGCCGACGGTGGTCAACCTCGCGCACCACACCTACTGGAACCTCGCCGGTCACGGCTCGGGCGACATCCTCGGGCACATGCTGCAGATCCCCGCGAAGAGTTACACGCCCGTCGACGCGACGCTCATCCCGACCGGCGAGATCGCGCCGGTGGCCAACACCCCGCTCGACTTCACCATCATGAAGACGGTCGGCCAGGACTTCGCCAAGTTGCCGGCGAGCGAAGGCAATCCGGGCGGATACGACCACAACTTCGTTCTCGATCAGTCGCCGAAGAACGACGGCATGTGGCTGTCGGCAATCCTGCATGAGCCCAAGTCGGGCCGCACGATGGAAGTTTGGTCGAACCAGGCGGGCATCCAGTTCTACACCGGCAATTTCCTCGACGGAGTTCCTGGCAAGGACGGCGCGGTGTACGCGAAGAACGGCGCGCTCTGCCTGGAGACGCAGGCGTTTCCTGATTCGATCAACAAGCAGGGCAAGCCGGGCTGGACGAATGTCATCTTGAAGCCGGGCGCAACCTACACCCACAAGATGATCTTTCGCTTTAGCGCCAACATCAGCCCGAACTCGGGCACGGGCGCGAGCAATAAGCCGAAGTGACGGAGCGGCGAAACTTCGGGTGACGCAAAAAAATCAGCGCGCGCGACCCAAATAGGTCGCGCGCGCTGTTGTTTACTCTGTTGTGTAGGCTGCTGTCTGAGGCACGCCAACGACCTGTAGGCCGAGAGCGTTTTCATTGCAAGGTGCGAGACGAACTCCGACCACGTTTAGGCGGAAGCTGCTGCGCGGTCAGGATGTGCTTAGCGACGGCGGCGTGCGGTCAGGCCGGCGAGACCCAGAAGCGCGATGGCGCCCGGAGTCGGGACCGACGAGAAGAAGCCGACGTTGTAATCAGCAAGCGAGTGGGTTGGTCCGGTCGCGTTGGCAATCGCGGCGATGTCGACGCGATAGCTGCGGCCAGCGACGACACCGAACGAGCCCGAGCCGATCGACGGTCCAGTGAACCCGAGCAGAACGCTGCCCGAAGCGATGTCGGTGACCGACATCGCAATCGAAGCGCTGTTGCTCGAGCCAATGGCTTCGCGCCAAAGATTCGCGATCCAACGGATCGACTCGTTGCTGTCGGCGAGGAACACAACCGAGGCCGTGCTACGCGCCGCAAGAGCAGCAGCAGCAGAGGCATCGAGCTGTGCAGCGCCCACAAAGGTCATCTCCGCGTTGGAGAGCCCCGAGCCTTGCGTGGCAAGTGCGGCGTAGCTGGCTGCGTTGCTACTTGCAGAGCCGAACCAGGGGCCATAGGCCGTATTGGATTCGGTATCGACAACAGCACCAGCAACCGACACGCTCACATTGCGAGCAGAAGATTGAAGTACAAAACCCGCGCTGGCTACCTGTGAGGCACCCAACGTCACAGCCGCAAGCGCGGCTGCGCAAAAGATAGAACGCATTTTGAAGACTCCCTTTTCGTCGACGAGTTCCCGCTCGTCGTCCCTACCTATTGACAGTCTCGCGACCGTCACCCTAGACCCAAACTGTAACACCACTTTCGGAGGCTCCAAACCAAGACGCCGATGTTTTTGTGAATGGGTTCGTTTGGCACGACGCTGGTGATAAGTACGGTCGTGCAACTACTTTGGTGTGCGTACCGACGATACGGGTCGCAGAACTGAGTCCAAACCAAGAGTCGGTCGGCTCTTGGGATCCGCTGACGGAACTGGCTTTATGAGCGTTTACCTGAGCGCCGGCATGGGCCCCGACATGGGCGGCGAAAGTAACACCGCGAAAAAAAGACAGACCGCTGGCAATGGTCGTTGCGAACCAATGTCAGCGGCCTGTCGCGTCGTGTGAGCACCAGAGGTGCGAGTGCTCACTTCATCAAAGCGGCGGTCGTCGCTGTAAATACATCAAGGTGAGAAGTTTCGAATTTTCGTTTCGCAACGGCTCGGGCGGTGGCCACGGAGAAACCACGCCAAAAAAGACGCAGGCCGCTGACATCGGTCATTTCGGACCAAAGTCAGCGGCCTGTCGCGTCTTTGAGCACCAGAGGTGCGAGTGCTCACTGCTCGAAAGCAGCGACCCGCGCCTGAAATACATCGAGCACGAAAGATTTCAATTTCTTGCGGTGGCCGGCAGCGGAGCGAGGCGCAGGGGCGACTTGAAGCCATAAAACGAGCCTGGAATGGGCGGTAGCCCAAGAAGCTCCAACGCGAGGTTGGCGGCATCGCCATTGCGGATGGGTTGGGATTGCGCGTCGCGCTCGCCGATTTCATCGCGGCCAAGACGCGCGCGGTCCGGATTGAGGTCCAACAGGTCGCTTTGGGCCACCCCGTCGCCCAGCCAAACCACAAACGGGATGTGGAAGTTGATCGGGCAGCTCAGGTCGGTGTGAGTCTTGCGCGGCATGCCGCCTCCGTGATCGGCGGTCAGGATGATCGCGGTGTGTCCCCGAAGCTCGGCGTCGCCGTCGATCGCCTCGAGGATGAGCCCAAGGCCGTGGTCGACCTCGGCCACGCTCGCGCAGTAGCGCGAGCCCGCCTCGATGTTCCAGTCGTAACTATGTCCGGCGACATCAGGGGCGGCCAAGTGGACGAAGTCGAGCGAACGCTTGGTCTGACGACGGAGGCGGTCGGCGATGGTGCCCGCGATGTCATCGGTGTGCTCGGCGAAGAGCACGAGGTCGATCTTTGCCTGTCCGTTGTCGGGTGGCGTGGTGTCGGGCGCGCCCGCGCTCCAGCCATAGCTCTGCTCGAACAGCCAGAACTTGGTCTTGGTGACCGCGATCGAGGTGGAGATCCCAGCGTCGTGGGCGACATCGAACATGCTGGTGATGTACGCGCCCTTGTTGGTGTGCAGGGTGATGGCGACATTGGCCGCCAACACCGTGTCGTTGTAGGTCCAATTGTGGCCGTACGGCCCGAACATTGGTCGCCCGGTGACCATCGAAACATGGTTGGGCAGCGTGATGGTGATCTGCGCATCGGTGCGGGCGTCAAGCGTGTGCGGCCCCTGCAAAAGGCGGGCGAAACTCGGCAGGCTGGCGAGGCGGGGCGGCAGCAGCAACTCGGGGCGGAGCCCGTCGACGCTGATGACGACGACATGTTCGATGGTGGATGGCGCGGTCAGCGGCGGCCCATGCACAAGCGATACGAGAGCGTGGACGGCTGCGAGCGTGGCGGCGAACATGGCCGCAGCGTAGCCGCCGCGCATTTGCATTAAGTTTGGCGGCGAACAAGTCCCGCACCGAGTTGGCGGATTTCGGCGGGCGAGCGGACGCCGGCCAGCGCCATGGCGATGTCGAATTCGCCGCGCAGCATGGCCAGTGCGCGGGCCACGCCTTCTTCGCCGCCCGCGCCGAGTCCCCAGAGAATTGGGCGACCGATGGCGACGGCGTCGGCTCCGAGGGCGATGGCGCGCAGGATGTCGATGCCGCGGCGGATGCCGCCGTCGACGATGGTGGTACCCAGCCCGCGCGCGATTTCAGCGCAGCCAGCGAGCACATCGGCCGTGGCGGGCGCGCCGTCGAGTTGGCGGCCGCCGTGGTTGGAGATCCAGGCGCCCTCAGCACCCGAATCGAAGGCAGCGCGCACATCGTCGGGCCGACAGAGTCCCTTCACAATGATCGGCCGCGAGGTCCAAGAGACGAGTTGCTCGACATCTTTCCAAGTCAGCGTTGAGTCGATGGTCCAAGAGAGCGCGCCCCCGATTCCAACGCCGCTGTGGCCGGTCGGTCCGCCCGCGCGCTCGAGGTTCACGATGCTCAGGCCGTCGGGAACGCGGAAACCGTTGCGCATGTCGCGCTCGCGGATGCCCCAGACCGGTGTGTCGGCGGTGACGGCGAAGGCCTCGATTCCTGCGGCTTCGGCTCGTTGCACCAGGTCGCGGGTGAAGCCGCGATCCTGCGAAATGTAGATCTGCATCCACAGCGGCGCGGTGGTGGCGGCGCGAACATCCTCGAGCGCCGTCGTCGAAAGGCTCGACAGGCACATGGGCAGGCCGGCCGCGGAGCACGCGCGCGCGGTGGCGCATTCGCCGTCGGGGTGCGCCATCTTCTGCATTGCGGTGGGCGCGGCCAGGAGCGGACAGGGGATTTCGCGGCCGAAGAGTGTGGTTCGGCCAGTGCGCCCCGAGACATCGACCATGCCTCGATAGTGGATTTCGAGTTCGCGCCACGCGGCCTCGCTGCGGGCAAGCGTGGTCTCGTCCCATGCGCCAGAGCGGAAGTAGTCCCAGGCGGTGCGCTCGATGTTCGCGGCGGCGAGGGCGGCGAGATCGGCGAGGGAGACGACGGAAGGCGGGAGTGGTGCGCGAGGCATGGGCGGGAAGTCGGCGCAGACTACCCATTTCTTGCGCGACTCATTCCCGATGTTCAGGCGCAGGGACCGCGCCATACACTCGACGAAATGCAACCGGACTTGATCGCCCTCGGACTCGCGCTTGGCGTTGGCCTCCTGGTTGGCTTCGAGCGCGAGCGCCATCCGGACACGGTCGCAGGCGTGCGCACTTTCGGATTTGCGGGATTCATCGGAGGTTTGAGCGCGCTGCTCACGCCTACGGGCGCGACGCCGTGGGCGTTGATCGTGGTGTCGGCGCTGCTGGGCGCGGCGGGCGCGGCGGGTGGCATCGTCACGGCGCGGCGCATCGCGAACTCGCAAGAGGAGGGCCGCGAGCCGTTTCCCGAGATCGGACTCACAACGGCGTTTGCGTTGATCGCGACAACGCTGCTCGGCGGGTATGCGGTGCTCGGCGATCGTGCGATCGCGGTCGCGGCGGCGGGGGTGGTGTTTCTTCTGCTCTACATTCGCGATCCGCTGCATGCGCTCATCCGCCGGCTTGGGCAGGAGGATGTGCGCGCGATTGCAACCTTCGTGCTGATCGCGCTGGTGATCCTGCCCGTGCTACCTGACCGCGCGATGGGACCATTCGACGCGATCAATCCGCGCGGCGCGTGGTTGTTGGTGGTGCTGGTGGTTGCGATGAGTCTCGTCGGCTACATCGCGCAAGCGCTGCTGGGCCTACGGGCGGGAACGCTGGCGACGGGATTACTAGGAGGATTGGTTTCGAGCACGGCGACAACGCTCGGTGCGGCGCGACGCGCACGCGATGACGGGGCCGCACCGATGTCGGCGACGATCGCGCTGCTTGCCTGCGGCATGTTGCCGCTGCGCTTGCTCGTGCTGGTGGGGGTTGGTTCGCCGGCGATGTTGCGAACAGTCTGGCCGTGGTTTGCCGCGATTGCTGGAGTGACGCTGCTGGGTGCGTTGGCAAGTCTGCGTCGCGCGCAAGGGATGACCGCTGACGCGCAAGCGATGACCAAGCCGAAGAACCCGACTCAGCTCAAGTCGGCGTTGGCCTTTGCGGGCGCATTCGTTGTGATTCGCGTGGCGACCAAGGCAACGCTGGTGTACGCGGGAATGAGCGTTTTCCTGCTGGTTGCCGCGGTTTCGGGCATCACCGACATGGACGCGATCGCATTGAGCGCCGCGGATGAATCGATGCACGGACTGCTGACGCCGCACGAAGCCGCGCGAGCTGCATTGGTAGCGCTGCTGGTGAACACGCTGTTCAAGCTGGGAATCGCGCGCGTGGCGGGTTCGCGTGAAATGCTGGCGGCCATGCTGCCCGCGCTCGGCGCCGCCGCGCTGTTGGCAACGGTGGGCGCGTTCTTGGTGTGACGCGCGTCAACGCGCAGGAAACGCGAAATGATCGGCAGGGAACGAGATGGGCTCGATGCGGCGCAGGCGCAGTTGCGTAGGCGGCGTCGGCGGAAGTGCGCCAGGTGCGGCGCGATAGTCGTCGTCGATCGGACGCATGCGCGGCGGCGGACCGTCGGGGCGAGGACCGTCGGGGCGAGGACCATCGGGGCGAGGACCGTCTGGGCGAGGACCATCACGGGGCGGACCATCTGGGCGCGGGCCGTCGATCGGTCCGCGCGTCCAGCGCAGCAGGGCTTCGAGCACGACATTGCGATCGGTGTCGATCCAAAGATCGATTTCGTCGGGGCCAGGTGCGTGATCGCGGGGGCTCAGTCCTCGATCGCGGCGCGCGGCGACGATGTGCATCGATCCGCGCAGCGCGGTGGGCGACTCGTCACCAGCGCGTGCAAAGGCGATGGCGTAACTGCGCTGCACAAGTCGAAGCAAGTCATCCATGCGTTCGACGGCAACGCTGCCGTCGTGGTCCTCGATCCAGCGCGGCCAGAGTTCGCGCGAATCAAGACGGCGCGCCGGCCTGCCCTCGCGCTCCTCCCACGCGCCGTCCTTTGAATCCGCGCGAATCAGGCTGGGAAGGCCGTCGTCCGCGAGTTCGAGGCGGCTCTCGCTCGCGCGCATATCCCAGTGGCCGCGCAAGGTGATCTCGCGGTTGCGACCATCGTTGTCGGGTGACGGACGGCGCAGCAGGACCTCGACCTCGTAGCGGCGTTCGTCGGAAGTGGTCCATGCGCGCGTCTCGTTGGAAACGACTTCGGCGAGCATATTGGCGGCGCGGGATTCGACGGGAAGAAGCAGAAACAGCACGCTGGCGCAGACGCCGATGAGCGCAGCGCGCGCGAGGCGCAAGGCGCGTGCGGATGCCGGCGCGCCA
>Ga0209086_10003296_pt1 | contig 12388 bp, 16 predicted proteins | sample M_130207_XF_Meta_FD_187312 | JGI IMG/M metagenome (GOLD analysis project Ga0209086, IMG submission 187312) | Freshwater microbial communities from Lake Montjoie, Canada to study carbon cycling - M_130207_XF_MetaG (SPAdes) (version 2) | ecosystem: Environmental > Aquatic > Freshwater > Lake...
CTTCTGGGTAACCAAGTCGCTGTGGAAAAAGCACACCCTTTTGCAAATTGGCTTTGAACAACTCGCTGTTTTCGCCCTGACCATAAATTGGTGTGTCAATAAGACCTGGTGCAACGGTGTTGACGCGAATGCCGATGGCAGAAAGGTCACGAGCAATCGGCAATGTCATACCAACAACGCCGCCCTTGGATGCAGAGTACGAAGCCTGACCAATTTGTCCATCAAATGCAGCAACTGATGCCATGTTGCAGATTGAGCCGCGCTCGCCGTTCTCGAGTGGCTCGTTTGTGCTCATTGCAGTGCCGATAATGCGAATGCAATCAAACGTGCCGACCAAGTTAATCGCCACAACTTTCTTGAATGCGTCAAGATTGGCAGCCGACTCATATGAACCGTCTTTGCCCACGGTGCGCTGTGCCCAGCCAATGCCAGCCGAGTTGACAAGTGCACGAATTGGCCCCATCGACTTGGCCATCTCTGCAGCATTGATGATGTCTTGCGTATTTGTCACGTCAACTTTGCAATACGCTCCGCCAACTTCTTTTGCTAGCGCCTGACCTTTTTCTTCTTGAATGTCGGCAATAACGACTTTGGCACCACGCTTGGCCAGCAAGCGAACGCATGCCTCACCAATTCCTGATGCTCCACCTGTGACTATTGCGCTTGCTCCGTTGAGTTCCATGAGGTGCAACTCTACGCAAGTTGGTATGCGTCAAGCAAAGCCGAGCGACGCCGCCACAGCAAGTGCGTCTACATGCTCATTCATTGGCTCGCCATTATGCGCCTTAACCCACGTAAAGGTCACATCACCGCGTTTATTTACTGCATCTATCAGCGGCTCCCAAATATCACGGTTGGCCACTGGCTGACGCTGCGAATTTTTCCATCCACGTTTTTGCCAACCAACCCACCACGAGTCTCGAAAACAATGCACCACATAGGTGCTGTCAGAACGAATTTCGATTGGACCAGCATGATCGGCGTGCGCGCGCAATGCTTCCAGCGCTGCCATCAATTCCATACGTTGATTTGTCGTATGAGTTTCGCCACCCGTTGCACAAGGTTCACCTGTTGGAAATGTTGCCCACGCCCAGCCACCAGGGCCTGGGTTTCCCGAACATGCTCCGTCGGTGTAGATAACAATCACGCCCTAGATACTTGCTGATCTGAAGCCGTTCGGCAGGTACCCACCAGTAAGTCTGCGAGAATGAGCAAATGATCTTTGACGGTTCGATGCACCAGTTGCCCGATACCGACCCGGGTGAAACTGCGGAGTGGCTCGACTCGCTTGACGCCGTCGTTGATGTGCAAGGCAAAACGCGCGCAAGATATTTGTTGTCTCGACTGCTCGAGCGCGCACGCGAATCACAAGTGAGTTTTCCCGCAACAGTTTCGACTCCGTATGTCAACAGCATTCCTCGCGAACAGGAGCCGTGGTTTCCAGGCGACGAACACATCGAGCGACGCATCCGCGCATACATCCGCTGGAATGCAGCAGTCATGGTGGTGCGCGCCAACACCAACGCCGAAGGCATCGGCGGTCACCTCTCTACATTTGCATCGTCGGCAAGTTTGTACGAAGTTGGTTTCAATCACTTCTTTCGCGGCAAAGACAGCGGCACTCCTGGTGATCACATTTATTTTCAAGGTCACGCAGCACCTGGTGTCTATGCCAGAGCATTTATTGAGCGCCGTTTAGACGAAGACGACCTCGATCATTTCAGGCGTGAGATCGGCCGCAATGGCGAAGGTCTCTCGAGTTATCCGCATCCACGACTGATGCCAGAGTTTTGGGAGTTTCCAACGGTCTCAATGGGACTTGGTCCGCTCACCGCTTTGTATCACGCCAGATTTAATCGCTATCTGCAAAACCGTCAACTCGATGACACTTCCAATAGTCGAGTGTGGGCTTTTCTAGGCGACGGAGAGTGCGACGAGCCAGAAACACTCGGATCAATCTCACTTGCAGCACGCGAGCAACTCGACAACCTCACGTTTGTCGTCAACTGCAACTTGCAACGACTTGATGGTCCGGTGCGAGGCAACGGAAAAATCATTCAAGAACTCGAAGCGGTGTTTCGTGGCGCAGGCTGGAACGTCATCAAAGTTATTTGGGGTTCAAAGTGGGACGAGCTAATCGCCCGCGATACAACTGGCGTGTTGCTCAACAAGATGAACAACACTGTTGATGGCGAATTTCAGCGCTACATCATTGAAAACGGCAATTACATTCGCGAAAACTTCTTTGGTCCAGACCCACGATTGCGCGAGATGGTCTCGCACCTGAGCGATGAAGAACTCGAGATGCTACCCCGTGGTGGGCACGACTATCGCAAGTTGTTTGCCGCGTTTAAAGCAGCAAGTGAAAATATCGGTTCGGGCAGACCCACAGCCATTTTGTGCAAAACAGTAAAGGGTTGGACACTCGGCCACGAGATCGAAGGTCGTAACGCCACACATCAGATCAAAAAAATGACCGATGAACAGTTGCGTACTTTGCGTGACACTCTGCATCTCAATGACGAGATCCCAGACTCAGCACTCAGCGGTGATGATCCACCGTATTTCCGCCCCGCCGAAGACAGTGTTGAATACCAATACATGATGGAACGTCGTCGCGCACTTGGTGGCTCGGTACCAAAGCGCACTACTACTGCACGCAAGCCACTTGTATTGCCCAGCGCTGAAGCGTTTAGCGAGTTTGACTCTGGTAGCGGCGAGCAAGCGGTGAGCACCACCATGGTCTTTACGCGCCTCTTGCGCAACATGGCTCGTGACAAAGATTTTGGAGCGCGCGTCGTGCCAATCATCCCCGATGAAGCTCGCACATTTGGAATGGACTCGTTGTTCCGCGAACTCAAGATCTACGCGTCGCAGGGACAAAAGTACGAGCCTGTTGATCACGCGCTGTTGCTGAGCTACGCCGAGTCAACATCGGGTCAAATACTTGAAGAAGGCATCACCGAGGCTGGCAGTATGGCCAGTTTTATTGCAGCAGGCACAAGTTACGCAACGCGTGGCGTGCCAATGGTTCCGTTCTACACGTTTTATTCCATGTTTGGCTTTCAGCGCGTGGGCGATCTCATTTGGCAAGCAGCCGATGCACGCACACGTGGATTTTTACTTGGAGCAACTGCCGGTCGCACGACACTCATGGGTGAAGGCTTGCAACATCAAGACGGACACAGCCTGTTGCTCGCGAGCACAGTTCCCTTCTGCCAGGCATATGACCCCGCATTTGCATATGAAGTTGCCGCGATTGTTAAAAACGGTCTCAACCGCATGTACGGCGATGCACCTGAAGACATTTTTTATTACATCACGTTGTACAACGAGAATTATCAAATGCCAGCGCGACCAACATCGCCAGCAATTGAAGCCGACATCGTGCAGGGTCTCTACAAGTGGCAAGCAGCCACTGGCGGCAAGCACCGCGCAACAATTTTATTTTCGGGCGCTGCTCAAGGTGCAGCCCGAGCAGCAGCCGCAGAACTTCTTGAGAAATATGATGTTGGCATCGACTTGTGGTCTGCGACTTCATACAAAACATTGCGCGAAGAGGCGCTAGAAGTTGAGCGTTGGAACAAACTGCACCCGTTAGATGCACCACGCCAGCCGCTCGTGACCCGTTTGCTCAGCGACACACCAAATCCGTTCAGCCCAATTGTCGCGGTCACCGACTTTATGCGCGCAGTGCCCGAGCAGGTTGCAAGGTTTATCCCAGGCCGATCATTTACTCCTCTTGGCACTGATGGAATGGGTCGTAGCGACACCCGCGAAGCATTGCGCAAGCACTTCGAAGTCGACATGCCCCAGGTGGTCGTCACGGTCTTGCACCAACTTGCCCTTGCAGGCACTATCAAATCAGACGTGGTGCAAGCGGCAATCACCGCATATGCAATCAACCCAGAAGGCATCAGCCCGCTCTATTCATAAGCGATACTTGTAGCTATGGCTGCAACTACATCATCTTCCCCAACTCGCGCTCTGTACATCACGGGCATCCCAAAGGCCGACGCATTGCTCAACAGCAACGGAACGGCATTGCTCATTGGCATGCTGCTCGATCAGCAAGTGCCCATGGAGTGGGCGTTCACTGGCCCATACACGATCAAACAGAGACTCGGTCATTGCGACGCATCAAAGATTGCAGCAATACAAGAAGATAAGTTCGTTTCGATTTGCTGCGAGAAACCTGCCATTCACCGATTTCCAGCATCAATGGCAAAACGGATTCATCAGATGTGCGTGATCCTTGCCGCCGAATACAAAGGCAAAGGATCAAACGTGTGGAAAAAGATTGAAGATGCGGAGGAACTACGTAAGCGTCTTCGACAATTACCTGGCTATGGCGAAGAAAAAACTGAGATCTTTATCGCTCTACTCGGCAAAACATTTGGAGTTCGCCCCTCCGGATGGAAAAAGGCGGCCGGAGTATTTAGCGATGCCAAACCACGTTCGGTTGCCGACATTCACTCACAAGCATCCCTGCTTAAAGTGCGTGGCTTCAAGCAGATGCAACGGGCGCAAGATGTTGACAAACAAGACCGTCCCCGTCGTTAGGGTTATTGCATGACTGTTCTTGTCACCGGTGGCGCTGGCTACATCGGATCGCACACTGTGCGTGCACTCGTTGCCCAAGGTCGAGATGTCGTCGTGCTCGACTCGCTTGAGCTTGGTCACAAAAGTCGGGTTGGCAGCGTTCCATTCGTTGAGGGCAACATCACCGACGCAAAGATCATCGACAAGGTATGTCGCAAGTTTGAAGTTTCCGAAGTCATCCACTTTGCTGCCTACAAAGCAGTCGGTGAGTCAATGGAGCAACCATTGCGTTACTACAACAACAACGTTGCTGGCACGATCGCACTTGTGCGCGCACTCATGGCCAATGGTGTTGAAAAGATTGTCTTTTCTTCGTCAGCGGCGGTTTACGGCAACCCCGATCATGTGCCTGTCACCGAGGACGCACCACTACGACCCGAGAGTGTGTATGCCGAAACCAAAGCAATCGTAGAAAAGTTTTTGTCATCATGCGAATCAATCGGCTTACGTTCGGTAAGTCTGCGCTACTTCAATGCGGCTGGTGCAAGTGCCGATGCATCCATTGGCGAAGACTGGTCGATGTCGCAAAACCTGGTGCCACTCGTAATGAAAGCGCTGCTCGGATTTAGTGGACCACTCAATGTATTTGGCAACGACTACCCAACTCCCGATGGCACCTGCACACGCGACTACATCCACGTCGAAGACTTGGCTGCTGCACACATCAAGGCACTCGACTATCTCAACGGTGGCGGCAAAACCTTGGCATGCAATGTTGGCACTGGCATTGCTACATCAGTGCTCGAAGTAATCAGCATCGCCGAACAAGTGAGTGGGCAAAAAGTTCCACACATTATTTCGAGCAGACGAGCAGGCGACCCAGTTTCCGTGTTTGCAGACCCCACATTGGTGCGTGCTTTACTCGGATGGAAAGCAAATCATGATTTGCGCGACATTATTGGTAGCGCATGGAAATGGCATAGTTCGTCGGCCAAATAAATCTGTTTACATCGCAGCGAGCGTACGTTGCCGATCTAACCATCCAAGCAAGATCGCCATCGCGCGAGGATCGTGTCGCAAACGATGACCTGCACCGCTGATTATTTGTAGCTCGGCGCTTCCGTGTGCTTCGGCCAATACGCGTGAGTCTGCTGTTGGAACGATTTCATCGTCCGAACCATGCATCAAAAAGAGTGGTCGTGGCGCAAACCTTTTTGCGGCATCGGCAGGTCTAAACCTGCGCAATTCGCGCCCCCACTCTTCTGTCGACGACGGAAATCCTGGATGACGAATGGTGCCAATCTCTCGAGCATGTTCAAGAAACCTGCGGGGTTGTTCGGCCCAGTCATCAAAGTCGGCCCGGGCACCAAGTAACGCACAACCATTTACTCGTGGATCGTCAGCAGCGACACACAACGCGAGCGCGCCTCCGGTGTTGTTGCCAACCAGCCAAATGCCGCTCGGTGAAGTTTCGGCAACCATATGACTAATCGCTGCACGCAAGTCGTCGACCCACCCCTGCATTGAGAAATCACCCTCGCTGGTGCCGCAACCGCGAAACGTAAATGTCATCGCGTTCCAACCAATTTCACTTGCAACTTGCTCTGCTAGTTCGGGAAACGTTCCACCTGATTGTCGTGAGTCGATGCCACCGCTTGGAAACCCATGACACAACACCATCGCCGGCAGCGCACCACTCTTGCCACTTGGCTGTGCCAAATACCTTGCAAGATTAAGTCCACCAGAGAAGAACGATCCGTTCATCTTTGTCGACACATGAGACGAAGAAGGTGTGATTGTCAGGCGCGCGGCTTACGCAAACGGCGAGTAGCGCCGGGAGTTGCCAATGTGTAGCCGCGGTTTCGTGCTTCAGCAAGCGTGTCGGGCCCAAAGCACAGACCGACACCAGAATCTGCGATTTCAGTTGTAACTGCTACATCGCTCCAATTGTCGAGGTCATAAACAAGCTGCGTGCGCTTGTCACCCATGAAACGAAAATGTTCAAATTTGGTTGGACGGTTTGACGACATGGAACAAATCTAGTCGCACCGTTGCGTCAGTCAATACCTATCAGGCATATTCATTAGGCTTGGCACCATGAGTATTGACGCCGAGGCTGCCCGCATAGGCCAAGCGCTCGACCAACTCATTGCGCGAGATAGCGAAATAGGAGAACGCGCAAAATTGAGAGTGGCCAACATCTATGGACCAACCGCAACGAGTTCGCTTGGCACCTATGACTTCAGCGATTCGTTTGCCAAACGCGACCAAGTCAGCCGACGGGGCGACTGGGTTCACCGCAACTGGCTTCGACCAATCAGATTTTTCTATCGACATATCCCTAAACCGATTCGTTTTGCGATTAAGAAACTTTTTGCATGAGCAATTTCATCATTGTCAGTGACACAAGCAATTGCTCATTTCGTGACTTACTCATTACCGGCAAGTCATTACTGAACAGTTCAATTAGCCCAACTCATTGGCTGATCAGTGGCTCGTCAGTGCAACTTTTGAAGATTCAAAAGCAGCGCTCCCTGCGAAAGTCAAAGATCATCATCGCCGACAAGTTGCCTAACCCTGATAATTCCACTGTTGTGTTTCTGCGTGTTGGCGACACTCTTGCACCTGACGCGCTTTCACTCATCGCACAACACACCAATCTGCACGACGTTGTTTATGGCGACTCGGCACATGGGCGTGCAAGAAAGTTTGAAGAACCATCTAAGGCGCGTCGACCACAATGGTCACCGGAGCGCCTTCGCTCACACAATTATGTTGGCGACTTGCTGGCCGCTTCCCCATCAGTAATTACTGCTGCCGGCGGAATATCAACGCTCGCAACGCTGCATGAACATGATCGATCACTTCGACTCTTTGAAGCGTGCACGTCTCCACACCGGATCGCCCATGTGCTGTATCACTCAAGCCAAGAGCGCATGGTGCCAACTGCCTCGCTTGATGCCGTGCAGCAACATTGCACACGCACTGGCATTGATGCAGTCTGCACTATTGACGAAAAGATGCAGTCGGTACGCGTTAAACGACGCTTGCACTCGCAGCCAAAAATCAGCGTGATCGTGCCCACGCGAGGCACAACTGAAAATCTGAAAGGCAACCAGGTTGTTCTGGCTGCTCATGCAATCAAAACTTTGATCGACAGCAGTACCTATCAAAACTTTGATGTCATTGCCGTGCTCGACAGTGTCACTTCAAGCGAAGGACGCCAAGCGATAGTCGAGGCTGGTGGTTCTCGCCTTAAAATTGTTGACTACGACCGCCCATTCAATTTCGCAGAAAAGATCAACCTTGGCGCAGTCTGCAGCGATGCAGATCTTCTCTTGTTGCTCAACGACGACACCGAGATCATTACTCCAGATGCACTTGAGACTCTTGTTGGAATTCTTGAAGACCAAACAGTCGGTATGGTCGGGCCGATGTTGCTCTACGAAGACATGACTATTCAGTCAGCCGGGCACATCCTCAACCCCGTGCCTTTTGATTTGTACCGCGAACGCGAATTGACATGCACGGGCGCACAGCACTTATTGCAAGTACAGCGCGAAGCATCTGGCCTCATCGCGGCCTGCGTGCTTGTAAAGCGCAGTGTTTTCGACGAGGTTGGTGGGCTCTGCACCTTGTTCCCATCCAACTACAACGATGTTGACTTCGGTCTCAAGATTCAAGATGCTGGTTACAGAGTTGTGTGGACACCACACGCCCAATTTCATCACTTTGAGTCAAAGACGCGCACACCCAAATTGCAAACTTTTGAAGTTGCCACTATTGGCGCTCGTTGGCGCGACAAATTAGAAGACGACCCATATTTCAATCCACATCTCGAGCGCTATATCGATATCTGGAAAGAAAATGTGATGGGTCAGAGGTCAGTGCTTGACGCACTTGGACCAACTGCGCCAATTGCCTCAAAATAATCCAGGTGTGCACGCACGACATGCACGATGTCCACATCGTCCAACACCTCAATGCGCGCTTCCGTTGCTTCTCCCATTAAAAACGCAGTCAACGTTTCTTCACCAAACACCACCGATTCAGTGATGTTTTGACGGAGATCGGTCACGTCTTGTGGTTGCAAGCCCTTGGAATGCAACCAGCCCATGTGCAGCACCAACATCTTGCGCAACTCGGTATACGTCAGTCGTGCCTGAGAATCGCTGGGCAATCTGTCAGCCACAAAGGATGTTGCTTCGTCAATGTCGTAGATGACTCGCGGCGCTAACGCATCAAGGCGATGTGCTTCGCGACCAATTACGGTTGCTGCGATAACAAATACTGCAAGTGCCGCAACAATCGCAAAAACAACGGTTACCCAATTGATAGAGGTACCGCCGACTGATTAGATGCCGATGCGTTGCGCAAGCAACTCACGGTGATACGTCGGATCACCAAAGAGCAACTCACTCGACTTCGCACGCTTGAAGTACAAGTGTGCTGGGTGTTCCCATGTAAAGCCGATACCACCATGAATCTGAATGTTTTCGGCGGCTGCGTGGAAGTACGCCTCCGAGCAATACGCCTTTGCCAACGATGCAACCGAAGCGAGCTCGTCGTTCATTTCTGCTGCACACCACATGCCGTAATACGCAGCCGACTTTGCCGACTCGACTTCGAGCAACATGTCTGCACACTTGTGCTTGATGGCCTGGAACGAACCGATCGGACGACCAAATTGCACACGAACCTTGGCGTACTCAACTGCCATCTCGAGCACCTTCTGTGCTCCACCAACTTGCTCTGCAGCAAGTGCAACAGCGGCCAAGTCAAACACTTGACTCAACACATCCCAGCCCTTGCCGTCTGTGCCGATCAATGTTGCAGGAGTTCCATTGAACTCCAACTTGGCTTGCTTGCGGGTTTGGTCCATTGTTGAAAGTGAGGTGCGTGTAAGGCCTTTTGCACTGCCGTCTACTGCGAACAATGAAACACCTTTGCCGGTGCGTGCTCCAACAATGATCAAACTTGCAGTTGCACCGTCAATAACGAACATTTTGGTTCCGGTAATTTTCCAATCACTGCCAGATCCTTCGGCCTTAGTAGTGATGCCCTTCTCGTCCCACTTGCCTGATGGCTCAGTAGTTGCAAGAGTCGCGACTGTTTCGCCAGCAGCGATACCTGGCAAATACTTTTTCTTTGCTGCGTCATCGCCACTCAACAACAATGCGTTTGCTGCGAGCACAACGCTCGAGAAAAACGGTGCACACAACAACGCGCGACCCATCTCTTCAAGCACAACACCAAGTTCGATGAAACTAAATCCAGAGCCACCGAACTCTTCTGGAATCGACAAGCCCTGTAGGCCCATCTGCTCACCCATCTGCGACCACACCGCTGGATCAAAACCGTTTTCGGTTTCCATCTGCTCGCGTACGGCTGTTTCTGAAGACTTGCTCTCCAAAAATGCACGGACTGTTTTACGGAGTTCTTCTTGTTCTTCTGAGAATGCAAAGTTCATGCAGGCAAGTCTGCCCTGCCACACTGCATCTGCGCCAATCGCGTTGTGTACACATGCGTACACAATTTTAGACCATTGGGCTAGCCTGTATGCCATGCGCACCCTAGGTATCCGCGAACTCCGTGAACGCTCGGCCACGTTTATTAAGCGTGCCGGCGCGGGCGAGCAGATGATCATCACAGTCAGCGGCGAACCAGTTGCCACGCTGGGTCCTCTGACACCACTCGAAACCCGGGCTATTTCTTTGATGGACCTCATCAACAATGGTTCAGTCATTGCATCGCGCCGACGCGACAAATACCAACTACCAGCTGCCGTCACGATTCATAGCGGTTCGCGCATCGACCAAACATTGCGCGAGGTGCGCGGATGACGATCATGCTCGACACAAGCGCGCTCGTTGCGTTACACACAAGCGGTACTGCGCGCACAATTACTCATGAAGCACTCAAACACGATGCAGATTGGTGCGCAAGTGCACTCGCGCTCACTGAAGCAATGGCCATCATTGATCGCATGTCAGAACAAGAATTCATTCGACACGATCTTGAAGATGCAATTCGCCACACTTGGGATTATGTTGCTGTTGTGCCTGTTGACCAACGCTGCCTCGACGATGCGGCACTTCTCGTGCGACAACAACCCCTGCACATCTCCGATGCAATTCATTTAGCAGCAGCGACACGTTTGCCAATGCCCGTCAAGTTTGTGACGTTTGATCCAGCCCAAATTCCAGTCGCGATGTCACTCGGTTTTGAAGTGGTGTCGTCATGACAACAACCCTGCACTGGCACGACACCAACGTCGAAGTTCACAAACTTGTTGTTGGACCTTACGACAACAATGTTTTTGTCATAAGGTGCCGAGCAACAGGTGACGCAGTGCTGATTGATGCGGCCAACGAGCACGAGAAGTTGCTCGAATTGTGCACGAGGCTTGGCGTTCGTCGGGTTCTCGAAACCCACGGCCACTGGGATCACATTCAGGCAATACCCGCCATGCGTGAAGCAGGTTACGAAGTTGCGGTTACTGCAGCCGACGCGCCACGCCTCAAAGATGTCGGTTACGACGTGTTTATCGACGATGCCGAAGTGATCGAAGTTGGCAACTTGCGTCTACACGCAATTCACAACCCCGGTCATACAGAGGGTTCAATTTCGTTTGCTGTTGCCAATACCCCACTGTTGTTTACGGGCGACACACTGTTTCCTGGTGGTCCTGGCAATACAGCGTTAGAGGGTGGCGACTTCACGACCATCATTCAGTCAATTGACAACAAACTTTTTACGTTTCCACCTGACACCATTGTGTTGCCTGGACACGGCCTCGATACGACCATTGGCACCGAGCGACCACACCTGCAAACGTGGGTGGATCGCGGCTGGTAGACAATGTTTATGAATATGGTTCCTGACGCATTGGTCTTTACCCAGATCGATGGCAATGACAAGATTCTTGCGAATGGACACCCAACCTCGCAGTGGCGCACAGAGTTGCGACACATCCCAAATTTTCGTAACGCACTATCTATTGCATCTATCTACGTGCAGACCGTCGGCATCATTTGGACTGCACTCGCGTTGCACAACCCCATCACCTACGTCATCGCGTTTTTGCTCATGGGTCGTGCTCATGCGCAGCTGCTTGCGCTGATGCACGAGTCGGTGCACCGACTCTTGTTTCGTAATCGCAAACTCAACGACTTTGCGGGGCGTTGGCTGCTCGGGTACATGTCATTTGTAAATACCGATGGCTATCGCTACGTGCACATGGCGCATCACCGCGAAGAATTTGGGCCAAACGAACCAGACATTCCGCTCTATGCCAACTACCCAATCACCCGCGCAAGTTTTTGGCGCAAGATGCGTCGCGACGGACTTGGCAGCACAGGTTTTCGAATGTTGCGCGCACAATTCCTGTCGATATTCAAGACTGACCCGCAACAACTCAATACTCAGCGCAAGATATTTGCTCTGCACTTCGCACTACTCATTGTTTCGGTGATCTTTGTAAACCCTTGGGTGTACGTGATGTTGTGGCTAGTGCCCTACATCACGGTGTGGCGCGTGATGAACAGACTGAGGTCGATTGCCGAACACGGTGGCTTACGTGCCGACTCAGACCGAAGAATCACCACGCACTCCGTCAAACAACATCTGTTTTCAAGTTTCTTTTTCGTGCCGTTCAACCTCGGTTGGCACATCGCACACCACTCAGACTCGGGCATTCCATTTCGCTCATTGCCTAAATATCACCGCCAACTTCGAGCATCCGGATTCGTCACAGACGCTTACGAATATGGCAGTTATCTGGCCATCTGGCGCGCCCTTCGCTCGCGTCCAGAAGCCATTGCCAGTGCGAAATAATTAACACTAC
>Ga0209086_10003297_pt1 | contig 12386 bp, 14 predicted proteins | sample M_130207_XF_Meta_FD_187312 | JGI IMG/M metagenome (GOLD analysis project Ga0209086, IMG submission 187312) | Freshwater microbial communities from Lake Montjoie, Canada to study carbon cycling - M_130207_XF_MetaG (SPAdes) (version 2) | ecosystem: Environmental > Aquatic > Freshwater > Lake...
CAGGACGACAACGAGCAGTACACGACCCTGACCGTTTCTACCCAGAAGCACATCGGCGTGAACTTCACCTCTGCCGAACTTACCATGCAGTTGGACGACTTTGCAGAACGCGTTCTGAAGCCCCGCGTCAGCCAGTTGGCTGCCAGCGTGGACGCGGACGTGGCGAACGCCTACCAGAACATCTACAGTTCGGTTGGCACCCCCGGCACGACCCCTGCCACTTCGCTTGTCCTGCTTCAGGCCCAGCAGAAGCTCAACGAGTACGCTGTCCCTATGGACCAGCGTTACGCCACTGTGAACCCCGCTGCCAACGCCGGTCTGGTCGAAGGCATGAAGGGCTTCTTCAACCCCACCAGCACGATCAGCCGTCAGTTCAAGACCGGCATGATGGGCGAAGGGGTTCTTGGCTATGACGAAATCAACATGTCTCAGTCCATCGTGCAGCACACGACCGGTTCGCGTTCCACCTCGGACACGATCCTCGTCAACGGCGCTGTCACGACGCAGGGCGCGTCCACCATCAGCCTCGATGGCGGCACCGGCTCGGCGACCATCAAGGTTGGCGACGTGTTCACCATTGCTGGCGTGTATGCGGTTAACCCGCAGACCCGTCAGACCACCGGCAGTTTGCAGCAGTTTGTTGCTACCGCCACCGCCACCGCTTCCAGCGGCGCTTGGACCGACGTGGCGATCTCGCCCCCGATCTACACCGCCTCTCAGGCGCTGGCGACCGTGGACTCGTTCCCGGCGGACAACGCTGCCGTCACCTTCCTTGGTGCGGCTTCGACTGCCTACCCGCAGAACCTGATCTACAACAAGAACGCCATCACGCTCGGCACCGCCGATCTGCTCATGCCGCAGGGTGTGGATATGGCGTCTCGTCAGGTTCATAACGGCATTTCGATGCGTATTGTTCGTCAGTACGACATCAACAATGACCGTATGCCCTGCCGTATCGATGTTCTGTACGGTTTTGCCGTAATCCGCGCGCCTATGGCCGTGCGTATGTGGGGCTAACCCCTTCTATCTGGGGCTGCGGCCCCAGATTTCCCTCATCAACTCTTTAGGAGAATATCATGGCTCTTCCGAATGGCGCTGGTGGTTACCAGCTTGGCGATGGCAACATCACTGAAGTTAACATGGTGACGCAGGGCACCCCCTGTCGCTAAGACCGCTGCGGCTACGCTTACCGCTGCGGAACTTACTTCTGGTATCATCACGTATACGGGCGCTGCGGTTAACCTGACGCTCCCCACGGTGGCGCTTACCGAGGCTCTGGTCACCAGCGCCAAGAATGACAGCTGCTTTGACGTTGTGATCATCAACACGGGCGCTACTAATGCGGCAACCGTTGTGGTTGGCACTGGTTGGACCATTGTTGGTGCTGCCGCCGTGTCTGCGGCTACTTCAGCTCGCTTTCTTGCGCGTAAAGTGGGCGATCTTTCGTGGACGCTGTACCGCATCGCCTAATCAACCAACGCCCCGTCTACGGGCGGGGCGTTTTCCACAGGTATTTTTATGATCTACATGCGCCACCCGGTCCACGGCACCAAAGTTGCCACTATGGAAGCCGAAGCGATTTATGATGAAGAGAGCGGCTGGAAACGCTATACTCCCGGCGAAGCCCCGCCCTCTGACACGTCAGAGCCGGTAAATGAACTTGCACCCCGGCGACGCGGTCGCAGGCCGCTGAATGAGGGAATAGCCAGCTATGACGACAGCCGGGGATCAAATTAACGGAGCCCTTCGCCTTCTGGGCGTTCTAGCTGAAGGCGAAACGCCATCTGCGGCTACGTCGCAAGACGCGCTGTTTGCGCTCAATCAAATGATTGATTCTTGGGGCACGGAAAAGCTCTCGACGTTCACAACGCAAGAGCAAGTGTTTTCGTGGTTGCCTGGTTTTGTCAGCCGCACCCTTGGCCCGTCTGGTGATTTCGTTGGCGACCGTCCGGTCTTGATGGACGACGCGACGTATTTTGTGGACGCCTCGACCGGCATCTCCTACGGCATCAAATTGATCAACCAACAGCAGTACGATGGTATTGCGGTCAAAAGCGTGACCAGCACTTTTCCACAGGTAATGTGGATCAACACAAATTACCCCAATATCGACATGCACGTCTATCCGGTGCCTACCAAAGTGCTGGAATGGCATTTCATATCGGCGGCGCAGTTGACGCAGCCTGCTACCATCGCCACGCCGCTGTACTTCCCGCCTGGCTACATGCGGGCGTTCCGGTACAATCTGGCTTGCGAAATCGCCCCTGAGTTTGGCGTGGAGCCGTCTGGTACGGTCGGACGCATCGCTATAGCGTCCAAGCGCAATCTCAAGCGCATCAACAACCCTGACGACATCATGTCGATCCCCTACGCCATTGTCAGCACCCGCCAGCGGTTCAACATCTTTGCAGGTAACTTCTGATGAAGAGCCCAATCCTTGGCTCCGCGTATGTAGCCCGCAGCGTCAACGCTGCGGACAACCGCATGATCAACATGTTTCCAGAGGTTGTGCCGGAAGCTGGAAAAGAACCCGCGTTCCTTCAACGTGCGCCAGGATTGAATTATCTTGCTACGATGGGCGCAGGGCCGGTACGCGGACTCTGGCAGTTTGGCAATTATGGTTACGCCGTATCGGGCACATCACTCTACAAAATTGACAGCAATTTCAATGTTGTGTCCAAAGGCACTGTGGCAGGCACCGGGCAAGTGTCGATGGTGGACAACGGTACGCAGTTGTTCATTGCTGCGGGCGCTACAGGTTACATCTACAACTCCAGTACGGACGTGTTCGCGCAAATTACGGACGTTGACTTTGCGGGTGCGGTGACAGTCGGGTTCATCGACGGGTATTTTGTCTACAATCAGCCTAACAGCCAAAAGTTCTGGGTTACGTCGCTGTACGACGGCACGTCTGTTGACCCTCTCGACTTTGCCAGCGCCGAAGGTTCGCCCGACAATCTGGTGTCCCTAATCGTAGACCACCGCGAAATTTGGCTGTTTGGGCAATCTTCCATTGAAGTTTGGTACGACGCTGGTCTGCCGGACTTTCCTCTTGCGCGCATCCAAGGCGCGTTCATCGAAATCGGTTGCGCTGCGCCGTTCTCCGTTGCCAAACTCGACAACGGAGTGTTTTGGCTTAGTTCAGACGCTCGTGGGCGCGGCATGGTGTACCGCTCCAATGGCTACGCTGGCGTTCGCATCTCGACGCACTCCGTTGAATGGCAGATCCAGCAGTACGCCGACATCACAGACGCAGTGGCGTATACCTACCAGCAAGACGGTCATTCGTTCTATGTGCTAAACTTCCCCAGCGCCAACATCACTTGGGTCTACGACGTGGCGACCCAAGCTTGGCATCAACGCGCCGGTTGGCTCAACAACCAGTTCACCCGCCATCGCGGTAACTGCCAAATGGCATTTAACGGCCAAATTGTCATTGGCGATTATCTGACCGGCCAGATCTACGCTTACGATCCTACGGTCTACACCGAAGCGGGGGCGGTTCAAAAATGGTTGCGCTCGTGGCGGGCACTGCCCACAAGCACCAACAATCTGAAGCGCACGACGCAGCACAGTTTGCAACTAGATTGCGAAGTAGGCGTGGGTTTAGACGGCGCAACGCCTGCGACCACGACCTATCTCAGCAGCATCTCGTCTGACGCCGCGTCTGCGGGCGCGATCAGCGGCGAATCGGAAGAGACCACACGCGAGATCATCGTGCAAGGTTCCGATCCGCAGGTCATGTTGCGCTGGTCGGATGATGGCGGGCATACATGGTCCAGCGAGCATTGGCGGTCAATGGGCAAGCTTGGCGAGACCGGGCGGCGCGTCTTGTGGCGCAGGCTTGGCATGACTCTGAAACTCCGTGACCGCGTCTACGAAGTGTCTGGAACCGATCCAGTCAAGATTGCTATCATGGGCGCGGAACTGATCGTGAGCCCCACCAATGCCTGATAACATCACGCAGATACCGGCTCCGCGTGTTGCCATTTGGGACACAGTGACAAACTACGTCACGCGCGGGTGGTATCGTTACTTCTATAACCTTTACGCCATTCTCGGCAGCGGATCGCTTCGCAGCGGCGCATTCTACGACACCACCACGCAGACTGCCGCCGTCATCAACACGGCCTACGCCATCACGCTCAACAACACCAGTTTGACCCAAGGCGTCAGCATCGGAACGCCAACGTCGCGGGTGTATGTGGACCGCACGGGCTCGTACAACATTCAATTTTCGTTGCAATTGACCAGCACCAACGCGGCGGATAAAGACGTGTACATCTGGGCAGATGTAAATGGAACGTCCGTATCTGAAAGCGCCACCAAACTGAGTTTGTCTGGCTCTAGTAAATCTTACGTTGCGGCGTGGAACTTCGTCATCCGCATGAGTGCAGGTGACTATTTCCGATTGATGTGGTCTACTACCAACACAAATGTCCAAATAGCCCGCATAGCGGCGTCTGCGCCTGTACCGGCCATCCCATCGGTCATCTTGACCGTAGCTGCAAATATAGGTGAATAATGGCTGTTCTCACTCCATCCCCCAAAACAGCTTTTGTTGACGCCGCTGGCGAGCCGCTGGTCGGCGGGCAATTGTACACCTACATCGCAGGTACGACGACGTTGCAGGCCACCTACACGGATGCGACAGCGGCAACGGCCAACACTAACCCGATCATCTTGGACTCGCGCGGCGAGGCTAACGTTTGGTTAGGCGGCGCAATCTACAAGTTTGTGCTGAAGGACGCGGATGGCGCGTTGATTTGGACGGTGGATTACATTTCAGCCCCCACGGCGGCGGTGTCGCCCGTGTTGTCGGGCAACGTCACCATTGACTCCAACACGCCGTCCCCGGCGCTTCAAATAACGCAGACCGGCACGGGCGCGGCGCTTAAAGTGCAAGATTCTGCCGACCCTGATATAACGCCGTTTATTATTGACGCTACCGGCCAAGTTGGCATCGGCACTGCCACGCCTGTGTCAGCGTTGGAAATCGCCAGCCCTGGCGTCTTTACCGGCGCGTGGGCCTACCTGCCCACCGGAACGGCAATGCTGTTTGTGCAGACTTCCGCGCCTACCGGCTGGACCAAGTCCACCACGCACGACAACAAGGCGCTGCGCGTGGTGTCGGGCGCAGCCAGCAGCGGCGGCACGACGGGGTTCACGTCCGTGTTTGCTGCGCGCACAATTACTACCGCCAACATGCCATCGCACACGCATACGTTGACGGACCCCGGCCATACGCATGGCATTAGTGATTTAGCCGCTATTTCAACTTCCACGTCGGGTTCGTTTTACCGGGCGTTTGGCAATGCTGCGCTTCAGTCTACCAGCGCCACTACCGGCATCACCATAGCCAACACCGGCAGCGGCACGGCGATGGACTTTGCCGTCCAGTACGTTGATGTCATCATCTGTGTAAAAGATTAAACTTGAATTGCTATGTGGCTCTGCAAAACGTAAGATCAGTTTATGGCTGGAAAACGTGGTTCAGGATTTAAAAAACCAAAATCGGGCGAGTTCATTCTGCGCGATGGATGGACAATGCCGACCGAACCATGCAAACGTGGGCACCTTGTCCCTCGCGTAAAAAATGGAACGTGCGCGCAATGTCTTCGAGACTATCGAAAAAGCCGTGGACATTTTACCGCTTCAGCATCTAACGTTGAGTGGAGGAAAAAAAACAGAGAGTTACTGAACGTTCAAAGACAAGAATACAACGCAAAAAACGCCGAACGTACAATGCTAAACGCTGCAAGGAGATCCGCAAAAAACGCAGGTGTTCCGTTTGCTCTTGAAATTAGCGACATTGTGATCCCAGAGTATTGCCCCGCCTTGGGGCTTAAACTCATTCGGACGCGCGGGTACCGAAGTGACGTTAGCCCGTCAATTGACAGAATAATCCCCAAAAAGGGCTATGTCCGCGAAAACATAATGATTGTCAGCATGAGGGCAAATCGCATAAAAAATAACGCAACATTTGAAGAACTTACCAAAATGGCAAACTTTTACGGCAGTTTGAAGCTAAAGGACTGACGATGCAACTCAAGAACGGCTCATTCTGCCCGCTGATCAAGAAGGAGTGCGTCCAGCTCCAGTGCGCTTGGTTTACGCAGTTGCGTGGAACGCACCCGCAGACCGGCGCAGAAATTGACGAGTGGATGTGCGCTATCTCGGCCATGCCCATGTTGCAGATTGAAGTTGCCAAGGAGGCGCGGCAGGGCGCTGCGGCGACCGAGAGCTTCCGAAACGAGATGGTACGGGCGCAGGCCGAGGTGCTGCCGTCGTTCATCAAACAGTTGTCATGAGGTGACGTATGCTGCCTGCTGAAGCCAACACGCTGGAACTTGACGCGCGCCGCCCGCCGGTGACGGAAGCGCAAGTGCAAGCGCTTGAAACAGAGTTATTGAAGTACCCCCAACCTGATTGTCCGGTTGTGCATCGGTTTGCACCCGGTCTCTACATCCGCGAATTGACCATTCCTGCGGATACTTTTGTCATTGGGCACAAACAGAAAATGCCTCAGTTAAACATCATGTTGGCTGGGCATATCATCCTGACCAACGAAGATGGAACGCGCACGGAGCTAGTCGCGCCGCAAGTGTTTGTAGGCCCGCCAGGGCGCAAGATTGCGTACGCCGTCGAGACAGTGGTTTGGCAGAACATCTATCCTACGACCGAAACGGATGTTGCTACGCTGGAGGCAACGTATCTGGACAAGAGCTATTCATGGCAGATCGCGCAACGTGACCAGCAAATGTTGCTGAGCTTCAGCCACCCCGAGGACATCGCGGATTTTCATTTGGCTATCGCCGAATATGGTCTTGATCCCGACACGGTGCGGCGGATCTCCGAAGATCCCTCTGATCAAATTCCGTTTCCTGTAGGTTCCTACAAGGTCATGGTTGGACCGTCGCCTATCGAAGGTAAAGGTCTGTTTGCTACCGCCGCCATCGCAGAAGGCGAAATGATCGCGCCGGGGCGTCTTGATGGGATGCGAACGCCTGCCGGAAGATACACGAACCACAGCAAGCGGCCCAACGCGGTCGCCGTGTTGGCGGACAACGGGGATATACATCTTTTCGCTACATGTGATATTGTGGGCTGCAAAGGTGGCGATCTAGGTGACGAGATCACATTGGATTACCGACAAGGGCTCAGTTTAGCCTCAAGGAGAGACTAAAATGTCAAGTCTTGCAGTCGCCGCGCTGGGCGGAACTGGTGCAGCTATCCTTGGCGCTGGCGTATTGGGCGCTGGCGCGGGCATCTATGGCTCCAGCCAAGCCGCTAATGCTCAAGAGAATGCCGCAGCGCAGAGCGCCGCCGTTCAGCGAGAGATGGCGGCTAACAGCATTGCCGCTCAACGTGAAATGTTTGACATTGGGCGAACAGACCTTGCGCCCTACCGCGAAGGGGGCGTCGCCGCGCAGAATCAACTGCGGTCTTTTTTGGGTATCGGCGGCGACACAACCGCACCAGGGTACGGCAAGTATGCCAAAGATTTTGGTATGGAAGATTTTACCGCCGATCCCGGTTCAGCATTTCGTCTTAAGACGGGGCTGGAAAGTCTTGAGCGAAGCGGCGCGGCTAGAGGTATGGGTTTGTCTGGCGCGGCGCTCAAAGGCATTACGCGGTATGGGCAGGACTATGCTTCAAATGAATACCAAAACGCTTTCAACCGCTATCAGACCAACCGGACGGCACAACTTGCGCCGTTGCAGAGCTTGTACGCAGGTGGTCAAGCGTCCGCTGCTGGATCGGCGGCGCAGGCCGGGGCGTTGGGTACGAACCTTGGAAATACCTACACAGGGCTTGGTCAAGGCATCGCGCAGGCGGATGTTGCGGCGGGTAACGCGCAAGCGTCAGGCTACCTGAACCAATCTAACGCGGTAACGAACGCGCTCAATCAGGGCATGAGTTCGTACATCATGAGCAACTATCTTGGCGGTATAGGTGGCGGCGGTGGTTTGGGCGGCGCGCGAGGCAAATAACCGTAAAGGGACAGAACGATGGTTGACTACAACGCCGCGCTTCCGCAGCTTCAACAATTTCAAGCGCCAAACATGTTGGCGGCGGCTGAGCATATGCAGAAAATGCAAACATCTAACATGCTCATGCAGCAGCGGGCGGCGGAACTTCAGAAAGAAAACGCTATACGCGGTGCTGCGGCTGAACATGGTTTTGGTACTCAGAAATACATAGACGCCATAGCGCGCATCGACCCCTCCGCAGCGGCGGTTGCTTTAAGGGAACAGCGTCAGGCCGAAGCTGCGCGCGCATCGGCGGGCGCGTCCGCCGCGTCTGCGGAAGCATCTAGACGACAAGCTGCGTTGGATGTTCTTCGCGCGGACGAAAAAACAATGGATATTCTTGTCAAACAAGGCGAACAATTTAAGATGGGAATCCGGTCAGTTCCTTCATATCCCAAAGAACAACAGCCGCTCATTTACGGAAAAATGTTTGAGGCCTTGCCTCCGACATTAAAACCATTTTTTAACCCTAACTATTCGCAGGAGGCGATGGAAGCGGCGCAAAGGACGGCGGCGGATGTTACGGAAATGGCTAAGGCTCGTCAGCCGCAACTACAGCCTCAAGAAGCGAATATGCCGGGGCGGACAGTATGGATGCCTGACGCAAATGGTGGCGTGGGCGCTATGATGCTTGTGCCCGAAGCGTTGCCTCCCGGCGCGGGGAATGTTATGCCGCAGCCCGGCGGGGTTAACAACTTGGCCCCCGGCGCGGGCGCTAACTTTACGCCGCGCCCAATGCCCGGCGTGAATAACCTGGCTCCGGGGGCTGCACCTGCGCCCGTTGCGCTCGGGGCGCAACCGCAGGCGGGGGTAATGTTGCCATCGCAGGCGCGCGTGCAAGCGCAAGCTGCTGATTTGGCTAAATATAGAGCGCAAGAAACAATTAAAAAAGAACTTGAGACGCCAAAAGAGACGCCCGAAGAAAAATTGAAATATCAAGCAGATCTGCAAAGACAAAATGCGCGCATTGATTTGGAAATCTCGCATCCAGCAGCTAAAGCAGTGGTTGATACAGCTGTCAGCGATATTGACACGCAAATCGCGCGCGCCAAGGGGCTTAGAGATCATTCGGGTCTGCGTTACATCACGGGGTCTTTGGCGGGTCGCACTCCCAGCTCACGCGACGCAGCAACATCCGCGCAAGCTGATCTTGATCAAATTTTGGCAAACGCTGGGTTTGAGGCGCTTCAGCAAATTCGTAACCGTTCACCCACAGGCGGCGCGCTGGGCAACGTATCGAATGAGGAAGGGCGGCGTCTGCAAGATTCGGCGGCGGCGTTAAAACAAGCGCAAGGCACAAAAACCTTTCAAGCCAAACTTGATAGGTACATAGCCGATCTTGAACGGTCGAAAGGAAACGTTAAGAACACATTTGACACAACATACGCGGGAATAAAGCCTAAAGAAGCACAGTTACCAACTGGCATTTCTACCAGCGGATGGAGCGACTAATGCCTGACATTACGCTTACATTTGCGGATGGAACGCAACACATTTACAAAGACGCCCCCGACACTCTTAAACCAGTGGATGTGTACGCGCGCGCGCAAAAAGATTTTCCTGACCGCGCGTTAAAAGATATCGCACGCGGTAACGCGCCCACGCAGCCTACGCCTGCGGTTAAACCTACATCTGCGCCCGCGCCCGAAACGCCTTCCAGAGGTGTTATAGGTGATTTTGCAAGCGATCTAGGTGATTTTGCAAACGATCTTATCGGCGGTGTAAAAGCCATGCCGGGGAACGTCGCTGCGATAGGTCCAGGGCTTCTTCGTGGCGTGACGGACGTGACCGACACCGCCGCGCTGTTAGGCGCGCGGGGCGTAGACTATTTAATGCCGCGCGAACAAACACTTAGTTCACAAATAACCGGCAAACCGTCGTCGCGCGAAGCTGATATACAAGCCAGTATTGACCGCCGAAAAGCCGAATACAAAGCTAAGTGGGGCGAACAAGCGTTAGGCGAAGTTGCGCGCGTTGGCGGTCAAATCGGGGCCACGTTTCCGATAGGCGGCGTTATCGCTGCACCAGTTAAAGCGACGGCGGGCGCAGTGGCTGAAATGGCCCCTTCACTGGCGCGGTTTCTTACCCCAATCGCTACATCTTTGGAGACTGGTGGGTTTCGAACCGGGACGACCGGCGTAGCCAACGTTGCGGCCAAAACCCTTGGCGGCGCTACGACGGGCGCTATATCGTCAGAAGCTATCGAGCCGGGCACGGGCGAAACTGGCGCGCTCATTGGCGCTGCGGTTCCCACCATTGCCGCGCCTGCGGTCAAGGGTGCGTACAATTACGCTACTCGCGTCATGGACCCAAAAACCAATCAGCTTCTTAGTTGGTTGGAAGGTAAAGGCAAAGATGTCCTTAACACGCTAGGTTCGCCTAAAGCGGTTATTGTGCCGGGGACTGTACCCCATGCTGGCGAAGTAGCGTCTACCGTAGGGTCTGCCAAACTTGCGGCGGGCATCGAAGATGTTCGCAATACACCTGCGTTTGCCACTGAAAAAGCCGCGCAGGAAGCGCAGAACAATCAGGCTCGTCTTGCGCAAGAAGCGCGGGTGCAGAACGTAGCCGAAGTTGAAAAGCAAAAAAAGATTGACGCGTTAACGGCGCGTATTGACAGCGGTTTGGTGACCGAAAACCCGGACGCCATTGGCGCTGGGTTGAAAGACATTGCACTAAAGGAAAAAGCGGCGCTTAAGCCCGTAATTACACAAGCGTACAAAGATGCTTTTGCGCTTGCGCCAACCGAAAAGATTGACGTTGGAAATGTCATCAAGAAGGCGGAAGAAATTCTTGGGCAACCTTTGTCTGAGATCAACGTCGTAGACCAACCCGACATCGTAAAAAAATTGTTAAAGTTAAAACCTGCCGCACCACAAGGCGAACCCGTTCGCGGGTTGCGTTTTGAAGCTACGCCTGCGCCTGCTGCGGAACGTGCAGCGGTAACACTGGAAGAAACAGACGCGCTTCGAAAGGCTATTAACGAGGCCATTGCCAGCGCAAAAATTGCCAACGCTACCCCTGCACAAGCAGCAAAACTTAGCAAATTGGGGGAACTACACAAAGCTTTAGATGAGGCTGTAGGCAACAGCACTGCAATTTCAGACGAAGCCAAAACAGCCTACGCGAACGCCGTTAAATTGTACCGTACCGAATACGCGCCTCGCTTCAAAGAGGGCGTAAACGCGCAAATTCTTGCAAAAGGCCCTTGGAGCCAAGATACTGTATTTGCCGAAGATGTCGTTAAAAAATATTTTTCGCCGGGTGGCGCAACGGAAGCTAAACAGTTTGTTAACTTGTTTGGCGGCAACGCTGACGCCACCAAGATTGCGCGCGCAGGTATTGAAGATCTGTATCGTCAGAAGGTAACGGACGCGGCGGGTATAGTAGACCCCAGCAAACATGCTGCGTTCATAAAAGAATACGCGCGTCCGCTGGCTATCCTTGATGACGCAGGAATGGGCTTAAAAAACAAATTTGCGCAAATTGGCGAAGACGCAAAACGATTAGAAGAAGTGCAAAAACTTGCAACCGCCAGCGGTAACAAGTTGGCCCCGCCATTGCCGCAAGGGTCCAACGCGATGGCCGTACAAAAGCGCATTGACGAGCTGACTAGCAAAATGAATCCTGCGCAATTGACCGCAGTAAATGCGGTGCGTGACGATCTTGCCCGCGCTGCGGAGCATCAACGTTTGGCTACGGCGGGCGCAGGCGGCAAATTAGACCTTGTGTCGGGCGCGGCTGAAGTTCCTGGCGCAAGTATGGCGGCAGCGGTTATCCCCGGCAAAGGTAAATTGGCCGCGTCCAGTGTGGGTTACATATTCAAAAAATTGACGGGCGCGATGGATGACAAACTTGCGCTTGAATTGGCGCGAGAATTGTCTAATCCTGTGCTGGCGGAATCAACGATTGCGCGGGCCATGCAAAAACAAACTTTGAGAGAAGCGCGAAATGCTTTGTTCAGTCGTTATGGCGCGCGTCCCGCAGGTACCGCTGCGTCTCAAATAGGCTCTAGCCCTGATGCAGGTCCGTGATGCACGATACGAAGCTGGCCGTTGATGGTGCAATCGCTGCGGGGGCGTTGACGCTCCCGTGGTGGGCGATGGAGATGGGCGCGTGGGCCGGTCTTGGCGTCACGCTGGCGACACTCGTGCTGCTTATCATACGCATACGCATCGCCGTTCGTGATTGGAAAGCCGGAACTGAAATATGAGTACCACGGAAGAAAAACAGGAAAAGTTTGCCATCGAGATGGCGGCAAGCGCCAGCAAGGGCGCGTTGGTCGAGAAGATCACCTTTGCGGGTATCCCGATCCTGTTCTCTTGCGTTGTCTATCTGATGAGCGCCCTATCC
>Ga0209086_10003300_pt1 | contig 12377 bp, 13 predicted proteins | sample M_130207_XF_Meta_FD_187312 | JGI IMG/M metagenome (GOLD analysis project Ga0209086, IMG submission 187312) | Freshwater microbial communities from Lake Montjoie, Canada to study carbon cycling - M_130207_XF_MetaG (SPAdes) (version 2) | ecosystem: Environmental > Aquatic > Freshwater > Lake...
CCCGCTGCTCGACACCCGTGACCTCCGCAACCACGCCGCGTGCCCGGAAAAACTCATGCGTCGCAAAAGTCAGATACCCCTTCCCCGCCCCCATGTCGCACACGCGCACCGCCGTCGCATCCCGCAGCGGCGAGCCGTCCACGAGGTGCCCCAGGATTTCCACGAAGCGCTCCACCTGCCGCAGCTTGTCCGCCATGCCGGGCCGCGCCGTGCCGTCCGCAGCCGTCACGCCGAGCTTCACGAGGAACTGAGCATTCCCGATCGCCTTCACCTTTGGCCGGTCGTGCGAAGTCGCCAGCGCCGCGGAGAAAGTCGGGCGCGCCGCCTTCATCTTCCACTCGCCGCCGTGCTCCGCGCGCAGCTTCCAGTCGCCCGTCGTCGTGAAAAGATGCGCCTCCTCGAAATCATCCGTCAGCCACTTCTCGATCGCACGCGGCGCATCGGCAGGCGCATCGTTGCGCGTCACATCGCGATTCGCGTGGCGCAGCGTGAAGGAAACCGCCGTACCCGCCTTCAGCTCCACGAGCCGCCCATACACATTCCGCAGTCCGCTCTCACCGCGTCCACGACTCAGCGTGATCTTTACAAACGTCTGCTGTTCCATGCTGTCCCGCAGTCTGTCGAGAAATCGCCCTAGGTTGGTCATCCGCGCATAACACCGCACCGCTCTGGAAATTACAGCCGCAAAGTGTAAATCACGGCTTTACCGAGTGATAAGAATAGTCTGCACTTTGAATTCGTATGAAATCACTCCTCGAAGAATTCAAATCCTTCATCCTCAAAGGAAACATCGTCACCATCGCCGTCGGCCTCTTTATCGCCGTGGCATTCGGCGATCTCGTCGCAGCCTTCACCCACGGCATCATCGATCCCCTGCTCGCGAAAATCCCCGGCATCGGCGCGTACCTCAGCGGATGGACGGTCTTTGGATTTGGGATCGGTCTGATCCTCTCGGCGTTGATCACTTTCACCGCAAAGGCCGCTGTAATCTTCTTCTGCGTCGTGAAGCCGATCAACAAGCTCGCCGATCTCGCAAAGAAGCCCGTTGATCCAAATGCACCGGTGACGCCGCTCCCCTCCACGCTCGACGACGTGGTCGCTGCGCTGAAGGAACTGAAAAAGTAACGCACAACATTTTTCCAAGACGGGCGGCGCTCCACACGGTGCGCCGCCCGTTTTCTTTTCCGGGAATGCTTCGCGCTTGCCGCACCCGCGCCCCGACATTAACACCCTCGCCCGCCCTGTGTGCATCTGCACGCGGCGCACATTTCTCCGAAACTCCAACTCTCAAACCCAACAAAAAATCATGAGCAGAAAAATCCGTTACGGAATGGTCGGCGGCGGACGCGGCGCATTCATCGGCGCAGTCCACCGCATCGCAGCAGCCATCGATCAGCAGGTCGAACTCGTCTGCGGCGCATTTTCATCCGACCCCGAACGCTCACGCGCGAGCGGCGGCGACTTCTTTCTCCCAGCGGATCGCTGCTACGGCACGTTCGAGGAAATGATCGCGAAGGAAAAGGCGCTGCCCGCGGACAAGCGCATGGACTTCGTCGCCATCGTCACGCCGAACCACATGCACTTCCCGCCCGCGAAGGCCGCGCTCGAAGCCGGCTTCCACGTCCTGAGCGACAAGCCCGCGACGCTGAATTTGGCCGAAGCAAAAAAGCTCGCCGCCCTCGTGAAAAAGACCGGCCAGCTCTACGGCCTCACGCACAACTACACCGGCTACCCGCTCGTGAAGCAGGCGCGCGAAATGGTCGCCGACGGCAAGCTCGGTAAAATCCGCAAGATCGTCGTCGAGTATCCGCAAGGCTGGCTCGCCACGCGCCTCGAAGCCTCCGGCCAAAAGCAGGCCGCATGGCGCACCGATCCCAAGCGCAGCGGCGCAGCAGGCTGCATCGGCGACATCGGCACGCACGCGGAGAATCTCGCGGAATACATCAGCGGCCTGCAAATCGAGGAACTCGCCGCCGACATCACCGCATTCGTCAAAGGCCGCGCGCTCGACGACGACGGCAACGTGCTCCTCCGTTTCAAAGGCGGCGCAAAGGGCGTGCTCCACGCGTCGCAGATTTCCGTCGGCGAGGAGAACAACCTCAACATCCGCATCTACGGCGAAAAGGGCGGACTCGAATGGCACCAGAACGAACCGAATACGCTCCTCGTGAAATGGCTCGATGCACCCATGCAAGTCTATCGCACCGCCAACGGCTACCTCGGCAAAGCCGCGCTCGCCGCAGGCCGCACGCCGCCCGCGCATCCCGAGGGCTACCTCGAAGCCTTCGCAAACATCTACAAAAACTTCGCGAACCACATCCGCGCCCGCATCGAAGGCCGCAAGCTCGCGAAAGACGATCTCTGCCTCGACTACCCGAAGATCGAGGACGGCGTCCGCGGCATGGCCTTCATCGAAGCCGTCGTGAAATCCTCCAAGGCCAACGCCCGCTGGACGAAGCTCGCCGTCTGACAGTAGTCGCCGAAGGCAGGAGGCGGGCACGCTGACTCGACACCAGCCTGAATGCCGCTAGCTTCAACGCATGGACATTCCGCTCACCGCCGAGATTCACAAGGAAGGCGACTGGTTCTTTGCATTCTGCCCGGAAGTGCCCGAAGCAAACGGCCAGGGGCGCACGAAGGAAGAATGCCTCGCGAGTCTCCGCGAAGCCGTGCTGCTGCTCATGGAGGATCGGCGTGAGGACGCGCGGAAAAAGAGCGAGGCCGAACTGCTCGAACTCGTTTGAAACGCCGCGACCTCATCCGGCATCTCGAAGCAAACGGCTGCCCGTTCAAACGCGAGGGCGGCTCGCACACGATCTATTGGAACCCGCGCACTGGACGGCGCGAGCCCGTTCCACGCCACAGCGAAGTCCCCGATCTGCTTGCAAAGAAAATCTGCCGCGCGCTGGGGATTCCGCAGCCGTAGCGCGCCTGCCAGTCTGGCCTCACGCGTTGAGTGCAGGACTGCTTTTGGAGCCGCCGACGGCAGGAGGCAGGCTGTCTTTCCAATCCGCAATTCGCCCAAACCGATCCGCTCTCACACCACGGAGCGCCTTTACATCGGGGATGTTTTGCAGGCAAAAGTCTCGGCGATGGGTCTGCTCGCTCAACTTTTCCGGCATAAGAATTCGCCTCCGCGCGAAGATGCGACGGTGCCGGAACCGGACGCGGATGCACAGCGCGCCGAAGTGCGGGGAGTCGGTGCGGTCGCCGAAAAAATCCGCGCCGCCGACGCGATGACCGCTCCCGTGAAGACCGTTCACATTCCTGCCGCAGCAGTGCAGTCCACGCCCGCGACAACCGCGCCCGCGCCCGCGCCCGCGACGGCGGAGCGAATGACGGACGCGAACGATCTCCCGAACGATCGAGCAACGACGGAACTGCAAACGGCTCCTGCTTTTGCGGAGTCCGCTCCGGCTGAAAAAATCACGGAGGCACCCGCACCGCGAGAGCACGCTCCTGCCATGCTGACAACTTCCGCGCAGACGCCTTCTGCGCCGATCGCTGAGCCTCTGGCCGCCGCGCCGATCCCCGTGCCCGCATTGGAAAGCTTCCCGCCAGAAATTCCCTTGCCGGCGATTCCTTCGCCTGCGGTGACACTGCCGCCACCCGCGCAGCACGAGACGCCGCCTCCGATTACCGTTGCCGCGACGGAGCAGCGGGAGCTGCAGCGGGAGCTGCGTCCGGAAAAAGAGGTCGCGATTTCCACCACGCTGCGCGCCGTGGTGCTCGGCGGAGTTGCACCATCGGGATCGTCGGATGCGCCGAATTCCGCAGGGCAGATTCTCGCGCCGCGCGTCACGGTGAAGGCGACCGCCACGCCGGTGCCACTGGTTCTCGGGCCGTCCGTGATTCCCTCTGCGAATGCCGGCGGCATCCTGCTCGCGCCGCGGACAACGCCGGATTTTGCAGCGCTGCAAAAGCTTTTCATGACGGATGCCGCGCTCGATCTCGCAGGAGTCGCATCGCTCGCAGCAACGCTGCCGGGTGTCCGTGCATGTGTGATCTCAGGCACCGCAGGCGATGCCATAGTCGGCGATTTTTCGCACGGCGTGAGCGCCGAGGAAATTCGCTTGGCGGCGGCAAATCTTGTGCAGCGCGCCGGGCCCTCGATGGAGACGCTGAACCGCGACGGCTCGGATGTCGCGATTTTCCTGCACGGCGAAACCTGTGTCGCAGTAATCCTCACGGCGGGAGATTTCGTCCCCGGAGTGCGCGAACGCCTCGCGCGAACCGCCGAGCTGCTCGCAGGCGCGCAACCCGCGCCAGGGCGATAGCCGCACATTTCTCCCATGCCGACGATTGACTACAACGCAAAGGAAGTCCTGCTCCGCTTCGGCGTCGCGGGCGCGCCCGGCGCGGGAAAGACGCAGGCGCTCTGGCGTCTGCACGCGGGCCTGCCGCCGGAGATGCGCGCGGAACTCGTCATGCGCGCCGTCGGCGAGGATCAGATCGTGAGCTTCGATTTCACTCCGCCCGATCTCGTCCCAATCTCCAACTACCGCGCGCGGTGCAGGGCGGTCACCGTCGCGGGAAAAATCGCGGACCCCGCGGTCATCTCACGCGTGATGAGCGAACTCGACGGCGTGTTCTTCGTGGCCGATTCGCAAGGCGAACGGATGCAGGAAAACATCACTGCATTCCGCCAACTCGCCGCCGTGCCGGGCATTTCCGAAGTGCCGATCGTATTCCTCTACAACAAGCGCGATCTCCCGAATGCCGCGCCGCTCGAACACCTCGACGAAGTGCTGAACCGCGCCGGCGCACCGCGCTTCGCGACCGTGGCGGCGACTGGCGAGGGACTCGCGGAGGCGCTGTCGGAACTCTCGCGGATCGTGGTGCGGTAGCGGGACAAAAGTGGTTCGAGCTTTTGCTCGAAACCTCGGGCTAAAGCCCAAGCCACATTCAGCCGCGCAGCCGTGCGATGATCTTCTCCGTGTCATACACGCACCCGGCCCATGCGCCGCCGCTGAGCGACTGAAGCTCGGCCCACAGGCGCGTGTCGTCGGGCAGCGCGGCGTGCGGCGCGAGGTCGTCGCGCATCGCGCGCGCGGCGAGGATGCGCGCGCCTTCGTCGGATGAAAACGTGCGATCATTTTCGCCGGTGAAATCCACGCTGCCGGTCATCGCGCTGCGATCGATCACGATGCCGATGCGGTCGCCGTCGCGTAGCTTTCCGAGCGGGCCTCCCGCGAGCGCCTCGGGCCCGATGTGGCCGATGCACGCGCCGGTGCTCACGCCGCTGAACCGCGCATCCGTGAGCAGCGCGACGTGCTTGCCGAAGGGCAGATGCTTAAGCGCGCTCGTGACCTGATACGTCTCCTCCATGCCCGTGCCCATCGGGCCGATGCCCGCGATCACAAGCACGTCGCCGCTCTGGATTGCACCGCCGCGGATCGCGGCAATCGCTGCCGCTTCACTCGTGAAAACGCGCGCCCTGCCCTCGCGCCGGTACACGCCGTCCGCGCCGACGACACTCGGATCGATCGAGGTGGCCTTCACCACGCTGCCCTCGGGCGCGAGGTTGCCGACGGGGAAAATCATCGTGCCAGTGAGTCCGCGCTCCTTCGCACGCGCGGGCGGCAAAATCACATCGTCGGGATCCACACCGTCGAGTTCGCGGAGCAGCGCGCGGAATTTCGCGCGGCGTTCGCTCGCGTGCCATGCGTCGAGATTTTCGCCAAGCGTGCGGCCCGTCGCGGTGAGCACGCTGCAATCGAGCAGGCCGAGCGCGCGGAGGTGGAGCATCACCTCGGGCGTGCCGCCGGCGAGGAAGACGCGCACGGTCGGATGGCCGACGGGGCCATTCGGCAGCGCGTCCACGAGACGCGGCGTGGCGCGGTTCGCCGCGATCCAGTCGTCCACTTTCGGAATCGTGAGGCCCGCGGCGTGTGCGATGGCGGGGATGTGGAGCAGCAGATTCGTCGAGCCGCCGATGACCGCGTGGACGACGAGCGCGTTGCGGATGGATCCGTCGGTGAGGATGTCGCGACCGCGGAGTCCGCGTGCATCGAGATCCACGACGGCCTGCGCGGAACGCACCGCGATGTCGAGCCACACGGCCTGTCCGCTCGGCGCGAGCGCGGAGTGCGGAAGCGCGAGGCCGAGCGCCTCGGCGATGACCTGCGACGTGGCCGCAGTGCCGAGGAACTGGCATCCGCCGCCGGGCGAGGCGCATGCACGGCAGCCGAGTTCGGCGGCTTCCCGCAGCGACAACATGCCGTGTGAAAAGCGCGCGCCGATGGTCTGGATTTTTCCCGCATCCTCGCCGCGCGTCGGCGGGAGCGTGACTCCGCCGGGCACGATCACACCGGGCAGATCGCGCATTCCCGCGAGCGCCATCATCATCGCGGGAAGTCCCTTGTCGCACGTCGCCACGCCGATCACGCCGCGGCGCAGCGGCAGCGAACGGATGAGGCGGCGCATGACGATGGCGGCGTCGTTGCGATACGGCAGCGAGTCGAACATGCCGTGAGTGCCCTGCGTACGCCCGTCGCAAGGATCGCTCACCGCGCCCGCAAACGGCACGCATCCGAGCCGCCGCAGTTCTCGTGCAGCAGCCTCGACTTGCATCCCGATTTCAAAATGCCCCGTGTGATACCCGAGCGCGATCGCCTTTCCATCCGGCGAGCGCAGCCCGCCCTGTGTGCTGAGCACGAGAAATTGCGGCCCGTTCGCAAGCGCGGCGTCCCATCCCATGCCGACATTTTGCGTGAGCCCAAAAAGATCGCCGCTCGGTGCACCGCCGAGCAGTTCCGGCGTGAGTGGCAGCGCGCCTTCCGGGCCGGCGGCGTGCGTGCGGATTTGGAAAATGTCGGGGTTGTCGGCGGTGGAATCAGTGGCCATGCGGGTGTTGGATGTTTGGAAAATGCAGCGGACGATTCATTCGGACGCGGAGGCGGAGAGGTTGGCCGATAGCGCCCCGGAGGAAAACAGGATATTCCCATTCTCCGTCCGCGCCTGCACTTCTCCCTGTGCAAGTGCGTGTTCGGGACTTTGCACATGAGCTTTGCGCGACGATCTTGATTGTCAGTTTGAATAGAAAGGCCCAATCTTCGTTTCAAGGTGATACCCCCCCACCCTTTCCCCACGATGAATACTGTACCCAAGCCCATCACCATTCTCATGGCCGACGATGCTCCCGGCGATCGTCTGCTCACCGCCGAAGCGCTGAAGGACGCGCGGCTGATCAATGAACTCCTTTTTGTGGAAAATGGCGAGGAGCTCATGGACTACCTCAACGCGAACGGAAAGTTCGCGCCGCCCGCCCGCGCACCGCGTCCGGGTCTCATCCTGCTCGACTTGAACATGCCGAAAAAGGACGGGCGCACGGTGCTGAAGGAAATTAAAAACACGCCGTCGCTCTGTGACATCCCGATCGCCGTGCTCACGGCCTCGAAGGATGACGCGGATGTGTACCGCAGCTACGACCTCGGCGTGAACAGCTACATCGTGAAGCCGGTGACGTTCGAAGCAATCGTGGACACGCTGCAGACGCTGGAGAAGCACTGGTTCCAGATTGTGGAACTGCCGTCGGAAGACGCGTAACATGAAGAGCAGACACGGGCGGATCGCAGCCCCAATCGGGACTTTGTGAAAAATTTCACAAAGTTCTTGCGTGATGACGGGGCGTGGCCTTTCCTGTGCGCCCATTTTCGCCCTGTGAGCGGCCTGGCACCGCGCGCTTTTTGCGTCTCCCCGATTTCGCAAAATGTGCCGCACGTGTCGTCCGATCATCCGCGGGTGAAGCGCACGCAATGAAACCATCATCTTTCAGCACACTCGGAAAAACCCACGGCTCCTTCGCGGCGTTGCTCGCTGTGCTGCTTTTCCTGGTCTTGGCATTCGCGGGCTCGGACGCTTTTGCAAACGCGCCCGCCGCGAATCACGCTGCGCCTGCCGCCGCGCACTCGGAGGAACACGGGTTGCCGACTGCGGCTCCGAAGATTTTCGGCGGTTTCGTCAATAGCTCGATGATCGTCACGTGGGTCGTCGCGGTTCTCATCATCTGGGGCGCGCGCCGCGCTATGCGCCATGCGAAGGATGTGCCGTCGGGCGGACAGAATTTCTGGGAGTTCATCGTCGAGGGGCTGGAAAATTTCCTCGGCGGCATCCTCGGGCCGAAGCTCGTGAAGCACATGTTCTGGTTCTTCGCGACCATCTTCATTTTCATCGTGGCGACGAACTGGTTCGGCCTGCTGCCCGGCGTGGGCACCATCGGCTGGAGCTCGCATTACGATCCGGCGGCACCGCACGCGTTCGCGCATGTCGAGCGTCCCTTGCTGCGCGGTGGCAATGCCGACCTGAACATGACCTCGGCGATGGCGCTGACGTTCTTTGTGTGGTGGATCATCTGGGCGCTGAAGGAGAGCGGCCCGGTGGGTGTGCTGAAGCACATCTTCGCACCGAAGGGCGAATCGAAGGGCTTCATGAAACTGTTCATGATCGTGATTTTCTTCATGGTCGGTGTGCTGGAGCTGATCTCGATCGCGTTCCGCCCGGTGTCGCTGAGCTTCCGACTTTTCGGCAACATCTTCGCAGGCGAGACGACGCTCGAATCCATGCAGCAGCTCGTGCCCTCGCTCGGCTGGCTGATTCCCGTGCCTTTCTACTTTCTCGAGCTGCTCGTCGGCATCGTGCAGGCGCTCGTGTTCATGCTGCTGACTTCCGTTTTCACCCTCCTCATCTGCGAGCATGAGGAGCATCCCCACAAAGAAGAGGGCCACGCCCACTGACCACAAATTTCGCCGACGGGACCGTCCAAAGTGAGCGGGCGTCGGCGGGAAAACCAAAACCAAACAAACACATGAGCATCCTAGCTGAACTCACTGGTAATCTCCACATCGGTCTCGCCGCCCTCGGCGCAGCCATCGGCGTGGGTCTTATCGGTTCCAAGGCCGCCGAAGCCACGGGCCGCAATCCCGGTGCCGCAGGCGACATCCGCAACATCGCGATCATTCTCGCGGCACTCGCGGAAGGCATTGTGTTTTTCGCGATCTATCTCGCGAAAGGCCAGTAACCCTATTCCGGCGCGGGGCTCCGGCTCCGCGCCGAAAGATTTCTGATTCCCAAAAAATGAACCTCTATCTTCTGCTCGCCAATGCAGCGCCTGCCGCTGCGGAGAAAGGTGGCGTCAAGGAAACGCTCGAACAGTTCGGCTGGAACCCGTGGGCATTTCTTTGCCAGGTCATCAGCTTCTCGATCGTCGCGTTTCTCCTGAACCGCTTCGCCTACAAGCCCGTGCTCGCCATGCTCGAAGAGCGCCGCAAGCGCATCGCCGAAGGGCTCGCGAACGCGGACAAGATCAAGGGCCACCTCGCCGACGCGCAGAAGAGCGCCGAGACGATCCTCGCAAAGGCAAACGCCGATGCGACGAAGATGATCGAGGAGACGCGCGCAGCGGCGAAGCAGGTTTCCGAGCGTGAAAACCAGCGCGCCGTGCAGCAGGCCGCCGAGATCATCCAAAAGGCCCGCGAAGCCGGCGAAGCCGAACAGAAGCGCCTCATGGCCGAGCTGAGGAAAGAACTCTCCCGCCTCGTCGTGGACACCACGGCAAAGGTGACGGGTAAGATCCTCACTTCCGCCGACCAGCAGAAGATCACCTCCGAGGCGAACAAGGAGCTCGCAGCGTAACGTCATTCGCAATCCGCTCAATTTCGCAAACCGTCCGCGATGAAACTGAACAAAGAAGCCCGCAAACTTTCCAAGCAGCTTTTCCGTGAGAGCTTCACGAATGGCGCGCTGGACGCTGCGAAGGTGGGCACTGTCACGGACACCGTCATCCGCGCGAAGCCTCGCCAATACATCGGCGTGCTGAAGGAATTTGCCCGCCTCATCCGTCTCGAAACGGCGCGCCGCCATGCGATCATCGAGAGCGCTTCGGAACTCGAAGCCGCAGAGAAGACTGCGACGACCAATACGATCCGCGCAAAATACGGCGCGGACGTGACGACTGAATTCAAGACGAACCCCGCGCTCATCGGCGGGCTCCGCATCCAGGTCGGCAGCGATGTCGTGGACGCCAGCGTCCGCTCGCGCCTCGACCGCCTCGCGAACGATCTCGCGGCGTAATTTTTCACCCCAACCTTTTCCAAATCTACCAAAGCCATGAGCAGCATCCTGCAAGACCTCGAATCCAAAATCGCCGGCCTCAAAACCAGCACCGCCAAGTCCAACGTCGGCATCGTCCGTGAAGTCGGCGATGGCGTCGCGAAAATCGAAGGACTGAGCGACGTCATGCTCAACGAAATGCTGGAATTCCCCGGCGGCGTCTATGGCCTCGCGCTGAACCTCGAAGAGAACGAAGTCGGCGTAGTGCTGCTCGGCGACGACAAGGGCGTCGTCGAAGGCTCCGAGGTGAAGACCACGGGCCGTCTGCTTTCCGTGCCAGTCGGCAAAGGCCTGCTCGGTCGCGTGGTGAACACGCTCGGCCAGCCCGTTGATGGCAAGGGCCCGATCACTGCCGATGCGCAGTATCCGGTGGAAAAAATCGCCCCAGGCATCATCAAGCGCAAATCGGTGAGCCAGCCCGTGCAGACGGGCATCATGGCCATCGACGCGATGATCCCGATCGGCCGCGGCCAGCGCGAACTGATCATCGGTGACCGCGCGACGGGCAAGACGACCATCGCCATCGACGCCATCATCAATCAGGGCCGCATCAACAAGGCCAACGAAGGCAAGGCTGGGTTCCGTCCTCTTTATTCGATCTACGTCGCCATCGGCCAGAAGCAGTCGAACGTCGCGCGCAACATCGCGGTGCTCGAAGAGACCGGCGCGATGCCATACACCATCATCGTGGTCGCAACCGCATCGGACACGGCATCCATGCAATATCTCGCGCCGTTCGCGGGTGCCTCGATGGGCGAATGGTTCATGGATAACGGCATGGACGCGCTGATCGTGTTCGACGATCTCTCGAAGCAGGCCGTCGCCTACCGCCAAGTCTGTCTGCTCCTCAAGCGCCCCTCGGGCCGCGAGGCATATCCCGGCGACGTCTTCTATCTCCACAGCCGTCTGCTCGAACGCAGCGCGCGTGTGAACGAAACGAGCGGCAACGGTTCGCTCACCGCACTGCCGATCATCGAGACGCAGGCCGGCGACGTTTCGGCCTACATTCCGACCAACGTGATTTCGATCACCGACGGCCAGATTTACCTCGAAACCGACCTCTTCTACCAAGGCATCCGTCCGGCAGTGTCAGTCGGTCTCTCCGTGAGCCGCGTCGGTTCCGCCGCGCAGATCAAGGCGATGAAGCAGGTCGCCGGAAAAATCAAAGGCATGCTCGCCCAGTACCGCGAACTCGCGGCATTCGCCCAGTTCGGCAGCGACCTCGACGCGGCAACCAAGGCGCTCCTCGATCGCGGCCAGCGCATCGTGGAAATCTTCAAGCAGCAGCAATACAACCCGCTCTCCGTCGAGTTGCAGGTCGCCACGCTGTGGGCGGTGATGAACAATCACTTCGACGACGTGCCCGTGGATCGCGTGAAGGAATTCCAGAACAAATTCCAAGACTACCTCAGCACGCGCAAGGAAGCCGTGCTCGCAGCTCTGCGCGACAAGCCGGAAATCAACGACGCAAACGCGGCGGCGCTCAAGGAAGCGATCGCTGAATTCAAGCAGGGCTGGCGCTAAGAATGATTTCGCCGGAGCCGTTCCACTCAATGCCGAAAGCCCTGCCAATCGAGAAGGTCGAGAGCGCCATTCACACGGTGAATGGTCTGCGCGTGATGCTCGATTCCGATATCGCAGGCTTCTATGGCGTGACGACGAGGGCGCTCAATCAAGCCGTGCGGCGGAATGCAAAGCGCTTCCCAAAGGACTTCGCGTTTCAGCTTACAGCCCAACAGCTTGCAAACTTGAAGTCACAGATTGTGACATCAAGTTTGCACGGTGGTCGCCGCAAATTGCCGTGGGCTTTCACCGAGCATGGCGTCGTCATGCTGGCAAGCGTGCTCAACAGCAAGACCGCCATTGATGCGAGCATCGCCATCGTCAGGGTGTTTGTGCAGTTGCAAAAGGCAGCGCGGATTTCCGGGAGCGACCTCATCGCAAAGCTCGCACAAATTGACGTCCGCCTCGCGGGGCACGACGAGACATTGGAGCAAGTCCTTCAGGCGCTCGGCGCACTGCTCAATCCGCCCGCCAAACCCGCGAAGGAAGTGGGATTTCACACATTGATGGAAGAAATCGAAGGCTGCGCTGATCTCGCGAATGCACCGCGCCGTGAAATCCGCTACACCGCGCCGCGTCGCGCACGCAAAAAGACAACCCGCTGATTTATGGCCGCAAACACCCGCGACATCCGCCGACGCATCAAGTCGGTAAAGAACACATCGCAAATCACGAAGGCGATGCAGATGGTCGCTGCCTCGAAG
>Ga0209086_10003303_pt1 | contig 12368 bp, 11 predicted proteins | sample M_130207_XF_Meta_FD_187312 | JGI IMG/M metagenome (GOLD analysis project Ga0209086, IMG submission 187312) | Freshwater microbial communities from Lake Montjoie, Canada to study carbon cycling - M_130207_XF_MetaG (SPAdes) (version 2) | ecosystem: Environmental > Aquatic > Freshwater > Lake...
GGTCGTCGATCTTGCCGGCACATCGGGCCTCATGGACATTCTCGACAAGCGCGCCGACCTCGACACCACTCGCCTCGTGGCGATGGGTGAGTCCAGTGGCGGCGCCTTCGCCGTGACGGTCACCCGGTCCATTCCGGCGCGCGTCGATGGCGCGCTCGCCATCTCGGCATTCGACCCGACGCGCGTGGTGGGCACCAACGCCGAAGGCCAGGTGGCATTTCCCCTCACGCTCACCGGCCCCAGCAAGATCGCCCGCCAGCGCACCATGCAGGCCATCACCGTGGTGCGCGCGTCCAATGACACCTCGGTGCCGCCGCAGCTCTCCAAGGAACTGGTCACCCGCCTGGCCACCCATGGCTGGCAGGCGAAGGCCACGCTGGTGACCATCGGCGGCGTGGGTGCCGGCGACCCGCAGCTTGCCGCCCCGGGTCGCATCACCAAGCGCATCAAGGCACTCATGGTGTCGGCGCTGCACCTCGACACCACGCCGGGTGTGCAGAAGCGGCTCATCGAGCTGGGCTACCTGCCCAAGGGCACCACCAGCGGCGACTACGCCACCCAGCAGGCCCTCATGGCATTCCAGGGCTGGGAGGGCCTTCCGCGTGATGGCGTCGCCGGCGCGGAGACGCAGAAGGTGCTGGCCACCGCCACCCGCCCCACCGTCGCCAAGCCGACCACGGGCAAGCACATCGAGGTGGACATCGAAAAGCAGGTGCTCCTGCTTGAGAACGGCGACAAGGTGCTGAGCGCCATCCATGTGTCCACCGGGGCGGCGGGCAACACGCCTCGCGGCAGCTACTCGATCATCCGCAAGGAGAACCCGAGTTGGGTGCCCAAGTTCAAGATCTGGCTGGCATACACCTCGTACTTCGTGGGGGGCTTCGCGCTGCACGAGTATCCCGACGTGCCGGGCTACCCCGCGTCGCACGGCTGCGTGCGAATCTCATCCCCGTTCTCGGCGGGCGTGTACGAGTTCGCCAGCGACGGGACGCCCATTTACCTGCACTAACCGCGCCGCGGGAGGCGCCGTCTACTGCCGTTGCCGGTTCCCCGGGATCCTGAACGAGGCCAGCAGGCCAAGGAACACGAAGATGGCCGCCACGTATCCGACGGTGGTGACGGCGTCGGCGAACGACTGATCGAGCGCCGGTGCCAGTTGGGCGGTGGCAGGTGCCTGTGACAGCTGCGGAATCGCCGTGCCCGCAGACGACTTGACGGCCTCGGCGATCTGACCGGCCCGTGCCGCTGGTACCCCTTCGCCGGTGAGTGATGAGGTCACATGCGCAGTGGTGGCAACGGCAAGTGCCACACCCAGCACGGCGGTGCCGAGTGCAGAGCCCACCTGCCGCAGGGTGCTTTGCACGGCGCTCGCCTGGCCCGACTCGGTGATGGGTACCTCGCCCAGCGCCACGTTGGTCAACTGGGCGGTGGCGAATCCCACTCCCAGGCCGTAAATCGCGAGTGGCGCAACAAATGCCCATGGCGATACGTCGGGTGACACCACCAGTGCGAAGTAGAGGATGCCGATGATCTCAAGCGTCATCCCCAGTTGCACAATGCGATGGCCACCCAGCCTGCGCGACACCGGCGCGGCGGCGCCACCCGAGATGAGGGCACCAACGGCGAGCGCCAGGATCACCAGTCCGGCGCCAAGCGCGCTCATGCCGAGCACGTTCTGCAGGAAGAGCGGGATGACGAAGATCACGCCGAACTCGCCAAGCGACACGATGAAGATGGTCACGCCGCCCCAGCGGAAGGTGGGCAGCTTGAACAGCCGCAGGTTGATGAGCGTGGGCTTCTGCCGTCTGTCGCGCCACAGGGTCCACCACACGAACCCGGCGAGCAGCAGTGCCGATGCGCCCAATGCGTAGGGCACAGGCGAGCCCGGCAGGGGCCACGTGCCGCCGAAGAGCCCGAATGGCTCGGTTGCGCTCCACCAGCCGTACCGCTCGCCCTCGATGAGCCCGAACACCAGCAGGGCCAGCCCGCTCGAGATGAGCAGCACCCCGAACCAGTCGCGCAGCCCAGGCGCGTCGGGCTCCTTCGACTCGGGCACGATGAGCAACGCCCCGATGATCACGATCAGGGCGAGCGGCGGGTTGATCCAGAAGATGAGCCGCCACGAGAAGTTGGTGGTGAGCCAGCCGCCCAGCACAGGCCCCACAGCCGCCATGCCGGCGATGGTGGCGCCCCAGATGCCGAACGCCGTCGCGCGGTCGCGTCCGCGGAAGTTGGCGTTCACCAGCGACAGCGATGTGGGAAGGATCATCGCCCCGCCGACGCCCTGCAGCGCACGGGCTCCCAGCAAGGTGGCGGGTGTGGTGGCCAGAGCCGCCATCACCGATGCCAGCGCAAACACGATGGCGCCGATGACGAAAAGCCTGCGCCTGCCGTAGCGGTCAGCGGTGGACCCAACTGCGATGAGCAGGGCTGCGAACACCAGCGAGTACAGCGAGTTGGTCCACTCGGCCTGCGAAAGGTCGAGGCCGAGCCCGTCGATGATCTGCGGCAAGGCAACGTTGACGATCGTTGAGTCGACGATGATCAGCGAGATGCCGAGCGCGAGCACCGGCATGATCAGCCAGCGGCGGCGGCCTTCGAGCGAGATGGGCATGAGCGAAACCTACTGGCTCACGAGCGGCGCAAAACGACGAAGGGCGGGTCCGAAGACCCGCCCTTCGCGTACTTCCCGACTGATCGGTAGATCAGACGCCCGGAGGCTTCGGGAAGCGGTGACGCATGGTGTACTGGTACGGCGTTGCGAACAGCAGGTCCGCAAGGTCCTCGTCCGTACGCTCAATCGTCTGGGTCCAGATCGTGTCTGCGCCCGGGATGATGAGGTCGAAGTTGAAGGACATGAGGCCGATGAGCTCCTTGACCGGAAGCATGGCACCCATGTTGTCCCACGGGGTTGCCTGCAGGGCCCAGGAACGGATCGCGCCCGCCGAAGCGGTACGGATCGACTCCGGCTTCAGCTGGAAGCGGTGCTGACCCTCAGTCTCCGGGCGGCCCATGGCGGCGGCGGTACCTGCGGTGACCTCGCTGGGGAGGTACGTCAGGTCCCACTTCGTCGTCTTGAGGCTCGGGTCCGTGATGAGACGGAGGTTCATGCGGCCGTAGTCCGGGTCGCCGTAGAACGCCGGCTTGGCCGACAGCTCTGCGTCGTCGTAACGACCAGTCGCGGTGTGAATCATGTAGCCGCGACGCTCCATCGTGAAGTTGAAGTAGTCGTTGCCAAACCCACCGTAGCCGTCGTCTTCCTTGCCACCGTGCTCCTGCGTGACGATGTAGGCGATCTTCTTCGGGAAACCGAAGGGCTCACGGCCGGCGAACACGGCTGCGTCCTGCGTGAGGTACATGTAGGGGTAGTACCCCGCCTTCCACGTCTTGCCGGCGCCGTCCTTGTGGGAAGCGGCAACGGTAAGGCCGAACTCGCCGTAGGGGCCGAGACCGGTGTGGAGGTGATCCACGTACCAGAACTCAATGACGTCGTCCTCGAGGTCGAGGCACTTGGGGAGCACGTGCTTGAGGTCAGCCTCAGAGGCACGGTAGAAGAACGCAGACCAACGGCTGTTGGTGTACGTCAGCGGCACGATGTCGTAGTCGACAAGCGGGTCAGCGATACCCTGGCTGATGATGTCGCGCTTGTCACGGTCAAGTGCCAGCGGCGGTGCGTCGCCCGAGTCAATCCACGGGGTCGACGTAACGTCAACAATCTGTCCCATTGAAATTATTCCTCTCTGGGTTCTGGTTTACGCGCCGAGACCGACGGGCTTCGGGAAACGGTGACGCAGGCCAAAGCGGTACGGCTTGGCGGCACCGGCCCAGGTGGCGTCACGGTGGTACGTCTCCGTCCACAGCGTCTCGCCAGCGGGGATGATGAGGTCGAAGTTGAACGACATCAGACCGATGAGCTCCTTGACGGGCATCTCGGCACCGAGGTTGTCAAACGGCGTTGCCTGCTGGAACCACTCGATGTTCTCGGGCGAAGCGGTGCGGATGGTCTCCGGCTTCACCTGGAAACGGTGCTGACCCTCAGTCTCCGGACGGCCCATGGCGGTTGCCAGGTCCTTGGTGACCAGCGAGGGAAGGTGCACAAGCTGCCACTCCGAGGAGGACAGGTCCGGTGCGGTGACGACCTTCATGTTCAGACGGCCGTACTCGGTGTTGCCGTAGAAGGCAGGCTTTGCGGACAGCTCGGCGTCGTCGTACTTACCGATTGCGCTGTGCATCACGTAGCCGTTACGCACCATGAGGAACGAGAAGTGGTTGCCCTTGTATGCACCCTCTTCGACGCCGTAACCGTTGTCGACGTTGCCACCGTGCTCGACGGTGCGGATGAAGGCTTCCTTCTTCGGGAAACCAAGCACACGACCGGCGTCAATAGCGGCGTCCTGCGTGAGGTACATGTAGGGGTAGTAGCCACCCTTGACGGTGCGGCCATCGCCGGACTTGTGGGAAGCGGCGACCGTGAGGCCCCACTCGCCGTACGGCCCAAGCATGGTGTTGTTGTGGTCCACGTACCAGTGCTCGACGATGTCGTCCTCGAGGTCGAGGCAGTCGGGGAGCACGCGACGAAGACGGGCCTCGTCGGCACGGTAGAAGAATGCCGACCAACGCGAGTTGGTGTAGGTCAGCGGCAGCGTGTCGATGTCCCAGATCGGGTCAACGAGGCTGTAGATGAATGCCGTCTTCTCGTCACGATCGACGGGAGAGGGCGGGATCTCACCGGTCTCTGCACCGGGGACGTATGTAACGGCGAACTGGTCAGCCACTACGGATCCTTTCGCTAATGGAATCACCCCAAGCGGGATGACTGATACGAGGACCATAGGCATTGCGTCCGTGGTATGAGGCCCGAATGGGGCATCCTGTTCCATGTATGAAACGTTACGAACTTATGGGCGATTTCAGACAGCGCGTCCAGGTTCTGTCCAGATCGCTGCCACCGCCCCTCGGGGCCTGCAGCGCGGTGCTGCCTAGGGCCTGACTGCGCCCAGGTAGCTGCCCATGCGGCTGGCGAGCGACGAGATCTTCACCACGTCGCCGGTCTGCGGCGCATGGATGTACTGGCCGTTGCCGACGTACATGCCCACGTGCCCGAGCCCATCGGACAGGATGAGGTCGCCCGGTGCGAGCTGGTCAAACGGAACTCGCGGGAACTTGGCCCAGATGTCGCCGGTGAAGTGGGGAACCGACTTGCCGATCTGCGCGTACACGTACGACACAAAGCCGGAGCAGTCGAAGCCGCTTGCCGGAGTCGACCCGCCGTAGTGGTACGGGATGCCCTGCAGTGACAGTGCGATGGGAATGGCGGCGGCGTTGGGCGTGGGGTCGGGCAGCACCACCGGCGTGCCGGGGTTGCTGGCAATGCCACGCACCTTCACGCCCAGCTGCAGCAGCAGCGCCATGTCAGGCGACCCCGTGGCGGGCAGGCCCAGCTTGCGCTGAAGAATGCGCACGCCTGCGCGGGTGTGCGCGTCGAACTTGCCCGTGATGGGGATCTTGATGCCGCGTGCACGCAGACGGTGCTGCAGCTGTGCCACCTGTGCGCTGCGGCTGCCGAAGGGCAGGGGCGCCGTGGTGGCTGCCGTTGTGCCCGTCGGGGCTGCGACGGCAGTCGGCACCGGGGTGAGCGGAACACCGCCACTGCCCGTGGTGGGCTGCGATGCCTGTGTGCCCGGAATATCCGTGGGCGCCGGTGCCGCGATCACAACGTCCCCGCCGATGATGGCGAGTGACAACGCAAGGGTGACCGCGATGACGCGCGACGTTCGGATAAAGGGCTCCTGCTCGCTTACGGGGCGGCGTGCGGTGGGTGCGAACACCCGGGGTTCCATCAAGCACGCGTCTTCGACCCTAGGGGGGCATCCGGACGCCCACAACCCCAAAAAGGCCGCTCGAGCGCACTTGTGGGAAATCCAGAACCCCATGGTCGTGGGGCGCGACACCCGAAAAACCCGCTCAGAGCATCCGGTCACACTTCTTTACATGGACCGTGCCGGATTGATGGTTGTTCCTGTCGAACCGTCCGTCTGCGGTGGCGGGGGCGCTGTGGTGGCCCTGATGACGAGGGGTGCGGGCAGCGGCATGAGCGGCGGCGGCGGGTCGCCCGCGATGCGCGCGAGCAGCACGCGACCTGCAAGCTCACCCATGGGGCGGTAGGGCACCAGGGCTGTGGTGAGCCCGCGGTCGTCCGACCCCGGAAGATCATCAATGCCGGCGATCGACACGTCATCGGGCACCCGCAATCCCATCTGCCTTGCAGCGTTCAGCGCGCCCAGCGCGAGCGGGTCGGAGAGCGCCAGAATGGCCGTGGGGCGGGGGTTCGCCCGGAGCGCCTGCCGGGCGGCAGCCTCGCCGTGGGCATCAGTGGGCCACGGGGTGCCCGTGGTGCGGTACACCGAGATCGGACCTATTCCCTGCAGCGATTCGCCTGCTGCACTGAGCCGGTCGTCCTCGCCCGGCCCCGCGATGACGGCAATACGGCGGTGCCCCAGGTCGAGCAGGAGGCGGGCGAGGGCCCGCGCGGCTGACGCGGCGTCGGTATGCACCGACTGGGTGTCGTCAGCCACGGTATCGGCGAGCACGACGGGCCCGCGCACGCTGGCGTCGGGCACGTTGCGCAGGAACACGCGGCCATCCACGGCGTGTTCGCCATCATGCCCCGCCAGCACCAGCGAGAGTCCAGCGCGGTCGCACACTGCCAGCAGTCCCTGCGCCACCAGGGCCGCCCCGGGGTCGGTGATGAGAGGCTGCGCGTCATGAGGGGCCACCAGGGCCACCATGCCCGTGCGCCCGAGTGCCAGTGCGCGCGCCCCGGGGTTTGGCCCGGCGTAATCGAGCTGGTCGGCAGCGGCGAGCACCCGCTCCCTGGTGGGCTCGGCCACTTTCTCGGGGTTGCTGAAGGTATTGGACGCGGTCCAAACGGAAACGCCAGCGGCCTCGGCCACATCGCGCAGGGTCGCCCGCCGTTGCCTACCCACCGTGCGGACCTAACCCGTTAGGTTGAGATTGGCTAACCACTTAGGCACCAATCTATCCGAGGAGTCGCTATGTCGGGCCTTTATGCCCCGCAGATGGTCATTCGCAGCCGGATGCTCTACTTCACGTGGGTTCCGGAAGACACCGACGCTGTTCGTGCGCTCGTACCCGCCGAGCTTGAACTCGCCGACAACGCGCAGTGCTTCATCAATCAGTACGTGGTCGACTCGGCTGACGACGCCTCGGGCTTTGAGCCCTACTCGCTCACGTACGCCGGTCTGGACGTGAAGGGGCAGGACTCCCCGCAGGGCATCCCCGGCCGCTGGTGGACGCACTACATCAACTCCAACGCCGACATGACGGCCTACGCCGCTGAGCGTGGTGTGCCCGCCGTTGCCGGTGGCGAGACCATCCTCGAGATCTCCGGTGGGGTGCTCACCGCCACCACCAAGCAGGACGGCAAGGAGCTCATCCGCAGCACTGCCAAGGTGTCTGACGACGTCGCCGTGGTCGGCCGTGGCCAGCTGAGCTACCTCACCAAGGTGGACGGCCAGCTCATCAACGGGCTGTACCCGTTCGTGGCGTCCATGGCCGACGGCTGGGAGGTCACGGGTATGGAGTTCCTCGACCCGTCGCACCCCATTTACGCGCTTCGCCCGGCCAGCCCGCTTGAAGTGACGTGGGGCTTCTACTCCCCCGACGCCGCCTTCTGTTACCCCGGTGGCGAGGGCCCCGTCTCGGCCTAGCTCCCTCGTGTTGCGTGGCCATGTCCGGTCGGCACATCGCCGCCCGATGTGGCCACGCAGCGCGTGCTAGCGCTCGTGGTCCTTCGCGAGGCTCGCGAACTTGGCGTAGGTGCCCATGAATGCCAGCTTCACCCGATCGGTGGGGCCATTACGGTGCTTGGCCACGTTCACCTCGGCGATGCCCTTGCTCTCGCTGTCGGGCTCGTAGTAGTCGTCGCGGTAGATCAACAGCACCATGTCGGCGTCCTGCTCGATGGCACCCGACTCACGCAGGTCGCTGAGCATTGGGCGCTTGTCGTTACGTGCGTCAGGCGACCGGTTGAGCTGTGACACCACGATGATGGGCACCTCGAGGTCGCGCGCCATCATCTTGAGCCCACGCGAGATTGCCGACAGCTCCTGCACACGGTTCTCATCGCGCCGGCGCAGGTTGGGGGCGCCCTCCATCAGCTGGATGTAGTCCACCACGATGAGGCCCAGGCCATGGCGGGCCTTGAGGCGCCGGGCCTTGGTGCGCATCTCGGCGACGGTCATGCCCTCGGAGTCGTCAATGAAGATGGGGGCCTTGCTCAGGCGGTCGGCAGCCTGGCTCACACGCGGCCAGTCGTCGGGCGACAGGCGACCACTGCGCATGCGTGAGGCGTCAACCATGGCCACGGAACACAGCATGCGCTGCGTCAGTTCCTCGCCGCTCATCTCGAGGCTGAACACGGCCACGGTCTGGTCTTCGGTGAGGGCCACGCTCTCGGCGATGCACAGGGCCAGTGCGGTCTTGCCCATCGACGGACGGGCCGCGACCACGATGATGTTCCCCGACCTGAACCCACCGGTGAGCTTGTCGAGGTCCTCGAAGCCTGTGGGGAGGCCGGTGACCTCGTTGCCCTGGTCGCTTGCGGCCACCAGGCGCTCCATTGAGCGCATCACCAGATCGTTGGTGGCCACGAAGTCGCCACGTGTGCGCTTCTGCGACAGGCCGTACACCAGGTCTTCCGCCTGCTGCACCATCTGGTGGGTCTCACCCTCGCGCTCGGCGACGATGGTCTCGATCTCCTGCCCGATCTGCAAGAGGCGCCGCTGTGTGGCGGCATCGCGCAGAATTTCGGCGTACGTGCGGTACGACGCGGCGATGTAGGGGGTGCTCATGAGGTCGAGCACGGCATCGCGGCCGCCCGCGATGTCGAGATCGCCCGACTTCATCAGCTGCTCGATCACCGTGATCGGCTCGATGGGCTCGCCGATCTGGAAGAGATCGCTGATGGCCTGGTAGATGCGCCGGTGACCTTCGCGGTAGAAGTCCTCGAAGGTGACAATGGCCATGGCCTCGGCCACATTGCCGGGCGCGTCGATGAGCGAGGCCAGCAGCAGCTGCTCGGCCTCGTTGTTCTGCGGCGGTGGGATGTGACCACCGGCGATTGCCGGCTGGTTGCCCCCCGCTGGGATCAGTGCTCCGGTGTCGGAGCCCACCGCGACCTACTCGTCGCCGAGCGGCGAGACGATCGTCTTCACCTCGGTGATACCGGCGTCACCCATGTCGACGGGCACCGTGTAGGTACCGGCGGCACGAATGGGCGGGTCCACCGTGATGTGGCGCTTGTCGATGCGCACGCCGCGGGCCTCGAAGATGGCGTCGGCCACGTCGCTCGAGGTGATCGAGCCGAACAGACGGCCATCGCCACCAGCCTTGGCCTTGAGGGTGAGCACGGTACGGCCGAGCAGCTCGGCGGTCTCGCGCGCCTCCTCGGCGGCCTTCGTGCGGGCAGCAGCGCGCTGCTCGGCGGTGCGCTGCACCTCGGCGATCTTGGCCGGGGTGGCAACCTCGGCCAGCTTGCGCGGCTCGAGGTAGTTACGCATGTAGCCGCGGGCAACGTTCACAACGTTGCCGGCCTCGCCGAGGCCGCGGATGTCTTCGAGAAGGATCGCCTGCATCGTGTCTTCCTAGAACGGGATGTCGTCGTCGCCGGCGGGTGCCGGGGCGGGTGAGGAAAGGTCGCTGGTGTCAACCGGGAGGTCGCCACCGGGAGTTGACGGGGCCTGCTGGGCGGACCAGCCGCCACCGCCGCTGCCACCGTCGCCATCGCCACGGTTGTCGAGGAAGAAGACGTCGTTTGCGACGACCTCGACGCTCTGGCGCTTGCCGCCCTCCTTGGCCTCCCACTCCCTCCACTGCAGGCGGCCGTCAATACCGACGCGGCGACCCTTGCTGAGGTAGTTGGAGACGGTCTCGGCCTGGCGGCCGAAGACGGTGATGTCGAAGAAGTTCGGCTTGTCGGTCCACTGGCCGTCGTCACCGCGGCCGCGGCTGTTCACCGCGATGCGGAGCGAGGCGATGGGGTCGCCGCTCGGCAGGTGGCGCACTTCGGGGTCGCGCGTGAGGCGCCCGACGATGGTGACGCGGTTGAGGTCAGCAGCCATTCAGGGCTCCTAGCGGTCCCGGCGACGGCCACCGCCGCCACCGCCACGCCCGCCGCCACGGCCGCCCCGGGGGCGCTCCTCGGCGGGGTGGTCATCCACCGGCAGCGGCACGCCGTTGGCCTTGACGGCCTCCAGCTCGCTTTCCGACACACGGAACGGCATGGCGCGCAGCACCACGTCCTTGCTGATGCCGAGCACACGGGTGACCTCGTCAACTGCGGCGGACGATGCCTCGCAGGTGACGATGACGTACACGCCATCAGCGTGCTTGCGCACGGGGTAGGCGATGGGGCGACGACCCCACTCGGCCACGTCGTTGACGGTGCCGCCGGCCTCCTCGACGAGGGTGCGCACACGCGAGGTGATCTCTGCCTGTGCTTCCTGATCCGCGTCGGGATTAAGGATCATCATGATCTGGTACGGGTGAATCGCCGGGCCTCCGGGCTGGTGCTTTCTGGAAATCCCCGCGCGCACAGGCGGTGCGTAGAGAACGCACCCGGTCGCGGGCAGGCGGAAGACTATACCAGCGTCCATTGGCCGATCAGTCCCATGTGCGCAGGCTTTCCCAACGGAGTGTGCCAGCGGTGACGCCCGGGGCCGTCCGTAGCATCGCCGCCATGGCCCGGGCGTTCATCTCACTGGCATCGGTTACGGCCGCTGCCGCCACGGCTGCGGCGCTCATCCGCGCACGCAGAAACGACGAATCACCTGCGCAGAATGAACTTTCCGACCCCGCGGCGGATTCCGTGCGCGCCCTCGATGCAGCACGCGCACGTCTGCGGGCGCAGGTTCCACCGCGCCCCGCGGTGTCCGACGCGGCCTAGCGCCCGTGAAAGCATCATGCGTATGACGCGCACACGTGCACTCGCCTCCGTCGCCCTGGCCGCCACCGCGCTCGCCGGGGCGTCCATCGCTTCGGCGCAGCCCGCCGGGTCCACGCACTTTCTGGTGATCGGCGATTGGGGCGCGGCCAGCACGCAGCAGGCCGATGTGGCCAAGGCCATGTGCGCGAGCAACGCGGCCACCCCCGCGAAGTTCGTCATGACAGTGGGCGACAACTTCTATTCGCCCGACGGCACTGCCAACGACGGCGACTACTACCGGCCCATGGCGTGCCTGCTGGCGCAGGGCGTGAAGTGGCGGGCCACCTGGGGCAACCATGACCTCGGGGGCAGCTCAACGTCAACCGTGCTCGGCTCGAAGAAGAAGTACTTCACCTACGCCGATGGCAGCACGCGCTTCATCTCGCTGAACGGCAACGACCCCACGTCGCGCGCGCAACTGGCATGGCTCACCCGCACGCTCGCTGCTGCGAAGGAGCCAGTGAAGATCGTGGCCATGCACCAGCCCATGTACACAGCCGGTCTGCACTCGCCCAGCTACGACGCCCGCAGGCTGTGGGAGCCCGTGTTCAGGAAGTACGGCGTGTCGCTGGTGCTGCAGGGGCACAACCACGACTACGAGCGCATCACCACCAAGGGCATCACGTACATCACCACCGGAGGCGGCGGCGCAGGTCTCTACCCCTGCGTCCGCTCGCAGCCGGGGCTGGCGATGTGCACGCCCGTCAATGAGTTCCTCGAGGTCGATTCGTCGCCCACGGGTATCGCGGTGCGCGCGGTGGGGACGAAGGGCAACACGATTGATCAGGTGACGGTGCCAATCCGTACCGCGGCGGCGTCCCGGGCCTAAGGCGTTTCGCCGCAGGCCATGGCCGCGGCCTCCGCCGGTGTGTCGGCGATGAGGATGCGGTCGAGATCCTCGGGCTGGATGAAGCCTTCGTCGAGCGTCACCTGACGCATCCAATCGATGAGACCCTCCCAGTGGGAGCGCCGGTACAGCACCAGTGGGAAGTCACGAACCTTCCCGGTCTGAATGAGCACCAGCGCCTCGGACAACTCGTCCAACGTTCCGAAGCCCCCGGGCATCACGATGAATGCCTCGGAGTACTTCACGAACATTGTCTTTCGGACGAAGAAGTATCGAAAGTCTACGCCAAGATTCACGTAGGGGTTGTGCCCCTGCTCACGCGGCAGTTCGATGGTGAGGCCGATGCTGAGTCCACCGGCCTCGTGCGCGCCCTTGTTGGCAGCCTCCATCAAGCCCGGGCCCCCTCCGGTGATGACGGCGCGATCGCGTTGGGCAAGCAGCCGGCCGATCTCAACCGCGGCCTCGTAGTCGGGGTCGCCCGGCGGGGTGCGGGCCGACCCGAACACCGCGACGCCC
>Ga0209086_10003304_pt1 | contig 12366 bp, 13 predicted proteins | sample M_130207_XF_Meta_FD_187312 | JGI IMG/M metagenome (GOLD analysis project Ga0209086, IMG submission 187312) | Freshwater microbial communities from Lake Montjoie, Canada to study carbon cycling - M_130207_XF_MetaG (SPAdes) (version 2) | ecosystem: Environmental > Aquatic > Freshwater > Lake...
CTATTGCTCCTGGATTTCTTGATAATTGTTTCCAATTAATTTTATCTTGATTATTTCTTAATAATTCTATTGCAGCTAAATTATATGATAATTTTGACCAATTAATTTTATATTGATTATCTTTTAATAGTTCAAGTGCATTTGGATTAGATGATAACCATTCCCAATCAATTTTATCAGGATTAGCTTTTAATAATTCAATTGCTGCAGGATGTGGATTAGATGATAAATATTTATAATTAATATCATTAATATTTATCCAATCTAATAATTTATATTTAGGTTTAATTAAACAAATATCATTATTCAATTTAGGCATTGTCATTACTTTTTTATAATAATAATAATTACAAAAATAAATATCATTTTTTATAATAATAAACTTAGTTCAATTACTTTATTTTTCAATAATTCTTTATTTTTATTATCATCCAATTCAAATATTGATGGATTTTTTGATAATTGCATCCAATTGATTTTATTTTTATTTTTTCTCAATAGTTCAATAGCATTTGGATTTAAAGAAAGATTAAACCAATTAATTTTTTCAGGATGTTCTTTTAAAAGTTCAATGGCATTTGGATTTTTTGATAATTGAAACCAATCTATTCTATTTCTATTCTCTTTTAATAATTCAATAGCTGCTGGATTTTTTGATAATGCAGTCCAATTAATTTTATCTCTATTTAATTTTAATAATTCTATTGCAGCTGGATTTGCTGATAAATAATCACGTTGAATATTATTAATATTATCTCTTAATAATTCTATTGCTGCTGTATTTTCTGATAAATAACGCCAATTAATTTTATCTTGATTATTTCTTAATAATTCTATTGCAGCTGGATTTAATGATAATAAATCCCAATCAATTTTATTTTGATTATCTTTTAATAATTCAATTGCATTTGGATTCCTTGATAATTGACACCAATTAATTTTATCCTTATTCTCTTTTAATAATTCTATTGCTGCAGGATTAAATGATAACCAATTCCAATTAATTTTATCCTTATTCTCTTTTAATAATTCTATTGCTGCAGGATTTAATGATAATAAATCCCAATCAATTTTATTTTGATTTTCTTTTAAAAATGATATTGAATTATAATTTAAATTTAATGAAATATCATTAATATTATTAATATCTATCCAATCTAATAATTTATATTCAGGATTAATTAAATATTTTGCTATTACTTTTATAATATCATTATTCAATTTAGGCAATGTCATTACTTTTTTATAAAATAAGTACGTTTAAATTATAATCATTTTTTTATTATTATAAATTAAATTATAAATAGTGATAAAACAGATAAAAATACAGTTCATTATTATTTAGATTTATATCAACAATTATTTAGCAATAAACAATTTAGTGCTAAAAATATATTAGAAATTGGCATTGATCGCGGATGTAGTATTAAATTATGGAGTGATTTTTTTATAAATGCAACAATTTATGGTTTAGATACTATGAATATAGATAGTGTATGGGAAGAAATTATAAATATTCATAATATTAAATTATATACATCATATGATGCTTATGATCCTAATCTTTTTAATGATGTATTTTTAAGATCTAATATAAAATTTGATGTTTTACTTGATGATGGACCACATACATTAGAAAGTATGATACTATTTATAAAATTATATTCACAAATAATGACAGATGATGGTATTTTAATAATAGAAGATGTTCAATCAATTAATTGGATTAATGATCTTATAAATGCTGTTCCTGAAAATTTAAAATCATATATAAAATATTATGATTTAAAAAAAAATAAAAATAGATATGATGATATTGTTTTTACAATTGATAAATCTAATAATAATGTTATTCATTTATAAATATACTACTATTTTTTGATAATGCAGTCCAATTAATTTTATCTCCTTTAAAAAATTATCTTTTAATAATTCAATTGCATTTTTATTTGATGATAATATAATCCAATCTATTTCATCATCATTCTTTTTATTATTATTATTAATTTTTTTCTTTTAGTAATTCTATTGCTGCTTGATTATTTGATAATGAACCCCAATTAATTTTATCCTTATTATTTTTTAATAATTCAATCAATTTAATTAATTCCGATTTATTTTTTGATTTATATTTAGTTAATCCTAATTCAGCACATTTTGCTAAAAGTTCCGTTTTTGTTAAATCCATATTATTATTATAATCATTATAGTATTAAATTCAATTTTTTATATTAATCATTATATTATTTAAATATAGATTTAAGGGTTTTTTATGAATGTCCTTAAATGATTTTTTTATTATTTATAATGGTTCATCTAAAAAATGATTAATTATATCATCGGTAATTATAGAACTATAATTATACATTAATAACATAACTTCATCATATCTTTCGTGTTCTCCTATTTCATTTTTTTTAGTATCATTAAAATCTATTTTGAGAATATTATTTAATTCATCAATAGAAATATTTAAATGATTAGCAATTCGCGCATTTTGTAAATGAATATGAATAAAAGAGATTATATGACATCTATTACAACACTTATATTTATAAAATAATCTTTTAGGTTTTGTAATTTTACATTTATCACATTTTCTTTGAGGTTCATTATTAATATCCATTATTTAAAGAAATATAATGAATGTCTTTAAATCCTTTTATATGTTATATTAAAAGACCAGTAATTTTATTAACAGAAATATGATTATTTATATGTGGTTCTATATTAATATTTTTGTATTTAAAGATTTGATATAAAATTGATTTGATTTATATATTATATTAAATGGAATTGCCCATAATTTCATCAGACCAAAATTATATTATTAAACAATTAATATTAAATAATAATGTTGTTGTTGATAGTGTCGCTGGTAGTGGTAAAACTACCTGTAATTTACATATTGCAAAACATTTTAATGATATGAATATTTTATTATTAACATATAATTCAAAATTAAAAGTTGAAACAAGAGAAAAAGCGAAAAAATTAATGCTCAATAATATTGAAGTTCATAGTTATCATTCATTATGTGTTAAATATTATGATAATAAATGTTATACTGATACTATTATAAATAATATTATTAAAAATAAAAATAAACCATTAAAGAATTTTAATTTTGATTTAATCGTTTTAGATGAAGCACAAGATATAACAAGTTTATATTATGAACTTATCTGTAAAATTTATACAGATAATAAAAATATAAATAAAAAAATTTGTATTTTTGGTGATAAAAAACAAAGTATATTTGATTTCAATAATGCTGACCAACGTTTTATTGAATATGCACCCCTATTATTTAATTTCAATTCTTATAATTGGATTAGATGTAATTTACCAGTTAGTTTTAGAATTACTTATGAAATGTCCTTATTTATCAATAAATGTTTATTAAATGATGAACGTATTATATCACATAAAATTACTAATAATAAACCTAGATATATTATTTGTGATTGTTTTGATATTCATTCCACATCTAGAACATTTCAAGAAATTAAATATTATTTTTCATTAGGATATAAACCAAATGATATATTTATTTTAGCCCCTAGTTGTAAAAGTCAACGTTCGCCTGTTAGAAAATTAGAAAATAAAATTAAAAAAGATATGCCGAATGTTATGGTTTATGTTCCTACAAGTGATGATGAGAAATTAGACGAAGAATTATTGGAAGGTAAAATAATATTTTCAACATTTCATCAAGTTAAAGGATTAGAAAGAAAAGTTGTAATTATATTTAATTTTGATGAATCATATTTTAAATTTTATAAAAAAGATGCCAATCCTCATATTTGTTCTAATGAATTATATGTCGCAACCACGAGAGGAATAGAACATTTAACATTATTTCATCATAATACAAATGATTATATGCCATTTATAAATAAATCTAATATAAAATTATATTGTCATTTTGAAACTTCAAAACTTAATATTAATGATTATAATGAAAAAGATAAAAATATAGATACTGCTGTTACAATTATTAGCAAATACCTGCCGCAAAATATTATAGATGAATGTTATAACCAATTAGAAATAATACCTAATAATGATTATATAATAAATAATATTGATATTCCTTTAAAAATATCAAATGATGAAACAACAGAAAGTGTAAGTGAAATTACAGGAATTGCAATTCCTAGTATGTTTGAATTAAAACAAAAAAATAAAATGAATATTTATGATAAATTAAAAAAAGTTGATTTTGAAAATAAAATTATTAATAATGGTTGTTCAGTAAAATTAGAAAAAGATTATAATATTAATGATATAAATATTGAAAATTTAAAACCAGATGAATTATTATATATATGTAATTGTTGGAATACATTTAAAACTCGTTATTTATTCAAAATATATCAAATTACAACTTATGATTGGTTAAAAATAGAAAATTTAAATAAATGTATAAATAGATTAAATTTATTAAATATTTCAATAAATTCTATATTTGAATATAAATTAGAACAAGAAAATGAACAAGAATTATTAGACCGTAATTTAATAGGATATATTGATTGTATTGATAATGAAAATGATATTATATATGAATTTAAATGTGTTAAACAATTGGAAAAAGAACATTATTTACAATTGGCATTATATATGTATATGTATGAATTACAAAAAATTAAAAATAAAAATATTGAAATTAAAAAATTAATACGTATGAAAGATATCTTAATTAATCAAATTAAAAATAATAATAATCAAAATAATTTTATTGAAACGAATGATTATGTTGTAGGTGATATAATCAAATATAAATTAATTAATGAAGAAATAGGAGAAATAATAAAAATTTATAAAACAACTAGAAAAATAAAAGTAAAAACAAGTAATAATAAAAATATTGATATTCTTAAAACACTTATAATATCTGTAAAAAGAAATAATAATGATATAGATGAATTAAATAATAAACTTGAAAATATTAATAAACAAATTCAAGAAAAAGAAATAATTAAAATATCAAAATATGTATTATTTAATATCTTATCAAATGAATATATAGAAATAAAATGCGAATTTAATAAATTAAAAAATATGGTAAAATATCTGATATATTCAAAATATATTAATAATAATACTATATCTGATGAAGATTTTATTAATTATAATAATACTATCAAACTTAAATATTTATCATAAAATGGATTTATATGAATGTCCTTAAATAAATATAAATAGATATAATAAGAACATATTATAATAATAAATAATGAAGTTTTCTAATATCGCAAATTTATTTACTCTTCCTACATTGTCAGATGTTGCTAATATTTATAATGATAATGATGAAATTAATGATGAAATTCAAACAGGATATAAAGTTTGTAATCTAAAAGAAAGAATAAAATGTTATAACATCACGAATTGTTTTACTCTTCCTACATTAACAGAGATTGCTAATATTTATAATATTAATGATGAAATTCAAACAGGAAATATAATTCAAGATGGAATTATGATTTCTGGTGTAAATTGAAAAAATATAATTGAATATTGTTTTAATGAATTAATGATAAACTATATCTGATGAATATTATATTAATTATGACAACTCCGAATATAACTTTTTAATTTATTTTCAATTTCTTTATATTCATCATTATTTTTCTTATCTTCATTTGATAATGTCCATATGACTTCATTTTTATATTCAATATTTATAATTTCTCCTTCTTTTGGTTCTTTTTTAGTTTCTATTTCAGTAGTTTCTGATTTAGTATCAATTTTATTAAGACGAGAAATTAAAGTTATTCTTGCATAATTTTTTTTATTTTTTGAATTAAAATATTCTATGCTTTTTTCTTTACATAATTCAATTGCATATGGGTTTGGATTGCATGATAATTGCTACCAATCAATTTTATCTTCATTTTTTCTTAATAATTATATTGCTTCCGAATTTCTCGATAAATTACTCCAATCAATTTTATGAGGATTTTCTTTTAATAATTCAATTGCATTTTTATTTAGACATAATAAATTATAATTTAATTTTGAACTATCAATCCAATCTCTTAATTTCATAAACATAATTAAAGGTTTTTTATTTAATATATTATTATATAATAATAATGGTCAAAGTATGTTTGCGATTTTGCATGTCAGCACCTCATTCTGGTTGCCCATTTCAATATAATGTGTTAGAAACTACTACAATTGGCGAAATTTGTAATATGGTTCTAGCAACGAATAATAATTGGTGGGAAAACGGACATAGTAGTAGTAAATGGTCAGTTGTACGAATATGTGGTAAAAATAATACATTTTTAGAAAATACTCTTCCAATTGGAGGAGGACATTATCAGAATCAATGTGTACTTGTGTTTGATGCTACATAAAGTATCTTTTATGAAATCACTTGTCAATTATTTATCTACTTTAGTCCATTTTTTATACACATTTTGGACATTTAAAATGCCTATTTTAGTCTTTGTAGTTCTTGTATTTTCTTACTTAATTTGATAAAATCATTTACTTATATTCTTGTGCACATACCAGAATGATATACATGTGTATCTGTTTCAATTTTTATTTGTTCTAATAAATTTTTTCTTAAATCACTATTTATTAAATAGTTTCTATAACATATACTTATTTTATCCTCGACTTTTGGATCAGTAAAAATAAGTTTTAATTTAAATTCATGATATTGTGCTGCTACGCTTAGAAATGTATTAATTTTGTCATACTCCATGCCGCCTATAATATATGTCATTTTAACATTACTATTAGATGAAATAATATGAATATTATCAATTATATCTGCTTGTCTTTCTAATAAATATTCGTAAATATAATCACCATTTTTATCAACTTCTAATACAGCAACATTAAATAATACTAGTTTTTTTTGTGTATCATAGGATACAATATCTGATTTACTCTCAATTAAATATTTTATACCATCTATATATGTATCTATATTGTCATTATGACTAAATATTTTTGATCTTCTAAAGTCGTCGTATAACATATTACTAAAAATATAAATAATTAATTTCTTATATTAAAAAAGACAAAATAGCCATTTTAAATGTCCAAAGGTGTAAATAACCAAAAATGGTTATATATTTACAATTAAACATTTATTATTAAATAATCATAATAAATATTATAAATATGGTTCTGATTATCTCGCGATATTATGTTAGTCTTTAAAAAAATTTATAAACTTTCAATTTCTGCTGTCGAAATTAGAAGATTTTATTGTACTCATCTTAAATATTCCGTTATTAATGGTCATATTACTGAAAAAGAACATAGAGAAATAGCCGAAATGATGAACCATTCTTATGAAGAAAATTTAAAATATGCTTATTCTATTTAAGGATTTCTTTTTTTTATCCTTATATCTCTTTTAAGGAATTATGGGGGTTTAGAAATATTATTAATTAAATCTAATTGATTAGTTGAAATTAATTCAATATAATTATTATTTAATATTTTAGTTTGCACAATATAATTTAAATATGGATTAACTTGCATTTGAAGATGATAATTATGATGATTATTAATGACATATATTTTTTTATTTTTTAAAAAAGCACAATTAACTAAAAAACTCGAACCATAATCAATAATAATAATATCCGAATTATTTAAAATAGAGAACTGATATTTAATATTATTTAAATGGTAAGTGTCTAATACTATACCACCATTATTAATAATAATCTCTTTAATTATATCTTTATTATTAATATGATAATCTGCAACATTATCAATATCATTTCTTGGTAAAAAAACACATTTATTAATATACGGTGTTATATTAATAACATTAGAAATAATATAATTAATATAATTATCTAAATGATAATTAAAATATTTATCTGTTTCTGGATTTTTATGTGTAAAATTTAATGATATAATTAAAGGTGAATATGTAATATTATTATAATTATCAATACTATTAACAATTTCATTATTAATATTAAAAAACCTTAAAAAACTTTTAATATATTTTCTATTATTTTTAGTTAAAATTTTAATATTATTATTGGTTTTATTTAACTCAATCAATTCTTGTATAAATATACATGAATCATATATCCAATGTGCAAATGCCGTTTCATTTGTGTCTAATATATAATAATATGATTTATCAGGTTTATAATTATCATTATTATTTGTAATAACATTTCTTACTTGTACATTTAAATTACCTAATTTATCACTATATTTATCATTAATATCATTAATATCATTAGTATTATTATTATCATTAGTATATACATCAATATATAAATATATGTGTTTAAATATACGTTCATAATCAACAACGTTTTTCATTATTAGATAATCATTATCAGTAGTATTATTATTTACATTAACAACATTTTTTATTATTGAATAATCATCATTATTAAAAATACTAATCATTTATAATAATGATTAGTAAATTCTTTTTAAATTAAATTCGTGGTTATAATATTTCATTAATTTATTTAGAAAATTTAATGGAAAATCCTTATCTGTTAAATTATTTTTATCTTCTGTATTAAACCATACAGCAACAGTAAATGGAAATAATGATAATGAATTATTTAAATCTTTTATATAATTTGAATAGCTATAATCAATACCATTAGAAATAATAATATTATAATAATATTGAATTATATCTTCATATAAATCTTTATCAAAATCAACACTTTCAACTAATAAAAATATAATATCGCTAATACCTTTATTTAAATTAATATATTGAAAATCTAAATAATAAGGCTCGTTATTATTCTTATAAAAAATATTGGGACTTTTTAAATCGCCATGACATAAAGATAATGGAAATGTTGATAATTCTTCATTAATTTTATAAAAATTATTTTTAATATTATCAAAAACATTTTTAATTTGTTCATCAATATATTGATTATTATCTAATATAAATTTATCATATCTATCTTTAATCAAAATATTATAATAATCAAATTCATTAATTTTTTTAACTTCCTTTAAATATATTGGAACTTCATTATCATTGTTATAATAATGTTGGATATGCAATTTAGATATATCTCGTATAATTTTATATATGAGTTCTTTATTTTTATTTAAATCTATATTAAATGACCCATTATAACAATTCAAATCTTTTAATATAATAAATTGATTTATATAAGAACTATTATAATAATATGGAATATTTATTATATTGATAATATTTTTATAAATTTCTTTGTAAAAATATATTTCATTTTTATATAAATCTAATTTTTTAGCAGTTATTGTCAATGAATTATTAATATTAGCAATTTTTAATATAATGTCATTACTACCATTAATATTATATTTATATATATCACATATATATCCTTCACTACGATTATTTTTATTATTATAATTTATATTAGATATATTTGGTATATTAAATGAATTTTTAATTATATATTTATTATTGATTTCTTTTATAATTGATTTAATATTTATTTCATCATATTTATAGAAATATTTAATATTACCATTATCATTATCATTATCATTATCATTATCATTAATTTTCATAAAAATAGTATCAATATTTGCTGAAATAGCACTTAAATATCCAATATGACTATCTTCAAAAACTATATATTTATTATATTTATTTTCATTAAAATAAACTTTGGCATTAAGATAAGGTTCTTCATGAGGTTTTGAATTAATACAATCGTCTGCACTAATAATTAGATTAATATATTTATAAATATCAAAATATGTCAATATATTAATTGCAGTTGATTTATTACAATTGGTTATAATAGCAACTCTACAATTATTTAATTGCTGTAAAAAATTTATAACACCATCAAAAATTTTAATTTTATGAATTTTATTTTTAAATAACTCATCTTTTTTTTCAGAAATAGAATTAATTTCTGATTTAGTTATATCAGGTATTATTGATTTTAAAAAATTGTTATCACTTTTACTTTTAATAAATTTATTATAATATTCTTTATTTATATTAATATCTGTCAATAATTCATTCCATATTTCTATATATAAATCGTCAGTATCAACCAATGTTCCGTCTAAATCTAATAAAAAAATAAATTCAAATTTTTCAATTTGTTCTGGTGTGCCTAATGAAAAATAATATTTATTATCTATTGTTATATTATTAAATTTAATACCATCATTAATCATATATTTAATAACAGATGATATATAATATTCATTTTTAACTAAATAATTATCATCAATTACTTTTTTTGCATATTTATATAATTCTTTATATGATGAAAATCCATATGCACCACAACATGCTAATTTATTTTCATTATTTATAAATTCTTTTTCTTTAATATTAATAATTATATTATGTTCATCTCTATCAATATATGAAAATAATGGAATTATATTATTAATATTGTCATTAAATGTAATTAATGAATTAGTACCATTCCATAATTTTATAATATCTGTTGTATAAAAATTATCAGCATCAATGCATATTATAGCATTATCATTATCATTATCATTATCATTATCATTGTCATTATCATTGTCATTAATATAATTTAATGCATATAATACAGTTTCAAGAGCGCCAGATGTATTAGTTGTTAATTTTAAAAATTTAAATTTAATATTAATATATCTATTAATAATATTAGTTTCAAAATTATATATTTCATATTCTTTATTATATACAATATATACATAATTTATATTATCATAATTAATATTGTCTAACAACCAATAAATTATCGGTTTATTCTCTACTAATATTAATGCTTTTGGTTCATTGTATTTATTTATTTTAAATCTATTACCTATACCATTTAAAGGAATTAAAATAATCATATTAATAATATTGATAATAATATAAATTAAATATTAACGCAACAAACATTAAATTATTATTGCGTTAATATAATTGTTATAATTATAATATAAATAAATATAATAACAATTATATGCCATATGAATATAATTATAACGATATTGAATGTATTTCAGTAACAAATACAACTGTTGATTATGGAAATTCTTCATTTTCAAAAAATGGTGAAATAAGAGAAAAAAAATCATTAAATTATTTTTATAGTTTAATTAATAAAAATTATAAAGTAAATATTGTTGATATTGGCGCAAATGTTGGTTTATATTCATTATATGCTAAATATTTACCTAATTCGCAATTTTACAGTTTTGAACCTTTTAAATTTACTTATGATTTATTGAATGATAATATTAAAATTAATAATATAAATAATGTTAAAACATATAATATTGGATTATCAGATAACAAAGGAAAAACAATATTAAATGTTTGTTTATCTCATGATGGTTTAAGTACAATGGGTGAAAATCCTTTAAGATTTAATGATATACATCCCGTTGAAGTAGAAATAGATACATTAGATAATATTTTTTATAATAATAATATTAAAGTAGATTTTATTAAAATTGATACAGAAGGATATGAATATAATATTCTAAAAGGTGGGGAGAAAACAATAAAAAAATATAAACCAATTATTCAATTAGAATATAATGTAACAAATATGCAACAATGTAATATTAACCCTGAACAATTATTAAATTATATAAATGAATTAGGATATACACAACATAATTTAATAGATGAAGAATTAATAATAGTACCGAATTTATAATTCTCTATATTCAAATAAATCATTATATTTATCTTTAAGAATTTCAATTATATATGGTCTTTCATATATTATTACTTTATTTTTATTATTAGCTAACAATATTGCCAATTCTAATTTTTGCGATTTTTCTAAAATATCTGATGTATCTTTATACGTTATATATATAAATTCAATAGGTTCAGTTGATTGTTTTAATTTTTCATATTGATAAAATAAATGTTTTGAATTATTATCATCATTTATTTTACAAATATTAAAATCATAATTATTGATTTTACCATATTCATATAATGCTTTATTATCTCGTGGTAAGCATGGGCCTCCATATCCAAAACCATAATTAATATATTTATTCCCTATTCTAGAATCACTTCCAATTGCATTAAGAACAATATGTGGATTACAATTATTATTTATAAGATAATCACCAATCATATTCGCATATGTAATTTTAGTTGTAATAAAACAATTAATTGATAGTTTTGTTATTTCTGCTTCTAATAAATTCATTCTCTTATATTTTTTTTCATTATCATTATCATTATCAATAATTAGTATCTTATCATATATATCAATTATTTTATTATAATTATCATTATTATTATCATTATCATTATCATTATCATTATCATTATCATTATCATTATCATTATCAATATCAATAATTAGTATCTTATCATATATATCAATTATTTTATTATAATTATCATTATTATCATCATCTAAA
>Ga0209086_10003310_pt1 | contig 12358 bp, 10 predicted proteins | sample M_130207_XF_Meta_FD_187312 | JGI IMG/M metagenome (GOLD analysis project Ga0209086, IMG submission 187312) | Freshwater microbial communities from Lake Montjoie, Canada to study carbon cycling - M_130207_XF_MetaG (SPAdes) (version 2) | ecosystem: Environmental > Aquatic > Freshwater > Lake...
GAGGGCGAACTGCTCGACCGCACGCTGACGAACGACAAGATCGAGCTGCCCGTGAAGGTGGTCGGGCGCCGCTACGACCAGCTCCTCCGCGGCCTGCATGAGCAGACGAATGAGGACGTGATGGCGGGATTCCTGAGCGTGCTGTGCGAGACGTACGACCCGCACTCCGAGTACATGAGCCGCTCGCAGATGGACAATTTCAACATCAACATCACCCTGCAGCTCGTGGGCATCGGCGCGGTGCTCGTGAGCGAGGAAGGCTACGCCAAAATCCGCGAACTCGTCCCCGGCGGCCCGGCGGATCTGAGCGGACGGATCAAGGTCGGCGACCGCATCAGTGCGGTCGCGCAGGGCGACTCGGGTTTCATCGAGGCCGTGGACATGAAACTCGACAAAGTCGTGGAAATGATCCGCGGCAAGGAGGACACGAAGGTCGTCCTCCGTGTGATTCCCGCGAACGCGACCGATCCCTCGGCGCGCAAGGTCGTCGAGATCATGCGGAAAAAAGTGCAACTCAAGGAACAGGCGGCAAAGGCGGAGATCGTCGAGCGCACCCTCCCCGACGGGAAGGCCGTGCGCATCGGCTGGATCACCCTGCCTTCCTTCTACGCAGACATGCAGAAGACCGGCGGACGGAGCACGACGAAGGACGTCCTCGTCCTCCTCGAACGGCTCAAGAAGGAGAACATCCAGGGCCTCGTGATGGATCTGCGCCGCAACGGCGGCGGCTCGCTCGAGGAAGCCGTGAACTTGACGGGCCTCTTCATCAAGAGCGGCCCCGTCGTGATGGCGCGCGACAGCAACAACCGCAACTCGGTGCTGCGCGACAAGGACAAGGCGCTCCAATACGACGGCCCGATGCTTGTCGTGACCAACAAGCTCAGCGCATCCGCCAGCGAGATTTTCGCCGCCGCGCTGCAGGACTACAACCGCGCGGTGGTCGTCGGCGACTCCACATCGTTCGGCAAGGGCACCGTGCAGACGATGGTCGAGCTCGGGAACATCATCCCGCTCTCGCTCACCAGCAAATCCACCGGCAACGAGGCCGGCGCGCTGAAGCTCACCATCCAGAAATTCTACCGCATCTCCGGCGGCTCCACGCAGCTCCAGGGCGTGGCCGCGGACGTGAAGCTGCCGTCGCTCTGGGACCAGACGGACATCGGCGAGGTCGCGCTGAAAGGCCCGATGCCCTACGACACGATCGAGCCCGCCACGTATGACAAGTGGGAGCACTCGCTTTTCAAGCCCGAACTCAAGCAGCGCTCCGCCGCACGCATCGCCGCGGATGAGGAGTTCCAGTGGATCCTGGAAGACATGGCCCGCATGAAAAACCGCGTGGCGGACAACAAGGTGTCGCTCAACGAAAAATCCCGCCGTGCCGAACTCGACGATGACAAGGCTCGCAAGGAAAAGCGCACCGCCGAGCGCGCGAAGCTGAAGCACACGGCCGAGAAAGTGTACAGCGTGACGCTCGACAATGCGGCCGATCCGGAGCTCCAGATCAAGAAGGAGAAAAAGATCACGAAGGAAACCGCCACGAAAAAGGACGGCGACACGAAGCCCGCAGACACCGAAGACGAAGACGGCGAACTCGCAGCCGATGACGCCGCCGCAAAGGTGGATCCCATCCGCAACGAGAGCATCAACATCCTCAGGGATCTGATCGAATTCAGCCGCACGCCGCCGGCGACGGCCTCGACGGAAAAGACCACCGCCGCCTCGAAATAACGGGACAGCGGCCGGCTACAGCGCCCGGCGGGTCATGCTGCTCGCGCCGCGGATTGCATCGAGCGTCGAGCGGACCTGCGAGAGCAGCTTCTCCTGCGTGTAGGGCTTTGGCAGAAAGCCGCGCAGCCCCTGGCTCAGCATGGCCCGGACTTTTTCCTGCTCGGCAAATCCGCTGCTGAGCATCACCGCGACCTGTGGCTTGATTTCACGCAGCGCATCGAACACCTCCGAGCCGTCCATGATCGGCAGCGTGAAGTCGAGGATCACGAGATCCACCTCGTCCTTAAGCTGCTTGAAAATCTCCAGCGCCTGAAATGGTTCCGACGAGGTCACCACACGGTATCCGGCATCGGTGAGCATCCGCTTCACGATGGCCACGATCAGCGCCTCGTCGTCAATGATGAGGATCAGTTCCTTGGTCCCCGCCGGGTTGTCAATCGCCACCGTGGAATGTCGCGCAGCCTGCGGCGCAGCGTGAGCGGGGGCCGCGGCGATCACCGTTTCCGACAAGTGATGCAGATGGCCGCCAAGCCGGGTCGCCATCTGCGCGGTCACGCTCTTAGCCCGGTCGAGACTCGTCCGCAGGAATGCAAAGTAGCGCATCCCCTCGGGGCTCGATTCGCACATCGGCTCGAGGACACTGGAAGACTCGGAGATGACCTGGAGAAGATTGTTCAGGTCGTTTGCGGCTGTCTGGAGCCATGCGTTTTCGGAGTCTGATGCCATCGGAATTTTTTTCGGGTTCCCCGGATCAGGCCGTCCCGCCTCCTCTGCATGACGCTAAGAAACCGGGCGCGAAACCTGCCGAGCGCATCGAAATAGAGCACCTTTGACACCGCTTGCCCAATGAAAATCTCCGCGGCGGAAAAATGTGCGGCTCAGATCCGAATCCCGAAGAAATCCTGAAACACCGCCGCATACACGTCGCGCTTCATCTCCGGCAGCCACTCGCGCCGGAATTCCTGCGGCGCGACCCATTTCCATGCGCTGAATTCGGGGTGCTTCGTGTTCACGTCAATCTTCGAGTCCTTCCCGAGGAACTCGCACAGGAAATACGTCTGATCCTTTCCGTCGTGCCCGCGCTTCTTACCGCTTTCGAAAAGGTACCGGTAACCGTCCCGCTGGCTCACGATCCGGAAGTCGCCTGCATCGATCGAAATCTCCTCCCACAGCTCGCGCACAAGCGCCTCCTCGGGAGTCTCGCCCTCGTCAATCCCGCCCTGCGGAAACTGCCACGCGCCAGAGATCGTCGTGCGCTCGCAGATCAGGATTTTTCCGTCGCGGTTGCGCAGGATGCCTGCGACGTTCGGCTGGTAAGTCGGCTCGGATTTGCTCATGAACTTCAAAAGAATCGCGCTGTTGCTCGCTGGAATAGCACTCGTCGCCGCACTCTGGCTGCGCTGGTGGCTCCAGCCAGAACGCCAGATTCCGCGCGCGCAGGCAAGGCTTCTGTCCACGATTGAGAGGCGCGATTTCGACGCGATGTCCGCGATGATCGCCCCGGCGTACCGCGACCGCTGGCAGCACGACAAGACGGAGGTGATCGCGCAAAGCCGCGAGGTCTTCGGGCAGTTCATCACGCTTACGATCACGCGCGAGACAAGGGGAATCCGCGCCGGTTCAGGCGCGTGGTTTCTCTCGGAAAAAATCACATTCAGCGGAATCGGCGGCCCGCTCGCGATGGCCGCGCGCGACACGGTGAACGGATTGCGCGCACCGTTCGTCATGGAGTGGAGGCAGCGCAGTGCGAAGCCGTGGGACTGGGAGCTGCATTCGGTCGAGAATCCGCAGTTGGATCTACGGTGAAGCTGGCGCATCCAGGTCCTGGAATTTTCCCGCGTGACCCGGGCGAGCCGTTCCATTTCAGGCAGTGTCTGATTCTGAAGTTCAACGTTAAGCGTCGGACATGAGATGTTAAACGGTGAGTCCGCCGCCGCCTTCCGATTCTGGCGCGCATCCTCATTCGCACCGCGCCTGCGGTGGGGCAAACGCCCAACGCCCAACACCCAACATCCAGAAGAGCGGGACAGCACAGTCGGCGCTTTGACAACAAGCGACAAACCCCGCACGCTCCACCCCAGTGCCCAAGCCGCGTCGCGCCAAATCCAAGTCCGCCCGGAAGGACCGTGCACAGCTCGAATTTCCCGAGCAGTCCGCGCGTCGTCTCGCGGCTCGCGCGATGGCGCGCGCGGAACAGATGGACGACGAGGTGGAATCCGAACGCCCACGGCGGCGGTGGCGCGACCGGCTGTGGAATGCGCTCGCGGGGCTGAGCCTCGTGCCGTTCGTGTGGATTTTCACGGCGGCGCTTTTCAATACTTTCAGCAAGGCGGACCTGCGGCATGGCCGCGTGCCGTTCTGGAAGTCGCATGAGTTCGTGATGTTCGGCCTCGGCGCGGTGCTGTGGCTGCTGTGGACGTGCCTGTGTTTCCTGATCTGGAAACGCCCGCGCCCGGTTCGCGCGTATGTGTTCGGTCACGAGGTGATGCACGGGCTGATGGCGCGCGTGTTCGGCGGCAGGATCAAGGAATTCCACGTGAGCGCGGACGGCGGCTACATCGTCACGAACAAATACAATTTCCTGATCGCGCTCGCGCCGTACCTGTGGCCGTTCTACTCGGTGCCGGTGCTGGCGGCGTGGGGCGTGTCGTATTTTTGGAAGGGCGCTCCGTATATGCGCGAATTCTTCCTCGCAGCGCTCGGGCTCACGTGGATGTTCCATCTCACGTTCACGCTGTGGGTGCTGCCGCGCGGGCAGAGCGACCTGCTCGGGCCGGGGCGGATTTTTTCCATCGCGCTGATCTATCTCGCGAATGCGATGCTGCTCGGCGGCGCGCTGTTCATCTTCGCGCCGGAGGTGAGCCTGCACGCGTACGCGCGGGAGGTGCGGGCGTGCGCGCTGGCATTTTACGAGTGGGTGGGAAATGGGTTCGCGCAGTGCGGGAATTTCATCGGGCGGCTGGCGGGCGGACGCTCAGGCACGTAGGGCGCGCGACTTTTTTTGACTCGGGCCGGACGCGGCACGGTTCCGGCTATGTCAGGAATGCAACCCGATGAAAACGCAACCCCACGACCGCAACACGACCCGCCCGCTCGGCAGCTCCGGCTGTGTGCGCGAGACATTGGGCAGCGTTCTCCCGGGCAGCGCCATCGTGCCGGTCTCCGGCGGGCGCTTCCGTCCGCGGCTGCACGCGGCGGCGTTCCGTTACGGCGCGTTTCGACTTTGTTGATGTTGGTTGGGAAAAAGGTGGACGGAGTCCGGGGGGGCTCCGTCCACCTCACCCGAACCGGGTGAGGGAAACTCGGGCACAGGAAACAGGCTGCCGCATAAAATCACACCGTGTGATATGCGCGTGCCTTTGGATGTTGGGCGTTGAGCGTTGGACGTTGGACGTTGAGCCCCGCGCAGCGGCCCACGGGTGCCAGGACGCGCATGAAAATTCCGACCGCGCCTGCGGCGGGCCAAACGTCCAACGTCCAACGTCAAACGCTCAATGAAGGATGCCGCTCCTCATCGCGCGCGATGTTCCCAATTGCACCCGCCCGCCCCGCCCCCGATGCTCCGCGCCCTTCATGGGCGATTTCACTTTCACCTTCCTCGGCACCGGCACCTCGCACGGCGTCCCGATGCTCACGTGCGACTGCGCGGTCTGCCGCTCGACCGATCCGCGCGACAAACGCACGCGCACCGCGGCCTACATCGAGACCCCGGAATGTGCGTGGGTCGTGGACACGGGACCGGATTTCCGCACGCAGGCGCTGCGTGAAAACATCCGGCGGCTCGATGCCGTGGTGATCACGCACGCGCACTCGGATCACATCATGGGCTTCGATGATTTGCGGACATTCTGCCACGGTGGAAAAGTGCTGCCGGTCTATGGCTCGGAGCCCACGCTCGCGCAGTTGCGACAGGTCTTTTCGTTTGCGTTCGACGGGCAGAACCGCTGGCCCGGCTACCTTCATCCCGAGGCACATCCCGTGGACGGCCCATTCCGCCTGGGCGACACGGAGATCATCCCGCTGCCGGTACCGCACGGGCGCGTGACGACGTACGGGTATCTTTTCATCCGTGGCGGACGCCCGCTCGTCGCCTACCTGAGCGACTGCAAATCCGTGCCCGACGCCGTGCGCGCGCAGATCGCCGGCGTGGACACACTGATCCTCGACGCGCTGCGCCACCGCGAGCATCCCACGCACATGAGCCTCGCCGAAGCGCTCGCGACCGCCGCCGCGATCCGTCCGCGGCAGACCCTGCTCACCCACCTCTGCCACGACCTCGGCCACGCGGCGACCGAGGCCACGCTGCCCGACGGCGTGCGCATCGCAACGGATGGGATGAAGCTCACATTCTGAGATCTCTACGAAATGCAGAGTCCAGAAATTCCGAAAGAAGGTTGTCCACGAAACACACGAAGGACACGAAAGGAATACGCTGCTTTTCGTGTCCTTCGTGTGTTTCGTGGACACGCATCTTCTCCCTCGCACCATTTCGCAGATCTCACATTCTGACCGCGGATCCTGTTCGCCATTTTCAAACCCGCCGTGTATTTCCAAGCCCGCAAATGAAAACCGTCCGTGTCCCATGGATTCACTGCCGCGCCGATGAGGTGGACGCCGTTCCGACCGAGCTGGAATGGCACGGGCGCGCTTTTGTCCTGCTCGCGTATTCGGAAAAGGAGGCCCGCGACTGGTGGCGCAGCCTCCCCGATCGCGACCGCGAGAACGCGCTCGGCATGGCCGCCGAACCGGCGGAGGACGGATTCGGATTGTTCTGAAATCCGCGCCACATTTTGCACCACCCATCCGGGCGCGAGGCTCCGGCAGCGGGATTTGCTCTTGACCACTTCCGATCCGCCTCCATCATGCGCCCTCTTTTTTGCCGGAAACGGCCTTTATCAACCGCATGCCCGACAATCTGGGAACTATCATTTGGACGCTCTGCTACACCGCCGTACTGCTGGGAATCTCCCTATACGGCCTGCATCGCTATCACATCGTTTACCTCTTCCTGAAGAACAGGCGCAACGTCCCGCAGCCGCTCGCCAAGCTGGAAAAGCTTCCGCGCGTCACGGTCCAGTTGCCCATCTTTAACGAGCTCTACGTCGTCGAGCGCCTGCTCGAATCCGTCTCGAAGCTCGACTACCCGCACGACCTGCTCGACGTCCAGGTCCTCGACGACTCCACGGACGAGACGCGCGAACTCGCCACCAAGCTCGTTGACGCCCTCCATGCAAAGGGCTTCGACATCACGCACATCCACCGCACGGATCGCACGGGCTTCAAGGCCGGCGCCTTGGAAAACGGGCTGCAGACGGCAAAGGGCGAATTCATCCTCATTCTCGACGCCGACTTCGTCCCCACGCCGGACGTGCTGAAGCGCACCGTGGACTATTTTTCCGACCCGAAAGTCGGCATGATCCAGACCCGATGGGGCCACCTGAACCGCACCTACTCGATGCTCACGCGCGTGCAGGCGATGTTCCTCGACGGCCACCTGCTCCTCGAACAGACCGGCCGCAACCGCTCGGGCCGGTTCATCAATTTCAACGGCACCGCCGGCATCTGGCGCAAGTCGTGCATCATCGAGGCCGGCGGCTGGCAGCACGACACGCTCACCGAGGATCTGGACCTCAGCTACCGCGCGCAGATTAAGGGCTGGAATTTCGTCTTCCTGCCCGACCTCGTCACGCCCGCCGAACTGCCCGTGGACATGAACGGCTTCAAGAGCCAGCAGCACCGCTGGACAAAAGGCAGCATCCAGACGTGCCGGAAGCTCCTCCCCGCCGTGTGGCGCGCGGAACTCCCGCTCAAGGTGAAACTGGAAGCCACGATGCACCTCACGTCGAACTACGCCTTCCTGCTCCTCGCCGCCATCTGCATCCTCATGCAGCCGAGCATCGCCGCCTCCACGAACGGAAGCTGGGGCATCTGGCGCACCATCCTGCTGGACATCCCGATCTTCATCACCGGCTCGCTGCCCGCGATCGTCTTCTATGTCGTCTCGCAGCGCGAACTCTACCCGCGATCCTGGTGGCGTGAAGTCCTCTACCTCCCTGCCCTGCTCGCCCTCACGATCGGCCTCGCCGTGAACAACGCGTGGGCCGTCATCCAAGGAATGTTCGGCGTCACCGGCGAATTCACACGCACGCCGAAATACGGCATCCAGACCAAGACGCAGTCGTGGAAAAAGACGAAATATTCCGTCGCGAAAAATCTCCTCCCCTTCATCGAAATCGCCTTCGCCGCCTACTTCATCTACTTCTTCGCCCACGAAGTCGCCGCGCACAACTGGCTCGCCATTCCGTTCCTCGGCCTCTTCGCCAGCGGATTCACCTACGTCGCCTTGTGCTCCCTTGCGCAATGGTTCCCGCAGCTCCGCAATCCGTGGCGCGACAACGACGAAGCCCTCTCAGCGTAAAAACCCGATGACCCGACAGCCCGACGAAACCAACCGGAGGCAGGCAGCATGAGGCTTCGCATCCTCCTCGCCATCCTCGTCTCACTCCAGGCGTTCATCGTCCTTCAGGCCGCGTCCTCGGCCGGCGACACCACCCTCATCGTCAGCGTCCCCGAGCAGAAGCTCTACGTCTTCGACGAAAACGGCCACAAGGTCACGAGCTACAAAGTCTCCACGTCAAAATTCGGCCTCGGCGACACCCGCAGCAGCTACGCAACGCCCGTCGGCCAGCTCGCAGTGGATTCAAAAATCGGCGGCGGCGCGGAACCCGGCACCGTCTTCCACCACTGCCGCCGCACCGGAGAAATCTGCCCGCCGAACGCCCCCGGCCGCGACCCCATCGTCACCCGCATCCTCCGCCTGCGCGGGCTCGATCAGCAGAACTCACACGCGCTTTCCCGCGGCATCTTCATCCACGGCACGCCCGACGAACGCAACATCGGACGCCCCGCCAGCTACGGCTGCATCCGCATGAAATCCCGCGACGTCGTCGAGCTCTTCGACCACGTCCGCACCGGCACGCGAGTCGAGATCACCACAGACCGCGTCGGCGGCCTCTTCGGCTCACTCCCGCGCGTCGCCGCGGGACGCGGGTAAAATGTAACGCCGACAATCCTGTCGGCTTGGCAAGATGGGCGCAATCGGCGGGCTGGCGCGGAGCAAAAAGCCGCCCGTTCCCCCACAACACCCTCGGAAACAGAAGAAACGGACCGACAGATCGCCGGCCCCACACCGCGCTCCGCCGGAACGATGCAGTTGAAAATGACGCGGGATGCTTAAAACGCAGAGGCGCAGAGGAAAATGGGGAGTGACGCAGAGGGAAAACAGGACGGGGCCGATCGATGATTACCCTCTCATGGCCTCCCTCTGCGCCTCTGCGTTTGAAAAAACCACACGAACTGAATCGTTCCGGCTCAGTCCTCGATCACCTCGAAGTGGCTGAACAGCTTGAAGCTCTCGTAGCGCGCGGCGATGTCCGCATCCGTCAGCGAGCGCATCCGCTCCAGGCTGAACTGCTCGACGTTGTAGCTCGCGAGCACGCTGCCGAAGACCACCGCCTTGCGCAGCGCGGCGAAAGTCACATCCCCCTTCGTATTCGCAGCGAGATGGCCCGCGAGACCGCCGGCAAAAGTATCACCCGCACCGGTCGGGTCATGCACATCCTCGAGCGGATACGCGCTGCACGAGAAGAAATCGCCATTCTCGCCGAACAGCAGGCAGCCGTGCTCGCCCTTTTTCAGCGCTACAAATTTCGGCCCCATCGCCTGAATCTTCATGCCGGCCTTGATCAGCGAAGTCTCCTGCGTGAGCTGCCGCGCCTCGCTGTCATTCAGGATGAGCATGTCCACGCGCTTCAGCAGCCGCTTCAGCTCGTCGAGCGCGATGTTGATCCACAGGTCCATCGTGTCCGCGATCACGAATTTCGGACGCTCCATCTGATCGAGCACATGGTTCTGCAAATTCGGCCCGATGTTCGCCAGCAACGCGAGCGACGGCTTTTTATAGGACGCCGGCAGCACGGGATTGAAATGCTCGAACACATTCAGCGCCACGCTGCGCGTCTCGCGCACGTTCATGTCGAGCATGTATTCGCCCGACCAGCGGAATGTCTTGCCCGCCACGATCTGAAGGCCCGTGAGATCAATTTTCCGCGACTTGAAAAACTCCACATGCTCCTCCGGGAAGTCGTCGCCCACGACGCCCACCATGTTCACCGGCGAAAAAAACGACGCGCCCACCGCCGCATAGCTCGCCGAGCCGCCGAGCAGATCGGCATGCTCCTCGAAGGGAGTCTTCACAGTATCGAGCGCGACGGAACCAACAACGAAAACGGACATGGGATGCGGGAGTTTTGGATTTTGAATTCTGAATTGCGGATTCCGCACTGTGCGGAGGACGAGTCCTTCATTCACGAAGGGCGGACGAATTACACAGTCAGCGGCACCGCGTCCAGCCGCACATTCCATTGAATCCCACGAAATGGGTCTGCCATTTGCCTCCCCCCGTCCGGACGGAAAGAAACGCACCAGGTCCACCTCGGCTGATCACCGCAAGGCGAGCACTGGCCGCCGCCTACTCGTCCAGTCGCGCCTTCGCCTCGCGGCAGTACGCGGCCACATCGCGCGCCTGCAGGATGCCGCTCACGATCACCACGCGTTGCGCGCCAGCGGCGATCACCTCGGCGAGATTTTCCAGCTTGATTCCGCCGATGCAAAAAATCGGCACGCTCACCAGCTCATGCACACGCGCGATGTCGCCCATTCCGATGGCCGCACGCCCCGCCTTCGTCGGCGTCGGAAACAGCGGCCCGAAGCCGATGTAGTCCGCACCTTCCGCCGCAGCGGCGACCGCCTGCTCCACCGAATGCGTGCTCTTGCCGATGATCGGCAGCGGCACTTCGCCAGCGAGTGCGCGGCCCGCGCGCCAGCGCGCATCGTCCACGGAAAAATCATCCTGCCCCACATGCGCGCCATCGGCCCCGACACTCGGCACCAGCTCGGGAAAATCATTGATGATGAACGGCACGCCCGCATCGCGCAAAATCGGAGCGACGCGGTTCGCCATCTCCTCGATCGCGCACTCGTCGCGCCCTTTCGCGCGGAGCTGCACGATGTCCACGCCGCCCTCGCAGAGCTGCGCCGCCATGCGCTCCAGCGAATCCTCAGCAATGTAGCCGAGATCGAGAATCCCATAGAGCCGCGCTTTCGCGAGCCGTTTGCTTCCCGCCTTAGCGTCGCTCATTTGCCGGGCTGCACCACGCGGCCGTCCACGATCACGTATCCGCCGTTGGGAAATTTCACATCCTGTCCCGCGCGAAAATAATCGCGCAGCACCTGCAAGCCCTCCGTCCCCATCTGGCGGAGCTGCTTCACCAGCGAATCAATCGCCGCCTGCCTGCGCTGCGGATCCATGTTCGTCAGCTTCCCGATCGTCTCGCGGAAAGTCTCCGCCGCACCCTTCGCGCCCGGAGCGCCCTCGTTCACCGGCGCAACCACGCCACTGTCGCGCGCCGAAACCGTGACCCGGCGATTCGAATGTTCGCCCGATGCGACAGACGATGATGCGTGCGATGATGTCGCATCGGACGCAGTCACGGCTGCGGGTTTCGCAGTGCTGTCCGACGGCGCGGACAGCTGCCAGAAAACAAACCCGGCGACCACGAAGCCGCCGGGGAAACCGAGGAGGGAGAACAGAATTTCGCGGCGCATGATTTTCCCCGTACTCCGGAACCTGCGCACCGGCAAGCAGCAGAAAATGCGGTGACCGCACGCGCTCGGAATCACCCCAGTTTCTTAGAGACATTCCTTCTCCGCGTGCCATCGTGCAGGGCTTGTGAATCCCACCGAAAACATCCCTCCGGGCACCACGCTCCCCACCCCGGCTCCGTCCGCGGCCAATCCGGATTCAGGGATCTCCCGCGCACCGTTGGAAAAATCACCCAGGCCGCAATCCCCGCCCTCGGGTGTGCCCGCCGCCGAGGGCGTGCCTGCCGACGTCACGAATCTCGCCATCGCCGCCGGGTTGCTCTCCTGCGCGTTCCTCATTTTCTGGATGGGCAGCTACCTCGCAAATCACGTCGCGCTGCGCACAGTGATCGCGAGCTTCGGCACGTTCGGGCTCGTGTGGGTGCTCTACCGGCTCCGGGTTTTCCAGCGCCCGCACGGCGGACTCATCGTGGCCGGCGCAGTCGCGCTGTTCGCCGCGGCGCTGCCATTTGCAGAGCGCGGTTTCCAAAAGCTCGACCGCGTCGCGAAGTCGGGCCTCCGCGGTGAAGATGCGAGGCCGACGGGCGAATCTTCAGCACAGCTTCCCGTGCCCACGCGGGAGACCGCGCCCCCGGCACCCGTGGCATCCACACCGAGCGCACCGCAGCCGCCGCCGGAGGATGAGACCGTCCGCGAACTGATCGCGCCCGATCCGGATCCGACGGCGAAAAACATCATCACTGTCCTGCGGGAATCGCAGATCACCATCAGGGGGAAAAGATATCGCATCCACGAGGGCAGCCGGTTCCCATACACGAAATTCACGGATGGAATCGTGACTTTCCAAGCCAACGGTCAGGACGCGACGATCAACAGCTCGGACGTGCGGTTCACCGGCGTATCGCGGGAGACACCGAAGGAGATCACGCAACTCGCACAGGTCGAGGCGATTCGGCGCTATCCGGCG
>Ga0209086_10003318_pt1 | contig 12338 bp, 12 predicted proteins | sample M_130207_XF_Meta_FD_187312 | JGI IMG/M metagenome (GOLD analysis project Ga0209086, IMG submission 187312) | Freshwater microbial communities from Lake Montjoie, Canada to study carbon cycling - M_130207_XF_MetaG (SPAdes) (version 2) | ecosystem: Environmental > Aquatic > Freshwater > Lake...
AGAGCGGCGTGGGGGAGAAAGGGAAAGCGCCTCGCGAACGAGGCGCTTCCAGAATTGGAGGGTTTCGGGCGGATGTCCGAAATCGAGTCGGGCGGATTTTTCCGGCGTGGCGCTCACATACCCATGATCTGATAGCCGGCATCCACATAGAGCACCTGGCCGGTGATCGCCGCGGCGCCATCGCTGGCGAGGAATGCCCCGGTCGAGCCGAGCTCCTCGGGGGTGACGTTGCGCTTGAGCGGCGCATGGGCCTCGTAATGCTTGAGCATATCGCTGAAGCCGGCAATGCCGCGCGCCGCGAGCGTGTTCACAGGGCCGGCGCTGATGCAGTTCACACGGATTTTCTTCGGGCCCAGATCATACGCGAGGTAGCGGGTGCTGGCTTCGAGGGCGGCCTTGGCCACACCCATCACGTTGTAATGCGGCACGACTTTTTCCGCGCCGTAGTAGCTCATCGCCACGATGCTGCCGCCCTCCGTCATCAGCGGCGCGGCGGCGCGAGAGAGGGCCACAAGCGAATAGGCGCTGACATCGTGGGCCACGCGGAAGGCCTCCCGGCTGGTATTCACGAATTCCCCTTCCAGCGCGTCCTTCGGGGCATAGGCCACGGAGTGCAGCAGCAGGTTCAAGGCGCCAAATTTTTGACCCACGGTCTTGAAAACGTTGGCGATATCTTCGTCCTTGGTGACGTCGCAGGGCAGGATCAGGGTGTCTGCGCCGAACGTGCCGGCCAGTTCCTCGACATTGTCCTTGAGGCGCTCCCCCTGATAGGTGAACGCGAGGGTCGCGCCCTCGCGCGCCCACGCCTGCGCGATGGCCCAGGCGATGGAACGTTTGTTGGCGACCCCGAAGACCACTCCAGTTTTTCCGGCGAGCATTGGCATAATCGTAATAATTTGTTGTTTTAAGCTGCCGCCAGATTAGAAGATTTTTCCGGCGCGTCCAGTCTCGACTCGCCGGCCCCGTCGCCGTAGTCTGCCACCCATGGATGCATCGACGGGCAATATCATCGTGGAAGGCCTCATCACTTATCTGGGGCTGATCATACTGTTGACGTTTCACGAGTTCGGTCATGCCTGGATGGGGATGCGGTGCGGCGACCACACTGCCCACTCTCAGGGGCGGGTTTCGCTCAATCCGCTCGTGCACATTGATCCGGTCGGCACGGTGCTGCTGCCGCTGATCATGATTTTTGCCTCCCCGGGGATCGGCCGGTTTCTGGTCGGCTGGGCCAAGCCGGTCCCGTTCAATCCGGCTAACCTCAACAACCGCCGTCGCGATGAAATGCTGATCGCCATGGCGGGTCCGGCCATGAACGTGCTGCTGGCGATCGTCCTCGTCGGGCTTGCCCGCGCCGCCGTGATGCTGGGGTCCGAGGCCGCCACCGAGCTCCTGTTGCGCATGGCGGCCCTAAGCCTGGTGCTATGCTTCTTCAATCTGATTCCCATTCCGCCCCTCGACGGCTCCCATGTGATGCGGAATCTGACCGGCATGACCGAGCAAACCTATTTCAACCTGTCCCGGTTCGGCTTCATCGCCATCATCCTGATCCTGCAAATCCCCTTGGTGCGAGAAGGCCTGGGCGTGGCGGTAGGCTTGACGCTGGGCCTGATGGAGTGGTGCTTCGCTTTCCCCGCGGGCTGGGGATTTTAACCCATTCCGCATTAGGCCCTCCCCCCTCGCCCCGCGAAAACTTGAGCGGGGAGAGGGCCGGGGAGGGGGGCGCAGCGAGATGACCCTGCCCCCCTGGCGCAAATTCCTGTTTCGGCATTCGGGTTTAAGACGCGGCGGCCGCGCATCACTTCTTGAAGTAAAGCTCCTCCGCGTTCCAAGTGACGCGATAGGAGCTTAACGGCGTCGGACGCAGGTTGCCGATGTCCGAACGCGCGGCCGCATAGAAATAGGGCGTGACCGTAAAAATCATCGGCATCTGTTCGCCGAGAATCTGCTGCACCTCGTCGTAGTATTTTTTCCGGACGCCGAAATCCAGCGTCTTCATCTGGGCGTTCATCAAGAAATCCACCCGCGCCTCCCATGCCGTCGAAGGCGTCTTCTGACGAGGAAACCACTGGTGCGTGAAGCCGTCCGACTTCAGGACGTTCAGACTGGAGGAGGGGTCGGTGCCGCCGCCGCCGATTCCCATCAGGACGCAGTCGTAATCGCAGGTGTCGTTAATCTTGCTCACAAGCGTGTTGAATTCAATCGGCTGAAGGATGACGCGAAAGCCGAGCTGCTTCAGGTCCGACTGGATCAGCAGGGCGGTTTTTTCGCGCGCGCCATTACCGGTGTTGGTGTTCATCACAAACTCAATCTTGCGCCCCTCAGCATCCTCGGCGTCGCCGTCGCCGTCGCGGTCCTCGATGCCAATCTCCTTCAGCAGGGTCCGCGCCTTCGCCACGTCGTGCGGATACTGCGGGGTTCCGGGGTTGTACCATTTTTTATTGCCGGGCGTGACAAAGCCATAGTTGGGGATCGCGCGGCCGGAATAGATGGATTGGATGAGGCTCTCCCGGTTGATGGCATAGGAGCAGGCCTGTCGGAATTTTTGGTCGCGGAACCATTTCAACTTGGACGCATCCACCCTGGGACGGCCGGTCTTGGCGTTGAGGTTTGTGTTCTGGTTGAACCAGAAAAAGCCTGCCTCCAGCCCGATGCCGGGCTCAACCAGGCGGAAGCGCCCCTCGGCCGCCCCGGCCTTGAACCGATCGTATTCATCGGGATAGATGTAGTCGTCCATGTCACTCTCGCCGCTCAGAAAACGGAGCGAAAGGGCGTTCAGATTGGGCACGACCGTGAAAATGATGTTGTCGAAATACGGCAGCCGCTGCCCCTGCTTGTCCACCTCGAAAAAATAGGGGTTGCGCTCCAGCAACACCGATTGCGCCTGCTTGTAGTCGCAGAGGCGGAACGGCCCACTGCCGACGATATCCGCCGGCTTCCAGTTCACGCCGTAGGCCGAGGTGAAGGTTTTCTCCGCAACCGATCGGGCCAGAACATGTTTCGGCAGAATCGGCACCCCTCCAAAATTTTCGAGAAACGGTGCGTAGATGCCTGGCGTCACCACCTGCACCGTCAGGTCGTCCACCCGGGTCACGACAAATTTCTTCCCATCAATGATGAAGGCGTCCCGCATGACGTTATCGATCTCGGGGTTGTAGATGGTCTCCCAGGTGAAAATCACATCCTCCGCCGTGAGCGGCGCGCCGTCGCTCCAGCACAGGTTTTTCCGCAGCGTGAACCTCCACGTCCGTCCGTCCGGCGTGTTCGTCCAGGTTGCCGCCAGGCCGGGAGTGACCTGCTGGGTCGTCCAATCAAAACCCAGCAAGCCCGCGAACAGATGCCGGTAAACCTCCTCGGAAGAGGATTCGTTGGCGGTGACGGGATTGAAGGTTTTAGGGTCGCCAAACGTCGCCACCACCAGCCGTCCGCCCGGAATGCCCGGCGCGCAGTCGGCGATCAAAGGGGGCTCAGGCAGCGGGACTGGGCCAGCATGGCGCGTTTCAGTTTTCTGGCCGCAGCCACAGAAGAGCCCGGCACCGACCAAAAAAAGGGGCAGGGTTTTGGGAGGAAAAAAATTCATGCGCGGGGGTTTTGGGCTCGGACCGGTGGAGGACTGCCTCCGCCCGGACCGTCTGGCGTCGGGCCCAGCAAAAAACCGCGCGGGAAGCTCCCCGCGCGGCCTGCTCGACCCGGTGGTTTAGCGGGGTGCAAAATGGAGCGGCTTGCTCTGCGGCATCTCATGGGCACAAGGCTGATTGATGGGCGCGTCCGGCGTGCGGTCATTGGGCGTCACAGTGTTGTTCGCGAGCATCCAGGCTTCCACTTCCTCGCCGCTGATGTCGGGCAGCATCTGACCGTTGATTTCGACGCAGGGGCTCATCATCTGGCCGCTTTTTTCGATCATTTCCTGGCGTTGCAACGGGTCATTGATGATGTCGCGATCTTCGAACGGCAGGTCGTACTTGCGCAACACGGCGCGAACTCCCTGGCTCCAGCCGCAGCTCGGTTTCAAATAGGCAACAATTTTTGGTTTGCTCATGGCAACAGAATGCCACATCCAAAAGCGCAGGGCAAATGCTTTAGGCACCCCGGACGGGGCGGGGAATCTCTCACCGCTCGTCGCCGGACGCTTTCCGGGCGGCCAGGATCTTTTGCGACGGCTTGTAGTGGGCGATGAAGTGGCGGTGATACTCCGCAAACGTCCCCGCCGCGATAGCCGCACGGACTTCGGCCATCACCTTCAAATAGAGGTGCGAGTTATGGACGCTGACCATGCGCAGTCCCAGGATTTCATTTGCCCGCAGCAGGTGGCGCAGGTAGGCGCGGGTGAAAGTGCGGCAGGCGTAACATTCGCAGCCTTCCTCAATGGGTCCAAAATCGGTCTTGTAGGAAGCCCCCTTGAGCCCGAACGCGCCGGTGTGTGTGACCGCCGTGCCGGTGCGGGCGATGCGCGTAGGCAGCACGCAGTCGAACATGTCCACCCCGCGCGCGATCAGTTCGACCATCTGGGCGGGGGTGCCGAGGCCCATGGCATAGCGGGCCTTGTGCGCGGGCAGATGCGGCTCGGCCAGCTCGATGGCGCGCATCATTTCCGGCTCCGGCTCCCCGACGCTGACGCCGCCGATGGCGTAGCCGTCAAAATCCATTTCCACAAGCGCCTTGGCGCACTGCTCGCGCAAGGCCGCGTCGCTGCCGCCTTGGACGATTCCGAAGACCTTCTGGCCGGCGGCGCGCGGCTGGATGCGGCACTCGAGCGCCCAGCGGATCGTGCGCTCCACGGCGAGGCGCTGCTCACTGGCGGGGGCGTCGTGCGGCGGGCATTCGTCAAAAACCATCGCGATGTCCGAGCCGAGCGCGCGCTGGATTTCCATGGACTCTTTCGGGCCGATGAACAGCAGCGAGCCATCCAGATGGGAACGAAATTCGACTCCGTGCTCCTTCACCTTCCGGATTTTTGCGAGGCTGAAAACCTGGAAACCGCCGCTGTCCGTGAGGATGGGCCGGTCCCAATTCATGAAGGAGTGCAGGCCGCCGGCGGCGCGGATGACCTCCAGCCCGGGCCGCAGGTTGAGGTGGTAGGTGTTGCCGAGGAGAATCTGCGTGCCCATCTCGTGAAGCTCGCGCGGGTCGAGAGCCTTGACGCTGGCCTGGGTGCCGACGGGCATGAAGACGGGCGTCTCGATGACGCCGTGCGCCGTGGTCAACCGGCCGAGGCGCGCCTTGGTGTGCGTGTCGGTTTTAAGAAGTTCAAACATCGCGTGCAGGATAGATTAAAAACGGCGCGATTGAAGGTGAAAATGCGCTGGCCGGCCCAACCCGGCGCACTTCGCCACCGGACCGGGCGCCGGTTTTGAAACGGCACCCCGGTCACGCGCCCGGAACTTCCGCAAAGGAAATGTCGACAAGCAGGTCGGCGGCGATTGTTTCCAGATCGCGTTTTAAACCGGCGAGGTCGCAGGGTTCGGGCAGCTGCAGGCGCGCGACGGCCTTGAACAATTCCTCGCCGGACATGGGAGCGCTGATCCGCTCGCTGGAGAATTCCTCGACGTTTACCTTTGCCCGGGTGAGCGCACGGGTGATTTCCCTGACGATGCCGGGCCGGTCGCTGCCGACGATTTCCAGTCGCATCTGCCGACCGGGAGCAGCTGGCGCCCCCGATCGGCCTGGCTGGACCACGAAATTCAGGCCGGGGAGGGTTTGCAGCGCGGTGAGCAGATCCGTTTTCCTCTCCGCCGGAAGCTCGATGCGCAGGATACCGGCGAATTCGCCGCCGAGCCGGCACATCCGGCTTTCGAGCCAGTTGCCGCCGTGGCTGGCGACCGCTTGGGCGACCGATTCCACCAGGCCGGTGCGATCCGGTCCGACAAGGGTGATGACCAGAGGTGATTTCATCCCGGTGTGTTAAGAGTTAGCAGCGGGTCTGGCAAGCAAATCCGCAGTTTCAAAACCCCGGCGGGAGGGGGGTCTGGCGGGAGGCGTTATCGGAGAGTTTTTGAGTGACCCGTTCGAGGTAGGACTGGGCGATGGGGTTATCCTGCCATTGAAGCTGGAGCGAGCGCTGCAGCCAGACGCGCGCGGCGGCGTAATCGCCGGTCTGGACATAATGCCAGCCGATGTTGGCAACGATGAAATAATTATTCGGGTCGCAGGCCTCGGCGCGGCTGAAGAACGGCGCCGCTTCGTCATGGCGACCCAGCCAGTCAAGGCACATGCCATAGCGCAGATAATTATGGCCGTCATAGGGGTTCAGCCGCCAGCCGCGTTCATACCATTGCAGCGCGGTCGTTGCCAGCGCCTGGGAATCGTCGCCGCCGGTGAAGCTCTGGGTGCGATAACATTCGCCGAGCCTGTAGGGGGTCTTGGGGTTGTGGGGGTCGGCGGCGAAAGCTTTGAGCAGGGCGGCGGCATGTTCGGCTGAAAAATCGGGGAACCGGGCCGCCCGGGCCAGCCAGAAGGTTTCCCGCCCGGCCCGGAATTCCTGGGCCCCCAGGTAAGCGAACCCGGAGGCCAGCAGGAGGGTGACAGTCAGTTTTAGCGGCCGGCGCAGGCTGAACCAGTGTTGGCCCGTGGCGAACCGCAGGGTGCTGCTCAATAGCGCGAACAGGGTGACGCCGAGCAGCGCGTTGGCCGGGACGTGCAGGTTGAAATCCGCGAGGGAATGGAGCGCCAGCGCGAACAGGCCCGCCATCGCCCCCATAAAAAAGGCGAGCCGGTTGCTGTTGCCGCTCTTGAACTCCTTTTCCACCCGGCGGACATGCTTGCGGGTCTTCCAGAGACCGGCCCCAAACAGGGTCATGCCTGCCACAGTGAGGATCCCGCCCGCCGTCCCCCAGTCGGCGAGCAGGTTCAGGTAATCATTGTGGGCGCGGTCGGGCTGCCGTTGCATGCGCTCGGAGCGGTAGGCGGGAAAACGAAAATTATAATGCCCCGGCCCGGCACCCCACCAGAAATGATCCCGCCACATCTGCTCGGCGGCAATCCACAGGTCTTTGCGCAAATCCAGATAGTCCGTCTTGGCCGCCGGGGTCTCCAGCACCCGGCCCACGCGCTGGACGTAAGAGGGGGAGAACGCCAGATATTTTGAAACCACCACACTGCCGCCGCCGGCCAGCAGCAACAGCAGCAGGAAGGCGGGGAGCTGGTGTTGTCGCGAGGACATCAAAACGCCCAGCAGCGCCAGCAGCGCCAATCCGGCCGCCGCCCAGCCGGCGCGGGAAAAAGTGACCACCAGTCCGGCCGTGACCACGAGGGCCGAATAACCCAACAGAATTCGCATCAGGGGCGTCATCCGGCCCGCCAGGATATAAGCCGTTGCAAGGGGCAGGATCATTTCCAGGAAGCCGGCCAGATTATTCGGGGAAATATAGGTGCCCGTCCCGCGCCCGGGATACAGCGCCACCGCATTCCAGACATGCGTGGACTGCGTGGCGTATTGAAAAATCGCGTACCCGGAGATGCCCATCGCCAGAAAAATCAGGGTAAAACTGATGACCTGGGCGGATTCCTGCCGGTAAAGATTGTTGACGATGGCGAAAAACAAGAATGCGTACACCAGCACCTGGATCATTTCCTGCCGCGCGACGTATTCGATGTCCGCCGTCAGATAGCGCGCGACGGCATAAAGAGCGAACGCGAGCACCGCCCAGCAGACCGGCGGCCAGAGCAGCTGCGATTTGGAGCCCCTCCAGAGCCGCACCCCCCACAAAAACATCACGCCGAGGACGAGTCCCTGGACGACCAGGAACGCCCACGCGTGCACCGCGCCAAAGGCAAGCGGTGCAAAAACCAGGATGCCGAGCACCAGCCCCAGGATGCCCTGCTCACACTGTTTATCTAAATCTTCTCGGTGCATGGATAAGCCGCGCGCAAAATGAACGGCGGGCAGGAACGAGTAAAGCAGCAAAAACCATCCCGGGTGAAAGGATGATAAGAGGTCGGCGCATGTGCAATCCGGGTTTCAGCCCCGCGTTCCAGCCCCGCTTCATGGGCGAAGAGACGGCTGACATGACCGGGCCGGTTCAGGCACCCCCTTCCCGCCGGATGGCAACCGGTCGTTACGCCACGGCCCCAGAGGAGCCGCCGCCGCTGACAGGATTCAGGCTTGTTCCGGGGGCTGCAGTTGGTTAATCAAGTGGGCAATGCTTAAGTATTTTAAGGGCTCGACCTGCTCCCTGCTGATTGCGGCGGCGGTCATTTTAATGGGCCCGGACGGGCGGGTGGCAGCGGCAACACCCGCCCCGGACGGCGGAATGACGGCGGGCGGCGGGGCGGCAACCAACCCGGCACCCGCTCTTTCCCCGGAACGGGTGAAGTCCTGGGCGGCGCCCCAGTGGATCCAAAACCGGACGGAAGACTGGCCGTTTCTGCGGCATCGCCTGATGGGGAACGAGCTGTGGAAATATCTTTTCTCGTTCGCCTATATTTTCCTCGCCTTTTACGCCTCCAAATTCCTCGATTATGCGACGCGAGTCTGGCTCAAGAAATGGGCCGAGAAAACCGAGACCCAACTGGACGACCTGCTGCTGACCTTGTTGAACGGGCCCATCAAAATCATCTCCTTCGTCATTTTCCTGCGCATCGGGCTGGATGTTTTCGACTGGCCGCCCGTGGCTCAAAACATCCTGACCAAGGGCTTCACCGTCGTCGTCGCCATCACGATCACCTACGCGTCGATGAAGCTGGTGGATCTGCTGATGGGCTACTGGCAGCTGAAATCGGCGGCGGATTCCGACCGGGAATTCCGCGAACAGATTTTCCCCATCATCCGCAAGACCCTGAAGGCGTTTGTCGCCGTGGTGGCGGCCCTGGTGACGCTGTCCAACGTGGGCATCGACATCACGGCGGTCATCGCCTCGCTGTCCATCGGCGGTCTGGCCGTGGGCCTGGCGGCGCAGGACACGCTGGCGAACCTGTTTGGCGCGGTGGCCATCCTGCTGGACAAGCCGTTTCGCATCGGCGACCAGATCACCCTCGACAGCCTGACCGGCGTGGTGGAGACCATCGGCCTGCGCAGCACCCGGATCCGCAATCTGGAAGGACATCTGGTGACCATCCCGAACAAGACGATCGGCAATGCCACTCTGACCAACGTGACCAGCCGGGCGAACATTAAAACAACCATGAACATCGGCATCACCTATGACACCCCGGCGGAAAAAGTGAGGCGGGCGCTGGCCCTGCTGGAGGAGATCTACAAGGGCCATCCAAAAACGGCTGACCTGCTCATCAGCTTCAATAAATTTGGCGATTCGGCCTTAAACCTGCAGGTGATTCACTGGTGGGGCGCGACCGACATGAAGGCCTATCTGGCCGGGATGCAGGAAATCAACCTGGCCATCAAGGACCGCTTTGACGCCGAAGGCATCAGTTTCGCATTCCCAACCCAGACGGTTTATTTGAAACAGGATTCCATCCCGGGCCGCAGCGGGCCGGCCGCTTGAATCCGCCCCCGATGCTGAAAATAACAGCCCAGGCGAGGAATTCCACCCCAGCGCCCGCCCGCGTGGGACGAGAGAATCCGCACCTTCCTCCCGGCACCGCAGGGAAGGAATACGAGGAATGAAACTAGGAAAAGCCGAAACGACAGGCACCACCCACCCGGTAGAGAGCGACCCCGGCTCCAGTGGGATGAAGCCGGTCTGGAGGGAGGACGGGGTTGTGGCCCACACAACTATCATCTCACGCAGCCTGAAGCACTGGACGGGACGCGACCTGCTGCCGGGTCACTGGGCCGGAGCGGAACTTGCGGGGAAAATCTTCCAGGCGCCCTTCGTGCTGGTCTCTCATGGCACGGAAGCGGATCCGGTTTTGAACTACGGGAACGCCGCCGCACTCGCCCTCTGGGAAATGTCATGGACGGAACTGACGCGCACGCCGTCCAGGCTCACCGCCGAGGCCCCCAACCGCGAGGAGCGGGCACGCCTGCTAGCGGCGGTGACCGCCCGCGGATTCATCGATGATTATTCCGGCGTGCGGATTTCAAAGTCGGGCCGACGCTTCAGAATTTCCCAGGCGACCGTGTGGAATTTGCTGACGGAGGACGGACGGCCCTGCGGGCAGGCTGCCCTGTTTGGGACGTGGGAATTTCTTTGAACCCGGCGGGGGGTTATACTCCCTCGGTCTTTTCATTTTCCGTGGTCCCAAAAAAATCATGAGAGCTAAATTCTTTTTAAAGTTTTGGTGTTCCTGCGGCATCGCTGGGCTGGCGGTGGTCTTGAGCGGTTGCGATACCGTTCCCATCACCGGCCGGTCGCAGCTGAACCTCATGTCCAGCGGCCGGGAAGCGGAGCTGGGCCTGACCGGCTTCAACCAGCTGAAAAAAGAGATCCCCATCAGCAAAAACACCGCCGCGAACCTGTTGGTGCAGAAAGTCGGCCGCCGGATTGCCGCCGCCGCGGACAAGGACATGCCGGGCGCGCCGTGGGAATTCGTGGTGTTTGAGAGCCGGGAGGCGAATGCGTTTTGCCTGCCGGGCGGCAAGGTCGGCGTTTATACGGGCATCCTGCCCATCACCCAGGATGAGGCGGGCCTGGCCACAGTGATCGGCCACGAGGTGGCCCATGCGGTGGCACGCCACGGAGGCGAACGAATGACCGAGGCGCTGCTGATGCAAACAGGGGGGCAGATTTTGGGCGCGACCTTATCGAATAGCGATCCCCGGATGGAGTCGGCGGTCAACGCGGCTTATGGCCTCACCGCTCAAATCGGGGTGACCCTGCCCCATAGCCGCGCGCAAGAATCGGAGGCCGACCACATCGGACTGATTTACATGGCGCGGGCGGGATACAATCCACGAATGGCGGTGGCGTTCTGGCAGCGCTTTGCCGATTTCGAAAAGAGGCAGGGCGGAGCCACCCCGGCCTTCCTGCGAACGCATCCCACCGACGCCAAACGCATCCTGCAGCTCTCCGTCTGGATGCCGGAGGCGGTGGAGCAATATCATCCGGTCCCTTAAAATAGGCTCCCAACCGCGCGGCGGAAATCGCGGCGCGTCCGGTCTGCCCGGATTTCCCCGCAAGTTCCCAGTGAGGTCGGCCCCTTGTTTTTTGCTATTGGCGAATCCGCCGCAGATCGGCAGACTGGCATCATGAATTTCCGCGCAAAAATCATCGGCTGGGATGAGCTCCCGGCCTGGCGTCAGGCCCTGCGCGCGGCGGGCAAGAAACTGGTCGTCACCAACGGCTGCTTCGACCTGCTGCACCTCGGCCACGTCACCTACCTGGAGACGGCGCGCAATTTTGGCGACGCCCTGCTCATCGGCGTGAACAGCGACGACGCCGTGCGCGCGTTGAAAGGCGCGGCACGCCCGGTGAATTCCGAGACGGACCGTGCGGCGGTATTGGCATCGTTGCAAAGCGTGGACGGCGTCTGCATTTTCACCGATTCGGCGGCGACGCGGTTTCTCGCCGCCGCCGCGCCGGACCTCTACGTCAAGGGCGGCGACTACACGCTGGACACGCTGAACCAGGACGAGCGCCGCGCGGTCGAGTCGGCGGGCGGAAAGATTGTGCTGGTGCCGTTTGTGCCAGGCAAATCCACGACGTCGCTGCTGGAGAAGATTTCGCGGCTGTGAAGATCCTCGTCATCTCCCTGGCCGGCATCGGCGACACGCTGATTGCCACGCCGCTCCTGCATGAACTGCGTCTGAATTTTCCGGAGGCGGTCATTGACGTATTGACGATGTGGCCTGGATCGAAGGATTTGCTGGAGGGCAATCCGCACATCAACCGCGTGTTCCAGAAAAACCTGATCCGCTGCGGCAAATGGGAAGCGGTGCGTTTTCTATGGTCCCTGCGCCGCCACGGCTATCAACTCTCCATCTGCACCCATCCGCAAAGCCGCATCCATTACCGCGTGGCGGCCTGGCTCGCAGGTGCTAGTGCCCGCGTCAGCCATGAATACGAGTGTTTCCGCTGGCTCGACCGCCGGCTGGTCACCGTCACCCTGCCTCAGGATTACACCCGGCATTCGATTGAGAACAATTTGGATGTGCTGCCGCTGATCGGCGCGCGCCGGAAACTGGCTGCGCATGAAATGGAATTGTTCCTGACACCGGCGGAAGAGCGTTTTGCTGAAAACTTTCTGGCCCAACCGGCGTTGTTCGGACAAAAAATCCTCGGCCTGCATGTGGGGTCGGGCGGCACGAAGAATCTCCCCCTGAAACGCTGGCCCCTGATGCATTACGCCGGGCTGGTGCGACGGCTGAACCAAGAGCGGCCGGACCTCCGCGTATTGCTTTTTGGCGGACCGGAGGAGGGCAAAGACCATGAGATCCTGCTGTCGCAGGCGAACCGGGAACGGACGCAGGAGGCCCGGACAAAAAACCTCCGGGAAACAGC
>Ga0209086_10003320_pt1 | contig 12336 bp, 11 predicted proteins | sample M_130207_XF_Meta_FD_187312 | JGI IMG/M metagenome (GOLD analysis project Ga0209086, IMG submission 187312) | Freshwater microbial communities from Lake Montjoie, Canada to study carbon cycling - M_130207_XF_MetaG (SPAdes) (version 2) | ecosystem: Environmental > Aquatic > Freshwater > Lake...
TGTTGGCGGCGTAGGTTGTTGCTTTAAGAGAGGTTAGTTTTAACACAACGTCGCGGAAATTACCCCGGGTAAAATAGCGTATGGTGCACACGATGTTTTTCAAAATGTCGCCAATATTAACGACAAATGAAAGGGCGTAGAACGACGCAACAATGCCGGCGACAGTGCCCGCGGTTTTAAAAATTTTACCGGAAAATACATTTTCACTCAGAAATTTGGAGGTATATGTGCTAAAGCTGTAGGTCGACATAATAATCATCAGCAGCATATCGGGAGCCGGGGTTCCCCCCGTGAGAGTCATAACTGTATTGTAGGTGTTCATTATCATATAACCAGCCGTATTATATCCGAGCGTATTTGCTGCGAGATTTGCGCTTGCTTTCCCCAGTTCGGCCGCCTCTTCTGCCGCAGATGAGAGCATCCCCAAACCTTGAGATAAATAGGAAGCCTCTTTAGCAACCCTTGCCTTTTCCGCGGCTTCCAGTGCCGTATCAATTTTTCGTTCATCAAACAATTCATATATCCGGCAGTCCTGTTCCGAGTACCCGGCCGGGAGGAAAGCTGCGATGCTGTCGTAAAACGCAACAAATTTTTTGCAAATTGCATCAAGGGAGAACGAGCCAGCAGCGGCATTGAACATGTCGAGCAGCTCGTTCCAGTACTGGTAGGCCAGCGCCAGTGCCCCGACGGCGGCCGCACCAAGCGCCAGCTTTCCCCAGATCGATGACGGGATGAACTGCTCAAAGATTCGCCGCAGCAGACTGCGGTTGTCCTTAGTGCCGTCTGAGTAGGAAACGGACTTAACCAGTTCGCAGGTTTGCTTGACCTGTAGGTCCCGCGAGATCTCGTACTTGTCCTGGACTTCTTCCTGGGTTAATTTTTTAATATTGGCGCCAAGGCCCTGTACAAAGACCCGCTTCAGTTCCAAGTCATTGGCCTTGGTGATTTCCATTACTTTTTGCAGGGCATCGTCTCCAATATTGGGAAACTCTTCGCCGTAGTACTTTAAGAACTCCTCATCTGTCTTCTGCTCCGGTGATTTGAAATAGCTTTTTGAGATTTTGTCGATCTCGAGCTTGTCCAGGTGTAAACTTTTTTCATCAGAAACATCGACGATGTCCACCCGGAAATTGGAGTCCACAAAACTTCCGTACCGCCGGCCCAGTGCCGTGTTGGCCCGGTGCATAAACTCCTTGAGAATAGTTCCGGACTTTTGGAGCACGACGGAACTAGTGTGGGGCAGTCGGGCTTTGATAATTTTGAGCGCATTTTTTCCGAACTGGCTATCGGTTACGATCGCGACATTTGGGTTAATCATGTTTGGCGTCCTCCTGAATAGACTCAGGGTTACATTGGGCTTTTCCAGCAGTTCGGTCACAATAAACAACTTATCGTACAAAAAATACAGGGGCTGAAATTTCTGTGATTTTGTATTTTTGGAAGGTTCAAATGCCTTTCCGGTTTTAACGTCGTAGAGCTTCATGGCCTGGATAATAGCGCGCTCGTCCAGGGTTTCTAAGGCCCGCAGTGACGAGTCGGCGTAGCGCAGCTGTAGGATTTTCAGGTGGCCCTGTGCATTTCGGAGGACGATGGCGTTGAGCACAAACAGGTAGTTTTGCAAGACGAGCAGCCAGCTTAACATGAAGTTATTTTTGGTGACCCGCATAATAAAGCCCTGGTCTACTATTTTATGCGGGACCGTAAAGTGGCGACATAAAGTCGTAAGTCGCGGGGTAATAATTGGCAGGTTCGCCAAATGGCAGATGATGGGAAACTCGCGGCCCGGCAGTATATTGTAGTGTTGCATGATCTGGGTGCCTGTTTTTTTTGAGCCGATGTCGGTCTCCAGGAGCTTCAGTGCAGTGTTATCGGGCCGCCTGTCTGTGATTTCGTAGAACTCTACCGGGGAGTAGTGTTGCAGCGTCTTTAGGATCAATGCGATCTGTATTTTCTGCCTATCGGTTGTCATTGACAAAAGTTTTACTATTGGCAAAAAGTTTATTAAAAAAATATCAAAAAAAAAAGATGGAAGGCTACGACACTCTGGTGCGATTGGTTCCCCTGTTTGCAAAGAACCAGGAGTTCCACGACGACCCGGTTGACACAGTAAGCCTCCCGGAAAAAACCGCATGGAACATCGTCAAAAAGAAACCGCGGTTCCTGGAGCCCGGCGACTCACTGTACCAGGCCACCGACTACACCGGGAACTGGTTTGTCCGCAATCCCCAGCCCGACGGCATTTACCGAAAATTCACGGTCCAGGATAATGTTCGGCTCGAAATGCTTGTACTTAGCGACCGCCGATGCGACACACTTCTGCGCACCGAAGACGTGAAACTGCGCTTCTGCAATAACCTCGGCAACAAAGGCCTTTTGGTTAAACGGCCCGTGGCGGATAAGCTGGATGAAATTTATATCTGCGGTGACACGCATAGCGTCGTCAGCCCGGCTCCAGTCAACATGTACTTTCTGGATGTTACGGGCGGCGACATTACCCAGTGTCTGTTTTGCGACTCGGCGAAACTGCTGCTGGACCGGAGAGACCGGCCCTACCGGATCAACCAGATGGTAACCTCAGAAGACCAGCGCTCCGAGCTGGCCAAAAAGCTTGGCAAGGACAAGATCCTGTTTCCGGTGGTTTATTATGTGGACGTGTACGACGCGGAGACACAGCCGGAGCCGACGCCCGATGACTACATTGGCGGCTACGAGGAGTTGCTGATGCACATTAAAACAAATTGAGTTTGACGTTGCGGCTATAAAATAAATAATACAAAAATAATAAAACAGGATGGACCGAATGGACAGGAGCATCTACCGTATGCCGGTAGCTCAAATCATAGACATCCTGAAATTTTTGCCGGACAAGACCTGCGCCGAAATAATCACGGGCACTGAGCTTCGTCAAATTAGCAAGCAACTCAAGTCGGCGGAACACCTGACGCTCTCCCGCATTTCGCAGGAAAAAATGCTGCCCATTGGAACCCTTGTTTACCAAGGAAGCCGTACCGACAACGTCTGGAACACGGCGCACAACATCGGCTGGTACACAACCGGCACCCCGAGTCAGCTCAATTACGCCGGGGCCTGTCCGGAGGAGCGTGGCTATGTGCACCAGTTCCGCACCAAGCGCCAGGTCCGCGTCGCAGTTCACCAGCAAATGCTTAACTATATCCTGTTTACATCGGACCTGGTGATTGAGTGGGACATTTGCAGAAAGTACGACGGGCTCTTCATCGACAATGGCTCCCAGGATGACATGGACGAGCTGGCGCTCTGCAATCCAGTGGAGTACTTGGAGTACACCAACAGTCTCCGGTGTGCAGACCACCAAAATTTTATTATCGGTGGACTCAAACTGACGGAGAACAGGCCACTGGCGACACCGTTGCCGACGCCCGCCGTAACGTCGTCTCGGAACCCAAGCCACCGGCTGCGGCTCGTCCCGAAATCAGCGTCCCAGCTGCGGCAGGACGACTCCGTTGAATCGATTGTGTCGCGGGCCGCAAGCTCCGCGGTGTCTAAAAATTCAGGATCCAAAGTATCCGCGGATCCGGTGGGGTCCAGTACGATTGTTTCCAAATTCAGGGCGGACCCGAAAAGCTCCGGCAAAGACCCGTGGGGTGCGTTTGATGGCCCGTCCGGCGGCGTCCTGTTCTTTTCGATTGTGCTTGACCAGAACGCCACTAATGAGATCGGTCACTGGTGTCTCGACAAAATCGCGCAGCAAGGCAATTGGAGGGTGCGGGAGATCTGGGTGACATCGGACGAGGACCGCGCCAAATTTTTGGAGGAGGCCAATGCAATTCGCAAAGAAAAATCGGTGAACCCAAACGTGCCGCTTCCCTGCGACCGGTTCACGCTGCCCGTCATCTTTTGGGATAATTACCAAAACGACATCCTGCTCAATCGTAAACTGGTTGGCGGCTACACGGAGCTCATTGAATTTCTGGGCTACCTTAATAAAATAAACGAAAAATGAAAAAGAAAATTTGCCAAAAGAAGGAAAAAATTCCTGCTACGCTTCGCAACGTCGTCTGGTGCAACTACATGGGAAGGGAAAGCACCGGGAAGTGCTACTGCTGCGGGGTTGAGCAAATCTCTAAGGCCAATTTTGCGGTGGGGCACGTCAAGGCCGAGGCCAAGGGCGGGTCTCTGCATGCAAGTAACCTGCGGCCTGTGTGTACTCTGTGCAACTCTTCCATGGGGAAAACTGATATGTATGAGTTTATGGCCAAATATGGTCTTGTCGGCAATATAGTTCATGTCAAGGAAAATCCTTCAAATGCTTGGCAATGCGCTGTGTTATGAATAAAATTTAATTATCAGGGCCATGATGTTGCGCTGTGTTATGAATAAAATTTAATTATCAGGGCCATGATGTTCGCACCGCGTGCTGCAGTAGCCCAATGTACTGGTCATCGATGCCACCGACGCCCCGCAGTAGACCAACAAACTGCCTGGGATTGCACTGGGAGTTGATGAGGCCCCGGGTCGCGATCAGTAACCGCTGCATTGGCCCGATGATGCAGAGACACACGGACACCCGGAGAATTGTGGGGTACTCGGCGACCCGGAGACTGTGCACTTCCTCTGTTTTTTGCATGGCATCGGTTGCCGACGCTGTTTCAAGGCTATTTTCATAGCGGTAAAAGTCAATGGACCACTGCTGATTACCGTGCTCGGTGCCCTGTATAATTTCCGCAATGAATTGCATTGTTATTTTAAAAAAAATTTAAAGTTACTTTTTAAGTTACGTTGCAAAAATAAAAAAAGGAAATGAATGCCATTGATATCCTGCGAAGCCTAGACTCGCGGCGCAGGGCCATGCCCCCGACAATTCACACATGGAATCTTACCCGCGAAACCCACTTCCCAAAGGCGGGCACGGACGTGCGCATAAAACTCTTCTTTTTGGAAGCGCCCCTGTCAATGGTTGGTACCGCGATGAACCGGGCATCGTTCATGACGCCGGACTACGCGGACCTCAATGCTTTTCACTGCGCTCTCGGGTTCCAGTACGAGGACTCGGAAAAAACGGAGTTTGCCACGGACCTTATCGCGGAAACCTTTAATGCTATGGTGCTTCTGCCGGACATTGTTGGTAACGAGCTCGTCTGGAAAATCAATCATCACATACTACTCGGCGATCGACCGGAACTACTGGTCCAAGTCCACCTTTGTCGGCATGATCGATGGCCACCTGCTGCAACGTCTCCACAATTGGATCTTCAGCGGCCCCGGTGGCGGCTACTATGCCCTGAATTACATGTACATTTTTTTTAATATCACCCAAATGGTCAACAACGAACCCATCGATCTGACGCGTCGAACCGTGTGCGACTCTTTTGCCGACGAAGCAATTGTTATGTTGAAGCGCCACGGCGCCGCCATCGAGTTTATCACGCCCATTCACACCGCATTCACTCCAATTTTTGTCAAAGACCCCAAAACGCAAGTCTCGATCCTTGACCCCAATAAGCCCGACGAGTACGCCGTCATATTTAAATTTTACAAAACTATGTCGGAAATTATTAGCATTCTTGCGGGAAAATTACTAGCCGGAATACCTACGGAACAGGACACAACCGCACTGACCCTCATTACCCATGATTACTTTTCTTTGGCAAAGTTATTTGCAGTAGCCCTCGGCCAGATGATGCAAAACAGTGGCAGCATCTATATGATTTTTTACTCGTACGGGAACGACGCAAAGGGCTCGCCGACTTACTACAAGATCACAAACCCCACTATTTTTCTAAACTATATTGTAAGCGATATCACGCGGAACATTGTGGGCAGTACCTTTCACGGCAGGAAATTTTACGACGAGTATACCGACGGATACTCTGCAACGGGACCGTGTCCTGGTTCTAAAAGTAACAGATCCCGGGCCATTGCTAAGGCCATAAGCCAAAGCCCTCGAAAAGCAATTGAAAGCCAAAGCCTCGGCTCGCACAGCTTGCACGGCTCACATGGCCCGTACGGCTCGCACAAAAGCAACAAAAACAGCGGCAGCGGCGTCGGTTTCTTTTACTTTTTGTTTCTTGTGTTAATTATAATTTTAGTGTGTTGGGTGCTGGGAAAAAAATACTAAATGCAAATTAACTTTTTAGTTTTGCGGTAAAAAAGAGCATTACTAACAAATATGGCTTTTTACGTCGATACCGAAACCTCCGGTCTTCCCAAAAAATCATACCGCCTGAATAAGTACAACTACCGCACTTCCGGGGACTTTGACAGTGCAAGGATCGTCTCCATCGCCTGGATACTGGAAGTGGCCGGAGAGCGCGTCGAGCGCCACTTCGTCATCAAGCCAGAGTCCTTTGACATACCGGAGGCCGCTAGCCGCATCCACGGAATAACAACCGAGCGGGCCCATGAGATTGGCGTTTCATTTGCCACGATGGCTGTCCAGTTGCTGGAGGATCTGAGCCGCGCCGACCTGGTCATTGCACACAATGTCAAATTCGATAAAGCAGTCCTAAAGAGCGAGCTATTTCGCCGCGGCAATGTCGCCATACTGCAGCAGCTGAAGCGAACCGCCAAGTACTGCACCATGCTCAACGCGTATACTCTGATGCGACTCCACAAATGGCCCAAGCTCTCGGAACTATATGCGCACCTCACGGGCAAAGTAGCGGATCCAGAGCTGATGCACTCGGCGAACGGCGACGTCCTGTACTGCTACGAGTGCTACAGTGTCCTAAAAAATTTGTTTGCGTCCAAGGCAGCCATTGGCGTACCAGCTGTTGAATTAGTAAATAGTTAAAATAAAGAAATATTTTTTTTTATTAAAAATGTGTGGCATTTCGATAGCTTGGGGATCCCGTGGACAAATCATTTTTGGGCATTTTCAGGCACGCTTTGAACACTTACTTCCCCGAGGCCCCGATTCGTTCACCGCCGAGTCAATTAACATTAATGACATCGACATCGCCTTAGGATTCTGCCGCCTGGCTATCCAAGGCACCGGCATATCCTCGGAGCAGCCATTTCGCTTAGACGGCGGCCGCCTCATCTTGGTCAACGGCGAAATCTACAACGCCGCCAAACTACAAAGCCCCGCACTTAGGGCACTATCAGTGTCTGATAGTGATTGCGTCATCATCCCAAAACTCCTTAATTCTGGGATGCCGATGGTGGAGGTTTGTCGCCAGCTTGATGGGGACTTTGCCATCGCAGACATTAACCCCGCGGCCGGTACCATTACAGTGGCCCGGGATCCCTACGGTGTCCGGCCTCTTTTTTTCGCCCAGTACGAAAATGGCTCCTGTGCCATAGCCAGCGAAATGAAGGGTCTCTACGGAAATGGCTTTCCTTGTGTGGTTCACCAAGTGACTCCGGGAATGGTAGTTGAGTATCATTTGAATTCCAAAGCCGGGGCCAAGAAAAATGCTTTTATGTTTCACCAGGTTCCTTGGCTGAAGAATCCCCTGATGAGCTGCCCAATTGTGTCGCGCACCAGTGTGTTTCGCGCTTTCAAATCATCAGTTAAAAAGAGAATGGCCCGTAACTCAACCATCGAAATAGGCGCCTGTCTTTCTGGAGGCTTGGACAGTTCCGTCGTGGTAGCGATGGCCGTGTCTTTTCTATCGCGCGACGATCCCACATACAATTTAAAAACATTTAGCATTGGCATGCCCGGTTCGCCCGATTTGGCCGCGGCTCGTCGGGTGGCAAACTATCTACACACGGACCACCACGAAATCACCGTGACGCCGGACCAGTGTCTCGACGTCATCCCGGAAGTCATCCGTGCCATCGAGAGCTATGACGTCACTACGGTTCGCGCTTCGGTTGGAAATTACCTTGTTGGTCAGTACATTAAAAAAAACTGTCCCCGGGTCAAGGTTGTGCTAAACGGCGACGGCGCCGACGAGCTTTTTGGCGGTTACAAGTACATGCGAGCGGCACCGTCCGACGCTGCTTTTGAAACAGAGACGACCCGGCTTCTGGAAAATATTCATTTTTATGACGTGCTCCGTTCGGAGAGATGCATGGCCGCCCACGGACTGGAATCGAGGAGTCCTTTTCTGGACCGGCAATTTGTGAGCGTCGTGCGCAGTATCCCGACCGCTCAACTGAGGCCCAGTGCGGAGGTCATTGAGAAATTTGTGCTACGCTCGGTGTTTATGCTTGCGCTGCCACTGGACATTGTGATGCGGCCCAAGGAGGCGTTCAGTGACGGAATCAGTCCCGGGGGGCCGGCGGCCCTGTCGTGGTACCAGATTACACGGGCCAAGGCAAAGTCTTGTGGGCTTTCGGAGGCCGACTGGTACCGCCAGGAGTTTCTTCTTACCTACTGCGAGACGGAGGCCAGTACTATTCCGGAGCAGTGGATGCCTCGCTTTGTGACGGGCGCCACTGACCCTTCGGCAAGAACTATTTTGAATGAATAAAAATTTAAAAAAAATAAAAATATATCAATTAAAAAAAAAAATATAAAAGATGCGTTCAAGATCCAGAAAAAGAAGCCGTTCCGTTTCACGACGGCGCCGTTCCGTTTCACAACGGCGCCGTTCCGGACCATCAAGACCAATTCGGCTCCGTTCCAAACCAATGCGGAGCCGATCTAGATCCAGGGTTTCAAATAGACGCCGACCTATTCCAATTATTGTGCCATTGCCAATGGTACGAAGCGCATCAATTTCACCAAAAAATACAATGCCATTACTGGCTCCTAATACTAATTCTGTCAGCAGCAGCTCCATATCTACACGACATTCTCCAGTACGTTCTCCAGGACGTTCACAGTCTCCAAAGAATTTGAAAACACCGGTTGCCCGCGCTTCACAGTCTCCAAAGAATTTGAAAACACCGGTTGCCCGCGCTTCACAGTCTCCAAAGATTGCTCGCGCTTCACAGTCTCCAAGACTTGCTCGCGCTTCAAAGTCTCTAAGACTTGCTCGCGCTTCAAAGAGCCAAACGCCTCACAAGACGCCGGCCCGTCGCGCTTCAAAAAGCCCAAGTCCTCACAAGACGCCGGCCCGTCGCGCTTCAAAATCTCCCTCCATCACTGAAATGCCGACCCGTCGCGCTTCCAAATCTCCCTCCATCACAGAAATTATAGCAAATACATGAAAAATATTTAGTTAGTTTTTTTTTATTAGTAGCAAGTTATGTTAGGTTTCCGCTTTACTTGCGGGACACCCTTCGTCGGCGGGAAACACGACGAGAACCAGATCGCTTGCGGGTGCGGGCAGCCTTAAGGCCGGCCCGACGACGAGCAGGGTCAACGAAGCAGGCCCTGCCACTCTTTCGGCGAGAGCTACGGACACGGAATTTTCCACCGGGGCTGTGGCAGACTGGGGCTCCAGAACGTTTTCGGCGTCGCATAGACATATTTGTTAAACTTTTTTTTTATTATGTACGCTTAAAAAAAAATTTTTTTTTTTTTAAAAAAATATTTTTTAATTTTTTATTTCAATCCTGCAATTATATATTTTACCATTGCCGACGGCAACACAAAATTTCGGTACAGAAAGAGCCTCGTGGGGTACGAGATTTTCCAGGGCAAATCGTTGCGCAGTAGCGGGCAGGTTCGCGCCAACTCCTTGGCCTCGTCGCAAAACCTCGTGTTTCGGACCACATTGTCATTAATGATGTGCCACTCGATCAGCTGCGGAAAATAGTGCTCCAGCGGCACATTGTAGTTGCGCAGTATGGTTTCGTACGTGATGTAGTCATTATCAATAACCCGCGCCAGTCCCAGGCTTATTAGCTGGTGATTTAATATGCGCAGCGCGTGTGCGACGTAGCCGCGAATGTTGTAGTTTGCGACGTTTTTCAAATTGTTTCGTCGCTCCGATATCGAAAAAATCATTAAAAAAAATGTGTTTTTAAATTTTGTATTTTAATTTGTTGCAATTTTTATAATAAATTTCTTATTTCATAAACCAATACGCGAGCGCACACGTTCTTCCATATGAAGCAGTACCGAAAGTCTGAGCTTGGCCATTTAAAATGCCTGCAAATCAAGGCCCAGTTGACTTTCCAGGATGCCCGCAACAAGCAGGACATCGAAAATAATAAACTGGTGCGCGGACGACCCATTCCGCCACTCACGTTTAGTGCCTATGCTGAAAATGATTTATTTCTTCGCGTGCCGCGATTTTTTGAATTTTCCCCTACTGTTTTTGGAATCGCGGAGCCAGCTTTTACTTTTCAACCCACGCTCTCATCCGGCTCCCCAGTTTCATTTAGCTTCGACGACGGCGTACCTTCTCAATTGCGCTCAGTCCAGGAGGAAGCCTTGATTATTCTTTTGGAGCGCTTGAACAGAGCCACTCCCGCGGCTCCGCAAGGAGCTACATTGTGCCTTCCCTGTGGATTTGGAAAGACTCGCACCGCCATATTCGCCATCCAACGTCTCGGAGTCAAGACCCTGGTTCTGGCGTCGCACAGCCACCTCCTTGTCCAGTTCTCGAAGGAAGCTCAGCGGCTTTCCCCGAATATTGTAGTCGCAAAACTCCCCAAAAAGCCAGAAATTCCTCTGGATCCCGATGCCCATATTATTTTTGGTACTTTGCAGAGCGTATACTGCCGAGCTTATCCGAGTCGCTACTGGGAATCGGTTGGTCTCGTGGTTATCGACGAAGCCCATCACCTCGCCGCTCCTACGTTTTGTCAGGCGATTTGTAAACTCCCGGCGTGCCGAATCCTTGCACTCACTGCCACTCCGGAGCGAAAAGACGGCCGCGAAAATCTAATTTATCTGCTGGCCGGGGACACGGCGTTTCGTGTCTACCGGCCAAAAGACGCCCGTGTTACCATTAAGTTTTTGCGCTATTCGCTTGACGTTGGTGCTGAGCTTAAGGCTTTTTCCAGCATGTACCAGACGGTGGGGGAACGAATGGTACTTTTGGGCAAACTGAGTCTTGTTGAGGAGCGCAATGCCGTGCTCGTTAACAAGCTAAAAAAGCTGGTTCTGGACCGCGCCGGGATCCTTGTGCTCTGCAAATTGATCAACCATCTGCACTTGCTGGCCGAGCTTTGTGGCTTTCCTCCGGAGCAGTTTGGATTCTTTACTGGCCAAGAAAATCAGCAGGCCCGGGAGGAATCGGCAAAAAAACTTGTTATTTTTGCTACTTTTGATATGGCTAAGGAGGGCCTGGATATTCCGCGGCTCGATACTCTGGTGCTTGGAAGTCCGGCGGAAAACACCATCCAGTGCATGGGAAGAATTTTGCGCGAATTGCCTGGGAAAAAGAATCCCATTGTGGTGGATGTGTTTGATGACTGTGTAGCGTTCCGGGGAGAAATATGGTCCAGGGTCCGCCAGTACGGAGAAACCGGAGCGAGAATAGTTGGAATTGTTGAATAAACAATAATAATTGTTTTATTTTTTTTTTCCAAAAATAAAAGTAATTATGGCTTATTCCAAGTCTCCAAAAAATAAATTTGCACCATCGACGGTAGTTAGTATGGCTAGTATGACTAGTAATCGGCCAATGAGTTACGGACAGGTCTATGAGAACTTAAATTATGAGATGAGCATGCATAAAATTTCGGACACCGACCGCAAATGGATGGCTAGTCGAAAAAATTTCATTAATAGTAACAAAAGAGCTTTTGAAGAACTACAAATTAAAGTGGGTAACTTAATTGAAGCTGGAAAGATACCGCCAAATTTTGCAAACAATCTCGATAAGATTTGCACAGATAATGAATTTAATTCAATTCAATCCGAGGTAAATCGTATGGAAAGTTCCAGGGCCATCGACCGGACAGGGCATTTCCGTACTATTGGGGCGACAGTTGTTACGGGCACGCAAGAAAACACTGATGAGACGGCGGCAATTAATACTAAAGTAGCAAAAAAAAATAAGCTGGGTACCATTGTAAATGCAGGTGATGATAGTGATTCTGACGGCGAAGGATCACAAACAATTATCCTAACAGCTGTCAATATTAAAAAACCCCGTAAAACAAAAGAATTAAGCGAGAAAAAAAGTTTAAAAAATAAAAAAATAAAGGAAGCCAAGGAAGAAATAGATAATGCACATAAAAAAAGGATAGAGGCTTATAGAAATATAAATGAAAACAATGATGAAACCAAAAATGAAATTTTAGAAAATAATTATAATAGTGCTAATATTGAATTTATTGAAAAAAATAAAGTTTTAACCGATTTAACAGAGACATTTATAAATAAAGTAAAAAATGAATTTAATGACGAAATTCAAAAAAGAAAAGACATAAATAATACAGAAAGAGATACAAAAAAATTATTAGAAAAAAAGATAGAAAATATAAAAGAAGATGTAAAAATATTAGCGGAAACAAAAAATGAAGTTTTATTACAAAATATACCAGGAGCACGTGCAATAGAAA
>Ga0209086_10003325_pt1 | contig 12319 bp, 9 predicted proteins | sample M_130207_XF_Meta_FD_187312 | JGI IMG/M metagenome (GOLD analysis project Ga0209086, IMG submission 187312) | Freshwater microbial communities from Lake Montjoie, Canada to study carbon cycling - M_130207_XF_MetaG (SPAdes) (version 2) | ecosystem: Environmental > Aquatic > Freshwater > Lake...
TCCCCTACCCCCAATTACCTCTTACTGGTAAATCTCGCCGCCCTGCTCGCGGAACTCTTTGGACTTCTCCGCCATCCCTTGCTGCAAGGCTTCTTCGGCGGAAACGCCCTGGGCGTCAGCGAACTTACGGATATCGTCGGAGATGCGCATCGAACAGAAGTTCGGCCCGCACATGGAGCAGAAGTGGGCGGTCTTGGCAGCGTCCTGCGGCAAGGTCTCGTCGTGGTATTCTTGAGCGCGCTCTGGGTCGAGGGCCAAGGCAAACTGGTCTTCCCAGCGGAACTCGAAGCGAGCCTTGGACAAGGCGTTATCGCGACGCTGGGCCGCAGGATGGCCCTTGGCCAGGTCGGCCGCATGGGCGGCAATCTTGTAAGCGATGACGCCCTCGCGGACGTCGTTCTTGTTCGGTAAGCCGAGGTGTTCCTTCGGCGTGACGTAGCACAGCATGGCCGTACCGTACCAACCGATCATGGCGGCACCGATGGCAGAAGTAATGTGGTCATAACCCGGAGCGATGTCCGTCGTGAGCGGTCCCAGCGTGTAGAACGGGGCCTCGTGGCACCACTCCAGCTGCTTATCCATGTTCTCCTTGATCATGTGCATCGGCACGTGGCCCGGGCCTTCGTTCATGACTTGCACGCCGCGATCCCACGCCCGCTTGGTCAACTCACCTTGGGTCTTCAGTTCGGCGAACTGGGCTTCGTCGTTAGCGTCGGCAATCGAACCGGGACGGAGGCCGTCACCGATGGAGAAGCTGACGTCATAAGCGGCCATGATGTCGCAGATGTCATCCCAGTGAGTGTAAAGGAAGTTCTCCTTATGGTGCGAGAGACACCACTTCGCGAGAATCGAGCCACCCCGGGAAACGATACCAGTCACGCGACGGGCGGTCATCGGGATATAGGCTAAACGCACGCCTGCATGGATGGTAAAGTAGTCAACGCCCTGCTCGGCCTGCTCAATCAATGTATCCCGGAAGACTTCCCAAGTGAGGTCTTCGGCGCGGCCGTTGACCTTCTCGAGTGCTTGGTAGATGGGCACGGTGCCGACCGGGACTGGACAATTGCGTAGGATCCACTCGCGGGTCTGGTGGATGTTCTTCCCCGTGGACAAATCCATCAACGTGTCACCACCCCACTTGATCGACCAGCGCATCTTTTCGACTTCTTCTTCGATGGACGAGGCCACTGCGGAGTTGCCGATGTTGGTGTTGATCTTCACCAAGAAGTTACGGCCGATAATCATCGGCTCGAGCTCAGGGTGATTGATGTTCGCCGGAATAATGGCGCGACCACGGGCGACCTCCGAGCGGACGAATTCCGGGGTGATCTCTTCCGGGATAGCGGCCCCGAAGGATTGCCCCGGGTGCTGGAAGCCGAGGGCGTGACGCGGCAACGCCTGCTCTTGGCGGGCGGCTTGGACGCGCTGATTCTCGCGGATGGCGATGTATTCCATCTCGGGCGTGATGATACCCTGCTTGGCGTAGGCAAGTTGGGTCGGGCGTTGGCCAGGCTTACCCTTATAGACTTGGCGGTTGCCACGGTCGAACTGGACCAAGCGGTTACGCGAAGTCGCGCGCTGCGCGGTCTCGGCGTGCTTCCAAGAAAGGTAACCGTCGTCTTCCGGCTTCAGTTCGCGGCCTGGGACGGCTTCGATGTCATTACGCTCGAGCACCCAAGGCAGGCGGATGGCTGGGAGGCCCAGCTCCACGTCATGGTGGAACGAGGTGTCACCCCATGGGCCGGACGTATCATAGACCCGGAGGGGATCGTTCGGCGTCAGGGTGCCGTCAGGCCGGCGGGAAGGCGCCAAGTTGATCTCACGCATGGGCACGCGCACATCAGGCCGCGAGCCCGGCACGTAGATGCGGGCGGATTTTGGAAAGGGAGAAGTTTTGTCGGTGACCATGAATACGGGGATAAAAGCGTTCGCTAAGAAACGCATCAACGGTCCGAAAAAGGGGTGCACTGAACAATCCACTTCCTACGGCGCGATGCGCATCAGGTACAAGGGTTCGAGGCCAAGCCTCATCTCAGTCCTGTCGAGGACTCCCCTGGGAAAAACGTACAAGGAACGCCCCCATCAATGCTGGCAGGGTCTGAACTAGCAAGAGGGTTTATAGGTTCGCGAGTCGACCCTCGCTTGCCACCGAGCCGGGGAAGGCTTACTTCCTCTCCGGTCCCCCTCTCCCGCCCATGTTGCTCGAAATCGTCGCCTACTCCTACGCCTCGGCACTTGCCGCCCAACAAGGTGGCGCCGACCGTATTGAACTTTGCGAAAACACCGCCGAGGGCGGTACCACGCCGAGCCTTGGGACCCTTGAGGCCACCCGAGCCCTCCCGGGCCTCAAGCTCCACGTCATGATTCGCCCGCGGGGCGGCGACTTCCTCTACACGGACGCCGAATTCCATATCATGCTACGCGAAATCGCCATCGCTAAGGCGGCGGGAGCGGACGGGGTAGTCTTCGGCGTCCTTAAGTCCGATGCCACGGTCGACATCGAACGCACCCGGAGGCTCGTCCAAGCCGCCGCAGGGATATCCGTCACCTTTCACCGAGCCTTTGACTGGGCCGCCGACCCTTCCGTCGCCTTGGAAGCCGTGATCGCCGCGGGCTGTCATCGCGTGCTGACCTCGGGCCTAGCCCCCAACGCCCTCTCTGGAGCGGCGGTCATCGCCCAGCTCGTACAGCAAGCGGGCGATCGCTGCGTTATTTTAGCCGGCGGCGGCGTTAGCGAAACCAATGTCACTGAACTCGTGCACCGCACGGGCGTCCGCGAAGTCCATGCCTCGCTACGCGGTATCCAAGGAACGTCCCCCTAGCGTTTCGCTCGGGGCCGCTCCCGACTGGCCGGCCGATGCCATTCCCGTCGCCGACTCGGCTCGCGTGGCCCAAGTCAAAGCCCTCCTGGGCTGACCGCGGGCCAACCGTAAATAAAGCAGCCTGACCCACCAAGGTCAGGCTGCGTGCATCGTACACTAAAAAGTTTAGGCGCGGTTCGTCGAAAGCTGCGCGCGCAGGTACTCGACCGTGCGGCGAACATTCGGATCCACTTCCATTTGATTCACGACCGTCTTACGAGCGTGGATGACGGTACCATGATCGCGGCCACCGAAGGCGCCGCCGATAGAAACGAGAGACATACCCGTCAGCTGTGTCGTGAGGTACATCGCGACTTGGCGAGGGAAGGCGATATTCTGCATGCGGCGCTTGGACGTCATGTCGGACATCTGAATGCGGTAGTGTTCCGCGACTTTACGCTGAATCACTTCGGCCGTGAGGGTGTGGCTGGCCTCCTCGACGAGAATGTCATGGAGCAGCTTCTCGACTTGGACGAGGTCCAGCGGCTTGCGGGTCATGCCCGTCAGGCCCGAGATACGGGTGATGGCGCCTTCGAGGTTACGGACATTACGGGCAATGCGTGAAGCCATGAAATCAGCGATTTCTGGGCTAAGTTCCAGGCCGCGGGCCTGGGCCTTCTTGTGCAGGATGGCGGTGCGCGTCTCGAGGCCAGGGGCCTGAATCGAAGCCACCATGCCCCACTGGAAGCGGGAAACGAGGCGCTCCTGAAGCTTCGCGATTTCGGAAGCGGGGCGATCGCTCGTGAGGACGACCTGCTTGTGGCAGTTGTGGAGCTCGTTGAAGGTATGGAAGAACTCGTCTTGGGTCGATTCCTTGCCGGCGAGGAAATGAATATCGTCGATCAGGAGCAGATCGAGTTCACGGTAACGACGACGGAAGGCGGCGATATTCCCTGCCTGTAGCGCCTGGATGAACTCGTTCGTAAAGGTCTCGGAAGAAATATAAGCAATGCGGGCCTTCGGGTTGGCGGCGTAGACGGAGTGCGCAATGGCATGCATCAGGTGCGTCTTACCCAACCCAGTCGGACCATGGATGAAGAGCGGGTTGTAGTTGCTGCCGGGTTCCTTGGCGACGGCAAGCGAGGCGCCATGGGCCATCTCGTTTTCTGGACCAACAATAAAATTCTCAAAAGTGTTCGAACTCTTGATAGCTGGAGCCGGCGCGGCCGCGGTGTGACGTGAAGGCCGGGAGACAACGACTTCTTCATTAGGCTGCTCACGGGTATCCCCCGCGGCGGCCGTCAGACGGTACTCCATGCTACGGCCAGCGACCAGGGTCAGCGTGCGACGGAGCAAGTCACCGTAGTTGCTGTTCACCCAAGCTTCGGAAAGCACGGTCGGGGCTTCGAGGAGAAGGACATTGCCATCGACGATACTGATGGGATTCAAGGAGGAGATCCAAGTATCGTAGTCGGTACGGGAGAAAGTGGTACGGAGCTCGCTTTTTGCGGTCTCCCAAAGGGAAAGGTGACTGACGGGGCTGGCCATGAGGAAAGGGGAAGGTTGAGAAAGGTTGTTCACAGGCACTTTGAAAGCCTGAAAGTTGTTAAAATGTGTTAAAAGTTTGAATGACCATCTGAGGGTCCGACGAGCACCTGCGAGTTTTCCCGAGTTTGACTCGGAATTGTCTATTTGCAAGTCGTTGACTACTAATGGTTTGTTTTGTTAATTCAACGCCTGTTTAAAGCGCTTGGGGGAAGAGGCGGGGTGACGTGATCCGCGGGTGCGAATACGACCCTGTTGATGGGCGGCCTTTACGACGTCACAAGAGCAAGCCCTGCACAGGTTATTAACAGGGGGCCTGCGAGTAAGAAAATGAGGTTTTTATTGCACGTGTGACGAACGCGTGTCGAAGCCCTGCAAAATCAACTCAATCCTGTCACCGATAACTCCGCGAGGTGTTCATCGCGCAGATGCCGAAGGTCATCCAGTGAGAGACAGCCCCGCATCCGGTCACGGATTTTTCGCGAACCTGGCAGGCCATGCGTCAACGGATGCAGGCGATCCAACATCCAACGCACATCACGCGAACCTAGCCGAGAAGCATGAACTTCTAAGGTCAGCTCCGAAAGACGGATGATGGCGTCCCAACGTTTCTGAGCAGTAATGACAGGAGTAATCTCACCCTGCCCTGCCAAGGCCGCCTTGATTTCATTAAAGATCCAAGGATTCGAAAGTGCCGCCCGCCCAATCATGAGGCCGGAGACACCACTCTCTTCCTGCCGACGCTTCGCCGATAAGCCGTCCTTAACGTCCCCATTACCAGTCACCGGAATAGAAACGGCAGCGGCCACTTGGGCAATATAACCCCAATGAGCTTCGCCCGAGTAGCCCTGCTCTTTCGTCCGGCCATGCACAGCGATGGCTTCGACGCCTAATTGCTCGAGCCGAACGGCCACTTCCACCGCCACCACGGACTCATAATCCCAGCCCAGACGCATCTTAGCCGTCAAAGGGACGTCGGGAATGGCGTCTTTGACCGCTTTGACGAGGTCATAGAGGAGCGCTGGGCAGCGGAGGAGGCCGGAGCCGGCGTTCTGCTCGATGACTTTATGGGCCGGGCAGCCAAAATTAAGGTCAAGGAAGTCGGGGCGCACCCGATCGCAGACTTGCCGCGCGGCCTGGGCCATAGAGGCCGGGGTCGCCCCGAAGATCTGGACCCCCATGGGGCGTTGGGTCTCCGTGAAGTCGACCATCTCCCATGCCTTGGCGTTACCACGGATGAGAGCCTCCGACTGGACGAACTCGCTGACCATGACGTCCGCCCCCTGCTCTTTACATAGCTGACGGAAAGCGACGTCGGTATGCCGGGCCATCGGAGCGAGGTACAAAGGAAAGCGGCCTGGCCCAAACCAAGGCAGCCGCGGCGCGACCTTGCTCACGGGCGACCTCCGCGCGAGCGGATTGCTTCTTTCAGTTTCCGCAAGTGCGCTAAGCGCTCCGCGAGGCCAGCCTCGGCACCCGCCGCGACGGGCTGATAGAGCGAGAGAGGCTTACTCAGGTAATCCTGTCCGCTAATCCCCTCCGGGTAATCGTGGCTGTATTGGTAAGTACCGCCGTTCCCTTGACCTTTGTTAAAAGCGTTATGTGCGTCCTTAAGGTGTAACGGCACCTCTTGCCGTGGTTGCGAACGGACGGCTTCCTTCGCTGCCGCGATGGCCAGCGTCGTGCTGTTGCTCTTCGGAGCTAAGGCGAGGAAGAGCGTCGCATGCGCCAAGGCATACTCGCACTCGGGTAGGCCCACCATTTCGCAGGCCTGAAAGGCGGCGGTGGCGATGCCCAAGGCTCGGGAATCGGCCAACCCAATGTCCTCGGAAGCGCAAATCACGAGGCGGCGGGCAATGAAGCGGGGTTCTTCCCCGCCCTCCAACATCAGGAACAACCAATAGAGCGCCGCATCCGGATCACTCCCGCGAACAGATTTAATAAAGGCCGAGGCGGTATCGTAATGGTCGTCGCCCCCATCATCGTAACGGATGCGACGTTCGCGGGCGAAAGCGCCGACGGCCTCATCGGTAACCATCCCCAAGGCGGGAGCCGACAGCACCAAAGTCTCGAGGCAATTCAAGGCGCGACGCAAGTCACCGGAAGCCATTTCGGCCACCTGTCGCAGTACTGTCGGCGAGGCCTTAATGCCCAAGGCACCTAGTCCGCGTTCGACATCCGCCAAGGCCGTGCCCAGGAAGGCTGCAATCTCGTCGACGCCTAAAGGATCGAGCCGAAATAAATGACTACGGCTCAACAAGGCCGGCACGATGTAGAGTCCCGGATTATGAGTCGTGCACCCGATGAGGCGCACCACGCCGGCTTCGACGTCGGGCAAGAGCAAGTCCTGCTGTGCCTTATTGAAACGGTGAATCTCATCGACCACGAGGACGGTCTTACGCGAGGGCGAGCGGCGGGCCTCGGCGAGGACCTCGCGAAGTTCGGGCGTACCTGAAAGCACGGCATTGACGCGCACGACGGTGGACTCCGTTTCGGCGGCAATCACTTCGGCTAAAGTGGTCTTGCCGCAACCCGGCGGTCCGTAAAAGAGCAGTGAGCCAAAGTTATCGGCTTTGATTAAGCGGGGGAGCAAAGCGTTCGGCCCCAGCAAGGCGGCATGGCCCACGACCTCGCTGAGATTCCGCGGGCGCATGCGTGCGGCCACTGGACGGCGGCGGGCGGGCACTTCGGGCGAAGCCTCCGCCTGCCCGAAACCCGGCAGAGACGCGTCCGACCCGTGATGCGCAGCCCCCACGGAGCTTACTTCCCAGGCGCGTACTCGACCAAGTGACAATACGGACGGCCACCCTTCTTCTCGTAATAGCGCTGGTGGTATTCTTCGGCCTTCCAAAAAGTCTGCGCCGATTCAATCTTCGTCGCGATGGGCTCGGCATAGACCTTGGCCGAGGACAACGCGGCCTTCACCTCTTCGGCTACCTTCTTCTGCTCTGGCGAGTGGAAAAAAATCACTGAGCGATACTGGTCCCCTTCGTCGGGGCCTTGGCGGTCGACCTGCGTCGGGTTATGCATGCGGAAAAAGTATTCCACCAACTGTCGATAGGTGACCTTGGCCGGGTCAAAGGTCACCTCGATGACTTCGGCATGGCCGGTATCGTGCTGGCAAATTTGACGGTAGGTGGGGTTCTCGGTCTTGCCACCGCTGTAGCCGCAGTAGGCTTCGCTCACGCCAGGAATCTTGCGGTATTGATATTCAACGCCCCAGAAGCAACCAGCGCCAAAGGTGGCCTTTTCGAGTTTAGGAGGAGTGGTCATGGGTTTGGAAGCGGGGGCAGCGGTTTCGGCGGCGGAGAGACTGAGGCAGGCCGCGAGCACTAAGCAAAGTCGGCCAAGGGGTAGGAAGGACGAGGTCATGGCGGTGATACCTGCAGAGCCTAAAGCCTTTTTCCCAGCCGAAGCAAGGGGGACCTGATTCAGGAAACTACTTGGCGGAGTCCGTCCGCCAAGGCCTCGGGACTTTGCGGGGTCGTCGTCAGCCCACGTTCCGGGGTCAGGTAGAAGGTATCCAAGGCAAACCCTTGTTCCGTTGAAATATTCGCGAAGGTAATCGCATAGCCCGCCCCACGAATGACCAAGCCCATCCGGAATAAGAGGCCGAGTCGGTCATTACACTGCACCTCAGCCACCGTTCGACCCAAGGCTTCTTCATAATAGACGCTGACCTCGGCGGCGAGTGGCACAAAGGCCTTGCGCCGCGGAGCCGTCAACGTGGCGCGGACTTCCTCTTGGCCGACTTCGTCGATCAGGTCGTAACCGCCGACCAAGGAACGGGCCAAAGCTTCGGCAAACTTCTGCTTGGCCCCGCGCTCCTTACCGACTGGTAAGACGACCTTGAAGAAGTCGATCGCGACATCGTCCGCGCGCGAGAAGGCCCGACACGAGACGATGTTGATACCCGCCACGGCAAAGGCACCAGCCATGCGACTGAAGAGCCCGGCGCGATCCCACGTCACGACGGTCACGGCGGACTGGCCGGAGCCAACGTCGTCGTGCCATTCCACAATCGGCTGGAGCGACTGTTCAGCATCTTCATGGGCGACGGTGGCGATGAGGCGATGAATCAGGCCAATGTGCACGGCCGCATCTTCGGCCGCGACGTGCAGGAAATAGCCTGAAGGCATTTGCGTGAAGTGGGCCTCCAATTCATCGGCCGGCACGGTCCCCGCGAGGAGTTCGGCGGTCTGTTCGCGCAAGGCCGTCGCGGCGACTTCGGCCTCGGCTTCGGATTCGCCAGCGAGTTTAGCTAAGGTACGACGATAGAGCGTCCAATGCTGGCCGTCCTTAAAGCTCGTCCAAAGGTCCGGCGAAGTGGCGCGGGCATCGCAACGGGTGTGCACGTGTAGGCTACGTAAAACCTGTTCATCGCCGACAATCGATGCAAAGCGCTCGATGTTGGCGGGGTCATCCACGTCATGGCGTTGCCAGTAGATGCCCATAATTAAATGGTGACGAATAACCGCGGCGGCAACTTCGCGTTCGCGGGCATCGAAGCCGAGGCGCTCCAAGACGACCTCGGCAATGGGGACGCCGCGTTCGGCATGTCCGGCGATGCCGCCCGCTTTGGCAATATCGTGCAGGAAAAGGATGGCGTAGAGAAACGAGGGTGCCTCCGAACCCAAAACGACCTCGCGGTAGCGACGATCGACCTCGGTTTTGCCTTCGTAAATCTCATCTAACTCCAGCAAGCAACGGAGCGTGTGCACATCCGCCGTCCAACGGTGATAGAACTCAAACTGCACCAGGCAGTGTAAACCAGCGAACTCCGGGACGAGCCGGTAAAGCAGGTCATGCTCACGGAGCGCATGCAGGGCACCGAAGACGCGGCCAGCCTCGGTCAACATCGCCCGCAAGGCGCTGCAAGCCTCTTCGGCGAAGGCCACTTCGGCCGTCAGCAGGTGGGCCCGCTCGCGGACTAACAGGGAAAGTGCCCGCTCCGGACGAGCCTCATGGACTTGGCATAAACGGAAGAGGCGGACGAGACGACCGGGGTCTTCCTCAAAGACGAGGCGATGCTGCGCAGCGACGGTACCACCGGGTACAAGACGAAAGCCATCGACTAAAATGGGTTCGCCCCACCCCGCGGGCTCCGGCTCGCCCATCACGGCACCTTCGACCATCTCCGCGCAACGGCGAACGTGATCGGCGGCGTCAAAGTAATCACGCATCATGGCACCGATACGGGACTTCAAATCACCCGGGTAGCCCAAGGCTTCCGCGATGGTGTCTTGGCGTTCGAGCGAAAGCTGCTCCGTCGGGCGGGTGACCTGAAAATGGAGTTCACATCGGAGCCGCAGCAGCGAAGCCCGGGCTTGCTCGAACTTGGCGAGGTCGGAGGTCGGCAGAAAACCCGCGACCCCGAGGGCGCGCGGTCCGGCGACGCCGCGGGCGATGCGGGCCAGCCAAACGCACCCTTGGACATCACGGAGCGCTCCCACCCCGTTCTTTAGATCCGGCTCCTGGAGGTAGGCGCTACCGCCGGCCTTTTCACGACGCTTACGTTGCGACTCCACGATGGCTTTAGCCAAGGGCTGCCAAGCTTGACCGCTCAAGAGTTCGGATAACCGCACTTCCAACTGGGTAAACTGCAAGTGCTCGCCGCAAAGGAGCCGCGTCTCGAGCAAGGCCACGTGCAGGTGTAGGTCGTTACTGGCATAATCGGCGGCTTCGGCGACCGTCCGGACCGATTGACCGACCTTTAGTCCCATATCCCATAACGGGTAGAGAATTGTTTCCACCGCCTGCTTGGTCTCCAAGGTATGCGCGGGCACCAAAACCAGTAGGTCGATGTCACTGAGCGGGCAAAGTTCGGCACGACCATAACCGCCCGTCGCGACAAGCGTCAGGCTCGCCGCAGTCGGTCCCGCGCGGAGGTAAAGGGCATCAATGACGATATCAATCGCATCGGAGCGGAGCTTGGCGACCTCGTCCCCCGGAATACCCGCCCGATGCGCGGCTAACTGAATCTCCCGGGCGTCCTGGAGAAAGGCTTTGGCCCGAGGCACCACCTCTCCCTCTTGGGCCGCCTGCCCGGCTAACCCGTGCTGAAGGGCGGATTGCCGCAGGCGAACGGTGGAGGAATCGAATTCAGGCGACATCGGCGGTGGCGGACAACCTGTAAGGAAACGCGGGGCCATTCAAGGTCATTGCAAAAAGTCCGTTATGGTTAAACAATCAGCCATGTCTTTTTATGAACAGATTAAAGCCGGCCTCAGCCAGCTTTCCGACGTCAAGGAACTGATTAAAGTCGGCGGCATCCCCGCCATGACGTTTATCGTCTTCGCCGAGACGGGCCTACTCTTCGGCTTCTTCCTCCCCGGGGACTCCATGATTGTGATTGCCGGCATCTTTACCTCCGCCAACAAGGCGAGCGGAGGCCAAGTGCTCATGGACCCGTGGACACTCTCGGCCTGGCTCATCGCCGCGGCCATCGTCGGCAATGAGACGGGGCGCTGGCTCGGGCTTAGGTTCGGCCAACGCGTCGAAGGCTGGAGCGATGGCTGGCTTTACAAACGTCGCTACCTAGAAGCCACGCGCACTTACTATGCTGAAAAGGGCGCCTCTTCGCTCGTGCTAGCCCGCTTCCTGCCGATTGTCCGCACCTTTATACCCTTCGTCGCCGGCATGGGCCAGATGCCCGCTGGTCGTTTCTTTGTCTGGAACGTCATCGGGGCCGTGCTCTGGATCGGCTCGTTGGTCGGCCTCGGCCACGTCATTGGCAATACGCCTCTCGCCGACAACCTCGGCCTTGTCATTGGGACCGTCATCGGCCTGTCCTTCGTCCCCGTCGTCTGGAAGCTGGCGTGGAGCTACTTCAGCCCGCCTTCACCGGAATCCAAAACTTAAAGGTCGTCCCCGTCGGGCCTGACTGCTCAACCATGATGTCGCCGCGGTGATCGCGAAGGATACGCTTCACGATAGCCAAGCCCAAGCCAGTGCCATCCTCTCGGCTGGTGAAGAACGATTCGAAGATCTTCGGCAGGATTTCGCGGGAAATACCGGAACCCGTATCGGCGATACTTACCGAGATGACGTCACCCTGCGGGCCGGGTTCGCGGGTCACACGGAGCGCGAGCTTACCACCCTTCGGCATGGCCTGCACGGCGTTCAGTAGAAGATTAAGGAAAACCTGCTGAATCTGACCGGGATGACCTTCGACGAACGGGAGGTCTGGGTCGGAAACCACCGTGGCCTCGACGCCCGCCTGCTGGAACTTTAGGCGTAGGAGTAGCACCGCGCTATCCGCGGCACCATCAAGCGGGAAAGACTTGAAGGCCCCCGACTGCGCTTTGCTCATGCCGAGCACGCGGGAGACAACGCCTTCCATGTGCGTGACCTTCTCGCGCATGACGCCCAGGTCCTCCAGCTTGGGGTCAGCTGCGGCCAAGCCTTGACCCAAAGTATCACAGAGCAGCTTCATCACCGTCAGGGGATTGCGGATTTCGTGCGCCACTTCGGCCGAGAGTAGGCCGAGCGCAGTCAAGCGTTCGCTACGGCGGAGGCCTTCTTCAACCGTGAAGACCTTGGCGTACAGGCGCGCATTCTGAATCGAGGACGCACCGAACGACGACAGGGCTGTCACGAGATGCTTATCGTCGTCAGAGAAGCGATAAGGGCCCATGGACACGCAAACCAGCACACCGAAGGTCTCATCCTCGTAACGCACGGGCACGGCCAACAGCGATGCCGAGGCGACGGGTTCGACTAGGCGCGTAAAGAGGTGCTCTTCGGATTTACCGGCGACTGGCACGACCAACGCCCGCCGACGGGTCGCGGCCGTCCCGATGGAGGTTTGATCGATGCTGGTGACTGGATTAAAGACGCTGCCAGCGCACTCGCCATCCAAGAAGCCTAGGGTAAGCTCGCGGTCGTTGAGCCGATAATAAGCGACCGCCCGTGCCCCTAAGAGTGCCCGCGTATGCCGAGCCAAGTCCGCAGTAATACCCGGCTCATCGCGT
>Ga0209086_10003327_pt1 | contig 12311 bp, 9 predicted proteins | sample M_130207_XF_Meta_FD_187312 | JGI IMG/M metagenome (GOLD analysis project Ga0209086, IMG submission 187312) | Freshwater microbial communities from Lake Montjoie, Canada to study carbon cycling - M_130207_XF_MetaG (SPAdes) (version 2) | ecosystem: Environmental > Aquatic > Freshwater > Lake...
CATTGACCTTCAAGAACAACAAGAAAGTGGCACCGATGATCCCCCCCTACTCTCCATGAGGCTGCAGGACGCACTGTATCAAGAATGAAGTAATCGCTCTCAACGAGACGCTGAACGGATGCATCATCAGTGGTATGGCCTTGAGTTTTATGAACCGGACCAAACTGTGTTACAGCTTCAATTCCAGAATCAATATGAAGTGGTCGAGATTTTCCATCCGGACCGATTCGGTTCCAATCATGCAGTCGGTAGGTTGTGTCGCTGGCTTGTTGGATTTCTGCCACCAAAAGACCTTCGCCGATGGCATGGACGGTTCCGGCCGGAATAAAAATACAGTCACCGATTTTCGGTTCGATTGCATGGAGCACTTGATCGCATTCACCCCGACGAAGCGAGTCTGAAAGTGCCTCTCGATCAACTCCATCCCGAAGCCCTGCATAGATCAGGCTGCCGGGATTCGTCTCCAGAACGACCCACGCCTCTGTCTTTCCAAGGTCGGGTGGAGAAAGACGGGCAGCCCTTGCGTCGTCTGGATGCACCTGTACTGAAAGCGTACAGGCGGCGTCAAGAAATTTGAATAAAATTGGAAAATATGACTGCGAAGCATGTATTCCCAAAAGTTCCTGCGCATGGAAAAGAACAAGATCGTGGAGCGTTGTGCCTCGAAGTGGTCCGTGTGCCACCACACTCTGATCAGCTCCGTGATCGACAAGTTCCCACGATTCGGCAAAGCGATCTCCCGGAGGAAGCATTCTTCCAAACGCAGACTCAAACCGGCGACCTCCCCAAAGATACTGTCGATAGATCGGATTGAATTGCAGTGGGTAGAGCACGAGAGAAAAAATCCTAATCAATGCGAGGACGACGTCCAAGTCCTTCGAGAATGTGTCCGATCCAGAAAATGCAAACCGACGCAACGAGTATGACGAGCATCTGAAGAAGCGAGATGCGATTTCCTAGTTGAAGCACAATGGCAAGGAGTGGAACGGTTAGGCCGATACGCTGAATCACTCTCCCGACCATAACCATAATATTGAAAGTCCTGAATCGGCATCAGTTCTCACGTGACACACAATAGTCAAACGTCTTCAACACAACGTTCTTCATGTCTATCACCACGCCAACGATCAATACAAGAGTTGCACATGGAATAAATTGAAATTCAATGTCATCACTCTGTACCAATCGCGGCATTGCGACTGTTAAAATGAGGAACGTGATCAATTTCGTCATAGCTGCGAAGTTTTGACAGATTCTGAGGTGTAAGACCACAGATTCGCATCAACCCGCCATCGTTCTGCACTCTCTGTTCAAGCGAACAGAGTTCATCGACGAGCGTGTCGTCAATCGTATTCACATCGTGCAGTTCGATTACGACGCGACTGGTGAGATGAATCTTTAAAATTCCCCAAACGTGATCAGCAAGAGGCCGTGAGATCTCTCGGTCGAGCTGTGAACGACTCGATTCAAGACGAACAAAGACCCAGTCGGGTCCACGTTCCACGCGGCAACCCCATTCCTGAAGTCGAAAGTGCTTGTGCATGAGAATTTCTCCCGGTGATGACTCTGCGAGAAAAAAGCGTGACTGAACCACACCATGAACCAAGGAAGGCAAACAATTGTTTGCCGCCGTCGATACCCCCTATGACATGTCGATCAAATTTGCCGGGGGACCCATTCCCTTGGGTTTCCATCGTAAGAATTTGGAAATCTCAAGCAAGAACAGTTTTTTCTAGAGAGAGGCCTAGAAACTGACGATTTATGGAAATCTTTCCATTGAATGCGTGGCGTTCAGAAGGAAATAGTGATGGCTTTTACCCTTGAGATGGGGTTTGTTTGAGGATGAGTTTTTGTGCCGCCTCGAAATCGATGAGTGGAACAATAAGAGATGTGCGCAGGCCTTGGAGTGACTGTCGACTTGTCAGTTGATTTTGTATCGGCATACTTGGAGTGTGATTGATTTTAAGGACAGTCGCACTCTGGGTATCTCAGAGCACCACAACGGGAAAAAAAGAAGAGGAAAATTTTATGGATAGGCATGGAGCAGTAACATTCAAAGGAAATCCTCTGACGCTCGTAGGGAAGGCTCTTACGGTTGGAAATTCTGCTCCAGACTTTGATCTCGTTGCCTACGAGAGTAGTGGAATGCAACACATTCGTAAGACAGATTTGGCTGGCAAGCCGGCATTGATCAGCGTTGTGCCATCGCTTGATACGCCTGTCTGTCAGATACAGACTAAGAAATTCAACGAGCGGGTTGCCTCAATGGGAGATCGCATTCGTTCCATAACGGTGAGCCTCGATCTTCCATTTGCAATGAATCGTTTTTGTGGAGCCGAAAAAATCGAAACAATGCGTGTCGGCAGTGATTATATGGACCGAAAGTTTGGACGGGATTGGGGTCTTTTAATTGATGAATTAAAAATTCTCGCACGAGCGGTCTACGTGCTCGATTCGAAAGGAACTATTCTCTACGAACAGGTTGTCACAGAGGTTGCTCACGAGCCAGATTACGATGCGGCGTTGTCGGCTCTGGAAGCCGCCACTTGAGTCGTTTCAATCTATTACAGTCAGGCTGAGTGTTGTGACGGTGGTTGAATAGAAGTCCTCAGTTGTTCTTCGACTCCCAGGCGGGCTGCGGCAAGTGCGTCAGGCAACTTGTCAACAAACTTGCCACCTGCCTGCGCGAGATCAGCGCGGCCTCCTCCTTTTCCGCCAACGATTGATGCAACATCTCGGATCCATGTTCCAGCCGAGAGGCCCCGCTCTTCGAGTTCACGACTGATGCCCGCAACAAGAGTGACCTTGTCGCCTTGGATTCCACCAAGCAAGACAGCGATTGGACTGGCTTTTCGACGTAATAGATCGATGAGTTGCCTCATCGCTGCGGCATCGCAATCGTGTGCATCAGCAACCACAACCCGCGTTCCATCAATGTCGATGGACGATGCGAGAAGCTCATCCACGCTTGTGCCAGTCTGACCAGAGGTTTTCGTCTTCTTCAGATCCTTGAGTTCCTTGAGCATAAAAGCAAGACGACTGGGAATCCCCGAAATAGGTACTCGCAGGGTGGCTGCCGATTCAGAAAGTAGCCGTTGAGCTTCTGTAAACGCTGTCAACGCACGCAGGCCGGTAAGAGCAGTGATTCGACGAGTTCCAGCTGAAACACTTTCCTCTCCGATGATTTTGACCAGACCAATCTGACCGGTATTGCTGGCGTGCGTGCCACCGCAGAGTTCGCGACTCATGTTCCCCATGCTCACCATGCGGACGACATCGGGATACTTCTCTCCAAAAAGCATCATGGCACCTTCATGCCGAGCGTCACCGAGTGGAAGTAATCGCGAGGAAATTGGTAAGGCTTCCAGAGTACTTGAATTAACGGTGGTCTCGATTCGATCGAGCAGTTCTTGATCGATCGATAAAGGATGAGAAAAATCAAATCGCAACCAGTCTGCGTCGACCTTTGAGCCCTGTTGGACCGCATGGGGACCAAGATGTTTTTGAAGTGATGCATGAAGGAGATGCGTGGCCGAATGCGCGCGTTGAATGCCTGCCCGACGTTCTGTGTCGACTTTGGTAAGAACATTGTCACCGAGTGCAATGCGACCATTTCGCAGATGACCTCGATGCAGCATGAATCCACCCTCACGTTGAGTGTCCACTACTTCGAATCGGCTGGCGGTTCCCTCAAGCCAACCAGTGTCCCCTACTTGCCCTCCGCTTTCGCCGTAAAACGATGTTTGATCAAGAACAAGGGTCACAGGTTCAACGCATCCGATGTCATCGAGGCTTTCACAGAGTTGATCCTGAGCAATGATACCTACGACTCGACCTTTGGAGTCGAGCGATTCATATCCTAAAAAGTGTGAGCCATGCATCGCCTTCTTCAGTGCATCGAGTGGCCCCGATGAAAAAACGAAGGCGCGGGTTCCCGCACCAGAACGTTCACCATGCGCAGCCATGGCGTCGCGAAATCCTTTCCAATCAAAGGCGCAATTCCGTTCCGATGCCAGTGTTTCGAGAAGTTCTGGAGGAAATCCATGGGTCGTATAGAGTTCAGCGGCTTCGTGTCCGCCAACCAAGCCGGCACCGCTGGTTTGGATTGAATTAAAAAGCAATTCAATACGTTCTAGTCCACTGTCAATGGTTGCAAAGAACGACTCTTCTTCCCGACGGATCACCATACCAACCCGTTCGACACTTTCACGAAGTTCCGGATACGGCTTTTGCATCATGTCGGCAACAATAGGAGGCAAGCGGTGGAGAAACGCTTCCTTCATGCCCATTTGTCGGCCGTCAAGAACGGCGCGTCGCAGAAGTCGTTTGACAATATATTTTTCTTCATTGTTTCCGGGCAAAACATTTTCATGAATCGCAAAAGTGCAGGCCCGGATGTGATCTGCAATTCGCCGCATACGTCGGCCATCATCACTTGCAGGGTCGTATCGTTTTGAACAGACTTCGGCTACGGCCTCGACAATAGGTCGAAGAATATCGATGTGAAAATTGCTGTCGACTCCCTGGAGCATTGCGCAGGTGCGTTCTAGACCCATGCCGGTGTCAATATTGCGACTCGGGAGCGGCCGGAGATTATCGGAAGAATTTCCAACTCGGTTGAACTGGGTAAAAACGAGATTCCAAATCTCAACGTTGCTGCCATCGGGCATTAAATAGAAAATCTCGCTGCATGGTCCACAGACACCATCGGGGCCTTGGCTCGGAGCACTTGCAGGCCAGAAATTGTCGTCCTCGCCCATTCGTGTGATACGCGATGCGGGAACTCCGATGCGATCCGACCAGAGCGTGTAGGCCTCGTCGTCTTGTTCATAGACGGTGACAGAAAGTTTTTCCGGTGCGATGCAAAGCCAGGACTTGCTGGTGAGAAACTCCCACGCCCATTCAATTGCCTCTTGTTTAAAGTAATCGCCAAAGCTGAAGTTGCCGAGCATCTCAAAAAAGGTGTGATGACGAGCGGTTCGTCCAACGTTATCAATGTCACCCGTACGAAGGCATTTTTGACAGGTAGTCGCTCGAGTAAAATCGAGTTTACACTTCCCGAGAAAGTGGTCTTTAAACTGATTCATTCCCGCTGGTGTAAAAAGTACAGAGGGATCCCAACGAGGAACCAAAACGTCACTTGGACGTCGAACGCAGCCCTTCGATTCATAGAAGGAAAGATACGCCTCTCGCAATTCATCAGCCTTCATCAAAGACTCTCCAAAAGTGTGCTGTGCCAGTATCGATGAATCGATTTTCAAGCACGGTTGATCCATCCTCTCAATTGAGGCAGGACGGCATCATACCCAGACAGACTTTTTACTTGCAGTCTGATATGCGGGGAGAGGAAAAACGTCTCAGTTCATTGTCCGCAGTCGAGTTCTGTCCGACACGGTATGCCGCTTCAATAGGATTTCGAATTAGAAAAGGATCGGCCAACTTTGTCCGTCGATCATTTTTGTGATAGATCAAAAGATCAGAAAATTAGAAAACAATAACCCCGCAGAGCGTTTTTGAGGCACTCTGCGGGGTGAGAATCGATCCACAATCGAGTCAAACCTAGAAAGCAAGTCATTTCATAAAAGTGTATGAAAGACTTTCAAGCCAGAGTTGCATGAACACAAGTCACATGACACATCTATGACCAAGCAGAGCCACGCTTGCGGATGCCTACTCGGAATCGATTGGCGTGGGCGTTGTTTCGCCATCTGCTACTACGGCTCCCTCAACAGCAATGGCAACGGCATCCTTAGAATTGAGGATTTTTTCGCGAAGTTCTTTGACGAGTTCGCGATTTGCCTTAAGAAACAGACGGGCTTTTTCTCTCCCTTGGCCGAGGTGAACGTCTCCATACCGAAGCCACGTTCCTGTTTTGTCAATTAATTTACAAGCGACAGCCAAATCAAGGACATCTCCTTCAACGCTGATTCCATCGGCATGCATCATGTCGAATTCGGCCACACGAAATGGCGGAGCAACCTTATTTTTAACCACCTTGACGCGAACCCGCTGTCCAACAACATCCTCACCATCTTTGAGGGTACCGATTCGTCGAACATCGACTCGACAGGATGAGTAGAACTTTAAAGCCCGCCCCCCAGGTGTCGTTTCCGGACTGCCGAACATAACGCCGATTTTTTCACGGATCTGATTGATGAAAATCACACACGTCTTGCTCTTGGCAATGGCTCCGGTGAGTTTTCGCATAGTCTGGCTCATCAATCGAGCTTGAAGACCTACAAATGTGTCTCCAATTTCTCCGTCGAGTTCCTTTTGGGGCACGAGAGCTGCTACTGAATCAACGACGATGATGTCGACGGAATTACTCTTGATGAGCATTTCCGCGATTTGCATGGCTTCCTCTCCGCTTGAAGGTTGGCTCACGAGAAGAGACTCGAGCGAAATGCCTAATTTTTTTGCCCAACTTGGATCAAGGGCATGCTCAGCATCGATGAACGCTGCAACTCCTCCGGCACGTTGGGCACTTGCAACAGAATGGAGTGCAACAGTTGTTTTTCCACTCGATTCTGGCCCGAACACTTCGACGATTCGCCCGCGTGGAAATCCCTTCCCGCCGAGTGCCAGGTCGAGAGAGAGACTGCCAGTGGAGATGCCCTCAATTTGTGTTTGAGCATCAGTGCCCAAGGGCATAATCGATCCTTCACCAAACTGTTTTTCAATTTGAGCCAGCGTATTTCGCAACTCGGGATGATTTTCCATGAATGAAGCGCCCTGTTTGCCACGCCGAGCGGGTTTCGCTTCAGCCTGACGCTCCAGTTTTTCTTTTTTTGCCATTCGACCGTTGACTCCAGCTGTCATGACCATGATCTCAGTCTCCTTCTCAATTTTCACATTCGCCGTCGTTGGGTCGCGTCGGGGCGGCACGCGTGTGCTGCCATAAATCGAGCGAGACCAGCAATCGTAGGCGTATGGTGAACATGTGTTCAGTATACGTAGAGAGAAGGTTTTCGGCAAGCCCAATCCTCTTCCTGAAAAGATTTTTTCTATTTTGTAAAAGGAATGGCACCGGGAATTCTATCGGCGAACAGTTTTCTGTGGGGTTTGATGGTCTGACAATGTCTCGTTTACGGGATTTCTATTACGATTCGAGGAGGGAGAGTCGTTGGAAACCTTAAAACAACAACATTCTTCGATATTCGTCGAGGCGGCGATCAAGATCGTGGCGATTGAGTTTTTCAAGTCGGTCGAGACTAAAATCTTCGACGGTGAAGCTCGCAGTAACGATTCCGTATGCGATCGCCTCCTTGAGGGCCTGTTGATCAAAACGGTCGATTGCGGCCAGGTGCCCCATCATGCCACCGGCAAAGCTGTCGCCTGCCCCGGTGGGATCGAGCACCGTCGGGGTGGGGTAGGCAGGCATCACGTACGTTTCATGTTCACTAAAAAACATGGCTCCGTGTTCCCCCTTCTTAATGACAACAAACTTTGGACCCATCGCACGAACCGCATGTCCTGCACGAACCAGATTTTCATCGTTTGCTAATAACTTAGCCTCGGAGTCATTGAGTACCAATCCGTCGATTCGGCGAAGAAGCTGGCCGAGTTCATCGCGCTGAATGTTGATCCAAAGGTCCATCGTGTCAGCGACCGTCAAGACGGCACCCTTCGCCTGCTCAAGAACGTTGAGCTGCACAATCGGCGACGCATTTCCAAGAAAAAGAAACTTGCAGTCGCGATGAGTGTCGTGAAGAACAGGTTGGAATTGCTCAAGTACGTTGAGATGAACCTCGAGCGTTTCACGATCGTTCATGTTGGGCAGATACCGGCCTCGCCAGCGAAACGTGCGCCCCCCTTTGATCGTTTCAAGGCCTGATGTGTCGATTCCTTTTGCCTGAAGCATCTTCGTATGCTCAAGAGGCCAATCCTCTCCGACGGCCCCAATGAGGCGAACCGGGGAAAAAAAGCTCGCTGCATAAGAAAAGAAAACCGCGGAGCCACCAAGCACATTGTCTCTTGTGGCAACTGGAGTTTCGACGCAGTCAAGAGCCACTGAACCAACAACCAAAAGAGTCATTTCAAAGAATTCCATTTCATCAAAGAGAGTATCGAGTCTGTTGAAGAATGCGTATCCGATTAGAACGCGAAAAGTATTTTCAACTTGATGACTCTACAAAAACTTGGCCAAATCGACAATAAAAAAAGGCAGATTTTGAAACCCTCGTGGGAATCAAAATCTGCCAGATTTTTTAAACATTGAGTTGGGTTTTACGATTGATCGACTCAAACTCGATCAATTTTTCATTGCACCTCAACCTGCGGAGGACCCACGATACCCACGGCTACGGGAGAATCACCGAATCGATCACATGAATAACACCGTTGGAAGCCTTGATATCAGTCTTGGTCACCGTGGCCATACCAGTGGCTGTGCCAACTTTGACACCATCATCTGCAGAAATCGTAATTTCCGTTCCCCCGGCGGTCTTTGCCGAAGTCAGCTTTACGACATCCGCGGCCAGTACTGTTCCTGGAACAACGTGCAGCAGAAGGATGTTGGCCAACTGCTTCTTATTCTCAGGCTTGAGAAGCGTGTCGATCGTTCCAGCTGGAAGCTTGGCAAAGGCCTCATCAGTCGGTGCAAAAACAGTGAAAGGACCCTTGCTTTTTAACGTTTCAACCAATCCCGCGGCAGTGAGGGCTGCGGCAAGCGTCTTAAAGGATCCGGCTCCCACGGCGGTATCGACGATGTCTTTGGGAGCATCTTTTTTCGGTGCTGCCAGTGCCACTTGGGAATTTGTCGAATCAAAGGCTACCTTGCGGTGAGTCGTCGATTTTTTACATGGCTTGGCATAAGCGAATGTTGGAGCCACAAGAATGGATAGTGCTGCACACGCAAGAATTCCACTTCGAATCGACGATCGTTTCCAACCGCAAAAAAGACCAAAAATCTGTTTCATAAAAAGTCGCCCTCCATTGGTGAACTGCTTGAGTGGGGTTCCTTGAAAGGAGGAATCCAAAAGACAAACAAGCATAAAGTTGTACAGAGAACATGCGAGGTTTTATAACTCCCTGCAGTGCCTCCGAGTTAACGTAGGCTCGCCAGTGGAGTTGACCAGTTGAAAAGAGAATAAAAATCAGTGAGGTCTATTCACGTTGTTGCTGGCGGACAGAGTTTTATGGCGGAGTCAATTCTGCGAAGAACCGATTCTCGTCCGAGAATGAATAAACAATCATAGAGCCCCGGACCGACTGTTTTGCCAGTAACTGCTACTCTGACGGCATGCACGAAGTCGCCTGTTTTGAGTCCGGCATCGGCAACTATTTTTTTCAGCGACTCTTCAAGAGATATTTTTGAGAATTCTGAAAGTTCTGCGATGCTTGTACGATAACTGCCAAGAAGCGACCCAATTCCAGGCTTTTCCAATCGCAAGCGAACTGCGGCCTGATCCATCAACGGATGGTCGACCAAGAAAAAATCGGCATAGGCAAGAATGTCCCCAGCAACTTTGAGACGATCCCCGGAAGCCTCAACAATCGATTGCACAAGAGACAGTGTTTCCGCCGTCGGAGATGACGGAACGAGCCCTGCACGCTGGAGAAATGGAAGCATGACAGCCAATTTCTCCGCCATCGGTGCCCCACGCATGTAATGGTCCTGGACTGCCCATAGTTTTTTGGGGTCGAAGCTCGCGGGGGAACTGTTGATTTTTTCAAGCGAAAAGCGAGAAATGAGTTCGTCACGCGAAAAAAATTCCGTATGGTCGTCGTACGACCAACCGAGCAGCGCGAGATAGTTGACAATGGCCCACGGGAGGTAGCCGACTTCTCGATAGAAATCAACAACCACAGGATTGAATGTATCGGACTGAACCGTAAGTCCGACTCGCTCGGCAATTCGGGTGCCGTGGTCGGTGATCTGCGAGAAGTCTGCATTCTTTAAATACTGCGAAAGTTTTCGTTTGCTCAGTTTCGTACGGCTTCCCGGTTCAGCCACCAGTGGTAGATGTGCATACGTTGGGAGTTTGTATCCAAGCGACATTGCGATGAATGCTTGACGAGGCGTGTTTGAAAGATGCTCTTCAGCGCGAATCACATGCGTGATGGCGAGGTCTTGGTCATCCACAACGCTTGCAAGATGATAGAGGCACGAACCATTCGCTCGCTGAATGACATGATCCTGTTCTCTCTGCCATGCAAACTCGACCGGACCTCGCACGAGATCGACAATGGTGAGAGATCCTGTACGCGGCATCTTCAGTCGTACAACCGACGATCGGCCTTCTGCGATGAATCGATTGCAGTCTGCATCAGTCATGGCGGCAAAACGTCGGGAATAAATGAACGCTGCGCCAGCAGCTTGGGCGGCCTTGCGCTCCAGATCAAGTTCCTCAGGTCTGGAAAAATCTCGATACGCATGCCCCGACGCCAGAAGCGTTTCAACAGCAAGGCAGTGACGATCTGCTCGTTGGGATTGAAAATAAGGTTCGTGTGGCCCGCCCACTCGCGGCCCTTCGTCCCAATCAATACCCAACCAGAGAAGGCCGTCAAGAATCGGTTGAAGTGCTTCGTCAACGTTGCGAGCGGTGTCGGTGTCGTCAATCCGCAGAATGAATGTGCCGCCGTGATGTCGAGCAAAAAGCCAATTAAAGAGTGCTGTGCGCACACCGCCAATGTGCAAATAACCAGTCGGACTCGGGGCAAAACGGGTGCGTACAGTCACAAGAGTTTCTTCTGGGTGTGATCGGGTAGGTCAAAGATGCTTCAGGTCTTCAAAGGAATTGCCGGTAGAGTGCCAGCATGCCTGTTAGAGCGTACGGAGTTGCGGTGCAGAGCGTCAAAAGCACCTGCGTCGAAGACCCGATCGAAGGACTTTCACTAGGCAGAGCGTTTCATGCGGGCAAGTCGTTTGAGTCGCTTGCGTTCAACGCGAGACAGTTGTGGATGAGCATCGTTCTCGGCTGTTTCTTCAGAATCATTCCAAGAAGTATCGCGAGTCTTTTCGGGCTCCATAGTCTCTGGATCGGAGATAGGAAATGGACTCGTAGAGTCTTCAGAGATCTGTGGATCGTCGTCCACAGGATTTTCTTTGAACAGAATTGATTCTGTAGATGTGGGCAGAGGAGAGTTTTTCGGTTCTTTCTTTGCTCGCGGGGTGGCAATCCCTCGAATTTCAAGAATGACGCCGCGAGCTGAAGTGAGCATCGCGATCAACATCAATCCACTGCCGACGGCCCAGACGGCCTGAGATACAGACTGCATCGCGATACTTTGTGAAAACCACTCGCATACTCCCGCGCCCAGCCATGCAGTGCATGCACATGAAACCCATATGCCACTCCAGCGACGACTATGAAGTGGAAGGATTGCCCAAAGCGAAATAACACCCAAGGCGGTTGCCGATACGGCGAGCCACCATCCCAAGCCGTTTGGTCCTAAAGTGATCCCGGTGACATTGTCTAGAAAGTGGCCAACGATACGTCCGCATGACGTGTTGGCATTCAACGAAGCCACTACAAGCAGCGAGGCCATCCAACTCCATGCCCGAAAGCGACCGCAGTAATCGTCCAACCGATGCCGCCGCATGCCTCGAATGGAAATCGCTACGAGTGAAGCAACGAGGATTTGAATCCCAGAAATCCACTCGATCAGTGGGGCACCCTGCGCCGGATCGATCATTGCGCGAACCGCGGTTATGCTGGTTTCAAATTGTCCTGCACTCTGTTCAGGAAAAAATATTCCAGCAGTCAACAGAATCGCTGGCAGTCCGATCGATGTGACGCACGCGACAAAAAAAGGTCCTCGGCTCACAGGAAGAAAAGAAGCGATCGAACGCTGTCTGTCCGGATCCGCCTGAGGGGAGTATGGTGCTGTTCGTTGAACGTCACCAGCGTTTTGTGGATTCGACACAACGGTGGCAAGGCTTTCCGAAACGACTAATCGTCGCCGTTGATCACGGCGATGAGTTCCTGACGACGACATAGTTGCGAATCCGAACCGAGCGTATTTTTTGGAATATCTAAACATCAAGGGATGACTGCACGGCATCCCTCGAACGAATTCATCGACCAAAAAGGAGAATGGGATTGAGCGTCTGCCGGCCCCCTTCTTTTATGCTCCTGCGCGGAAGGTTCGGAACGTTCAGCCTGGTTGCTCCACGCCGGCACAATCGTTTTCGACAGCATCGCTTTCCGATTCGGTAATCTTTGGGCTCACATGGCTCACATGGCGTGTCTGGCATCGGAGAGAGAATGAATCGCTGCGAAAGAGCATTTTTTCATCAGCCAAAATTCCGTATCGTATCGGACTCTCCCCGAAATGGGTTCTTGGCCCTCTAGGAGTCGGGGCCGATT
>Ga0209086_10003331_pt1 | contig 12304 bp, 3 predicted proteins | sample M_130207_XF_Meta_FD_187312 | JGI IMG/M metagenome (GOLD analysis project Ga0209086, IMG submission 187312) | Freshwater microbial communities from Lake Montjoie, Canada to study carbon cycling - M_130207_XF_MetaG (SPAdes) (version 2) | ecosystem: Environmental > Aquatic > Freshwater > Lake...
TATTATTATCTTTAATATCTATATTAATATTTTTTTCAGATTTATCATTATAAATTTGATTATATATAATTTCATTATTTTTATATTTATATTCCCATATTTTATTATAATGATACAATCTAATAACTTTACCTTCTGTAAAAAAATTTATAATTTTAATAAATAATATATCATTTTCAATTTTCATTTCTCTTATGTTATCACATATATATAATAAACTATTTAAAAATTTATTAAATTTTTTTAATTGATTATGTAAAGTTTCTGGCATATTATCTTTAGCAGTTTTTATAAATCCTTTTTCTTTTAAAAATGGTAAAATTTCAATATTTAAAATATTGCATTTTATATCAATTTCTGGTAAATATAAGCATATAGCAGTCATCCATGTTCTTACTAATATTGATACATAAATAATAGATTTATTATTTATTATATCTATATTATTTTCATTTTCTTCTATTCTCATATTTTTACTCCTTAAAATTGTACTAATAATACCCCATATTGTTATTCCAGAATCAAATTCATTTGACCATTTACGTAACATTTTATTTATTAAATTATTATTTGATAATAATTGTATATAATTTGCTATACTATACGCATGTCTTGATATTACAAAATTTATATTATTACTTTTAAAATAAAATGACCACACATTTCCTTTATATATATATTCTAATTCATTTATATTTTGTTTTCTTTTATTGTTAATTATATTATTTATAAATTTACGCATTAAACTATCATGACAAATTATTCTAATATTACTATTAGTTTTTATTAATGAATCATTATTTATATATTTAGTGATTAAATATGAAATACCATATAATAATTTACTACATAAAAATGGATTTTTTTCATTCTCTTTTGCTACTATTTTATTAATATTATGTTTATCAATTTTAGTTACATTTAAATCTAAAACATTAATCGTTAATAATGGTTTTTTAATTGTATTTATAAATTCATTATTTTTATTAATAAAGAATTTTAAAATTAATTTTAAATACCTATTATTATTTTCATCTAGATGATTTACTTTATTCATATTTTTATTATTAGTTTTTTTATTATTATTTTTATTAATAATAATTTGTTTTTTTGTTAATTTATTATTATATTTAATAAAATTTAAATTTCCTATTATAGGATTATGATCACTAAAAGTAGTTAATATTGTTTTTGATAGAGGTATAATTTTAGATGAATTTAATTTATATTCACCTTCTGACCATCCCAAAATACGATCACAATAACTAGGAATTCTATTTAAATTATAACAGTCTTTATTTGCAATAGTTTTACCTTTATATTGACTAATACATTTTTTTGTTAATTTTATATTTCCAGGTTTAACTTTACAAGTTGGACCGTATGTTTTTATTTTAGATAAATCAAATAATTTTATTGGTATATTATCATTATCTTTATAATAATTCATATATTTATTTATTTGATCAGAAGAAATATCATTATATTTTTCTAATCTAAAATTTAAATCACCTAGCCATATTATATGATTACCATGATTATCATGATTATGATTAATTGATTTTTTTTTAATATAATTATATAAATAATTTAAAATATTATTAATAACTTCAATTCTTGAATCATATCCATATGTAATTTTATCTTTTGTATTTATAGGTAAATGTGATCCAATTATAAATAAATTATTATAACTATAATTATTTAAAATTTGAATATTAATAATAATTGTATTTTTAGTTTTTAAATAATATTTTATACCGTTTAGATGAGTAATAATTTTAGAATTTATATATTTAATATATTTACTAATATCTTTTTTTATAAATATTAATAAATGTAAAAAATAATCACCCTTATATAATATTTGCCTTCCTTCATTTTTATATATTAATAATTCATAATTATTTTTTAATAAATAATCTTTAATTAAATTACATAAAAAACTTTGTTTATTATCTTCTTGTGTTGTAATAATCCACATTTTTTTATTAATATTAATATTTTTATTTATATCATTTAAAATTTTTTCATTTAAAGTATTTTTATCAGTAGGATTTAAAATATAAAAATTTTTATTTAAATCTTCTAAATTAAATGTAAAACATCCTATATTTAAATTACTTAATTCCATTATATATTTACTATTATTATATATTTTAATTATATATTTTAATTATATATTTTAGTTATATTTTAGTTATATTTTATTTATTATTTTCATCTTCATCTGTAAGTTCTTCATCCATATATCCTAATTCCTTGTGTTCATCATCATCTTCTTCATAATCAATATCTTCTAATTTTAATAATTTATTAATTGATATTAAATTAATATTTTTATCATTTGATGAATTTGATCTTCTTAAATGACTTTTTCTTACATAATGATATCCTTCTTTCATAACTTCCTTCTTACCTTCTTTTTTATTTTCATTTATTTTATTTTCAATTTCCTTACAAATTTCTAATTTACTCTTATTTTCTAATTTAATTCCAAATGCTTTAGTAGCTATTATTTTCAATGTTTTATTTTTCATTCCACCTCTACTAGGTGTTTCATTACATAAATTTATATCTTGAGGATAAACCATACTATATAATTCAATATCATTATTAATATCTTTAGTATCTTTAGTATCTTCATCACCATTAATATCTCCTTTACCATTTCCTTTACCATTTCCTTTACAATTACCATTTCCTTTACCATCTCCGTTACCATTTCTATCACCATCGCCTTCATCTTTTTCTTCACTATCTTTCTTATCTGCTTTCTCCTCATCACTGATTCTTTTTAATTGCTTAGTAATATGACTACAAATTTCAGGTTTATGTAGTTTTCTAGCATCTTTTTCATTTATATCAAAATAATTTATAGCTATTTCCTGTAAATCATGTAAAGAGTATCCACCCTTGCTTTCACCGTTATTACAATTATTAATATCTTTCCCATATGCTTCAACACGCATTTTATCAGTAATAATATTGCCTCTTGTTTTTATTTCCCTATATTTCTTATTTATTATATTGCATAGGTCACCTTTAGATAAATAAATATGTTCATTTTTGGTTCCTTCTTTTATAAGTTGATTATATGGTATCTTTAAATAATTTACACCGAAATCAAATAATTGTTTCCTTACATATCCACCTTTTGATGGTGTATATTTATCACTACAATTTGCCGGATCAAAGTTTTCTAATGTAATTTCATTTTCTAATGGTGGACCCTCAACTTTTTTAGTTTTGCTAGGAGGCTGGCAATATCCTTTATCAAACTTTTTAGTAAGCAATTTATTAAGACTCATTTTACCGTTGTACCATTTACCTAGTCTAATATTATCAGTTTTACTGGAAGCACTTAATAAATCAGTATCTTGATCATCAATATCAATATTTCCATTCCCTTTTATATTTTTAAGAGTTCTCTTGGAATTATATTTTAAAGGACACCAAGAATATTCGCTATTAGAATTTGAATCAGACTTACTACCAGATTTCTCATTCTCAATAATACAATCATATTTTAATTTATATTCTTTTTCATCCCTCGTTTCAGTAGGGTTATCATTATTACCAGAATCTTTTCCAGAATCTTTTCCAGAATCTTTTCCAGAATTCTTGTCAGAATCTTTTTCACTATGTATAAATGGAAAACTACATTTCCCTTCTTTATATTCTTTATCATCTCCGGTAGTTTTTGGTATTTCAATAACATCCAATGCCTTCTTAGTTTCTTCAATCTTTTCAGGACAGAAACCAAATTTATCAGGGCGCCTATTAAATTCCAACTTAGTAGGACACATAAGACCATTTTGCTTAGGAATACATTGATATACATATTTTTTCTTATTCTTTTCAAAAAATGGAAATTTACATTGTCCTAGATTGCTGTTTTCATCATATACACCTTGATTATTAAATGGTGTTGTAAAAATATTATCTTCAATAAATATATTTTTAATACTTAAATCTACTAAATCCGTTATAATAGTATTCATTACTTTCTTAATATCTTCAAAATTTATAACATTTAATTTATCTATTTCCGTTTTATCAAATATAAATTCATTATCATCTTTTACAAAATCATTTAAATTTATATTTTTCTTATATTCAGAATATACACCATTTTCAATTATTTTTACGAGTTTTTGAGTTAAATCTGTAGGACTCAATATAATTTCATCAGGATTTCTATAAATCTTATTTTGAATATTAAATTCTGGTATAAAAGCCCCAGTTATAATTTCACTATATTCCATTTTATTATTAATTAAATCATTTGCTAATAGATAACTAAAATATTCAAGTTGTTTATATGTCATGTCTAGATAGCAATGTTTAGTATTATCATTAAATTTACAAAACTTGTTAGCACATTTATCTTTACTTTTTTTAGTTCTAGCACATGTTCTTAATATGATATGATTATTATTATTTCTTTCTTCGGTCTTCCCACCTAATTTATCATTATCAGTAATACGAGATTTCATAATATGTATAATAGTATCTACTAATTCATCAGCAGTAGATTGAAAATTTAATTTATTATGATTATAATGTTCAATTGCCTTTAATAATTGTAGTTTGTTACCTTTAACGTTTTTCTCTTGTATTATACGACTGAAATCATATTTAAAATAATTATATATGAAATCTTTATAAATGGCATTTTTAATATTAACTATATCTACACTCTGGCTAAGTTCTAATTGAAAGTCAAAATTAGAGGGTCTAAATAATGATGCTATACGCTTATCTTCATGTGATTTTAATGCTCCATGTTTAATCATCATATCTATAATTTCCCTTTCACGATTATAAGTATGTTTTTCAGGTATAACAGGAACTATTAAATTATTGACAAATTGTATACTAGTAATTTCTCCCTTTAATTCATCATAAAATATTTTAGATATCTTATAATCGTATCTAGCAAACTTATCAAAGAGCTTTTTATTTTCAATATGTATATATTTATCTAATGGTACCATATCGCCTATATCTAATAGTTTAAATTTATTAAGTTTATTTTGTGTCAATTGTTTAATTTGTATAGAGATGGGATAAATAGGTATAAGATAATCCGCAGCTTTAATAAATTCAATTTGTGTTGTTGTAAATGCTATTTGATTTGTTGGCAATATTTCTATTTCCTCTAATTCCTTAATAAAATCTTCAGCATTCTTTTGATATTTGAAAATACATACTGTAGAATGTAAAAGAATGAGTTTAATAATAGAGTCTTCACGCGTCTTAGTTAATTCTAAAATATTTTTATTTGTTGTTTTTTTTACAAAATAATTATACGAATGGCTATTTAAACTAATATTTTTTATATCAAATATTCCTTTAATAATACTATGTTTATGCATATATACAACATGGACCAATGGTACAAAATGATGTTCCGTTTCTCTAATAAAAATCATGTACTTAGTACGATATTTATTATAGTATGGATTACATAAGAGCTTAGATGCTGTTTTATCAAATATTAGAATATTAGTACCATCTTTATTTAACCATTCTATAGGTTTGCTGAATAAGTCAAGAAAGTGTGTATAGTTTTTATATTCACTATCATTACTAATATGTCTAATAAAATTATAGAATGCTGAATATATTTTGTATGCTATGAACAGTTTTTTTATATTGGCAATATCTTCTTTTATATTAATATTAGTATCATTCTTGCTACCAATCTTGCTGCCATTCTTGCTACCAATCTTACTTTCAATATTTCCAGATATAATTGTATTATCAGTTAGTTTTTGATTTATTAATTCAATATCTTTATATTTGAGTTTTTCTATTATTTCATAGTCAATATCCATTAGATTAAAGAATAATACATAGTGTCTCATAAAAGCGGTAAATGCTTCAAAATCATCTAAACTATTAGGTAAAATATTACTAGATGAATATATATCAATTAGTTCACCATTATTTAATACTATAAATACTTCTGGTGTTAATTTAGATACTATTAATTGTTTCAGACCATTTAGGCTCTTATTCATAACTACAGAGAAAGATTCTAAAATATTATCTCTTTTATTTTTTTCAATACCACGTCTAAGAAATACACTGCTATTTTCAAATAGATTATTTTGAGTTTTATTAAGAAATAGATCATGATGATTATTAAGTATAACATTAAGATTTTGTGGTATTAGGCCAAATCTACATTTTTCTAATTCAGATGTTTCCTTCAATATATATAGTTCAACATTATCAGAACATAATAAGATCTCTTGTTGCTTAAGTGTATCAGATGGTTTATCTTTGGCACCTATTTTTTTACCTATTATATTTTTGGATTCTTCATCAGTTTCATCATCTCCATCAGATTTATAATTACCTTTACCTTCTCCTTGATCATTAGAAAATTTATATCCTGGAAACTTAAAAAAATGTTGTATTTTCTTTAAATTAGGATCATAATCCATTGGTTGTTTAACACCGCAACAAGGAACAGCTAAATTATTAGGATGATCTTTAGGTTTAAGTAAATATGGGAAGGCATCTTTTTCCGTTTTTTTAAGTATAGCTGGCCAGTCTTTATGTAGACTCGAATCTTCCCAGTTAGTTGCCGATGTAGGTTTCCTAATAATAACTGTATATTTATCCGTTAAGGGATGGTTCCGTTGTTCTGGTGGAATATAGGTTCCATTAGTATATGGACTGAGCAATTTATTTTCAATAAATTTTCTGGCAGAAATTGGTTTATGTACTTTAGTATCCCAAATACGAGGACAGATATAATAATTATTTCTGTATTTAATATATCCTGTAAATGCTTCTGGATCATTGTAGCTTTCTATATCTTTCTTGGTAACTATATATGGCTGTTTCATTTCTTGATTAGTACAATCTTTGCTGCCATATGTATAGTCTTTTTTTCCAGTATTTTTAGGATAGTAAAGTTCAGGATCATAATATTTGCGCATTTCTGTCATATATTTAGTAAAATTCATTTTCTTATTTTTAGAGCGTATTTTAGCAAGTTCAAAATGTTTATATTCATCTTCTTCTTTTACACCTTTTAAATTCTTATCACCAGTTATACCTTTATCTCCTTTTAAATCTTTCTCCTTGTCCCCCCTTTTAGTTTCTCTATTTTTACCAGTATCATGTTCTTCTGGTAAGTGGTCTATTTCAATTAGCTTTGCTAGATCATGTATATCAATATTATCAAGATTATCAAGAGTATTGTCCATTAGTATATCATCATTAATATCATTTTCTAAATCTAAATCAAGTTCAAAATCTAAACCTAAATCCAATTCATTTCCTAGGTCTAAATCAAAATCATCTATAATTCTTTCTGGATTAGGTTTTTTTCCGATACTCTTACCTATATTCTTTCCTATATTCTTTCCTATACTTTTTCCTTTCTTTACAGAAGATATAGATTTATTACCAGTAGTATTATCTCCCTCATTACTTTTCTCAATACCTTCAATACCCTTTACACCTTCAATATTATATATGTGTCCAGTTGCAATTTCATTTGCTATTTTTGAGAATATAATTTTAAAATAGTAAAGTATTCTTTTCACTGAATAATATTTATCTATATTATCAAATTGAAAATCTATATTGCCTTTATTATCAAATGTAATCTTTATTTCAATACCATATAATAAATTGGCATCGTCGGTTTTAAGTGTATATGTATCGCGATTATCATATAGTTCCTTGAGTGTTAAATCATCTATATAAAATAATTCTTTACAAGTTTTAAATAGTTTTTCTAATTCATTTTTATCAATACTATTATTATGTCTTTGTAAATATGATTTAATAAATTGTATGATGCTAGAGTGACTATAGAAATATTTTACTTGTTTATAGAATATTGTAATAGAATTATTGGATACTGCTTTATTAATGAATTGATGGAATTTACTAATATGTTTTCTAACTCTATTAATTAGTAATTCTATATCTAGCTTACCTCCTGCTTTCTTTCCTTCTTCAATAGATTGTATTTTAGAAAGATTCACTTTTGAATTTATTAATATATTACCATTTCGAAGGGATGAAAAATTCATTCTGCTACTGCTATCATTGAATAGATTGGAAATATTTGGTAAATGTAATGTTTTAACATTCATGATTTTCTTAATTCTTTTAATTGTGGTTGATGCTAATAGAAAGTAATTAATTAATTCTTTGTCAATAGGTATGTTTATTTCATCATCAAAAAATACCATTATGTAGCCATTTTCATAGAAATCTATTGTTATAATAGTTTGCTCAATTCGCCATTTAAATTGTATATAGTCTAGATTTTCGATTTTAAATTTATTACTGTGTTTTGAAATTATCAAACTAATGAGTTCTTGATATGTATGTTTTTGTAGAAATTTCTTATTAATTTTAATATATTTTACATTGTTATTACTTATATATTTAATTACTGGATTATATACATTTGTTGTTAAATTATTATATAGATTTGCAAGATTGTATTTGATTTTCAATGTATTGCTCAGAGAGTCAAATATTATATTTTTCGATTGACATTTATTAAATATTAGTATATCTTCATTATATATTGATTCTTGTATTGTTTTTAATTTAAAATGATTGTATATTTGTTCATATTCAATATTTCCTATTATATTTTTTGTATCTATTTTATTATGATAATAGAATTTTAAGAAGTCTTTCGAAAGATTTGTATTTTTAATGATTTCTTTAAAATCGTGTCTTAATAAAATAAAATATTCATTATTTATTGTTTTATTATATGATGAAAGAGTTAAATATAAAAAATCATGATGATCTATATTAATGGTCTCGTCAATTCTATATTTAATATTTAGGAGATTTTCATTATCATCTTTTTCGTGTGCTTTCTCATGTGCTTTATCAATAGATAAATTTAGTTTTTTATATTTATTTATAATATAATCGATATTTTGATAACCATAATAGGTAAATTCTTGTTCATTTGATGTATAACTATATTTGATAGTTAATATAATAGGTATACTAAGTATTAAATGGAATAATTCTTCATTATTAAGTATTTCTTCATAATTAAAGGTTTCAATATTGGTAAAATGTGTATCTTTATCTGCGGGTACATCTTTATATTTTGATGATAAAAGAGTTTTTAATTTATTATCTATTTCATGTTTATTCATATATGTAATTTTATAGATACGATTAAAAAATGCTTCATTAGTAAGAGTTTTACTATCACTAAAAATATAATTTATCAAATTGATATAATATTTATAATCTGTAGTTTTAGAATACTTATAGATTAACATATTTGATGGTAAATAATGTTGTTGATTTTTAGGTGCGATCCTTTGTCTAATAATTTCGTAAAGAATAATACGAACGTGTTCAATTGCCATATTTTCTTCAATATATTCATTTATAAAATAAACATTGTATTTTTCTAGAACACCAAATTTAGTTGTATAATAAGGTATTTCTTCTTCAAGTAATTTAGATTCTAATGTTGTTAAACTTTTACCTTCTTCAAGTTTGGTAAGTATATCTTTAATTTTTTCATCACGGGGTCCTATAAATATTAATTTTGTATCTGGTTCATTAGGTTCAATTGATTTAATTATAAATTTAAGTATAGCTAATGAATGAAGAGATTTACAAATATTTAAATCTATTATATCCATAACTATTCTAGATACACTATTCTAGATACACTATTCTAGATATATACTTATACTATTTATTTTATACACATATAATTTTATTATGATTTTATTATGATTTAAATATCATTTATATATGAAAAACTTCTCAATAGATAATAGATAATACAAAATAAATAAAAATACAAATAAATAAAAATACAAATACCTAATATATATTTAATAAATCAATAGAGATTTGAATTTGAATATAAATGATTGAAATTGTAAATGGAATTATAATTGTAACTCTAATAATAATTATTTATAAATATTTTGAAAAATCAAGTTATGATGTAGTAATGGTAGTTTCTCAAGTAAATGGAAAAAAGTATTTAGTTCGCAATTTGCCAGATAAGCAAGAAGCTGCCGATTTACTTGGTAAACTTGCAGTTAAATTGGAAAAACTAGTAGAAATCATAAAAATTGCTGGATATGAAAATATATATAATAAATATGTAAAAGCAGATGTTGATAAAGAAACCAGTAATAGTAATAGCAATGGTTCAAATGATAAAAAAGATTTGATTGATGGACAGAAAGGGGGTTCTAGCGAAAGGCAAGTTTTGGAAAATGATATGAAAATGAAATTAAAGGATGATATTGCTAGATTGGTCGGTAATTTTAATCCAGATGCCTTTAGTGAGACAACTCCAGATAGTAAATATACGAGTTACAGTGTTAATAAAGGGGAGAAGGTTGTTATGTGCCTACGTTCGAAAAATGATGATGAAAAATTAGTAAAAGAAAATATAATGTCATTTGTAGCTATCCATGAGCTAGGACATTTGATGACAAAGAGTATTGGACATGAACCCGATTTTTGGAATAATATGAGGTTATTACTTAAAATAGCAATTGATAATGGTTTATATAAAAATATTGATTTTAATAAAAAACCAGAACCTTATTGTGGAATTAATATAAGTGATACACCATTGAAGGAATAATTGAATAAAAAGAATAAAAAGAATAAAAATAAATTATTAAGTTATAAGTTGTTTAACTTTATCTAGATCAACCAGTTATACTGATACAACTGGCGCAACTGGTTCAACTGGCGCAACTGGTGCAACTGATGCAACTGGTGCAACTGGTGCAACTGATGCAACTGATTCAGAAGGACTTACACTAATAGCTTTTTTAACCATATTAACAGCAGCATCTTCATAATAAAATACAAGAAAACCGCATACACCTCCAAATACTGAACTGAATATAATTTGTCCTAATGTATGACAATTTTCAATATATATACGACTATAAGATATATATACAGCAATTGTTAATATTAATATCCATGATAATGTAATCCATACATAACTTAAATTATTAACTTCACTATTATTATTGTTATTATTATTATTATTAAGAAAATTTATTGTAAGTTTGCATAACATATATGTAGCTATTGCCCATGATAATTGACTATGATCACTAGGTAAACCACTAGAACTATAATATTTATTATCTAAAATAAAACGACAGTTTTGTGCTCCAAGAGGACGTTTACCAAAAGTTGTATCAAAATAGTTAGTCATACGTATCAATTTAAAAAATGGTCTAATTACCAAATTTTTAAGAATCCAATTAGACCAGAATACAATGATGTACATTATAAGAAGGTAGAATGAATTTACAGATGGTGATAGAGCACAATTTAGCAATAACATTAATCCAAATGTTACAGGAGATGAACGTGCCAATGTAGGCATAAGTTGAGTTTGATATTCAGTATACATTTTTAATATACTCTTAGCTTGAATAAATATATAAAATTGAAAGTTATATTATTTAATATATAATAATTTGAAAGTTTTATTATATTATATTTAGATTTTAAATTTTTAATAATTTAAATATTATTTGATAAAAATAATTTAAATATTTTTTTATATATAAATTTGAATATAAAATTGAATTATTAAATACATATTAATAATTACAAATAATAATTATAGATAATTATAATAATAATTAATAATCTAGAAATGTCTTCCCAAACAATTACAACTCGTTTTGAGCATGCGCGACCTAGTCACCATAATAAAATATTTTATCAGCCCATATATTTTATTTCAAATAATCTACTTCAAAATATATTGAGTAATAATGGATCTAGTAAATTTAAGCCGGAAATGATAGATAATAAACTAGAATTCTTTCTAGATGTAAATAAATATATAGAATTTATTAAAGATATAAAATTAGAAATGACACAAAGTGAAAGTATTGGATCAGAACATAATACTACAGATGAAATAAATCTCAATTTTGTTCTAGATAGATATGCTACTGATTTGAAATTTACATATGATGGTGCTGAATTTACTATTAAAAGTGATAAAATAATTAAGCAATTTCCTGTTCCAACAGGTTATAATGAAGTTACTATATCTAGTACTTATGAAATAACTTGTAATTCAGTTGATCTAGATAAATTTAATATATTTATAAAAGAAAGTATTTTATATTATCATAAGAATTTTAGTGGTGTATCTGAAGATTCCAATAAATTATCTATGTATATTAGCGGTGCTGAAGGAAATTACTTTGAGCATTTGGGAAGACGCAATAAGCGCTCGATGGATACTATTTACCTCCCTCATAAGCAAAAG
>Ga0209086_10003332_pt1 | contig 12302 bp, 14 predicted proteins | sample M_130207_XF_Meta_FD_187312 | JGI IMG/M metagenome (GOLD analysis project Ga0209086, IMG submission 187312) | Freshwater microbial communities from Lake Montjoie, Canada to study carbon cycling - M_130207_XF_MetaG (SPAdes) (version 2) | ecosystem: Environmental > Aquatic > Freshwater > Lake...
GTTCCTATCCTGGGTATAGAAATGTTTCCTCCGCCGTAGGTTCCAGCGAAAGATAGGCCAGCTATTTGCTCTGCCCATGGCAAATCAGCAACTGGAATTTTATCTAAAACCCCAAACACTTCTATTTTTGCTCTTCCTTGATAAAGGGGATCTTTATTATCTACCACTTTACCAAGATAGGTTTTTTCACTTGGCATGGTTATTTAAATTTAGATTGAGGTGTATTAAATCCACCAACACTTATATTATACTTATCTGCAGGCTTCAAATTTCCTAGATTTAGAGGTTTTTCCACAATAAAATCACCATTTGTTGTTGGATAAACTTTTCCAATATCGCCTCTAGATTTGCTTTGGCTTAAAAGATCCACTGGATAAACCGGAGTGGGTTTTTGGGTGAATGCATTGGATGAATCCCTCACCTCCCCGTTAATATTAACTTTTGAAGATTCAGGATAAACACTTTTTGAATCAAGTTTCATACCATCTGCTGATCTATCCTCTGAATAAACCTTCTGAAAATTTTCGACCGCTGACTGTTGATTGAGATCCTCATCAGAGTAGACCTTGCCTTCACTTGGTGGATATTTTCTTTCGGGAACTCCTAGATCCTCACCAGGAACTTTCTTGTAAACATCATCTTTTACACCTCTATATGCTCTCTGAGGCACACCAAGATCTTCGCCTGGTACTTTATTGTAAACATCATCTGCTATCCCGGGGTAAACTCTTTGAGGAACCCCGAGGTCTTCGCCAGGCACTTTACTATAAACATCATCCGCTATCCCCGGATAAACTCTTTGGGGGACACCTAAATCGCTACCTGGGACTTGCGCATATTCATCACCGGTTGGAGCTGGGTAAACTCTCTGGGGAACTCCGAGATCTGATCCGGGAACATCCGCGTATGCGTCCCCGTTCGGCTGCGCGTAAACTCTTTGTGGAACCCCCAGATCTTCACCTGGAACTTGATCGTAAGCATCCCCGTTAGGAGCATTATAAACTCTTTGCGGAACCCCTAGATCTGTTCCGGGAACTTCCGCATAAGCATCTCCACTAGGTGCAGGATAAACCCTTTGTGGAACACCAAGATCACTACCTGGAACTTTAACGTAGGCATCACCAGTAGGCTGGGTATAAACTCTCTGCGGAGGACCACCAAGACCTGCAGTTTGTGGATTAGGAAGATTTGATTTTCCAGCGTTTATATTAACATTACCAAGTCCATCCAGAAAACTCTGAGCACTATTGTAAGAAAGACTACTCAGTACCTGGCTTGGATTAAAGCTATAAGCATTACCTAAAAGAGCCTGATCTATTCCTTTTACATTATTAGTAAGATTTGATACACCTTCATTAATTAGATCGTTTAAAGAGTTACTAATAAAATTTGTTAGCAATTCCCCACCAATTGATAATATGTCAGCAGTGTTTCCCGGATTAGCCTGAACAGAGGATCTTGCACCATCCCAACTATCTGCAAGTATTAGTGGTTTGCCATCTTGCCTAATATTCGGGAATTGTGACCTCATTCTCACTTTACCGACATGGATCTTAAATCCTTGAGTTGTTAGAGACGGTGTTTCAGATCCCTGAGAGATTGTGTTTTGAATTGGTGTGCTATCTGAAAAATCAAATTCACAATTCTTACACTCAAAAACTATAACAGGTTTAATACCTGATTGATCTTGCTGATTTCTCAGGAGAGAAAAATCATTATCTAATCCTGATTGATTTAGAATATTCCCAACAAATGAATTGAATCCACTAGCAGGATTTGTATTTGAACTTTCCGAATTGAATTCCCTATTCTGCTCGCTTGCCACAGTTGACGCTACGCCTATATTAGATCCTGGATTATTTCCAGAGCCCAACATTGCAGATAAATTATCTATAGTTTGTAAAGCTGTTGATGCGCCAACAAGTCTCGACGTTTTAAAGAAATTTCTAATCTCTGAAACAAAGATATACATCGTGAACCTTCTTAAATTTCTAGGCACAAGTTCACGCATGTTATCATAATCAAAAGTTGCTTGATTATACAAAGTTGCTAAGGCTGTCATTCTTAGATTTAGAGCTTCAAGAGTCTTAAACTCTAAAACTTTATCCTGAGTTCTCTGCGGACTAAAAGTTCCTCCCGAACTGTCAGGATAATCACCTCTTGCAACTTTTGACAAAGCGTCAAGTCCAGTAATAGATTGGAAAAACCAAGGGGAATTATTTACTATATCTTTAAGTGTGTTTTGGAATTGAAGAAGCATATCAGCTCTCTTCCCTCCCAATGCATACTGAGCTTCCCTCTCCCTTAAATATCCGGCCGCAGAATAGAAAGCAACAGGACCGGCGGGATTTGGTTTTTTGTAATCGTATTGTGCCTGACCGAATGGGTTCGTTCCAACTAAAGTGTTAAATCCAGTATCTGAAGCGTAGTTCTGCTGCTTTAAAAGAGGACTAGGGGGTAAGCCATCTTCCGTGCCAAGGGGAAGAGTACCAAAATCGAAAACAACCTTGAACCCCAAGTATGTTGGATCCTCGTAGTTGCCTTGTTTGGAAAGTTTAAATCCCTTTAGGAAGAGACTCCTTTGCTGATCTGTTGCTCCTAATCCCATTTAAAAATTTATTATATTTATCTCTTTTAAAATATCCCTTTGGTTAAAGAAACAGGGAAAGCTTTTGGCAGAGACCCTGACGAGTTCGCAGTCCATTCCCTTTTAGCAAGAGTTAAACTCTGCCTCATTATTCCGCCGTAACTCCAGTACACACTTATTCCCATTACAACATAATTACCGGAAAGGAAAACATCAAGAGTTGGCTGTCCGCTGGTATTGGTCTCCTTGTTTCCCTGAGCTCCTGAATTCTGTGCTCTCACATCATTATCAAAAACATAAAGTTGGACAGGAATAACTTGTCCTCTGTAGATTCCAGGGAAATAATTCATAAGCTCAACCACTAGGGTCATCTTAGTAACATCGTTTATGTTCATAAGATTTTGTACCTTAGCATGAAGGAAATTTTCATGAACTCCCCCCGAAGTGTCCGAGGTCCTTGAATTTAAAACTCCGTGCCACTCTATCCTCTTCTCGTCCTTGTAATTATTTTCTCTAGCCCGTCCTTTCTGAAGTATCATACCGATTGAGATGCTTTCAGGGGTCTGTGTTTCTACGTCATACTTCACGTATTTTTGAGAAGGATCTTTTTTAATTGATGTTTCGTCATAAAATCCTATCTCATTCACATATCCCATCCTATTAGTGTTATTTCCCGCTCTGGAAGTTAGTGTATATCCTATCGGGAAATATGGAACAACGCCATATCCAGTGAGATTAGTTATTAATAAGGACATCTCGACAGGATCTGTATCAGGTGTTCCGGGGATTGCATTGCTGACGCTAATACCAGCTTGATTGTTCCCTGGTAGAAAGACTGCCTTCTGATCCGGTGATTTGGTATATGAAAACTGATTTCCGAGGTTCACAAAATTTAGAGTATAGTATGAGTCTATCCAGCAGTCAAAAAAACTTGAATTGTCGTCCTTATAAGACCTAATAACAACCTCTTGGATAAAGTCGTAATAAGAATACGATGGGCAGATCCAGGTCATCTTATCTTTCGTTGTCTTTTCGTTAGAGGCAAATCCTAAATTAAGATCTTGAGAAACCTCCAATAAGCAATCATGAGAAGACATATTACTAAATGATTTAATTCTCTGCGTATATAGACCAGGTATTCGGCATTCCCCCGTTATTGTAAATCTTAAATTAATTCCCTTAGCTTTATGATCCACACCTCCCTCAGCATATCTACTAGTTGGTTCGCTAGCTACACTAAGAACATTAAAGTCCATTCTGAATGGCTTGTAAAAACCACCAGGAGCTCTGAGATAAACAGAGATTATATCACCATCTTTTGGATAGTTAACTGAAATGAAAACACTCTCTGCCGCTATAAAAGAAAATCTAACTGTGGGGATAAACCCGCTAAGATCTAAATAAAATTTAGTTAAATATTTAGTAATATTATAGCCATTTACAACAATAAAAGGAACATAAAGCCCCGTAGATTTTTCGCTAGTTTCCCCTTTATCCCTAAGTGTTTCAAGATCAGAAGAACCATTAGCTCTATCAACCTGAACTAGCTCATCAAGCTTAATGTTATTTAAAGCAGAAGAAACTATTTGTATTTTATCAATTGCCATAAATCAGATTATTGAATTGGTACGTTAAATCCACCTCCACCTGAGTTCGGTGCAAAAACAATAAATCCTTCCTTCTTAAGAACAGGTTTATCATTTGGTTGGGCTACGTTCGGTGGTAAGATCAAATCAGGTTTATTTTTAACCTTATCATCTAAGAATTTTTTTCTGCCCGGACTAACTTGAAACTTCTTCTGCTCTTGATTCTTCTTGAAAGCCTGAAGCGGATTTGTATTGGTATTAGATGCGGGTGCTTTCTGCTCATCAATTTTCTTAGCTCTAAAAATCTCATCAATTGTTTGATTAGTGGGAATGGCTAAGATCTGTCCAGGTGCCACAGCAAAAGGATTGCTTATTCCATTGAACTTTAAAAGACCTCCCATCCTATTTTGATCACCCATTTTAAGAGTTGCCACCAGATCAGGTCTCATTGCAAAATAATCAGGAACTATAGCAAAACTACTAATCTGGGGATCAACACCATTAAAAGAGACTGAAGCCTTTGTTAAATCCCATATTCCATATCTTGATGAATTCAAATCCGACGATGGATTGAAGACTGATTTATTTTTCGATATTGTGTCTATTAGTAGTGCCATTTGTTTAAATTATCTTGGGATTTGGGCTCCTATGTCATTTACCCACACTGATTGGTTATTGAAATTAGTCGGGGTATCCTCGCTTAATATCTGACCATTGATATCTGCAGTAGAAGCAAATGACTGAGAAGATGCAGAAGTTGAGAGCGATGATTGATACAATCTACCGTCACCTCTATTAAATATACTCTCGATTTCTCCCCTCTCCCTATCCCTTCCGTGTTCTAGCGTAAAGGACGCTTTTATTCCTGTCGGAAAATCATCAGGTCCTAGTTTTTCAGAAAAAGATATGCTCACTCCTTTACAAACTAAATTCCCTATCATAGCTATAGGGTTACATGGGTTTCCTATAGTAAGATGCCATTCACCTACAGGAGCTCCGGTTAGTAAGGAAATAGGTGCTTGGAATTTTTCAATAAACTCAGCTGTTATAGCTTGTCTAAAAAGTCTTCCCCCCGCTGCACCAAGCTCTTTACCTAGTTCTTTGGCCATTTTAATAAGATCCGATGCAGTGGATCCACCTCCATTAAGAAGCTGTGCTAATTTAGCTCTTACTGAGTCTAGGGTACTTGTTGATTCACCGCTATCCCCGCTACTTCCCTTCCCGTCGGAAAAATTCGCAATCCCAGAGATCTCATCGGCGTATTGTATAATCCATCCTAGAGGATCTTTGTAGTACATCTCAAGTCCAGCATTTCCACCGGGAAATCCTATGGCTGGAAATCGAGAATCGTATCTAATATCAGGGGTTAAGAAATTACCATAGTTTGTTCCTATCGCTAATAAGTTACCCAATATATCTAGCATGGCAGCTTTGGTGTTTACCTCACCGACTGAAGAAAGTTCATATTCAAAAACAACATTAAGGGCTGACCAGGTGAAACTCAAGCCTGGTGATCTTACCTGTGTGTTCTTAACAAAATCAACCGGCACCCAAATGTATTCGCTCAGAAGTCCAAGAGCGTTTGGGTCTTTAGCCCTATCCCTAAGTTTAGCAGCTCTAATTGCATTTGTATTTGCAGATCTAACGTCCGATGCATTTGCAGTATTCTCTATAAGTGCAATAACACCATCAGCGGTTCCATTAGATCCTGCACCTAATGCTTTTGATATAAAACTAATAGGACCATCCTGAAAGAATCCCTGAGAAAAAGCCTGTTGTACTTTAGTCGTGTCTTGGGGGCTACCCGTCCATTCTATTCCTGTTGTAAAGTTTAAGAGAGTACTTAAACTATTTGATGTGTTACCACCGTACCAGGTTACAGCCTGAGCAACCGGACGTCCAACACCCTCCTTATGGTAAGACTCTGAGCTTGTAATAGCTGAAGGCACGCTAAGGTTATCTAAAACAGGTGTTGGAAATCTCCTCAGGGTAATCATGTAGTTATTAGGGATTGCCCCGTAATATTTACAATATAAAAAATCTTTCCAGTAGTAAGGAGCGGAAAGACCACCAACGATATTCCCCGTATATGAAGCTTGGATTCCTCCGAGGATTCCATTAGAAGATGCCATCTCATTATTTAAAGTCTCCCTAACTAGAAACCCAGCAGATGGGTTCTTGGATGCTAAAGATGAAACAGCGAGATTATAATCTCTAGATTCTGAACGATAGTATGCGTCTATGAAATCATTTTGGTAACTTCCTAAAGAGTAGAATAGGAATTGTCCGTATTTACTGGGTATTCTCTTGGCAGCCTCATAGAAGAGTGATCTAGCAGTAGGGCCTTTGTTTGGGTTATTGGCCCCGAGATTGCTATATCTAGAAACTATACTATTTGCGTTACTCTGAAATAAGGCTTCCTCGAGTAATCCGGTAGATGATCTATCAAATCCTGGCATTAAACTATCCTAATTTTTACAATTCATGGATAGTGTACTCGATGGATCCTGAAAGTTCACCTAGGAAATTGTCCAAATTTTCAACAAATTCTGGGGTGGCGTTTCTATAGCAAACGAGTATGCTATCACACTTCGTACTATATATTCCATGTATAATTTTCTTGCGAATGGTGTAATTTAGGATAAACTCAGATTCACTAGTTAAATCTTCGATTTCATATCCTAAATCCCTTATAATTTTGGAGATGTCTACAATATAGAAATCACAGTCCAGACAGGATCTCTTTTTAGCCTCCTTAGGGGAGTATTTGGAGATATAGATATTAGCAATGATATTTTTCTCCATTTCGGATTTACATGTCATTTTCATCGTCCTCCCATTTCCTGTTCATAAGTAGGGAGTTAAGGTTCGAATATTCAGAATTTTCTTGGCCCCTATAAAAAAAAATCTCTGGTCTATCGACCGAGAAAGGATTTTTAGCTAACTTTGCCTTGATTTCTTCGTTTTTAATTTCTTGCACAAAAGTTCTGTGCTTATTTTTACCCTGTTCTATTCTAGAGTCTAAATCACCTTGTCTTTTAAGAAAATCAACGGGAAGTCCAAGATCTTTTAGCATCTTAGCTTCCTCCTTCTTTGTCATAGAATTTTTAGACATTATATTAAATTTTAAATTTCACTGGTGAATTCCTTAGGCTTTCCGAAAACTGAATCTTCCCTATTGTAAAGATCCATTCCGACAACATATTTAAAAAGCTTTAAAAATAAAGCTGGAATAAAAACATCTTTAGATTTAACAACATCGTTTGCTGGTATGAATAGGAACTGAGAAAGCCTTTCGTGCTCCGAGCCATCTGTTGTTGCTTCTCCTTTCTCTATCCCCGTAACATTAACAGCAAAACAAGGATGCTCATTATCTACAAATTTAGAAGCTGTTACCGTTCCTAAAAAGAACCACTTATCATTATCATCAACAGTAAATCCAGACTCCTCTTTTAGCTCTCTTTTAGCTGTTTCTAAAAAGCTTGAATCAGTATCTTCACAGGTTCCTGATATAAGACTTAGTGAATATCCGCCTTCCCTAAATTGATTCCTCTCCTTTAAAACGCCAATCATTAAAGGCAATCCTTGATCGTCACAGATAAAAGGAAGTATAATAACAGAATCAGAATTTGGTTTAACTCCAATAATACCATTTCTTTCAATTACATCAAACCACTGGTTCGAAGATATCACTTTGTCTTTTTCGCTCATCTTAAGGGGTTTCTATTTTATTAATTTTCTTAGTCGTGGTTTTATCAGAAGAAGGTTTAGGAGAATCTGTGTAATATGATTTTTTAACAGACTCAGCCAGAGAATTTTTGATGTTTTCGATATCAACTCCATCTAACACAAACTCTGTTATTTCTCTTTCCGCATCTTCAAAAGAGCTCAGTAGAACACTATAAAGATCTTTCGGAGGAAGATTTAATTTTATCTTAATTGAAACCTCGACCATGTTCTTTTTCTGCTTCTTTAACAACTTATATATCGGAGAGTCATTTTGTGGGGATTTAGCATCTTCATAAACTATATCTGTTACTGAAGAATCAGGTTTAGATACTGGGATTTCCTTCTTAGGAGCGGGGAGATTCTTAGGCTGCTCTGGAGGTAGAGCTGGAAAGCTCACCATATATTCATCAAGCAAATCAATGTTAATCTTTCTGCCACTCTGGAAGTCAATAAAGGTAAAATCCCCATTTGTACTTATATCTTTATAATTTTCAACTGAGGATAGATTTTCACCTTTAATCCACTGGAAATCTAGATTTGAATATTTGTGATGAAGGTCCTGTGTGGATTGTTCGTTGGTTACCATTTTTTTATCTTTTTTTGTCCCAAATAGGGACTTTAGCAAATTCCCCATTATATTTATTTTTTACTCTTTTTAACAGGTTTTGTTCCGGATTCAACTATTGTATATTCTCCATACGCTAAATATGAATTTAGAAAAACAGAAAGATCTTTTAATATTAACCAGATTGACTTGCCGGATTTACCCTTCTTTATATCATAGGTCCACATTTCAACTATATTATCTAAAATAGGATCAGAATGTCTGGAAAACTCCATGCACTTATTACCACTGTTCTTCTTGATTATAATAGAACTACCCACCTCTAGACAAAAATCTTTGCGAATCTCCATTATGGATTGTAGAAAAAAATGTACGTGATTGTTTCGGATGCCTACTTTAATTCAACTCTTGACATCTCCTGGACATCATTAAATGGCAAAAATGTGGTGAGAACCTTAGATATTCTTTTAATGTATTCAGATTTTTCCTCTCCTGCTTTTTTAATATTAGCATCTTCTGAATTTTTATAGCCATTATGGTGTGTGCCTACAATCTCTCTGAAATGGTTAACTAAATTATCCTTATCCTCTTCAGATCCTATATTGAAGCATTTTTTGATAAGATATTTATGATATGGTGATCCTTTCTTTAAATCTGAAAATCCTATCTCCTCCTCCATTTCTGGTGTGTCCTCTCCATCCAGATTGAATATTGTTGATTTTTTACCCGAGCCGTTCTTTATAAAAATGGATGGAATGTAATCTGATTTATTACTGTAGATTTTAAAAGATCCCATTAGATCATCTTTGCTCCTCTTTTTTATTTCTATCAGAGAGCCATTATCTAAAATAGCTTCCCAAGTATTATCATCAGTTTTAGAAAATTCTTCTACCTTTAGAGGCAGATCTAAAATATCTAAAACTATTTCAACATCATCTTTGGCAAAATCCCTCATAGATGGGTCTTGCCTCATCTTAGTGTTCTCTATGCTATCGGCAAATGCTTCAATGAAGTCATCAACCTTTATAGAATTAGCAGGGTCTGAGAACCAACGATTATAAGGGCTTAAAACAATTTTAGTTATTCTATCATCAGGATCTTTCTGTATATCCATTGCATCTAAAGGGATCCATAAAGAATCTGCCTCTTCCCCGTCATCTTTTAAATATGTCAAGCAGATTGAATTTCCATTAATCTTAGATACCAATATTTTATCATCATCTGCACCGCCTGAAGTAGAATCGCAAACATGAAATCCATATCCCCCATCATTTGTGGGAATGACCCCAGGAATGGAGTAGAAATCTTCTGTCTCATTTATTCTGGTAAAATCTGAAAAGTTTAGTACTTGCATCTTAAGCTTAAATATTAGGAACCGAATGAAACAATAACATCAAATTTCTTAGGGTCAGTTGACATGTTCATGTTTATCTTTATTCCCGTTGGATTTGTTGGGATTGGATTTTCACCAATGTCAGATTTCATCTGACCTATATCTATTGTTTTACCTGGGATTAAATCAATATCAAATTGTTTAATTGGATTTGGATAATCATCCACTGAGAATTCAAGCTCCACACTATTTACTAAAAAGTTTATCCCTGCTATACACTCTTTTTGAACCTCGAGATTAACAGAGTACTCTATAAAAACCTTAGCATCCTCGATATTGGCATATTCCTCGGGTCTATTATAAATGTCAATGTCGACATATTTTAAAGGAAGACCAAATGCGTATTCACCCCTACTAGATCCGGTGTTTGATGTTGAAAATGAGCTATAGTCGTAAATTCTTGACATTCTGAGTTCTTTTTCTTGTATATATCCCTTGCGCTGTAAGTTAAAATATATAGATTATATAAAATTTGGGCAATGAAAAAGAAATTAAGTCCACTGTGGTTTCTAGAGGATCCACTGGATCCGGAGCAAAAGGAGTATATTCTGTTAGGCTACTTAAAAGATGCCAGTAAAAGACTAATCCCCGACACCTGCTTCTCGATTCTTAAGGACATATCAAGACTGGTAAAATCTCTAAATCTTTATAAAGAGAAGAGTATGACTATGTGGGGCCCGATATACCAATCTCTAACAAAAAGAGAAAAGTTATTTTTTGAGAAGCTTAGTTCTAAAAAGATAACTAAAGAAGAGAAAGATTCACTCGATCTTATTGTTGAGCAATCTCTAGAAACTCTATACGGGTACTCTGAGGTATGTCTGGAGATGCTAAAAGAAGAGGAGTCTAAAATAAAGATCTTTAAAATACAGTCAAAATTCGAATCACATAGTAAAGAAGAGGGATCCGGTATTTTAATAATAAGAAACATGATTACGGATAAACTATTGAACTACTTCTTTAAAGCGAACACCAAAATGAAAACAGGGGAGAAGTCAAAAGAGATTGTTATGATGAAAAAAATACATCTAAAAAATCCATTCTTCTCGCTTAGCTACGAGTACGTATATCATGAAATTCTAGAGGAGTTTAATCCACATATTGAATATTTTCCTAGTCTCTATGTTATAGAGATATATGAGAATTTTGACGAGGAATCAGAGATTTATAAACTTTCTAAAGAGAGATTTATAGAAGAGATAAATAAATTACAATCATCTTAAAATTTAGAAAATGGTAAATGAATACAGGGACATTCTGACTCCTGATGACTGTCAAGAGTTAATAGATCTAGCAGATCCAAAATACCAAATAGCAACAACACTTGGGGATAAGAAAGACGACTCAGACGGCTATCGGATAGCAGAAAATGCTTTTATTAGGCTGGACGAAGCCCACGGAACAGTAAAAAAAATTGTTAATACGGTTTCAGAAAAAACCAATATCTCAATCTCTAATATGGAGGATTTGGTCATAGTTAGATATCCGATAGGAGGGAGGTATAAACCACATCATGATTTCTTTCATGAGGGTCAATCGTATACGGAGGATCAATTATCTAAGGGTGGGAACCGAAAGATGTCAACTCTAGTTTACTTAAATGACGACTTCGAAGGTGGCGAAACGGATTTTCCGCACCTGGGTATTAGGATCGAACCGGAAAGAGGAAAGCTGGTAACATGGGATAATATGACAGAGGTAGGGGAGTTAGATCACACAAGTATACATGAAGGTATGCCAGTTATATCAGGAATTAAATATGTTGCCATAATTTTTATACGGGAGAGAACTTGGACCGATAGAGACCCTATATAATAAAAAAAGGTCCAATTGGACCTTTTATCTCTAGATTTAATACATTTTAAAAATCAGATAGTCTCTTTAAACCTTTAGGTGATTCCTCTGATTCAGAAGTTTGAGAAATAGCAGTAGTGCCAAAGCTGGAAGAGTCTACCATACCTTGTTTACCGTCAAAATTAATTCTCACTCCCGGAACATCTATCTTAGATGTTCCTGCAAAATATGCATCAGCGTATCCTACGTGATCGTATGCTGGCTCTCTTTTGATTGGAGAAAGACCAGATTTTTCTAGGCCACCCTGAGACTGATTTGAAGGAGCTAGAGGTTTGTAGTTATTATCATGAACTTTTTTTAGAAATTGCTCAAATGCTAAAACTTCTCTCTGCGATACGTTTTGTAAATTCATATTAGAATGATTTAATTTTGTTGATTTCCTCTGGCTCCAGTCAATAGACCACTAAAGAAGCTAGAGATGGGACTTTGCGAACCAGATTCTGTGCTTGACGAAGGACTGGTTGCAGGACTTACTGTTTGTGAAGTACTAAGTCTTTGATTCAGTGCATCTGAAAATTTACCTTTATCCGCAGGATCCAAACTATTAATTGCTGTGCTACCGACATGTGGCATAGAGCCAAATAAGCT
>Ga0209086_10003333_pt1 | contig 12302 bp, 7 predicted proteins | sample M_130207_XF_Meta_FD_187312 | JGI IMG/M metagenome (GOLD analysis project Ga0209086, IMG submission 187312) | Freshwater microbial communities from Lake Montjoie, Canada to study carbon cycling - M_130207_XF_MetaG (SPAdes) (version 2) | ecosystem: Environmental > Aquatic > Freshwater > Lake...
CCCGTACGACCCACTCCAAGAATTTGCAAATCAATTCCGCCTGCCGCACGAATTTTCGCTTCATACGCCAAGCACGATGCAGCAGCGCCATCTGCACTCACCATGCCGTCGGGAACATGCGTGCAAGAAAGATCAATATCGACATGATCGAATAGCTGCTCACGCATGAACAGGTGATAGCTCTGCGGTCCACTTGGATTCATCGGCCAATATTCATCGAGATTGAATGTCGTGACATTCTTGAACGAGAGTCCCTCATCTTGATGCATGCGAATGAGTTCGTCATAAATTCCAATCGGTGTGCTGCCAGTCGCCAAACCAAGAACGCAGCGACGGTTTTCTTTTTGCCGCTGTCGAATCAGATCCGCAATTCGAATTGCAATTGCAAGCGCCATGTCGCCTGGACGCGACCACACCGAGATCGGCAGGCGTTCGCACATTCCTGAATCTGAAGGTCCTGAAAATGGTTTTGGAGATTGATGCTGTGGTGCGATTGTGGGCATTTGAGAAGGAGTTTATCAGCAAGTCGATCGCAATTCCCACAGTGAATGCACTTCAAACTTTGTTCAATCAACCCAAGGAATGGGAGAAAGCTCGACACCGGCATTGCGCTGTGAAAATTGTTTCAGCGCCCATTCGTCTGTGAAAAGAATGATCTGCTGATCATCTCGATCCGTTCCGACCGTCGCATCAGAAAGCAAATCAGGCGTCCAATCATTTGGCGCATCCGGCTTTCGCCACCAACGCACGATTTTCCAACGCGATGGCTCGAGTCTCGACTCGGCGCCATACTCCGCCTTCAATCGATACTGCACAACTTCGAATTGCAGCGGACCAACCGCTGTCAGCAGTGGACGCTGAAACTGACCCGTTCCAACCATCAGCATCTGCACGACTCCCTCTTGCAACAGTTGTTCGATCCCAAGCTGAAACTTTTTTGCGTTGCCTGGTTGCGGATTATTGAGATATGTAAAACACTCCGGGGCAAATCTTGGAATCTCGTTGAAGACAATCGTTCGATCTTCCGTCAATGTGTCGCCGATGCGCAGCGCATCTTGTCCCACGATTCCAACGACATCGCCTGCGCGCCCTTCTTCGACTGTTTCTCGCTGTTGACCGAAAAGTTTCTGCGCATTGGAGAGTCGAATGCGCCGCCCACTTTGTGCATGAATGACCGTCATTTCTCGGGTAAACGCACCAGAAACAACGCGCACAAATGCGATGCGGTCGCGATGCCGCGGATCCATATTCGCCTGAATCTTGAAAACGAATCCGCTGAATGGCGCATCGTTCGGTTGGATGATGCGATCACCTGCTGGACGCGGCCCAGGACCGACCGAGTGCGCAAGAAATCCGTCAAGCAATAATTGAACGCCGAAGTTGTTTGAAGCGCTACCAAAATAGACTGGCGTCACGGCGCCAGATGCAACTCGCACTTCGTCGAATGTTTCACCAGCGCCATGAAGAAGTTCGATCTCCTCGCGAGCGCGGGCATAATCCAAATCATCAAGTTTTTCGTGAATCGCTGGATCTTCAAGTCCGACCACTTTGACTGGCGCGACATAGGCGCCAGCCTTCGTGCGTTCGAAGAGATGCACTTGATGCGTCAACCGATCAAAGACGCCACGAAATGTTGGTCCTGAACCGAGTGGCCAATTCACTGGAAATGCTGTGATGCCAAGCACGGATTCGAGTTCGTCGATCAGTTCGATCGGATTACGCATCGGACGATCGCACTTGTTCATGAATGTAAATATCGGAACGCCGCGCTTGCGGCAGACTTCAAATAATTTACGCGTCTGCGCTTCGATTCCTTTGGCAGAGTCGATGACCATGACAACGGCGTCGACTGCGGTCAGAACGCGATAAGTGTCTTCAGAAAAATCATTATGCCCAGGCGTATCAAGCAAATTGATGCGGAACCCGTCGTAGTCAAATTGAAGAACCGTCGAACTGATCGAGATGCCTCGCTGCTTTTCCAACTCCATCCAGTCGCTCGCAGTTGCGCGCTGGGACTTTCTCGCCGTAACCGAACCCGCCAAGTCCAAAGCACCGCCATACAACAGCAATTTCTCAGTCAGCGTCGTCTTGCCGGCGTCTGGATGCGAGATGATCGCAAAGGTTCGTCGTGGTAATGGCGTGGCAGTCATGTGATCTTCTGTGCGAGTGAAAGCCATTCACATTCGGTGAATTGCAAGTGGAGGAATGTACTCAAATTTGCAACTCAATCGTGAACAGTCCGCTCAGCGTCACTCGTCGGATAGGCTTTCTTGAGTGAGCATCCTAAACAGCACAATCGCTGATCCGTATGACGTTCTTGTCGTTGATGATCAGCCAATGATCATCGAAGCGGTTCGTAGACTCCTCCGAAGTGATTCCAACGCGCGAGTTCATGGCTGTGGGCTCGCGTTAGAAGCTCTTGCACGGGCGAAAGATCTTCTACCTGCTGTGATTCTTCAAGATCTCACGATGACCGATGGGTATGGATTGGATCTTGTCACTGCGTATCGCGCGGAACCGGTACTTGCAGAAACTTCAGTCGTTGTGCTTTCGGCGAAAAAGGATCCGCAAGTGAAAGCCCAAGCCTTTGCTCGCGGCGCTGCGGATTACATCGAGAAACTTCCCCCGCCTGTGGAGTTTGTCGCACGAGTGAAACATCATGCGCGCGCCTCGCGTGCGCAGAAGCAACTCGTCCAAGCGGCAGTCGCCGAAGCACGAGCTGAAGAACAAGCAGAGTGGGCAGATACGCTCATTTTCCGAATGGTTGAAATGGCGAGACTGAATGATCCCACAGAAACCGCAGGACATGTTCAGCGTGTTGCTGGCATTTCGAAGATTCTTTTTCGTGCGTGGGCGAAGGCGCACCTGCTTTCCGACACCGAGTACAAGTCGCAGCAAGAGTTGCTTCGCATTGCCGCAATCCTTCACGATGTAGGCAAGGTCGGCCTCAAAGTTATACGAAAGACCGGCAAGTTAGATGAAGCGGAACGCGCAGAAATGGAAAAACACGCAAAAATTGGCGAAGGTATTTTCTCTGGATCACGATCAAAGTTCGACGATCCTGCCGCTGAAGTCGCACTATGTCATCACGAAAAATGGGATGGCAGTGGCTACCCACAAAAACTTCGCGGAGAAGAGATTCCGCTCTTTGCACGAATCGTTGCGGTCGCCGATGTCTATGACGCACTGGGATCACGCCGGTCATACAAGGAACCTTGGCCCCGCGAACGCATAGAAAAACTATTTGCTGAAGAGGCGGGCAAGCACTTTGACCCTGAATTGTCTGCGATCTTGCTTGCGAATATGGACGAGGTCGAACGCGTGCGCGACGAATTTCCTGAAACAGATCTCGACGCAAAGTGATTTCATAGACTTCAACACGCCAATCTTTTTAAAAAACAATGGCTCCTGAAATGAATGACCCAAAAAAATCACTCGATGAATGCCGTCGTCAAATCGATGAGATCGATCGCCGAATCGTCGAAGCGCTCTGCGAGCGTGGACGCGTTGTGTCACAAGTGGGCGAAGTCAAACGAGCAGCAGCCTTGCCGATCTATGCCCCCGACCGAGAGCGAGCCGTCATCGATCGAGCAATCTCCCGCAATGAAGGTCCACTTTCCAATCGAACAATCGAAGGCGTCTTTCGCGAGATCATGTCTGGTTCGTTTCGACTCGAACTTCCACTGCGAGTTGGATTCCTCGGGCCAGAGGGAACGTTCAGTCATCTCGCCGCACTTCGACATTTTGGATCGAGTGTCGAATCGGCTCCGCTTGATTCGATCGATTCTGTCTTTAGCGAAGTTTCTTCTGGAAGATTGGATTATGGATTGGTTCCATATGAAAATTCGATCGGTGGATCGATCATGGACACATTGGATGCATTTCAGTTGTATCCCGCGAAGGCTTGCGCCGAAGCGATGATCGATGTCAGTCAATGCTTCATGGCGAATTGCGCACCAGAATCTGTGAAGCGCATTTGTTCGCGACCTGAAGTCTTTGTGCAGTGTCGCAAATGGCTGGCTGCACGATTTGGCGAAATCGAATTAGTCCCAACAACATCCACATCGATCGCCGTGCAAAAAGCTGCGGCGGAAGGAGACGAAGGAACCGCTGCAATCGGATCATCGCTTGCTGGAGAACTTTTCGGCGTGAGAATCTTGTTTGATCACATTCAAGATCGTCCGCAGAATATCACGCGCTTTTTGGTGATCGGCAAAGATGTCGCACCGCCATCGGGAAAAGATAAGACCGCGATCATGTTTCATACTCAAGACCGACCAGGTGCGATTGCAGATGTGTTGGATTGCCTTCGACGTGCAGGCGTGAATCTTTCGCATATCGATAAGCGACCATCAGAACGAAAGAACTGGCGTTATGTTTTCTTCATCGACTGCGAAGGCCATATCACGGATGCCGCAGTTGCTGCTGCGATCCAAGAAGCGCGAGGTTTTTGCGATGCACTCGAAATCGTTGGATCATTCCCGTGCGCGCAGCGAACGCTTTGATTGCCACGCGGCAATCACGCTCGGCAATCACACGCGACAATCACACTCGACAACCACCGCCGCAACATCCACCAACGCGAGGCGTAGAAACTGGCAACTGTTCCTGCTTCCATGCTTCGAAACCGCCGGCGACATTTGACGCGTCATATCCAAGCCGCCGCAACATTGCCGTTGCGCACGCAGAGCGTCCGCCAAGCGCGCAGTGAACAAGCACTCGTTTGTCCTTTGGAATTTGCGAAAGCTTGGTGCTCAATCTTGTATATGCAACATTGCACGAACCTTCGACACATCCCAGAGCATGCTCGCTTGCGCCGCGCACATCAAGAATGAAAGAACTTCCTAATTCGTTTGCGGCTTCTTTTACGCTGACTTCTGGCGTCTTTTCCAGATGTGTCGCGGTTGCAATTACAGTCGGCGGCACGACTGCAATGATGTGGTCATATCCAATGCGCACGAGATCGCGAATGATCTCGTCACTCATCGAAGGTTCGCAAACAAGAACAATTTTCTCTTGCGGCTTCACGTATGAGCCAACAACCATCGGAAACATTTTTCCAAGCGGGGCATAAATCGCTCCTGGCAAATGCCCATCGCGAAATGCTGACCAAGCGCGCGCATCAACGACAACTGTTCCTGGCTTTTCCCAAGACGTACTGTGCGATTTCAAATCGGTGACAACTTCTGGTTTGGGAATCTGCCCAAGCACGGGCACACCTTCGCGATTGGAAGTTTTCATTCGAGCGAAATACAGCGGCGGTTCAGGCTGACCTGCAAGAATGTCTTTGACGAACGCACCTTCACTGCGCAGCAATTGCAAAATAGGACTGACTGCTTTCTCATATCCCACAGTTGTTTGCGGAACTGCGCCAAGAGCTTTACCGCATGCACTGCCCGCGCCGTGGCCGGGCCATACTTGCAAGAATTCTGGAAGCTGCGCAAACTTCTGCGCGCTTGCAAAGAGAGCGTGCGCACTCTGATCTGACATGCCTTGAAGCCCCGCCGCAGTTTCAAGCAGATCAGGCCGACCGAGATCGCCAGCGAATACGAAATCTCCACTGATCATTCCGATTGGAACGTCCGTCCCAGTCGCACGATCGAAAACGAGATAGCTCATATGTTCTGGAGTATGCCCAGGAGTGTGCATCGCACGAATTGAAATTCCGCCAAGCGCAATCATGTCACCATCATGAAGCAACACATGCTTGTATGGACCAACCCACTTTGATTGCCAATCCGCGCCGCCTTCCGCACTGAGATAGACGCACGCGCCGACTCTTTCGGCAAGTTCGCGCGCACCGCTGAGAAAGTCTGCGTGGATATGCGTCTCGGCAACACCAACAATTTTCATTTTCTCGCGTGATGCAATTTCGATGTATCGATCGACATCTCGCTGTGGATCGAACACAATCGCTTCGCCTGTCTTCTGGCAACCGATCAAATATGCATACTGAGAAAGATTCGTATCGACGATTTGGCGAAAGAGCATTGGCGATTCTCCAGTCTGAAAGGCATACCTGTGAAATGTGACATCACGAGAATACTTGCATAGATGGTCCGTCAAAAATCCATTTTTAAACCGGCGTACACGCGCAAATCAGTTGCATTCTCGCCCGCTGGAACATTGGATTGATATTGAAATCGAAGACCACCAACAAGTGAAAGGCCCAGTTCTGGATCGACCTTCAAAGCCCATTCGGCGCGAGCGATTGTCATGTATTGACTGATATCACTTAAATCTGGTGCGATATACACATTTCCTTGAAGCGACTGACGCTCTGTGATATCCCACTTGCCATCAAGTTCTAAATAGCCTTCTGGATATGTTTCGTTGACTGTGCCGAATTCGTGCGTTGCTCCGAATCCAACCTTGCCGATAATTGCGATTGGTGGAGCTTTGAAAAATCGATAACCAATTCCACCCCAACCAGAGAGACGCTCTTCCCATGCTTCGAGTGATGAAGCTTGACCTTGAGCTTTCAAGAACCATAACCAATCTGATCCTGTGATGTCACGGTCATAGACACTTGTCACAAGTAAGTTGTTGTCTGTGGTCGCATCATTGACGGTCTTGAAAAAATACTCGGCGTCAAGCTTCCACTTTTCAACATCCTTGATTTCATAGACCGCGCCTCCTGCCACACGAAAGTCGAGTTGCTTATCTGATGCATCCGTGTAATTCGCATTGGCGGCAAGAACAAATTTCCAAGGAGACACCGGCAACACAGGCTTCGGAGCCGCAGCTGCAGTGCCTCCTGCAGGTGCCGCCGCTGCGCTTTTTGCAGAATCGATCACGACGGCTTCGCTGCTCGCTTGATTCGCATTGGTGATGTCACTGGCAATCGCCGCAACATTGGCAGGCGCGTTTGGTGTGGCGGAGGGATTTGCAGTCTGCGTCACCATGCTTGTCATATTCGAACGGGCAATCGTCATTTGCCCAAGAACTGAATGCTTAATAATGATCGAATCTGGTGTCTCTGAAACAAGTTCACCGCGCAGAGAATCGCCACCAACGAGTTGCACGACCACTTGATTTCCAGGCATCGGTTGTGGTTGGGCAGGCGCTTGCGCAGCAGCTTGAACTGTGAACAGAGACAAAGCAAAAACGCATTGTAAAATTTTCTTTCTCATTCAAACAGATTAACTTCAAACAGATATTTTTGTTATTTGTTGCGGACTCGCAAACAAATAATCTCAAATGGCTGCATCTTGATGACAGACATCTCCCGCTTCACTGGGATGGCTCCACCTTTGATTGGGAGCTCGAAGAAATCGCAGAGCATCACGCGTTTTGCGCCGCGCGTCCAACTGAGCGCACAAGTTTGAGGCGAACCAGTTCGGTCAACAAGGCGAACAATGACATCCCCACTGCCATCACTTGCTGGCTTGAGCGCAGAAATTTCAGTGCCGAATTGTCCACTGACGCTCTGAATGTTCAGGAACTGCTGCGATTGGGCGAGTTGTTTTCGTTTCATTGGGGAAAGTGAAACAAGCGCATTGTTGAGCCGATCAGATGCGGCCCAGTCAGAAGAATCCCAAGCCGCACGACATCGAATGCCATATACAAATTCATGCACACCTCGATCAGACTTTGGATCCGGAAAGTTTGGACTCTTGACCAGCGTCAACCCAAGCGTTCCGCCGTGGGCGCTCTTTCCGAAGATGCCATCGTCGATCACGCAGAACGCCGTCGCGTCATCGCTCAATGTCATCCAGTCATGACCAGGAACTTCGAACTGAGCCGTCTGCCAACTTGTATTGCGGTGCGAGTCACGGTCGATGTGTCCGAACTGCGTGCCGAAGCGAGCAGTGCGTGTGCGAAGTCTTGTTGGGAAAAGTGCGCGCAGCAATGTGCGATCCTCGCGCCAGTCCAATCGAGTACGAACGAAAACGACATCGCTCCATGGTTGCAATTCATATGTCTGCACAATCATGCTACGTGTCCCAAGCTTGCGCTCGACAGAGAGTGTCGCCATACCACCGCGCATGGTCGCCTTCATCGTGCATGGCGTTATCACCGGCGTTGGCTTCTGAAGATATTCCTTGTCCGTATCCCACGCCTCCCATCTGCGGGGACGATCTTCATAGAGGACGAGTTCGTTGAACGCACGACCGCGCATGGGTTGCACTTTTCCATCAAGCGTGATGATCTGAGTGATACGGCCAAGCGCATCGAAGCGAACGGTAACGAGCGAATTTGATATCTCCCGATCGGACGCGCGAAGCGATTCATCTTTCTGTACAGCGTTCGCCACGGAAACACTGCAGGCTGGCGCTTCGATCGTTGCGCTGCTTGCTGGATTAAAAACGACTCGATCGCTATTTGCTCCACCAATTTTTAATGCCGCGCGTGAAAGTCCCGCGCCACGGAGTGCGGTCAACTGCGTGATCGCACCACCCATCGCCTTACGTGCATCGTCATAGACCGGACCGATACTCGATCCAGGAAGGATGTCATGAAATTGATGTAGCAAAACAATTTTCCACAGCGCATCGAGTTCGACGAGCAGAGCCCGCTCCTGTGCACGCGCAAGCGGCGCAAGCACTGCGAGCATTTCAACTTGACGAAGAAGTTGTTCGGCCTTGCGATTCGCTTGCTTGATCCAACGCTGCGATGTGTATGTGCCTCGATGCGCTTCGAGATAAAGTTCTCCGTCCCACACAGGAATCTCAGTTCCGCGTCGAGCACATGCCTGCGCTTCTTCATGCAGAATCTCGCAGAAATCGCCTGCTTTTACATAGTTTGTGGCGGGCATGCCTTCACACTGCGATGCGCTGCGCGTTCGTTCAATCTGCATCGGATCGGGTCCACCACCACCATCGCCCCAACCATAAGGTTGCAAATATGTTCGCGTACGACCTCTGTCTTGACGCTCGATGTTTGCGTCTGCAAGTTGCAAATCAGCGGGAAGAAAATCGCTGTTGTAATTATGCCCCGGCGTGAGATGCGTCAGCACCTCGGTGCCATCAAGTCCACGCCAATTGAAAGTCACATGCGGGAAGCGATTCGTATCGCTCCAAATGATCTTGTTGGTGATGAAAGTATCCAGTCCGGCCTTGGCAATAATCTGCGGAAGACATGCGGGGAAACCAAATGTATCTGGCAGATACAAAAATCTCTGTGGTGCAGACGATCCAAATTGTTTTTTCCACCAACTTGTGCCATGCGTGATCTGGCGAATGAAACTCTCACCACTTGGTGCGGTGCAATCGGGCTCGATCCACATTGCGCCGTTGGGTTCCCACTTGCCAGCTTTCACTGCTGCGCGAATGCCATCAAAGAGTTTCGGGCATTCCTCTTTGACATATTGATATTGCTGCGCCTGACTGCAGAGAAATCGAAAGTTCGGAAAGCGTTCAATATTTCGTAGCGCTGTCGCAAACGAGCGCACGCATTTCCGTCGAGTCTCGTCAATGCGCCAAAGCCACGCGGTATCGATATGTGCATGACCAATGGCGATGCATGTTGTGGCGCGTTCGCCGCTCGTTCGACCTTTCAGCAGTCGATCGAGCGCGCCGCGCTGCGCAAGAATATCTTGACGCGTTGAACTTCCCGCAGGAATCGCGCGAACGATCGCATTGAGACCTTCATCAATGTCATTCGTGCGCGAATACTCGGCATTGCCACTCGAAAGCATTCGGCGCAACCAATCGAATCGTTGGCAGAACTGCCAGACTGCTTCGTCGATCGCCACAATTTCTGCGCACTCAAGCCTGCCAGGTTTCGCTTCATTCCAGCGCGCGCGTTGTTCTGGCTGATCCCACCAAAACGTTGTGGCTCCGAGGGGAAGATTGCACGCCGCTTCAATCCACAAATCGATTTTTTCGCCACCTCGAGCGCGCTGTGCACTTCGCCAATCAAGAGGAAGAATTGGAGCGGTGTCGTGATATGGATCGAGACCCGCATGCGCCGTGCCGTCAACCCAAACACACGCTTCCGTGCCACTTGAAAATCTCAGCAGTGCACGATGGCCGCGAAGGTCCGTATTGAGTTTTCCACGAATGCGAAACCATGCAGTACTCCAAATGGGTCCCCATCGATAACCAATTTCGGCGCCTTTCATTCGAGTACGCATCGCATCAGCGATCGGCACGCGCGACGCAAAGTGCGCCACTTCAACAGAAAGAGATTGCTTCACGGGCCACGCGAGCGGCTGAAGAATATCTTTGCAGAACTCTTCGTAGCGAATCGCATTCATTTGAAAATGAGGGAGCACAGACGCAGTGTATGAACCGTCTGCGCCCTCAGCATCAGGGCTGAATTATGAAACCCGTTGCGCTTGCGCCGATGGCCGCACGAATGAAATCAGAAGTATGCCTGGAATTCCGCTCAACATCGCGATCACCAAGAACAAGGGATAATCGAATCGCTCGGCGAGCGCGCCGCTCATCCCTCCCGCCACTGAACTTCCTGCGGCCATGATCGCCGTCAAGAGCGCATATTGCGTGGCGGTATATCGATGATCGCAAATCGCCATCAAGAACGCGACAAATCCGCTCGTCACCATTCCAATCACGATGTTTTCGACTGCGATCGCAGACATGAGCGCCCAAATCGGTGGCGCTGTTGTTGGAGTCGCATGGACAGTCGCGCCAAATGCGAGCGCGAGAATCAGAAACCCACCAATGCTGATCGAATGTGCGAAACCAAAAATCCACAAGCAGCGAATCACGCCCATGCGCGCCACCATCCAACCACCTGCGCCCGCTCCAACAATTGTCATTGCGAAACCAAACGACTGCCGAACCCAACCAATCGATTCCGCTGAATATGCAAGACCCTTCATCAACAGCGGTGTCGTGATCGAGTTTGTCAATTGATCTGGCAATTTGAAGAGCAAGACAAACAATGCCAAGGCGATCATTCGCCAGCGCCACACATTCCAGAAGAGCGCAATTGGTTGCACAACGGAATCTGCAAGGCCGGGTCGCACGACGCCGACAAGTTGTGGTTCACGCGCGATAAGTGTTGCGGCAAGTCCAAGCAGCATCCCTATGGAAGCTGCGGTCGATGCGATGCGCCACGAGATTGCATCAGCAGCAAGCAGAACGCCTGCGCCGAAGACCATAAACGCGATGCGATATCCCGTGACAAATGTGCTTGCGCCAGCGCCGAGTTCTGTCGGCGAAAGCGAGTCCGCGCGAAACGCATCCGCAACGATGTCTTGCGTTGCAGAGAAAAATGCGGTGACGCAGAGGAGTACGAAAAATATTCGGTTATGAAAGAGAGTAGCGTCGATTTCGCTTGGACTCCAAACGACAGCACCGAGAGGATCAGTCGCCACTGGGCCCCACAACGAAAGTGCGATCAACGCAGCGAGCGAAAGAATCTGCGACAAGATCAACCAACCTCGCCGGCGACCGAGTCGTCCAAGAATTGGCAACGACACACCATCGACGATTGGCGCCCAAAGAAACTTCAGCGCGTATGGCAACGTGCAGAATGTGAGCGCGCCGATTGCTGTCACACTCCAACCAACTGATGACGTCCACGCTTGTGCAACGCTTGTCACCATCACATTCGGAAGACCACCCGCGATGCCCAAGAACAACAGAACAAGCATCGTCCGACTTCTATAGAGGTCAGTGAATGATTGAAAGCGCGAGCGTTCTTCAAGCCGATCCGTGGCCATAGTGCAAGATTACCGACACGGCTGCGAATTTCGTGATGTCGATCCGGCGAACAGAAACTTCAAAGTCAAGTTATGTCGCTAGAGAGATTGGCCTGCTGGAAAACCAATTGAAATCCTGCTTGTAGACAGCAGAAAAAAGGCTGTAAGCAACCGATGCGACCTCAGGGATCTTCTTGATGTTGTGTTGCCAATCAACCAATTGACCTTCATTCGCCACAAAGACTTCGACCAGAATCTGCTCGGTCTGCGCGCAGAGAAAAATCCAGTTTGGATTCAGTGTCTCGGCAATCTCTTGCGCAATTTTTTTGAAATCTCGCTTTGCAGAAATGCGAAGTTGAGCGCACAGTGGCGTTCCCAAGAAATTCGGATCGACAACGACGATGTGACGAACGAGTCCCAGATCGATAACTTCTTGAACGCGCTCAGAAGTGGAGGGACCAGAGAGTCCAACTGCGTCCGAAATGGCAGTGAGTGTCATACGGAAATCAGATTGCAGCGTTCGAATCAGGTTTGCCTGAAAGTGGGAGCGACGAACCGTGGCTCTTCTTTCGACCATCGGTTCATTCGTAGAATTGAGTACTTGTCGTGCTTCGCGCGGCGGAATGATGTCCAAGATTGGCGAGACATGATGAATGACAACCTCATTATGCTCAGCCATAATCTCTTC
>Ga0209086_10003334_pt1 | contig 12301 bp, 9 predicted proteins | sample M_130207_XF_Meta_FD_187312 | JGI IMG/M metagenome (GOLD analysis project Ga0209086, IMG submission 187312) | Freshwater microbial communities from Lake Montjoie, Canada to study carbon cycling - M_130207_XF_MetaG (SPAdes) (version 2) | ecosystem: Environmental > Aquatic > Freshwater > Lake...
TTGAGTAGAGAAGAATTTGAATCTGAAATGTTAGTTCCAATTATAAATTATGATGAGTAAAGGTATAATTTCTTTATGAATATTCAAAGAGTACATGTTGAATCTGAAAATCCTCTGCACCATTGGGATTGGCTCAATGTTAAAGATCAGGTTGTGTTAGATTTAGGTTGTGGTTTTCATTTTCTTGAAAATGGATGGGAGACAACTCCAGAATTTTTTCTCAAAAAGGGCGCATCTAAAATTATTGGAGTTGATCCTCATTTAGATGATATTGAGCACTTTAGAAAAATTTATCCACATTCTGAATTTTTCAAAGATTGTGTCTTAAGTGCAGATCATCTAAATCAATATCTTCTAAACCCTGAAGTTCAAGCAGTCAAGATGGATATTGAGGGACATGAAAGGCATCTTTTGGAAACAAACGAGACATATCAGAATATTAGAAATATTGCAGTAGAAACACATAATCGTAATCTGTTTCACGATGTTATGATGAAGTTGATTGATTGTGGATTTGATATTACTCATGTGGGAACTTTTTACCCTCGTGTTTATGATGAATGCAATTTAATTTTTGCAACAAGAGATTAAATGAAAATTCTACTAACTGGAGCCAATGGATTTATAGCTAGAAATCTGAAAACATTTTTTCTTTCAGATAGTTTAGAAGTAAGTGTGCTGCATAGAGGAATTGCAGATTTATGCGATAGACAACAAGTGAATGACTTCTTCAAAGATAAAACTTTTGATGTTGTAATTCATTGCGCTTCAGTTGGTGGCAATAGAACTAAACTTGATGATGTTTCTTGTGTCAACACTAATTTGTCTATGTTTTATAATCTTATGGAGCATAGAGATAAGTTTAAGAAATTTATCAATCTTGGTTCGGGTGCAGAATTAGATAGAAATAAACATATCAATGGATCGTCTAGTCTTCAAAATTGTTTTCCTATAGATGATTACGGATTAAGTAAAAATATAATTGCTAAAGTTGGATTGCAAATACCAAATTTTTACAATGTTCGCATTTTTAACGTTTTTAATCATGATGAACTTGAAACTCGTATGATTAAAAACAATATCAAAAAATACATAAACAAAGAAAATATAATTATTCATCAAGATAAATACATGGATTTTTTCTATATCAATGATTTATATAGAGTACTGATAAACATAATTTTAAACACCACATCTCCAAAAACTATAGACTGTTCCTATCCAGAAAAACTAAAACTTTCAGACGTAGCAAACAAAATTAATAATTTGTCAGATTATAAAGTAGATGTTGTTATTGAGAATGAAGGTTTGGGTAATGAGTATAGAGGCAATCCTTCTGCTTTATATCCAACAAATCTAATATTAAACATCAAAGGTCTGGATTTTGGTCTCAGAGAGACTTATGAAAGGTTACTCAAAACATGAAAAAAAATCTTATTATGACATACTTGCATGGAAATGATTGTATGCATATGCTTGAAACGGAACTATATTTGCAGTCATTAGTTAGACTCAAAAATTGCGAAAAAGCAATCTTTGTCAATGGAGTAAGTGATGGAAATGTTGAAATTTTAAAGAATATTTACGATATTGTTATTCCGGACGATGAAAATCCAGAGCTAGCCCATCTGTCTATTTATAAATGGCTCTGCAATCATGTAGATGAATATGATTATGTCTTGAATACTGATCTTAGAGATGTAATTTTTCAAAGAGATCCTTTTGAATTTTTTATCAAAAATCCAGACAAAAAAATGTTCTTCACTCTTGAAGGTATGAGTATTCAAGAAAGTGAGTGCAACAGAATATGGCATCAGTGGTATAGAAATAATATTAGATTTCACAAAGATGAATATTTAGACTCATTCGTAGTAAATGGTGGAGTCTGGGGTGGAAAAATTGAACAAGCTATGAATTTCTGTTTGTTTATTTTTTCTCAAGTAAATATGATTTCAAGAGCTCCGATTATCAATCAACAATCAATGGGGTATTTTTATAAACTTTGGAAAGCTAATCCTCAAGTAATGATGTGTCATCCTTATGAAGATGTTTTTTGCTGCACTGGAGAAGCTATTAAATATGACAACATTGATGTGCATTTCAATGAAAATAATTTAGCTTGTAATAAACATGGTGAACCTTATTACATATTTCATCAATGGGATAGAACTGAAGTTGCTCAAAAGATTTTAGAAAAGCAATATACTGGTTTAAAGTTCTCTATCTAAATCTATATCAAGATTCGCAAGCCCTTCTTTCTTTACTTCATTCTTAATCGCTAAAATGAGTTGGATAGTTTCAAATTCTTTCATAGTGAGACTGTCAAACTCATTTTTATTTAATCTTACTAATCCTCTAGTCATATAATCAATTTCAACTACAACCGGAGGCACAGGATAAGTTTCTGTATTAGCTGGATCAAAATATTTTTTCGAAGATAAATAATAAAAGTTTGCTTCATCAGCATTTAGATATAAATGCTGTTGATACTCTACCCACAATTTTTCTAATATGTGATGTTGTATTTTATCAACTAATGGTTCTGAGTATGTTGACTTATAGTCTTCGTCGGCTGCTTTATCATAAGCTCTAACTAAACAAAGCTTAAGTATTTCTCTTTTTTCAAATTCTGAGTTTTGATAAACAATATCGTCTTTTTTTCTAAAAGATTTGGCATCAATAAGTAAGCCTTCTTTCCAGGTAATTTCTCTTACCATGATATCTACTTCATCTAAAGTGATGATATGCAAGTGAAGCTTATCTTTGTTTTCTGTAAAGTAATCGTAAAAATTAGACATTTGGGTAAATCATAAACTCAGAATAAGGCAAGTTGTTAACTGGAGCAGCAGTTTTATATCCATATCTAGCAATAAAGTCATATTCATGAAAAAAACCACCATCTGGGTTGATTGAAATCCTTGGATTTGACCAGTCTACATTTTCCATTGCATAAATAAAATCATTGCCAAAATACATTGTCAAATTACTGGAGTTTGCGCTAAGAACATTAGAATTATTATAACTGAAATATACAATAGTTCCAGTAACTGATCTGTTAACTAATCTAGCATTCTTTGGTCCAAATATATCACTCATTGGAGCGAAATTTCTATAAGGTTGAGTAAAAACAAGATCAACGTTTTGAGTTATATTTAGAGACATTGAAACAATTTTATAAGATGGAGGATTGGATGTACTTGTCCATTTAGTTCTTGCTGCAGTTATGAAATCATTAAAGGAAGTGTAGACAGAACCTTCAGTATTTATATCAACTATGCAATCAGAAAGATTTATGGGTCTGTATTTATTGGCAAAATCATAATTTTTAATAGAAGGTGAAGATACTTCTTCAATATCTTTTTTAACTATATCTTTCATCTTGATGATAGATGAGGTGTATTTTGGATCTTCTAATCGCACATATGGAAATCTAAGTATTTCAACATCTGGGGGACTGATTATAGATTTACCACCTGTGAATGAACAGTTTATTTTTACATTTCCAAGACTATTTCTACCATCAACTGAAATACTGAACTGTGTCATAAAAGCTGGACCAAATGATTTATGAGCTTTTATTGATGAACAAAGCATCAGTGGATATAAAGGAACAACTGAAGCTGTCCAAAGAATAAACTCAGCTGCTAATTGTTCATTGTTTTGAGTTATGCCTTTGATTGGACTAAATGAAAGACTTGCAGAATATTTTTGATTTCTATAAACTGGATGATTGTGTAATGATTGACCAGTGAAGTTTGAAAGTTGTTGGTAAATACTGTCACCACCATTATCTGAAAAATTATCACAAAATAATGGTTTATATAAACTTCTGTTGAATGGAACTGTGTAGAAATTAAAACTTGCAGAACCTTCTGAAGCAATTTCTCCTAAATAATATAGATCCCATAAATAAGCAGAAGTCCTATTGTTGTTTTTGTTGATATTTTTGCCACCAAGTCCCAAAGACAAAAAACCAAAAACACCCTGATTAAATATATTTACTTTGTCGTTTATTCCAAAGATGTATATATTATGACCTGATGAAGGTATTGTGTCATTAGTGACATTGTTGACTATATCTGGCATCTTATTTGCCGCCTGTTAGCTCCAACCATTTTTTAGTTAATACTTTTACCAATTCATATCTCATGTTATTAACACTATTCTTGTCTGGATAAAAAACTTCTTCGTTTTCAGAAATTGTTACTTTACCTTTTTTATCAGTTTCTTGTGTCCTAGTAATAACTCTTACAGATGAGAAGAAAGTTGAAATAACCAGCTTGCATAATACTGAAGTTCTCAGTAATGGATTTCCTGTGACAGAATTTATAATTGTTGCCTCTTCAATAATGTGAGACATATCTGCAAAATTTCTTGCCTTTACATCACAAATGACAGAACATAATCCATTTTCTGAAAATTTGTAACAAATAATGTCTCCATTTTCTGTCTTAACTTCATCAAAATTAATTGATAACTGAAATCTTTTACTTGCGTCTACAAAAATACTCATTCTTACACCGTGGAATTTAAAGTTGGATCAAAACTATATTTTTGAGTTACAACTAAGAAATTAACTTTCTTTGAAACTTTATCATTAACACTATAGCTTGATACGTCAGGAGACCAAACTACTTCTGGTAACTCAATTTTAGCAGCACCCATATCAAGAGTTATACCGCCATCATTGATAGAAGATGGTCCAGCTAAAAATTCTGCGAACGACCATGATTTTATTGGTCCAGTATATGTAATTGAACCACTTATTTTTCTACCTTCTGAATAATATCCAAATGGTAAATTATTTTTTATGTACTGTTGAGTTTCATCACTATTTTTTGAATTTAAACTATAAATAGGCTTTAGATTATTAGATATTTCTAAAATAACTTCGTTTATGTAAATATTGTTTAAATCAACTTGTTGAAATCCTCTAAAAAATTTACTTTTATTTTGTAATCCAAGTCCAAAATAACCAGCTTCAGGATCTGTTTTATAAATTCTTAAACTTGAACCGCGAAGTAAATAGCTTGGGTTTTTCTTTTTGTAATTTTCAATAATTGTATCAAAGTTATTTAGCATGTCTATTTGATATTTTTTATTAATATCTAATATTTTTACGTCAATATCTGCTACTATACTTTCTCCAGGCGTAAAAGACAATGAAATTCTATCAACAAGACAGCCTGCCAACAATCCTTCTTTCAAAGAAAATAATGAAAATGACGGCTCTCTTAAATTGTTTGAAGGATAAGCATACAAATAAGATGTTAATCGTGAATGAGTTCCAGCAACACCTGAAGATAAGTATATTGCATTGTTTGTTTTACCTACTCCAGAAACAGTTACACTTTCAATAGTATCTGAAACATCAGATTTAATTTTAGCTAAAAACGGTGTTGTAAAAGAAGTAAATTCAGCTGGACTATCAATATACAAAATAGTAGTTCCGGTGCCTATTACAGCTGAATTGCCAGTTGTAAATCTGCCAATATAAGATGTTGGTGAGCCTTTATATCCTTCTATACAAAAATCATAAAGAGCTTGAAAAGCAAAATCTATAAAACCCCAACTTTCAATTTTTAGTGGCATTTTGAAAGATGCTTGAAGTTCACTTTGATTTATCCTAAAAGTATTTGGGTTAGGACCTTCACCAGCTAATCTTGCATCAAATTCTGAAGATATAGGTGCATTGAAAGAAATGTTATCTATAGAAAATAAATAATTAGAATTAATATTAGCAAAATCTAATGTGAAATCTGGATCAGGAGCAAATTCTCTAGATAAAACTATTAAGTCAAAATATCCCGTTTCGTATGCAGGAGCATTGATATCAGTAAAAAAATTTTCATAAGCAAAAGATTTAAAAACTGATTGTGATTTCACTTCAGAAATATTTTCACTTACAGATTTAATTTTTTGATCTTCTTTTTTAGATTTTCTCATATTTCACCTTATGGCTCTGTTTCAATAGTAATCAAGTCATAAATGTCCCACATGATTGGACCATTGTTAGTTCTAGTAAGATTTTGTCCAGGAGTTATATAGAAATCTACTATTCTGTCGAATTTGTCTAATGAAGTACCCAGCAAAAATCTTTGATCTCTGACAGTTCCTTTTGGTACTGTTGTAGATAGAGTTTTTTCTTCTCCATATTCTCCATTTTTTGCTATCACAGTAACAATCATGTCATTCTTAATTGTCTTATCGGTAGTTGTTGCAATACCTGTTGTTGATCCATTAAATATAACTCCAGTGTTTACATTTAAATCATCAACATTTGGCACATAAACAGACAATCTTCTGGGTTCAAAAGAAACTCTATTTGTAAGTTTGATTCCTCTCTTGATTACTTCACCTGGTATATTGCCATTATCCATATACCCTCTTAGAATAAAGTAACCTGTTCCCCCAGTAGCTGACCAAGAAGCTGCATTATTTATAGATGTAAGCCCTTGCCCGGAACTTCCATTATCAACTCTTGTGTAAAGTGCAGTACTGCCTAAAGAGGTAGTAAAATTGGTTGGTTTATTTATAACTAACCAATAAGAACTGGAAGTTAAAAGATTAGCTCCAGTATCAAACTTTAATGTATATGTATTTGTTCCTGAAGTAACATCTGAGTATCTCAGATACTCAGATGTAGTAATCATCCCATTAGGTGTTGGAGTTGAACCTGATCCAGAATAAATTGAAACAAACAACCCTGTAGTTCCAGAACCAGTTGTTTCAGATCCAGCATTAAATTTTAATTTAAATGTTACTCCTCCGACAAAGCAATTTTCTATTGGAGTTACCTTGAAAGCTGTAAGACCATTTGCTAGTTCTAAATCAGTATCGTCAGTAACAGTTACTAGTGTATTGTATGGAGGATATAGTATTTCATTAGTCTGTGTAAGTTTTCTTTCATTATTTTCATAACCAAAATTTGGTTTTTTGTAAACATTATAAAATAATGGATTTGTAATTCCACTACCAGTCCAAGATAAATTTACTAAATAATTTCCAGAAACTAAATTAGATGAAACTAAATTTGTGTAAGTTGGAACACTTTCAACATATTCATTTGTATCAATGTTATAAATTACAGTGCTAGCATATATTTGACTACCAGTAGATAAAGATGAAATATAATTTGAAGTTGGCACTGTTACTGCTGAAAAACCAGTAGAACTTATTTGATTGCTATTTCCTATTGCACTATTATAGGTTACAAGATCTCCTCTAAATATTGCAAACGTGTGCTGTGTGTCATATTTTAAAGTATCGAAATAAGCTTCAGCAAAATTGTAAGGAAACTCAAATCTTTCTAATCCACTAAAAGACAACCCTTTTGAATAGAATTCAGTTGGTCTAAATGGTTGTTTTGCAAGAAACTCTCTGTCTGAAATAGCTGGATCTACTTTTACATTAGATAAATATTGAGACATGCCCAGAACAACATTTTTTACATAGTCATTAGATTTGTAATTTCTTAATGCATTTTTGGTTTCTGAACAGTTATTTATAATTACACTTCTATCGTTATTATCACCTAAAATTCGGTAAGTTGAAATATCACTAGGCATATCAATTACTGTTCTTGTGTAAGCTATTCCAGAATTTGCAACTCTTGGTATTTCTGGATTTTTCACTAGAACTTTACCTACTTGTAACCATGATTTCGGTAATGGTGGAAAATAATCAAATGTTGATACAGCTTCTGATGCTTCTTCAACAGGAAAACCAGTTATATATCTTACCCTTGGTTGGTAAATAAAATTAACAGCAGTATCAGAATAAAAAGTAGATGGTAATAAACCAAAAGTAGATCCATTATAGAATGAAGGATCTACAATCAGCCCAGTTTCATTTGCATTTAAACCAGAAAATCTAATTAAATAATTACCAACCAAAGCTTGTAATGGAAATCCTAAATTGCTAGCGATTGAAGTATCTCTGACATAAAGAATGTTTGTATTCAGAGCAGAAGTTTGATTTACAATAGTTACCCATGACTTAGAAGAATTAGAAGCTTCAGAAATAGGAAAACCTAAAGTTATTCCATATTTATATGCACTACTTCCAGCTCCTGTCAAACTGTAATCTTTCGACCATTCTTTTCTAATTGGAATTTTTTGAGAAACAGTTTGAATCAAAGATCCATTGTAAGCAACTTGACCACTTCCAATTGTTACATAGTAAGGATCGTTTGTAATATCGTAAGTAATTCCAAATCCTAATGGATTTGTTTCCATGATACCAAAATATGGGTATCCGGTAGTTGCCATTTTTTCTAGATTATTAAGTTCAAAAATTGAAGATCCAGGAGTGTCTACATCTCCTACACCATACTTAAGTGCATCATAAATATTACCAACTGTTTTGGTAAGTTCTGTAAGTAGTTCTTCAACTTTAGATGATATTGCCATTTTAAATAATTATACTCATTTCATTTTGCAAGTAATTAAGCAAAGGAGTTGGTAGAGTTTTATTTGAATTTCTCCAAAAATTTACAAAATTAGGTGACCAGTCATTGCTACCAACCCAACTATCCATGATTTTTCTAACATAGATTTTTTGTATATTATATAATTCTTGAATTGATTGATAATTTCTTATAATCTGTGGAACTAATATTTTTGAAATTTTCTCTTCTGAATAACCAAAATACCCTCTTGGCTTTCTTTCATCTATAATCTTAAAAAATACTCTAGAATTTTTTACTGTTTGATCATAGATTTCAATATCAGCAATAAACTTGTAAATTTCCAAATAATAGTCTTTTGCTGGTGCTGGGTAAGTAAAGTCTAATGATGTTCTAATTATATTCTCAGCATCATGCAAACTTACATCTTTAGAAATTAAAAATGCGTATCCGTTTGGAGCTGAAGTTGGACGTGCTAAACTAAAAACCAGTTCTTCTCCGTCAACTAAATCAGATGTTAAGTAAATAACACCAAAGGCATAAGCATCAGAAGATTCATTTATGCTGCCTAAAATATCAGTAACTTTGAATCCTAATTCTTTAGCAGATACGGGTAATTGTAAATTATTTGAATCTGTTTGGCTTTTTATAAGACCTTTGCCAAAAACTAATGTTTCTTCTATCATTGAAAGTCCAGAAGATTGTAAATTTGAAAGTCCATAAAGTAATTGCAAATTTCTTTCAACTGTATTGTATGAAAGAGCATATTCTTGAGCTGACAAAGCATAATCTAAACAGTTATAGCTTTTTTCTAAAGCTAAAATAAGATTATTCATTATTTCAGCTGATGCATAGTTCATTGACATTATTTGTTCCTGAAAACCATCTTGTCAGTTACAGAATAACCATGATACTCATCATTTATATCTGACAAAGATTTTCCAACTGAAATTTGCAAAATATTTTGTACTAGTCCACTATCAATAAGAATTGGGGCTTGACTTGGTAAAAAATAAAAACTATCATCAATTTGGTTCCAAGTTGATGTACCTGTTATCCTCCATTCTGCTTTAAAAACTGGAGTAGATTCATTGTTTGAAAATTGAATTTCTAGTTTAATTGGTTGTGATGATCCAATAGCAATATGAGAGCAAGTAAATGATGATAATGATGAGTTGGTCCATTTATTTATCGATGGTTCATTCTCATCATCAATAATAAATTTTACTCCTCCTGAACTTGTAACTCTAAAATCAAATGTGCTGCCTATAGAGGATTTGGTGATAAATTTCCCTACAGCATACCCATTTAAATAATAACTTTGACCAACACCTGAAAAATTATTGTAATCAAAACTGTAACTAGTTGTAATAAGTGAACTACTAACAGATGTGTCTAAATCGTAATATGTTTGTGCATCTTTTCCATACCACTTTGTAATCCACGTTGGATATTTATCCAAAGTAATATATTTTTCTGTCACATTGTCATTTACAAGATATTTCAGATAAACATAAGTATCATTTGCTCTTGGAATAAATCTAGTTTTATTATCGCCAAAATATCTAACAGAACTCGTAAATGTTCCTGACAAGTTGCTGTTGAGTCTTAGATTATAAAGTCCAGTTGTATTGTCAAAATTAATGCTAGTCACTAATGTTCCAGCAGAAATATATGTTCCTGTGACTGCCAAACCAGCTAGTATAGATTTATCAAAATCATCTTTAAAAATTGAAATATAGGAATTTCCAGATACTCCACTAGAAGCTATACCAACTACTCTATTTAGAATACTTCTCTGATATATATAAAGATTGCTTGGAGTGTTTAATTCTTTAGCATTAAAAGAATAATAACCATCTACAACATACTCATTCATTGTTCTAGATGTATTTGGTTCTGGTAAAATCAAATTGCTATGTGTGAAATCTTTATTGAAAGAGGCATATATTTGATCATCATGCACATTGAAAACTATATATGCAGTTCCTCCAAGTAAATACCAATTATAATCATCAAAATAAGCAAAATTCTTTACAGTAGCTCCAGTTATAGAAGACTGTAAAGTTGTTATTCTAAAATCATATTTGACTACATAAGGTTGATTATAGAACGTTCCTCCATTGCCAGAAACAGTCATGTAGTTTGAGCTAGCGATTGAAGAAATTGTATACCAGGTTGAAATATTGCTATATAGAGATGATCCGAAACCAATTTGTGCATTCTTCTTATAATCTAGGAAATTGGTATTAGTATTATATGTTGTGCTGTAAACACCACTTATAGCACTTCCACTAATTGAAATCAAACCATTAGTTTTTTCGTCATATACTGGAGGTAAAGAATTATTTTCAAAAACAAGCCAGTAAGTTTCATCTTTGATCAATTTATAATTGATATAAAAATAAACATCATCAAAAACATTTTTTATTTCATTGAAAAATACTTTTGAGCCAGTAACTAATTTTCTATTAGGTATGCTATCTTTGTTAGTCCATATAGAGCATTGTATATAAGCATCAGGATTTTTCCATAAAGATAAATTCTGCAATTTAATTCTGAATGATTTTATATCTTGTGTAGATGATGGAGATATTTTTATTGCAAATTTTGGATATATTACACTTTGGTATCCGGCTTCTGTTTCTTGATTTATATTTATTGCTGATGAAACTTTTATTTGCTGTTTGAAAATATTGTCAAGATAATTAATTGAGTTATCAGTTGTGTTGTATCCAGCATTAGCAATAACAAAAGAATCTGATCTAAGGTCTAATATATGTTTCGGAGCATATATTTTGTTGGTATTAGTGTCACCAATAGCTTCAAACTGATTTGATATCCAATAAATATCTCTTTCTGTATATTCTGAAATAGTCATTCCAAAATCATCAACACGAGCGTATTGATCGCTTATTGTTGAAGTATCTATTGAATAGAATGATTTTGAAAGTTCATAGTCTGCTATTTTTTGATTTATTTGTGTCTGAGTTATAAGAGGATTCTCTAATTTCAAAGAAGATATGTAGTTACTTTTAGATATCTTTGTATTGTCAACTGGAGCAAATTGTTTTGGTGATATAACTTTGCTCGTTCCCATTGATAAATCTGGAACTATAGCTGTAGTTCCATACAATCTATATTCTTCTATAGAATTCAAAGTGCCTGAAGAATTTTGAATCCTTTCTTGCTCAGTTCCTAACTTGAAATAACCATTTACTGATAATTGTTTATTTACTCTGTCTGTATATTCATCATCAGAAATATAGTATTTTGAAGAATTTACAAATAAAGTTTTGTAGATAAAATTTTCATTTGTGTCTGCGAACTTAATTTTGAATGAATAGTCTTTAGATAACTTGCTTCCAGTATTATTTTGATCTTCTAAGTTATCTAAATTTGATTTTTGAAAATAAATTTCAAAAGTTGAATTTCTGTTTAACTTATAATTTTCTAAATATGCTCCTGAAGAATTGAAAGAAGCAAAATTTATTGTTGGAGATATATTTGCCCACTCTGAAATACTATTTGAACCTTCAATTTGCATAGGTATTTCAGTTGGCTCAGTTTCATCAATGTTGTTTTGAATTTTATAATTTACATTGCTATAAGTTGTTTTGGTAGTTTCTTCTAATATCAAGTAAGTGTTGTTTATAATGCTTGTAACTTTTCCAATCAACACTCCGCTCTCATCTAAAATATAATCCCCTGGAGTAATTTGATTTGTAAAATTTGTTAGTGTGCCTATAACGTTTGTAGTTCCAGAAGTAATGTCAATTTTGCCAATACCAATAACTAGTTGACTATTAGACTTTAATAAATTAACTGTTGGAACTTTGATTAGATTATGAAGTAGTTTTGCATTTCTTGTGTTCGAAAAATTATTAGCTAAAA
>Ga0209086_10003335_pt1 | contig 12293 bp, 9 predicted proteins | sample M_130207_XF_Meta_FD_187312 | JGI IMG/M metagenome (GOLD analysis project Ga0209086, IMG submission 187312) | Freshwater microbial communities from Lake Montjoie, Canada to study carbon cycling - M_130207_XF_MetaG (SPAdes) (version 2) | ecosystem: Environmental > Aquatic > Freshwater > Lake...
CTTCAACATACCAATTAAGACAGCTGCTTCTTCCACCTTTAGATCAATGGGCTCTTTTTGAAAATAGGTTAGTGACGCATTTCTTATTCCATATACATTTCCCCAAGGAGCGCGGTTAAGATACAAAGCTACTATTTCCTCTTTTGTAAAATTTCTTTCAAGTTTAACCGCAACAATCCATTCTTTTATTTTCTGAACACTTCTAATTAGAATGTTTCTATGCCCTTGTCCCAATATCATTTTAGCAAGTTGTTGGGTTAGCGTACTGCCTCCCCCTTGTGTGCCTGCAGTAAAAACAACCCTTGCTAAAGCTTGTGCATCTATCCCAGCATGATCATAAAAACGTTCATCTTCTGTAGCAATCAAAGCATTTATTACATTGGCGGAAATTTCCTGATACTTCACTTCACTCCTGTTCTCAGAATAATATTTTCCCATTAATTTTCCATCTGAACTAATAATTTCACTAGCAAGATCAGCTTCCGGATTTTCTAATTCCTGAACAGAAGGCATTTTCCCAAATATTCCAAAGTTGGCTAATAAAAATAGCAATATTACAAACCCTAAACCGCCAAAAAAAATGCGCCAAAACAATTGAACAGAACGAGTCATAAAATATTTTTTTTCGACTTTAAAGCAAAAGAAATTTTCAATGACTATGATTAAAATTTACCTGGATAAACTTTATTCAAAAGCATTTTATAGCCATCCAAATCTTTTGTTGATTTTAGTAATTGTAAATTATCTTCAGAAATAATAAAGAATGAATATTTGGAAGGCTGCAGCCAAGATATTTCAGATGGCGCTGCTTTTTTTAGTTTATCACAATAAACCAAAGACGCATCTGCACTTCCAAAACTACTAAATATTAACATAGATTTTTGAGCATCAATTACATCTTTATTTATTACAATGTTAGAGAAATTATATTGTCTGTTGAATCTAACAAAACCATTCTTAGCTTCATTTATATAAATACCATCCACATTATTCAAGAGCATTACAACATAATGTAGTTTTTCAGGCAGCCATTTATATACACCATTTTCTATAGCGGGCAATATGGTTGCAGCAGAATCCTTAACAATAACCGAATTTTTACTTTCCACCACTTCTACTTTCTTGACAACAACGCCTGTATCTTTGACCTTTGTAATTTCAATTGTTTTTTCTTGTGGAACAATCAACAAATCTCCCTGGGCATTACGTGTAATTTGTAAGCCCGTAAGGTATTTTTCTATTTCAACTCTTCTGTTAAGCACACTGATTAATGTGATTGCTTTTTCTTTCAATGGAGAAGTTGGATAATTTTTTACAATATTGCTTAATAGTGCTATTGCCTCATGATCATTGGTGCATTTGGTACAATAAATTGCCCAAATATATAATAATTGAGGGGTCCAATAATGTTCCCCAAAATCACAATCGGCTTTGTCTTTTAAATTCAATGCCTCTTCATATTTACCTTCCAGAAATAAATCATAAATTCTTTGATATAAACTTTCTGCAACAGGATTGTTTTTATCAGGTTGTAATAAAGCAGGATTATTTAACATCATTGAATATTTCGAATCTTTAAAAAAGCTATCCAGTAGGTTTTTGTAGTAAATAGCTTTTACATGATTATTCAATTTTGTATAACAATGATATAATCCAAGGTATATTTCACCTCCGGCAAGGCTGTCCGGGAATCTCTGTAAGTAAATGTCATAAGTAAAAACAGCCTGTTGGTAATCTTCCAATTCCAACTCAAACAAATGCGCCAATTCAATTAATGCTTTACCAATATGAAGGTTACTTTTATCTTTTTGCTCTTGCTTTATTGGCACCGTCGCCAATAAATCTTCATAATTTACTGTTGATTGAATTTTCAAGGTAGAATCTGATCTCATGGGTACATCTCCTGCAGCAAAAGGATCACCACCATTTAATATATAATTATTTTTTGTGCTTGCGGAAGATCTTCTCCAATTATCTACATTTTCTCTTTTCCCCCATTTACTTTTGAATTCGTTAAATCCGCTTGATTTTAAATTATTGTTATAAAAATACCATTCGCCTTTATTATTATTTTCAAATAAATCACTAGAGGAGGATTTATTTTCGAATGTTGAACTAAGCGCATTTTCTTGCATTATTTCCGTGGAAGCATTTGTATTACTCTCGTTCCTTGATTTCTTAATTGCTTTTTTTATAATAATTTCTCTTTCTTTATCAGACAACATTGCAAGCATTTGAAGGCTGTCTTCTAATTGAATGATGTCTATTTGTGTGGCTATTTTCCTTAATGCACTTATCCTGTTAGCTACTTCTGCAGAGTCTTCTTTTGTATCTAAAAAAGCCACGTCTAAACTATCATAATGGTCGGCAGCTTTTTTGTATTGCTTTTGTATGTATGCAATTTTCCCTAATTGTAAATGTGATTTATTTAAATAGGGAAGATTATTATTATTATTCGCCAAGCTTTTTTCAAAGAAAATTACAGCAGAAGAAGTATCTGGTTTTTTTAAAGATAATTCTCCCGCACTATGAAATATAATATCACGATACGATTCGAATTTATCTTTTTTTGCCATTTTTAATAATGTAGCAATACTATTATCTAACTCTACCATATCACCAGCATTTCTTAACATTTTTGCATCATTCAATCGGGCAAAAATATCGAGCAAAGGATTAGGGGTTTTTTGAGCTGCTTTAGTGTAATAATGAGAAGCTTTATCAAAAAAACCAGACAATTCATAAAGCTGTGCTAATAAAAAATATTGTCTTGTCTTAATTTCTTTGTCATTAATATTAGAAAGTGACTTTTCTAAATATACTGCTGCGCTATCAAAATTCTGTTGCTTATAAAACCAATACCCTGTTATTTCCGACAAATCATCTTTAAGCCTTTTCGGAAGGTTAGGATCATGCTGCAAAATATTAATCATACCTGATGCTTCCCCATATTTATCTTGCTCAATAAATGTTTTAGCTAGCCAAATTAATGCATCGTTTCTACTTGGAGGTAGCGTGAAAGCTCTCTTGAAAATATTTCTTTTTTCTTTATCTGCAATTGAAAGGACATTACTATGCGCCCTGCTATTTTCGCCAACAATTCTATCATCTTCCTCTTTTTTCTTTCGTGGAAAAAGATTGTAATTTATAAACTGAAATGTTAAGGCAGCCGTATCAAAATCTTTTTTATAATAATAAGATTTCCCAATTAAGAAATATAAATTATCAACCCAATCTGTTCTTAAATCATGAATAAGAATTCCAGCAGTTGATTTGTAAATAACTGAATCTAATTCGGAAGATTGAGAAGCAGTGTTTTCTAAATTGTATGGGTAATAAGAAAGCAATTTCGAATAATCGTCTTGTTGTGATAATATCGCAGATTCAACAACAGTAGTTATTTTAGTATTAGCATTAAAATAATAATTGTAATGAGTTACATTATTGTGGATAAAATGACGGAATATGGTAAATTTCTTACTGTCTGTTTTTTCAGAAGCTAAAAGCTTTTCTTCATATTGTGGTGGCTTTTCTTCTCTCCCAAAAAGATCAAAAGTCCACTTTGGTTGTGAAAAAGCAGTAGCAGACATTAAACAAAACAACATTAAAAAATTAAACCTATTTCTTCTGGACCCTCTCATGCAATTTATTTACAATATATTAGTATTATTGTCGTTAAATATCGGACTTTTTTCTAACTCAACAATGAGAAATAAACCCCTGATTAAAAGATTATAGAATATTTATAGGATTTACAAAAATCGTATTGAGTATAAAGTTAATTAGTCTTGCTATTTTTATAAATAATGAGTGTACTTTAGCAATTAAAAAGAGGGCAATTTTACATGAATATTGATTACAACAATCGATTAAAACGATTAAGAAACAATTATCAGCTTACTGTAACAAATGAAGACACTTTTGAAGAAGTAATTAAATTCAAACTCACCAGATTAAGTGTTTACATCGCATTAAGTACTTTTTTCATTTCAATGGTAATTATTACAGCCTCTTTAATTGTTTTCACTCCGTTAAAATATTATTTACCTGGCACTGGGTATGGGAATATTAAACAGATAAAAGCCTTTGAGCGATTGAAAATAAGAACTGATTCTATGCAAATTGCATTAGATCAACAAAAAACATTTAATGAAGACATTCAAAAAGTATTAAAAGGAAAAATTGTTAATCTCGATACTAGTATTCTAAAACTTCCAGCCGCTGAAAACATAGCTGACTAATTAAAATAAAGTTAGAACTCATTGAATAAAAATAACGACAATCAAGTTTGGAAATACATGAGCCTTGGTTCACAACTGATTATAGGCCTAGCTCTTTTTCTATATATTGGCTTAAAAATAGATCATTGGCTGATGACAAATACGCCAATTGCCGTATGGCTCTTACCATTACTTTTCATCGTTTCCATTATCATTAAAATAATCATCGATACTAGAAAAATAAAATAAACAACAATCTTTATGAAGAAATTTTATCCAATTATTATTCTTTTTCTTGTTGTGGCCTTACTCATCAACACTTCTACAAATTTCCTCCTCCACTACAATATCAATAACCAAGTACTCAATGCTGCTAATTTATTTTTACTTTCCATCAGTATGTTTTCAATGACACTTCAGTTGAAAGCTATGGGCAATAAAAATCCGAATGTTTTCATTAGAAGCGTAATGAGCAGTATGCTATTAAAAATGTTTTGCTCCATGATTGCTATAGGCCTATATGTATATACTAGCGGAAATGATTTCAATAAAAAGGGTGTATTTATTTCACTTTTTTTATACTTAATTTATCTATCCGTAGAAGTATTTACATTGATAAAATTGAATAATAAAAAGAATGCCTAAACAAGAAGTCCCATTAAATAATTTAGAGCATTACCTGCCTTCGAATTGCTTACCTGAAGTGCTTTATTATTTAGAAAAATATAAAATACACTTAACGATAACCCGTAAACGACAAACTATACTGGGAGATTACAGACATCCTCATCAAAATAAAACACACAGAATTAGCGTAAATGGCAATTTAAACAAGTATTCTTTTCTTATCACGTTGTTGCATGAATTAGCGCACCTGCTTACATTTGAACAATTTGGCAACAGAATAAATCCACATGGAACAGAATGGAAAAAAGAATTTGGAGAAATTTTATACAAATTCATTGTCGAAAAAATATTCCCCAAGCCAATTGAAGAAGCATTACAAAAAACATTAAAAAACCCGTCAGCAAGCAGCTGTGGCGACGAAAACTTATTGAGGATATTGAGAATGTACGACCCGAAAAAAGAAGGTGTTTTTTTAATTGAACAAATCAAAGAAGAATCGATTTTTTCTATAAAAGGCGGAAGATCTTTTATAAAGGGGCCTAAAATAAGAACGAGATATAAATGCAAAGAAATATCAACAAACAAGCTTTACCTTTTCAGTGGATTGTATGAAGTAACCTTAATTTCAAAATAATTTCACTCACCTTCTAACAATCTTATGAATGTCGCTCTGTCCAATTCGCCAATATAATTACCTATCTCTTTGCCATTTCTGTATAATTTAAAAAAGGGAATTTCATCTATTCCTAATAGTTTAGACAGTTTTTTATTTTCATCAATATTTATCCTAACTATTTTTGCTTTGCCTTCAAATTGTTTGGATATTTCTTCAAGCATAGGCTGCATCCTTTTACAAGGGCCACACCAAGGTGCGTAAAAATCCACCAATACTACCTTCTCTTCTTTTATGATTAATTGATATGACTCATTTGAAATTTTATCAGCCAAATCTATATGCCCTTGATACAATATTGGGAGATCGTTGTTTCGCCACGCTAGCATTCCTCCATCCAATTCGTATACTTTTTTAAATCCATTTTTTTTCAAAAAAGCTGCAGCTAAATTACTTCTTGATCCTGATAAGCAATAAAGAAAATATGTTTTAGATGTATCTAACTGTTTTGCATGCATTTGGAAATAGTCATCTTCGAAATCTACATTAATTGCATTTGGGATAGAGCCTCCTTTAAATTCTTCAGGCTTCCGCACATCCATAATTACAGCATTAATAGTTTTTGCAATCTGCTGTTGAAAATATTTTGCAGAAAGTTTTTCTGATGTCAACTGAGCATTTGAGAAAAAAGAAACAAATGATAAACATAATACAAAGATAAATCTCATACCAATTTTTTAATTTAATTAAATAATGCCGTCTTCATATGCCTTATCTACAAGCAGATGATTACTATCAGCAGCCGATGTAGCAAGCTCATCACATCTATTATTATATGGATTATCAGCATGGCCTTTTACCCAAATCATTTTTATAGAAAGCGACTGTGCAATTGAATGATATTGCAACCATAAATCACTATTCTTTTTTCCTCCCTTAAAATTTGTTTTAATCCAATTTATCAACCAGCCTTTTTCAATGGCATTTACTACATACTGACTATCCGAAAAAACCTGTACAGGAATGTTATTATTATTGATTGCTTTCAATCCTTCAATCACTGCCATTAATTCCATTCTATTATTGGTAGTCATCCTAAACCCTTGTGACAATTCCTTTCTATGATTACCATACATAAGAATGGCTCCATATCCACCCGGACCAGGATTTCCTCTTGAAGAGCCATCGGTATAAATTGTTATCATTTTTTATCCGGCTTTTGAAAAATATTATTACACGACTTTTAATTAGACCTGAAAAACACCGGTTTTAAATTCCGGAATATCTGCATTATGGTCTGACGCCATAATACCTTCAGAAATAACATTCCTGGTTTCTTTAGGATCAATAATGGCATCAACCCATAAACGAGCTGCGGCATAAAATGGTTTCGTTTGTCGTGTATAGTTAGTCGTGATTTGATCAAGGATTTCCTTTTCTTGTTCTGCTGTAACCATTTCTCCTTTAGCTTTTCTGCCTGCAACTTGAATCTGCAACATAGTTTTTGCGGCCTGCTCTCCTCCCATTACGGCAATTTTTGCGGTAGGCCATGCATAGATAAATCTAGGGTCATACGCTTTACCACACATTGCGTAATTGCCCGCCCCATATGAATTTCCGATAATTATCGTAATTTTTGGCACAACAGAATTCGCTACTGCATTCACCAATTTAGCTCCATCCTTAATAATGCCAGCATGTTCACTCCTGCTTCCCACCATAAATCCAGTTACATCTTGTAAAAAAACCAACGGAATTTTTTTCTGATTACAATTCATGATAAATCTCGCTGCTTTATCAGCACTATCATTATATATAACACCACCCAATTGCATCTCCCCTTTTTTACTCTTAACAATTAATCGTTGGTTGGCTACTATCCCTACAGCCCATCCATCAATTCTCGCATAACCACAAACGATAGTTTTGCCATATTCTTTTTTAAACTCATCGAAACTATTTGCATCTACAATACAATCTAATACATCCAAGATATCATAAGGCTTTGAATTACCTTCACTCATGATCCCATATATCTCTCCGTCATTTTTAACAGGAGGGACAGCATCTATTCGATTAAATCCAGCTTTTTTTTGTGGACCAAGTTTACTGATTATCTTTTTTACCTGATCCATACATTCTTGCTCTGTTTTAAATTTATAATCCGCAATGCCAGATAATTCTGTATGAGTAACGGCACCGCCTAATGTTTCCGCATCCACTTCTTCTCCTATGGCGGCTTTTACTAAATAAGGCCCCGCTAAAAAAATAGACCCAGCGCCCTCTACCATTAATGTTTCATCGCTCATAATTGGCAAATAGGCACCCCCAGCTACACAGGCGCCTGTTACAGCGGCAATCTGAGTTATACCCATTGCACTTATTTTCGCATTATTACGAAAAATTCTTCCGAAATGTTCTTTGTCTGGAAAAATCTCGTCTTGTAAAGGAAGAAATACGCCGGCACTATCAACAATGTAAACAATTGGCAACTTATTTTCCATAGCAATTTCTTGCATTCTTAAATTCTTCTTACCAGTAATTGGAAACCAAGCCCCCGCTTTTACCGTTTGATCATTAGCCACAATTATACATTGACGATTGCTGATGTATCCAATACCACTAACTGTTCCGCCAGCAGGACAACCTCCATATTCTTCATACATCTCAAAACCAGCAAATGCTCCAATTTCTATAAAGGGCTTATCATGGTCAATCAAATAATGAATTCGCTCACGGGCTGTTAATTTATTTTTTTCCTTTTGTTTTTGAATTGCTTTTTTACCGCCTCCTTCTTCAATGACTTCTAATTGCTGCCTCACAAAACTCCAAGCCATTTTATTGGCATCTTCATTTTTATTAAATTCGTTGCCCATAATGAATATTGTTATACTATGTAAAAACTTTACAATGCAATTTATAGTTTTTCTAAATCAAAAAATAAAACTAATTGCATTCACATCTTTATAGTTACTATCTTTATTTTTGACTGAAATTTCATTTTTATGAACAAAGAACAAATCATTATTATCGGCTCTTCTGGTCATGCAAAAGTAATTATTGATATTATTGAAAAATCAAACCAATATGAAATAGCAGGATTAACGAATGCTAATCCAATTAATGGCGAAAAAGTGTTAGGATATAATATATTGGGCACGGATGATGATTTGGCATCTATTATTGATAATCACTCCGCAACGAATTTCTTTATTGCCATAGGTGATAACTGGACTAGACAAAATGTTCAGCAGAAATTAATAGCTCAATTCCCCAAAGCCGCTTTTCCAACATTAATTCATCCTTCCGCACAAATTGCTAACGATGTAACTATTGGAGAGGGTACCGTAATTATGGCTGGTGCCATTATCAATAGTAGCTCAATTATTGGCGACTTTGTAATTATTAATACAAAAAGCAGCATTGACCATGATAATAAAATCAAGAACTTTGCTAGTATTGGGCCAAATGCAACAACTGGCGGGAATGTTAGTATTGGAGAATTCTCAGTACTAGGCTTGAGTACCACCATTAAACATGGAATTACTATAGGTAAAAATTGTATAATTGGATCTGCTGCCTTTTTAAATACAAATTGCGATGATAATCTGGTCATGTTTGGCTTGCCTGCAAAAAAAATAAAATCAAGAATACAAGGGGAAAAATATCTATAACCCACATTATTAATTAAATACATGGATAATAATGTATATGGATAAGGGTTAATCCTAAATCTTTATTTCAATATTTATTTACGCTCACTTTGGTATTCAAGTTACTTTATAATTCAAGCATGATTAAGGTAAGCAGAACCCGCAAATTTTTCGTACTTTTTAATAAACATTTAATAGAATTTTACCTAATTCTAATTATCTTGTGTCATTCTATTTAAACAATATAAAATGAAAAAAAATCTACTATTCCTTTTTAGTTCAATTATTACATTGACTTATTCCTCTCAGGCTCAAAGAACTTGTGGAAGTACGAGCTATTTGGCGGCTCAAAAAGCAGCAGACCCTTCACTTGTTGCAAGAATGCAAGCAATAGAAAATCATACAGCTGATTATATCAGAAATCAAACCATCTCTAGAACCGAAGCTACTATCATAACTATACCGGTTGTTTTTCATGTGGTATATCAAACTGCCGCTCAAAATATTTCAGATGCACAATGCATTGCTCAGCTTGCACAATTAAATCTTGATTATGCAAAAATGAATTCTGATACAACAAGAATACCTGCTGTTTTCAAAGGCCTTGCCGCGGATACTAAAATTCAATTTTGCTTAGCTCAAAAGGATCCTAGTGGGAATGCAACAACCGGCATTATTCATAAACTAACTACTACAAATAGCTTCAATATAAATGATGGTGTAAAACGTTCTTCAAGTGGCGGTGATGATGCTTGGCCTAGAGATAGTTATTTAAATTTGTGGGTATGCAATCTTGGTAGTCAGTTATTAGGTTATGCTCAATTACCTGGAGGTAATGCTGCTACTGATGGCGTTGTGCTCCTTTACTCTACTGTAGGAAGCATGGCAAGCCCTTCAAGTGGACAACCTTTCAATTTGGGGAGAACAGCTACGCACGAAGTGGGGCATTGGTTAAACATGTTTCACATTTGGGGTGATGGTACTTGTGCAAGTGATGCAGTTGCCGATACCCCACCAGCTCAAGATGCTAATTATGGTTGCAAAACTCATCCTTTACGTCTTGGTACATGCTCCGGAAATACAACAGGGGAAATGTTTATGAATTATATGGATTATGTAGATGATAGCTGTATGCAAATGTTTACCGCTGGTCAGGCAACTAGAATGCAAGCGCTTTTTAGTGCAGGAGGAAGTAGAGCTGCTTTATTAAACTCGCAAGGTTGCCAATCAGCAACACCAGGCTTCACCTTTAATTCTTCTGCAATAAAAAATATAACTTGTCATACTTCCAGTGATACAGCTTCTATTACTTTAGATATTACGCGCAATGGATTAAAGAAGAAAATTGTATTAACCGATTCTGGTGCGCCAAGCGGCACTTATGTTACATTTGAGCCTGACACCATCAAATGGCCTGGATCTGGACCACAAGCAACTAAAGTAATTTTGCATAATGTAGATTCGCTTGCTTATGGATCATACAATATTCTAATTAGAGGTACTGCAAAAGATACTATACCTGGTGGACAAAATGATACCGTAAGAACTGCAATCGTAACTTTCGTGGTTTCACAAATAAACCCTGTTGTAAAAACAAAATTGGGCAATACCAGAATCATTTGTTACACAAAAGATACAGTTATGCTTAATTCATCAGCTAATATAAGTGCTATACCTATCAATTATCAATGGATGGTAAGCCCTCGTGGAAATACTTCTTTTTCTCCTATGCCTGGAGAAACGGATACCACTTTGATTATACAAAATCCTCAAGATACTTCATTGAGCAATTATCGGTTTGTATTAAGAGATTCTACTCAATGCGGAATAGCTTATTCCGATACACTTAAACTAATTGTTGATTCTACCCCAGTAATTATTACCCACAACCCGCAAAATCAAAACGTTTTTATTTGCCAAGGGCATAATACGTCTTTTTCAGTTTCCACTTCGAGTAATAATGTAAAGTACCAATGGCAGAAAAGTACAAACAACGGAGTAAGCTGGGATTCTATACCAAATACTAATTCAAATTCTTATTCTATTAACAATGCAAATATTTCCGATTCCAATAACTATTACAGAGTTATTGCCAGTAATAAATTTGGCTGTGGGGAAAAAGACACCTCCAATTCATTTATTTTAAAAGTAGGTATACGTCCAGATATTTCTGCTTCATCTAGTGATTACGATGTATGCTCTGGTACTAAAAACATCACTTTGTCTGTTACCGGGGGAGATAGCACATACAAGTGGTCACCTATTTCAATGTCTGGCTCATCCGTTCAAACAGCGCCAATAGTTACTCCTGCTGGTTCTGCAAATGCAACTAATAATATTTACCAAGTGATTGCTACAAATAAAAACAGCTGTAAAGACACTGCAACTGTCTCTGTTATGACTTATCCAGAACCTGTCATAACATTAAGTTCTAATCCATACTTCACTTCTATTTTACCAGGGCAAACAGTGGAAATTAATGCAACCATTACTCCTGATACAGGATTTGATTTAACATGGCTAAATGACAATTTATCTATTTCAAACACTTCTAGTACAGTCACTGCTAGCATTGAAAATCTCGGCAGTTATTCAGCCATTGCCTATAATTTATTATCTGGCTGCCGTGATACTTCTACTAGTATTATTGTTTCTGATTCATCTAGCTCACGCTTGTTTGTTTTCCCAAATCCAGCTAGCCAAAATGGATTATTTACAATTTCTTATTATAATAATTCAGCTTTGAATACGACTAATAAGCAAGTCGTTTCAATGTATGAAGCACAAGGTTCTAAGGTTTACGAATGTACATTCAATAACATTAATCAAGGATATAATCTTCTAAGAATTAATGTTCCTCAATTAAGTGCAGGTAACTACTATGTTATATTAAGAGACGGTTCTGGCAATCAAATCGGGATAGCAAACATGCTTATTACACATTAATTATAAATAGAAATTAAACTAATAAAAATGCCCTCTTTTGTAGAGGGCATTTTTATTATAAATAATATTCACTTTTAGTTGTCTTTTCAAAACTTTCCTTTATAGAAATTTCAGGCAAATACAAAATAGGCACTTTCGAATTAAATAAAATCCCTTTTGACTCTCTCTTTACAAATAATCTTTCAACTAACGAATGATTTCTGGGCATCAAAGAAATTAAGTCTATATAATTAT
>Ga0209086_10003337_pt1 | contig 12292 bp, 13 predicted proteins | sample M_130207_XF_Meta_FD_187312 | JGI IMG/M metagenome (GOLD analysis project Ga0209086, IMG submission 187312) | Freshwater microbial communities from Lake Montjoie, Canada to study carbon cycling - M_130207_XF_MetaG (SPAdes) (version 2) | ecosystem: Environmental > Aquatic > Freshwater > Lake...
GATGTGCAGCCTTTGTAGCCGACTCAGAAGAGGAGCTCTTTACAAAGTGGCGGGCCAATTGGGGGCCAACAAAATTGCCCTTGGACACCACCGAGATGATATTTTGCAAACCTTCTTGTTGAATTTATTTTTTGGCGGGCGGCTCAAAAGCATGCCGCCAAAACTTTTAAGCGATGAAGGCAACCACATCGTCATTCGGCCCATGGCCTATGTCAGCGAAACCGATCTCCAAGCTTGGGCAGACCAACAAGCCTTTCCGATCATTCCTTGTACCCTTTGCGGCGGCCAAGAAAACCTTCAAAGAAAACAGGTCGGCAACCTTTTGAGGGAATGGGACCAAAAGTTTCCTGGACGCATCAACAACATGTTCAGCGCTTTAACCAAAGCCGTGCCCTCGCATCTTTTGGACCCCAATCTCTTTGATTTCAAGAGCCTTCAAACCACCGGCCAATTGGATCCCGAAGGAGACAAAGCCTTTGATGAAGAAAGCTTCTCTGCACTGCCTCCTGTGAGCGCGTCTGGTGTTTTGGGTGACCTGTTGAGTGACAGCGTCAAGCGCAATGTTTGGAGTGACTGATTAGATTCATAGCCAAGGACTTACATCTGTTTGCTCAACTTTTTCACGACAGCTTTTCTAGTTGGACCAGTTGACTTCGTTACCCTTGTTACCTTTGTTACTTCTGCTGCAGTTTTACCCGTGGTTTTTTTAAGTCTTTTTCCTCATGCTTCTTCATGATCAATAGTTTTGCATCTCACTTCGTCTTGGTTGGACCACCGGACTTGAGTTTTAGCATCATTGTCTCCCATGGTTAAGTAACGGTCTGCATTTAAATCAATTGCAATGCTTGACCAATAAATGCGGCGGTTTGAACCAAGCCATTGCGATCCATTTCATCAACAAACTTCTCCGGCGTGAAGGCATGATTTTTTAGGCGGGCACGCATGGCTTTGAATGCGGGCAGGACAACCAAGGGCTCGAGTTGTAGTTGCTGAAACAAGAATTCGTCCGGATGCAGGGCCGTCATGCCAAGTGGATCGAGCACTGTTGATGAAAAGTCCTTGATGTTGACCGTCACGATGGAGTCCGCATGCCCAGCAACGGCAGCCGCCAAGACATGCCGATCATTCGCATCAGGAAGCTTCAAACAAGGCTCAATAAGTTTCCAGCCTTCTTCTGGCACCTCCCAGTCTGGGCATGCGTTATGTGTCATGCATCGAGTCTCATCGCGTATGAAAGTCAACCTCTGCTCTGTTTTTGTTGTTGGCCAGATTTCTGACCCATTCTTCATCAATCGCTTTGGACCATTTCGCCGCATAAATTCCTGTTGCTGCGACCTCCATCAAAGCATCAGAAATGACAACAGAATACAAAACGTTTGCATCTAGAAGTGCAGTGTATCGGTTGCGTCCAGCCATCATTTGTTCTTATCAATCATCCAGACCGAGCTCACGTTCGTTCTCTGCCTTCTTGTCGAGGGCTGCTTGTTGCTGTGCCCGCATCGTCTTCGTGTAGTCCATCAAGTCTGCAAACCTGATGCGACGGTGCGTACCAACCATGCGATGAATCAATCGGCCTGCTTCGATCTCTTTGATGACAAATGGTCGAGAGACATTCAAGAAGTTGGCGGCTTCAACCGTGCTCAGCTCCTGCTTTTCAGGAACAAGCACGATGGGTTGGTGGCGAGCCATTAGCCCAAGCGTTTGACCAAGAACACGCAAAATTTGTGGTGGAACTTGGACGCTTGGGCTGAAGCCGTCATCACTTTCAATGGTGATGGTCGCTGCACGTGAGTGGTCCAGGCAAGCCATGATCATTCGCTCTGCCGTCTTTACCATTTCTGTTTCTCTTTCATTCAATGGGGGGGAGACAAGTCTGTCCCTGTCGATGCTTGTGCTCATGCTGCTCTCATGTCGTGTTGTGTTTTACTGCGTTCAATTATTTACTAAGGTACACCGTCAGTGTAATCTGATAAGTGCAATAAATGCATTAAATGCATTAAATGCAACAAGTGAAGCAAATGATCGAAAAATGATGTTGCTTTTCAATTCTCTCAACTACACGTACAAAGTAAATCTACTGTCAGGCCCATATTTCTGAGTTTTTAAGAATGTGGTGCTTTGAACATCAATCATGCTCTGTTGATGCAAAAGAAAGCTTCAGCAGACTTTAGGAAGAACCACTAAAGCCCAAGCCAAGTATTGCGTTCTGCGCAGTCTATAAAGGGCAATGTTACCCTCGTGCAACTGGCTCAAGGCTTGCGCCAGCATATGAGTGAATGCCTCGAGATCTTTGCCATTGACCATTTTAATTGCCACTTTCTCAACAAGCTCTTTCTCGGGTTTCAAAAGGCCAATGACCACCTCTTGTACGGCTTGGATCAAAGCCTCTCGGTACTTCATTTTCAAAGCATCTGGTTTGACCAAAACTTTCTTGAGTGCTCGACCTTGGTCCTTGGTGGCAGCCATGTCCATGGCCACAACATGCCCCGCTTTCACATCAGGCATCCCTTGCTCAATATCTGCTTTGAGTGCGGTCAAACTGGGTTGTTGGACAAAGTGGTAGGCTTCGAACAGGCGCAGAGCTTCTCGAATGACCTCGCTTGCCGAGCCATAAAGTCCGGACTCCACGTGCGCGCGAACACGCAATTCGAGCTCCTTGGGTAAAGATACATGGAGGGCCATAGAAACATCCTTTGATGGCAAGCTTTGCCATACAAAGACATTGCTTGGCCAGTTTTATCAACTGTTTTTGGCCTTATGAACAACTGAATCTGACAAATGGATACAAGAGTTTGACCCAGACCCAAGGCATCAACTCCAAGGATTTCATCAAGTTGATGGTCCTTTGAAAAGAAAATACAAAACCCATAACCCATAACCCATAACCCACTTTCATGATGTGGGCCTTTGAGAATTCAGGGACCGAATCTCGACTCAGTCCCTGACGAACTCAATTTGAAATTAGGCTGCCTTTTTGTAAGCAACAACCTTTGTGTGCTGCTCGCCCAGACCTTCTACACCAACCGTCATCACGTCACCAGCCTTCAAGAACACAGGGGCGGGCTTGCCGTTGACCTTCACACCCATGCCCACACCAGGAGGTGTTCCGGTGGTGATCACGTCTCCAGGATAAAGGGTCATGAATTGGCTGCAGTAGCTGATCAATTTGGCGACGCCAAAGACCATGGTCTTGGTGTTGCCGCTTTGCATGCGCTGGCCATTGAGTTCCATCCACAAATTCAACTTTTGGGGATTGGGCACTTCGTCTTTGGTCACAAGCCAAGGCCCAATCGGTCCAAAGGTGTCGCATCCCTTGCCCTTGTCCCAAGTGCCACTTCTCTCGATTTGGTATTCGCGCTCGCTAACATCGTTGACGGTGCAGTAGCCCGCCACATAGTTCAATGCATCCTTTTGGCTGACATAGGAAGCCTTGGTGCCAATCACAATCCCAAGTTCTGCCTCCCAATCTGATTTGACAGAGCCCTTGGGCAGCATCACATCATCATGAGCGCCTTGAATGCAACTGGTGGCTTTCAAGAAAATAATGGGTTCCTTGGGAAGGGGCATGCCCGCCTCCTTGGCATGGTCTGCATAGTTCAAACCAATGGCAATGAATTTGCCCACATGGCTCACAGGACACGCCAAACGAGGTTTGCCTTTGACCAAGGGCAATTTGGCGGTTTTGAGCTTGCTCAATTTTGCCAAAACCTTGTCACTCAACTGCTCAGGACCCAAGTCCTCCATCACAGCGCTCAAATCTCTCAATTGGCCATTCTCATCAATGAGACCGGGTTTTTCTTTACCAGGGTTGCCATAACGAACGAGTTTCATACAGACCTTTCAGTTAAAAAAATTCATGCGGCAAGTCAAGAAATATCTTTTTCTTTGTATTTGCTTGTGCACACCTAGTAATGTATTTGATTTTGAAGTCTTTTTAAATGGGGCCACCCTTTTTTTAAAGTCAATCTTGTTACGCTCGCCCGCCCTCTTGGAATTGGACTTAAGATCAATGCTTGGCATTGAATTCCCCCCATCAACTTGAATCGCTTACCCAATAGACAAGAGCCATCAAGTGCGATAAATATCGATCATGCCCAAACAACACCCCAATCAAATGCTCTTATTTTCCACACCATGATGCACACCAACATGCACACCCTATCTCCCCATCAATTGCGACATGACGTATCCCAACTTTTTGAGCATGCGGGGGTCAGCAAAGACGAAGCCGAGCAAGTCGCTGCCAATTTGGTTTTATCAAATTCAAGTGGGCACGATTCCCACGGTGTGGGCATGGCGCCCCGCTACATCGATGCCATCTTTGAAAAGAGGCTGATGCCTGGTGCCAAAGTCACTGCACACATCGACCATGGCGCGCTCCTCGGGTTAAATGGTCACGGGGGTTTCGGACAAAGCGTGGGGGTAGAGGCCATGAACCTTGCATTTGAGAAGGTCAAGAGCGAAGGGGCATGCATCATGTCTTTGTCCAATTCACACCATTTGGGCAGAATTGGACACTTTGCCGAAATGGCCGTCGCCAACGGTTGGATCTCCATACACTTTGTGAACGTCCTATCAAGACCTGTGGTCGCAGCCTTTCAGGCGGGAGACGGTCGCTTTGGCACCAACCCTTGTTGCATCGGCATTCCTATAGGCTCACCTGTAGGCTCTCCCATGGGCATGGAAAACAATCCCCTGAACAATCCACTGAACAATCCCTTGAACAACGCATTCATCTTGGACTTTGCCACCTCTGCTGTGGCCCAAGGCAAGATGCGGGTCGCGCACAATCTGGGTTTGAGCGCCAAGCCCGGTCTCTTGATCGATGAACACGGGCACCCCACCACCAACCCAAGCGTCGTGGTCAAAGCGCAAAGCAATGGCAAGTTTGGGGCGCTGCTCACCTTTGGCGAACACAAAGGCTCAGGCCTGGCCATCGCTTGTGAGCTCTTGGGTGGGGCTTTGAGTGGGGGTGGCACTTGGAGAAAAGAAGCCAACAGCGCCAGAGCCGTGATGAACGGCATGCTGAGCATTGTGATCGACCCCAAAGCCATGGGACAAGACAACTTCTTTTATCCTGAAACCCAGGCCTTCATCGATTGGCTCAAAGAAAGTCCTCCTGAACCCGGGACACCCGGCATGATCTTGGCTGGAGAGCCGGAAAGACAAGCACGCATTGAAAGAGAGACCGGCATCGAAATCGATGAGACCACCTTGAAGGAACTTCAAGCCAGTGCTTTAAAAGTCAACGCAAACGATTTGTTCCAAATTTAAAGGAAACAGACAAACCCCAAGCCATACGTGCTTTGACCATTCACTTTAAAAAAACGGTGCTACTGAGACAGCAACACAGCCAAATTCGCTTCCAAGTGTTCGGTTGGCATTTTCTTGAACCCCGAGCGCACAAAGCGGTGCAGTCGGCCCATCACAAAGGTGGTCATCAAGGAGGCCCATTGGTTGTTCAACACCGTGGGAGTTGCACTTGTGCGAACTTTCTGCGACTCTTTCAAGACTTGCCGAAGGGTCGACTCGATGCGATCAAAAAAATGATTCATCCTTTGGTTCAAGCGGTCGTGCTCCAAGATCAAAGCGTCTCCGACCATCACGCGAGACATGCCAGGATTCTTTTCTGCGAACTGCAAGAGCACCGCAATCATCCTTTGGGCCTTCACCGTGGCGTCTCCCTCTTTTTCTGCAATTTGAGCCAAGAGGCCATAAATGCTTTGCTCAATGAAGTCAATCAAGCCCTCAAACATCTGCGCTTTGCTCGCAAAATGCCGGTACAAAGCGGCCTCACTCACACCAATCTGACTGGCCAAAGAGGCGGTCGTGATCCTGTCGGCACCTGGACGCTCAAGCATCATGGCCAAAGCTTGAAGTATTTGAACGCGTCGCTCTCCGGGCTTCAGGCGAGTTTTGGGTGGAGACGTCTCGCCCTTGGCGCCGTCAAGACTAGATGCACCTTCTTCACTTGGGACTTGGGACTTGGCAGCTTCGGACATGAAAATATGGGGTGCGATAAAAAAGCTTAGGTGAAAGAAACGCTTACCAGCACAGGCCTCATATAGGCATCATCTAGGCCTTATGCAGAACTTATGCAGGCTCCAGATTGGGAGCCTGTCACTTGATCGAATCGTCCTCTTTCTCACGATCCCTGTCAATAGACAAAAGCCATCAAAACCCTTAAAAGGAGCGGATCATGGTGCCAAAGGCCTGATCGGTCAAAATCTCCAGCAAAAGTGCGTGGGGCACACGCCCGTCAATGATGTGCACCGTGTTGACGCCACTTTTGGCCGCGTCCAAGGCACCACTGATCTTGGGCAGCATGCCGCCACTGATGGTGCCATCGGCAAAGAGTTCATCGATTTGCCTGGCAGAAAGGTCAGTCAAGAGTTGGCCCGCTTTGTCCAGCACACCTGGGGTGTTGGTGAGCAAAATGAGCTTTTCTGCGCTCAAGACTGTTGCCAATTTGGCGGCCACCACATCGGCATTGATGTTATAGGTCTCGTTGTTCTCGCCAAAGCCAATGGGGCTGATGACTGGAATAAAGGCGTCGTCTTGCAAGGCTTTAACGACACTGGGGTCAATGCCGATGATGTCACCCACCTGTCCCACATCGTATTCTTTGCTGGGGTCCTTGTTGTCGGTCATCTTGAGTTTTCTGGCATGAATGAGGCCACCGTCTCTGCCCGTCAAACCCACCGCTTTGCCGCCCGCTTGGTTGATGAGACCGACAATGTCTTGCTGCACTTCCCCCGCCAAGACCCATTCGACCACTTCCATGGTTTCCGCGTCCGTGACCCGCATGCCTTGGATGAATTCACCCTTTTTGCCCAAGCGGTTGAGCGCCGTCTCAATTTGGGGGCCTCCGCCATGGACCACCACGGGGTTCATGCCGACCAACTTCAAGAGGACCACATCGGAGGCAAAATCCGCCTGCAACTTGGGGTCCGTCATGGCGTTGCCGCCATACTTGATAACGATGGTCTTGCCATGAAAACGCCGAATGTAGGGCAAGGCCTTGGCCAAGATGGTGGCTTGTTGCTCAGGAGAAATGGAGTGTGTATCTGTCATGGCTTGGCATTCAATTGGGGAAACATGGACATTTAAAAGTAGATCCGAGATGGACCTTTTGTCACTTAAAAGATTCTAAAGTGATTCTGCGTCCATTGCGCGTTCACTTTCCCAATCAGAGAGATATTTGCGTCTTTTGATTTTCTCGTCTTGCGCCTTGCCTCCCAATTTAAAGAGCTGCTTAGAGATGACAAAAGGTTAAAATGTGCTTTGGGGTTCCAAATCCAATTGTTTTGTGCCCATTACAATCTTGAGAGATCCCCCCAAGAGCTAAGACACACAAAGGAATGATTTGCAAGAAGGCGCGCTCGACCCAGACTTAGAAGTTCAAGACAAGACCGCACCCTTGGACTTGCCCTTGCACTTGCCTTTAAAGTCCCTCTCCCTATGGCAGGTCTCCTTGTCCAAGCGAGCCGTCCTCTTGGGCGACCTCCTGGCCATTGGCCTGGCCTTTGTGCTCGCCACTTTGCTCAACATCGGCTTTGAAGGTCAGTCCCTGAGCTTGGCCTCCAAGTGGTTCTCCACCCAAGACCCTGCCAGGTACTGGGCTTGGGTTTTGTTGAGCCTCTTGGCCTTGTTCATTTTCTTGTTTCGTTTCCAGCACTACGTCAATAGGCGTCCCTTTTGGGACGAGTTGAGCGATGTCTTGTGGACTGTGGGCGCCATGGCGCTCCTTGACATGAGCTTGGTTGCCGTGACACGCTGGAATGCATCCAGACTTTGGTGGCTCACCGCTTGGGTGTGTTTGGCCTTGATGCTGATGCTGATGAGACGGGTCATGCGGATGCTGTTGACCCGTATGGGGCTATGGGCACGCCCAACGATTTTGATCGGACAAGGCAAAAATGCACACGATGCCATCGAGGCGCTCATGAGCGAGCCTCACTTGGGCTACGAAATCCAGGGGTTTGTCGATGTGGAAGGTGCCTCTGAGTTGAGTTCTGTTCACTCCACTTCAAATCACACGGATTCAAACCTGATTGTTTCAAAACAAGTTGCCCCCTTTGCTGGACTGCCACAGATCGGTCCTGAGCATCTCAAAACCTTGGCCAAACAACCTGGTGTTCAATGGGTCTTGGCATTGGACCATGGACAATCCTTTGAGCGCGAGCACTGGCTTAGACAACTCTCACAATGGGGGGCACAAGAAATTTGTGTGATTCCAGACATGCGGGGCATTCCACTGTACGGCACCAACATGTCTTACTTCTTTTCTCACGAGGTTGCGGTATTGAGGATTCGAAACAATCTCAAACGTTGGCCCACGAGGCTGACCAAACGTTTGTTTGACACGCTTGTTGCGTCCTTCCTGATGGTTCTTTTTTCTCCACTTTTTTTATACCTTTTCATACAGCTCAAAAAAGACGGTGGTCCCGCGTTTTTTAAGCAGCAACGCATCGGGCGCAAAGGAGCGGCCTTTGAGTGCTTGAAATTTCGAACCATGGTGGTGGATGCAGAAAGCCGCCTTCAAAATCTGATCCATCAAAACCCCGAACTTTTAGAGCAATGGGCGCGTGACCATAAGATTAAAAACGATCCCCGCATCACGCCTCTTGGTGCGTTTCTTAGAAGAACAAGCCTTGACGAAATTCCGCAGTTACTGAATGTCTTGAAAGGCGAGATGAGCTTGGTGGGTCCCAGACCCATCGTCAAAGCCGAACTTGAAAAGTACGGAGACGATGTGGAATACTTTCTGATGGTCAGGCCTGGCATGACCGGTCTTTGGCAAGTCAGTGGCCGAAGCGACATGAGCTACGACAAACGCGTCTATTTGGACACCTGGTATGTCAAGAATTGGTCGCTTTGGTATGACTTGGTGATTCTTTTCAAGACCGTGAATGTCGTGATTCAAAGAAATGGCGCCTATTGACTTGGAAGACCTAAATATTTTAAATCAATCCCAAAGCCAGTCTATTTGTTGATGCGTAAACCCTTCAATCGCTCAAAACGATTCATCTCGTCAAAAGCAACACGGGCCGAGACAGTTTCCTCTTATGCGCTTAAGGCCGCAATAACCGCTTGGGGATTGTGTTCGATCACATTGAGTAAAACCAAAGCAGGCCCGTGCGGTAAGCGGTCGCCCCTTTCCCAGTGACGCAAGGTTGCCGTTGAAAAACCAAATTGAGCGGCAAATTGATCTTGCGTCATTCCAGTTTTAGCTCGAACAGACTTCACATCGACAAGATGTGGTCGATGAATTTTTGTCTTGGGCAACCGCCCTTCAGCGTGCTCAATCGCTTCCATCAAACCCGCTTTGATATTTTCAAACTTTGTGTTCATTTTGTTTCCTTTGCCATGCTAGAACGAGCATTCTGGTCAATTCAGATAATTCTATGCGTTCGGCTTGACTCAAGTTACTTCGTTCATTTTTGGAAAAAAGAGTCAACAAATACAGAGGCATGGATTCATTGTGAAAGTAATAAATCACCCTGACACCACCGCTTTTACCTTGACCTCCTCTGCCCCAACGCATTTTTCGAACGCCTCCTGTGCCTTGCATGACTTCACCCGCTTTAGGATGCAGTGCCAAATAGTTAATCACATCTTGACGCTCGATCGCATTCAATAGTTTTTCAGCACTTCGCATGAAAGTGGATAATTCTGCAACAGTCAACATAAATACATTGTAATCCAATGGGACGGTACGCGCAATCACCCAAAATTCATCACCCAAAATTCATTTGATTGGAGCGGACAAATGGGTTTTGTCTGTTTTTATTCGATCCCCTGTTAGTTCATGGCATTTGATGGACTTTGAACTCTTTTTTATCCAAAAAAAGATCCCACTCAAGGGCGGTATCACACTCTAAAAGCCTTGACTAACTTTTTCGAAAAACTGCATTCAAGGATTAAAAATTTCAATATGTATCGTATTATTTACTAAATTTAGCTTTTTTGTATAAAATAAGTTACATGCCCGCAAAATCTCAACCCATTTTTCCATCTGAAGAAAAACTCTTGGTCAACTTAGGCGAACGCATTCGACTTGCTCGCTTGAGAAGAGGCTTGTCAGCTGAAATTGTTGCAGAGCGCTCCTCAATATCTAGAATGACGTTGCATCGTGCAGAAAAAGGCAACTCAGCAGTCACCATAGGAACCTATTTGAGAATACTTGCCTGTCTACAACTTCAAAACGACTTTAATTTATTGGCGAAAGATGATTTGCTGGGAAGGCGACTTCAAGATTTGGGCCTATTAAAACCAAAAATTAAAAATACAAAGCCGTGATTTAGCAGATTGAATGGATTCATCCTTACCTTTGGGCAACACCTTTTCAATATGCCATTTTGAAGCATGCATCGCGTTAACAAAAATTAAAATTTGTAAAAAAATTTGACTCGGTGCGACTACCATTGAAGATTGATTTAAAGACCCACTGAATCGAACTCGTCAATTTGAACTTTCAATCGGGCACCGGACAAATTTTCATTCCATTTGAATCCCAAAAATCGACCCAATCATTTCAGAGAAGTCTGCCATCTCCAAGCATCGGCACACATTGTCTCAAGCCCCCTTTGAGCTTGCCAACCCAGCAACTCTTCTGCTCTTGAAGCATCTGCATACAAAGATGGCACATCTCCATGTCTTCTGGCCACAAACTCAAATGGAATCTTTTGACCCGTGACTGCTATAAAAGTCTCCACCAACTCTTTGACGCTCACACCAAAACCCGTGCCGAAATTGAAAACATTCAATCCCTGGATGCTGTTTTGGGGTGGTTTTGGTGAGGCCTCTTTTGTAGGCCCTTGTTTTTGCACACCCATGGCCTGAATGGCGGCCACATGTCCTTGGGCCAGGTCCACCACGTGGATAAAGTCTCGAATGCATGTGCCATCAGGCGTCTCGTAATCGTTGCCAAAGATAGAGAGTTTGTATCGCAAACCAGCGGCCACCTGCGTCACAAAGGGCATCAAATTATTGGGCACACCATTGGGGAACTCACCGATCATCCCGCTTTCGTGCGCGCCCACAGGATTGAAGTACCGGAGCATTGATATGTTCCAATCCGCATTGGCTTTGGCGTGATCTTCTAAAAACTGCTCACACACCCATTTGGTTCGTCCGTAAGGACTGAACGCCCCAGTGGGCGCATCTTCTTTGATCGGTAAATGTTGTGGGATGCCATACACGGTGGCAGATGAAGAAAACACAAAATTTTTAACGGCGTGTTTTTCCATGACCTTGATCAAGTTCATGGTGCCTCCCACATTGTTTTCCCAATAGTCAAGGGGGCGCCCAAAGGATTCACCAACCGCCTTCAACCCAGCAAAATGAATCACGCCAGAAATAGTGTGTTGTTCAAATAAACCATCTAGAGCGTTTTTATCTCTCACATCCACGCTGAAATGCTTGAACTCCACATCGGTCAAGCCAAGAAACTCGTTTTTCAAGCTCAAGATTTTGTCGATCACGCCCTTGTTACTGTTGCAAAAGTTATCGATGCCAATGACATGAAAGCCGTGACTGAGCAATTCAATGACCGTGTGCGACCCAATGAAGCCGGCAGCTCCTGTCACCAACAGCGCAGGAGCTTTCATGGACAGATCTCCCAACGATTCATAATTTGCATTGTTTTTATTCAAATGAATTTAAAAAACCACATCACTTCATCTTTTGTTTGAGTGAATTGGCAACACTTTAGGTTTTTGTTGGAAAAGTGCCGCAAAAAACCAAAATTTTGATCCATTATCAACCTTGATTTTACTTAAATACCCGTTTTTTTAAAAAGTCCAAGGTCTTTTTTACCAAATCAGCCTACAATAAAAATTGAAAGACGTATATAAATCGCTTTTCAAGCTACCTCTACACCTAACGAATTACCATTTCGCATTTCTTTATTTTGCTTTTCTCTTTAGATTCAAGTGCTTTTATAGCCATCAGCTAAACATCGACATTGACTTCGAGAAACGGTATTTTTAAGTTCATTGGACTGGTATTGTTGTTTTAATTTTTTGCTTCTTTATTGATTAATTTCCTACGATGAAACGAGATTCGCAAATGAACCAACCCTCACGTCTTGATGCCATGCCCAGCAACGGATCATGCATTGCCCTGATCGATGCCAGATACATTTCTTGGCTGCTTGGGCAGATCAATGAACCTGTGTCTGACGGCATCAATCGCCATGCATTGAACCATGTCTTGAGTTCTTTGTTGATTCAAAACGGCTTGATGCTCGAAGTCAATCGTGTGTACTGGTATGCCGACAAAAACGATG
>Ga0209086_10003342_pt1 | contig 12274 bp, 10 predicted proteins | sample M_130207_XF_Meta_FD_187312 | JGI IMG/M metagenome (GOLD analysis project Ga0209086, IMG submission 187312) | Freshwater microbial communities from Lake Montjoie, Canada to study carbon cycling - M_130207_XF_MetaG (SPAdes) (version 2) | ecosystem: Environmental > Aquatic > Freshwater > Lake...
TCATTCGCCTTCTGCATTAGGGCAACCGCACCGAGTTTTTCACCGTTAATAGAAACTGGGCGCCCCTTAGAGAATTCAATCTTCACATCTTCAGTTTCAATCTTTACAGATTCTCTCCAGAATGCAACGCCCATGATCGGTTCTACTATTTCTAGTGAGGTATCAAGGTTCTCTAAAGTTTTGGCTTCGTGAGTTGCACCTAAAATATTTGCATCCGTTGAGTAAGCCTTCTCAACGCTGTCGCGATATGGCAACTTCCGCTTTGAAAGCCATTCTGACATTTCTTTACGGCCGCCAAGTTCAGTAACAAAATCTCTATCGAGCCATGGTTTGTAAATCTTTAAATTTGGATTAGCAAGAAGTCCGTAACGATAAAACCGTTCGATGTCATTGCCTTTGTAAGTCGAACCATCGCCCCAAATTGAGACGTTATCTTCGAGCATTGCGCGAACCAGAAGTGTTCCAGTTACAGCGCGACCAAGTGGTGTCGTATTAAAATAAGTTTTTCCACCAGAGCGAATATGAAATGCACCGCAGGCAATTGCAGCAAATCCTTCTTCTACTAAGGCTTCTTTGCAATCAACAAGTTTCGAACCTTCTGCGCCATATTCCTTTGCGCGGCTTGGTACCGAATCAATATCAGGTTCATCGTATTGGCCAAGATCTGCGGTGTAAGCAAAAGGAACTGCACCCTTTTCGCGCATCCACGCAACAGCAACTGAAGTATCTAGGCCGCCAGAGAAGGCGATACCAACTCTTTCGCCGACCGGCAGGGATGCAAGAACTTTGGACATGTGAGGAGTCTAGGACATGAGGGCGCGGAGCCGAAAACAATTAGGCGATAGTTTGCCTGAAATCAGCGCGAGGTCATTGGGTTGAAAGTGTTACTCAAGTGAAAGAGTGAGAATCTGGCTTAACGCTCTCTTCCTAAGTTCTTCGATAGGAGCAGCTAACAATTCATGCAAGGATTTTATGTTTGGTTCTGGCATTGATAGTTCAAGGAGGATCGCATTTATGTCGAAATCCGGTGCATCGATTTTAGCTGATGAGTTTTTTCCTACCTCGCGAATTCTAAAACTAATTGCATCTAGCGCAGTTCTTTGGGTAATCGAATCCTTAGCGACAAGTGAGCGATCCAGCACTGTCAATGAACCTGAAAGTATTTTGATATCTTCTAACAAGCGGTTCAGATTAGCTACTTCGGTGGAGTTACTCATAGTCTAATTATGGTGCAAAACTCCGAATAATTTAACTATGAGAGCAGAAGTTTAGGTGGGAATTCCAATCGCATTTAATGGCTGTGAGCAGAAGTTTATTAACACAAATTTTAAGTCCACAGTTTTTCCTAATTTCTAAGTTATGCACAAGCTAAGCGCTGCAATGTCAGTGGCGCCAACAATAATTACAACATGCAAAAACGTTCTGATGAAGTCAGAGTTCTAGGTGAACGAATTGCCCAACTTTTACATCTCCCCGCCGGCATAGAAGTAGTTAGAGAACTCTGGAGCATAGATCCAGAAACTTTGGATTATGCGGGCCGAGTTGATTATCTTGCTGCACTCGAAAAGCAGAGTGGTTGGTTTAATGTTTGGATGCAGAGAGCAATTGTTGCGGTAGCCGGAATTGAACCAAGTCGCGCGGACTCTATGTACTCCGGGGTTGATGATTCTGAACGTGAAGAAATTGCTACCGCGCTTCGCATGTCAGGATCAACTGCTCAAGGTCGAATTGATGTGGCAAGAACACTCACTCAATACTTACCTGGGGCTACGGCAGCGTTAGCTATTGGAGATATTTCTCCCGCCCATGCAAATGTAATTGCCCGAGAGAGCGCCCAACTTATCCGCCAGGGAGTCGCACCCGAAGTTCTGAAGTTGATTGAAGATGAAGCGATTGCGCATGCCGAATTCCACACACCTGCACAGGTGGCAAACAAGGTTCGCTCATGCATAGCAATGTTTGCTCCAGAACAATTTGAGGCTGCTGCGGTTGAAGAGAAAAGTACAAGAAAAGTTTCTTATTATCCAAGCGCGAATGGAATGGCAACAATCGTTGCATTCTTGCCAGCGCCTGATGCACAAACAATAATGTTGGCCATAGATAGATTGGCAAATAAGACCAATGGCGTAGCAAAGGAGAAGTTGCGTGCATACCAAGCGCAGGCTGGGCACAGAATGCGCGCCAACGCTAGCGCCGAACCAGAATCTGGTTTAAACAATGGTGCTGGTAACCGCTTTAATCTGACGGATTTTAGCGCCGACTTAATGGACCCAATGGATGCACATCGCGCCGATGCCATCACAGCTATTGCAGCAATGTTCCTTGAAACTAGTGAAGATTTAGTTATGAGCCACGGGCGACCAGTAACTGTAAATCTAACTATTGATTTACCAACTCTTCTAGGACTTGCTGAAAATCCAGGACAATTAAGTGGATATGGGGCAATTCCTGCTTCTGTCGCCCGAGAACTTGCTGCTGACGGAAAATGGCGAAAATTTATTACCGATCCGACTACCGGAAACCTTCTTGATTTTGGCCGTGAAAGTTATTTGCCACCACAAGCATTGCGCGATTTCTTACTCGCGCGAGATAAAACTTGCAGATTTCCTGGTTGTCGAAGATCAGGAATTAAGGGCGAAATAGATCACGCCATACCTTGGGAAGAAGGAGGCGAAACTTCGCCTAAAAACCTTGGGCTGCTTTGCAAGCGACATCACCAACTTAAGACACACGGTGGTTGGAAACTCGAAAGTTTTGAGGATGGATCTTGCGAATGGACTTCGCCGCTAGGAAAGAAAAGGTTCGTTCCAGCACGGCCTATGGACGAGGTTGCCTAGACCTTGATTAAACTCGCTTTATGGAATCTCTGGCCCTAGTTGTAACAATAATGATTTTGATTTCGGTTCTTGGCGCACCAATCGGTTGGTTGATCCTAAAGATACCCACTCATAAAGCGTCAACTACAAATGTAAAGAAATTGTTCTCATTTGTTTTCACGCTAATTGGATTAATGGTGGGAACAACAATCTTGTCAACCGGGCCCGCGATAGGTGGCGTTTTTATCTCTCTCTTTTCAATCTCATCATCCATCTTTGTATTTATAAAGATTTGGCGCGATAAAACATATTGGGAACACTAGAACACTAGAAATCTAGAAATCTAGAAATCTAGAAATAAATTAGCGCAGATAAAAATGGTGGAGGTGCCGGGAATCGAACCCGGGTCCTCTAGAGCAAAATCAGGGCTTCTACGGGCGTAGTGTTCTATTCGTTTTCTCAGTCCTGACTCTCACAAACACATGTAGTCAACGAACTCAGCTATAGATTGATTTCCCAAACGATGTCCATAACACCATCGTCAAGTGAGCTCTCTAGCGACGCTAACATCCAAGCCGAGAGCGCTCTTGGGTTAACGGATTCACTTAAATCGCTTAGGCAGCGATAGCGAAATCAGTGCGATTTGCATCTGCACTTATGTTTTGCGCGGGTTTCATGGTTTACGAGATCATCCCGGCTTCCTCGGCCCGCTTCACCTGACTCAACACCTAAAGTCGAGACCGTTCACCCCCATGATGGTTGTAGAACATGAAGCATTTACTTTTCTATATTTAGTTTTTTCTGATGCTAATAATTATCTCCATTGAGAAGATCATTAGTGGTTAATTGTAAGGTGTCGTTCTGTTTAACGATAATTGCCGCTTAAACTTTGGTTTGACCTCTGGATTAGCGCTCAGATTTGCCGTAGTTCCAATCAAACTTTGGTTTGACCTCTGGATTAGCGCTCGGATTTGCCACAGAATCAATCAATCTTTGAACTAACTTCTGGATTAGCGCTCGGATTTGCCTGAGCTGCGCCTTGAAAGTTCGCGGGTAATTTCGCGATTCGCTTGCTGCTCCATAAGTGTGGCCCGCTTGTCATGGCCCTTCTTACCTTTAGCCAGAGCCAATTCAATCTTGGCTTTACCATCTTTGAAATAAATAGAAAGTGGCACAAGTGTTAAACCGCCTTGCTTTGTTTCAGCGGCTAATTTTTCGATCTCCTTCTTGTGAAGAAGTAACTTACGTTCACGACGCGGAGTGTGGTTATTCCACGTTCCTTCTGTGTATTCCGGGATATGAACTCCGCTTAACCAGAGCTCTCCGTTATTCACCATCGCGAAACCATCAACAAGAGATGCCCGCCCGGCGCGAAGTGATTTAACTTCAGTTCCGCTTAAGACTATTCCGCATTCAAATACTTCTTCAATGAAGTAGTCATGGCGAGCTCGCTTGTTCTGTGCAATTAATTTCTGACCTAGCTCTTTAACCATATTGACCACCCCATTTCCTCTTCTAATTTAAATATGTTGAAGTATTTGCATTATCAAGGATACGCGAGTTGTAACCCACCAAGTTACAGATAGCTGCAGACTCGCAATTATTAGATGCGCTATTTGGATATTGTGGCAAGACCGCCCAGAACTAAGAGCGCTTTCTTAATCTCTTCCCCTTCGGGAACAAGTAGATCTGGAGCTATACCAACTTGGTCAATGACTCGGCCATTTGGAGTGCGGTATTTTCCAACCGTTATTTCAAGTTTTGAGCCATCTACTAATTCAATAATTTCTTGAACTGTTCCCTTGCCATAACTCTTTTCACCAATAATGACGGCGCGGTTTCGATCTTGTAACGCTCCTGCAATAACTTCCGCAGAACTCGCGGTTGATCTATTAATCAGAACTGTCATTGGAGCAACATCTGCGACGCTGTTATTCGATTCTAAAACTAAGGTTGAATCGTCCTTTCTTGAATAAGAAACGATTGTTCCTCCGTTAAGAAATAAAGATGCGACGTCAACTGCGACGAATAACAATCCCCCTGGATTATCACGGAGATCTAAGACAATTCCACCTTGATGTGGGTACTTCGCAAGCGCGATTGCAACCTCGCTAGCAACTTGGCTTGTAATTGATGAAATCTGAATATATATAACCTTTGTTGCTAATTGATATGCAACCACATCGCCATTGAAGATTGACTCTCGAGTAATTTCAAATCTAATTTGCTCTTGATTTCGCTCGACTCCTATTTGTAATTTTGTGTTTGCTACTCCACGAAGAGCAGCCACTGCAGTAGCTAGTGAAGCGCCATCCATTGCAACGCCGTCGATATCAACTAAGGTGTCTAAAACTTTTATTCCGGCTCTCGCTGCTGGAGAATTACTTTGAACACTAGAAACTTCTAGCACGCCAGATTTGCTCTTGCGCAACCAGATACCTATTCCGCTATAACGGCCTTCAAGAGTCTGGGTTAAATTCTTAACGCTTTCTTGGGGAAAATAATTTGCCCATTGATCCCCTGATGCTTTAAGCACCGCTTCTATTGCAGCTTGCTCCAAAACATTTTTCTTCAGTGGTGTTGGATTTTTTGTAAGAATCTTAGAAATTGATTGCTCTACTGGAGAAACATTTCTCGTTCTGCCAACAAAATCACCGAGCGCAAAAGCTAAAATAATTGCTAGAGATGTGATTGCAGCTGTTGCATTGAATCCCGCGCTACGAAAGCGAGCAATGATCGATTGCCATGGGGAAAGCATTGGTGAATTCTCCTAGCAAAGGAAGAAATTGGCAAAGTTACACGGGATATTGCCTTAGGCCATTAAACCTTTAGGTATTTGCGCAAGGTGACAACAGAAGCGACAGTTGAAACGACAAATCCGGTTAGAAGAAGTATTCCTGAAGCAACCCAGACATCTGACCAAGTAAAGAACTTGGTAAAGCTAAGTAGTGGCGCAATTCTAGAATCAACCAATAATTTGAAGGCTGACAAGAGACCAGTTGAGAAAATCCAACCGACAATTGCCGAGAAAACTCCTTCAAGTAAGAATGGTAATTGGATTGAGAAAGATGAAGCACCAACTAATTTCATAACACCGGTTTCTCGACGACGATTAAACGCCGCGATTCGAAGCGTATTACTTATGAGAAGCGCTGCAGTTAAAACACTTGCCAAACCAATAGCAAGAGCGCCATCTCGAAGTACACCTAATAATTTAAAGAATTTCTCTAAAATACTCCGCTGGTCTTGAACTGAATCCACACCGGGCCTTCCGGCAAAAGCGCTCTGCATTACTGCAAATTTTGTTGGATCTTTTAACTTAACGCGGTACGACTCAGGCAATTGATCCTGTGTCACATTCTGGGCAATTGCAGATCCCTTAAATCTCTCTTGAAAATGTATGAAGGCTTGAGATTGTGATTCGTAATAAACCTTATCTACAACAGGAAGCGCTTCAATATCTGATTTGATTGAGTCGCGTTGCTCCTGCGAAACTGGACCACTTGCACAAGAAGATGATTCAGATAGCGAACCACAAAGAAAGACTGAAACTTCAATCTTGTCATACCAATAATCTTTCATAACTCGAACTTGTGAGTTAGCAAGAAGTCCAATACCAAGCAGGGTTAAGGAAATTGCTACCGTAATTATTACTGCAAAAGTCATAGTTAGGTTTCGGCGCAGACCAATTCTTACTTCACTAAAAAGAAATCCAGCTCTCATAGTCCGCCCCTATCCTGCATATCCATAAACACCGCGAACTTGATCACGAATAACATAACCACCTTCGAGTTCAATTACGCGTTTGCGCATTGAATCCACAATCTTGGAATCGTGTGTTGCCATAACAACGGTTGTTCCTTCACGATTAATCCGGTCCAAAAGTTTCATAATTCCAACACTTGTTGCAGGATCAAGGTTTCCAGTTGGTTCATCTGCAATAAGAATTGCAGGTCGGCTTACATAAGCACGCGCGATTGCAACTCTTTGTTGTTCTCCGCCTGAAAGCTCGGATGGCTTGCGATCAGCCTTCTCTTCAAGCCCTACTAGTTCAAGTACTTCTGGAACTTCGCGATCAATTTCTTTCTTGGAATATCCGAGAACGTGAAGTGTGAAAGCAACATTTTCAAAGACAGTTTTGCTTGGTAGCAAACGAAAATCTTGAAATACCGTTCCAACTTGTCTGCGAAGTTCTGGAATTTTATGGGCTGAGAGCGTATTTAATTCTTTTCCAGCAACAATGATGTCACCAGATGTTGGACGCTCTTCGCGAAGTACAAGGCGCAGAAAGGTTGATTTACCAGATCCAGAAAGTCCAACGAGAAAAACAAATTCACCCTTTAAAATATCAATATCTACTGAGTCGAGTGCTGCGCGATCTTGCTTCGGGTACATCTTCGTAACGTTTTCAAAACGAATCATGAACGCCTCCTCGTGCTTCCTAATCTCAAACAAATTCAAACTAATTTAAACAGGCGTGCGCTTTTCACACAACTGGGGCCTATGTGGGAAGTTTAGGCAGGAATCGCGCTTCAACTGCGGAAATACGCGCGAAAAAGGCTGAGAGATTTCCAATGAATATGCTCGCTCAAGCGTGCTTCTTCTTTAATCGGTGGACTTCTTTAATCGGTGGACTTCTTTAATCGGTGGACTTCTTTAATCGGTGGAGTTCTTTAATCGGTGGACTTCTTTAATCGGTGGACTTGCGCCACTTAATTCCGGCCTCAATGAAGCCATCGATTTCGCCATCTAGGACAGCGGAAGGATTTCCAACTTCAAAATCTGTACGTAAATCTTTGACCATTTGATACGGAGCTAATACATAAGAGCGCATCTGATTTCCCCATGATCCAGAGTTATCGCCCTTGAGTGCATCAAGTCTTGCGCGTTCTTCCTGACGTCTTCGAGCTAACAATTTAGATTGAAGAACTGCCATTGCCGTTGCTTTGTTCTGAATTTGTGAACGCTCGTTCTGACAAGAGACCACAATCCCCGATGGCAAGTGAGTAATTCGAACCGCAGAGTCCGTTGTATTTACGCCTTGACCTCCCGGGCCAGAAGAGCGATAAACATCAACCCGAAGTTCTTTTTCATCAATTTCAATGTGATCGCTCTGTTCAACAACTGGAACAACTTCTACGCCAGCAAATGATGTGTGGCGACGTGATTGTGAATCAAATGGCGAAATTCTAACTAAGCGGTGGGTTCCTTGTTCAACTGAAAGAGTTCCATATGCATATGGTGCATGGACTCTAAATGTTGTTGATTTGATTCCTGCTTCTTCAGCATAGGAAGTTTCTAGTACATCCACCTTGAAACTGTGACGCTCGCAATAACGAAGATACATCCGCATCAACATTTGTGCCCAGTCCGCCGCTTCAACTCCACCGGCTTCAGATCGAATAGTTATTAAACAATCTCGATCGTCATATTCACCGCTTAGTAACGTTTGTACTTCTAATTCTCGTATCGCACGAGTCACATCATCTAGCTCATTGCCAGCATCAACTATTGCACTTTGATCTTTCTCACCTTGCGCAAGCTCAAGCAAAAGTGGGATATCTTCAAGGCGACGGCGAATTGTGTTTGATTTATTCAACGTAGATTGAACTCTCGAAAGTTTACTTGTTACTACTTGCGCCTTTTCGGGATCGTCCCAAAGATTCGGTGCGCTCGCTTCCGCTTCAAGTATTTTGAAATCTGCCTCGAGTTTCGGAAGATTTAACACTTGCTCTATAGCCGAAAGAGTTACGCGAAGTGCGCTAACTTCTTCGAGATATTCGCGTGCTGCCATGGGATAAGCGTAATGGCACATTAATTGACTGGTCGCATGTAATAGAGTTGCTCAAAGCTGATTCGCTAAGGAGCCCAGATGAAGATCACTGATTCGTTCTACGAAAGATGTAGAACTGCTGCTATTTGGCTGCTTCGGTTCGAGTCATTGATATTGGTTGGGCTTGTGATTTATTTGTTAGTGGCGACGGTGTTCTCAACCGCGACCTGGCCTTCAGCGCTAATTGGTGAAGTTGTTTTTGGAACTGTTGGGGCAATTGGACTTTATTTCGCTTCGACTGGCTTTGCTAGAAACCGCTCTTATGGCCGAGCACCTGCAGTCCTAGCAAACCTAATTGCCATTGGGGTTTCCTACTACATGATCTCTGGGGACTTGTTAATCGTTGGCGTTCCTCTTGCAATAATCGGAGTTATAACTTTTATTTCTGCTCTCTTTGGATATCGAGAAGATTCAAAAGAAAATTACTAACTACCAAGGAATTACTGCTTGGTCTTCCCAAAATAATCCAGTTTGATCTTTTCCAACTTCAAAGCTTCTAGTAGCAAGCCAAATTGCTGTTGCCGCCCCCTCTTCTGCAGAGCGCGGTGCATCGGGGCCACCCATATCTGTTCTGCTGTGATTCGGACATGTTGCATCAACTAGAAAACCACGACCACCTTGAAGAGTTTCGTGTGCAAGATTTCGCACCAGCGCATTTACTCCCGCTTTACTAATTCGGTAGGGCGCTAGTCCACCGGTATTACCAGGACCTGACATTCGACCAAGGCAAGCAGTGAAAATAATTACTCGACCATTACGAGCATCAGCCATTGCCGGTGCAATTGTATTAATTGCTATAAACACAGAATCTAAATTAATAGCCATAACTCGGCGCCACTCTTTAGTCGTGGTTTTCAAAGTTTTAGACATCTTTTCGCTCATGACGCCATGCGCTAAAATTAAAGTTGTCGGCGTTCCATATTTGGAGATGATCTCTTCAAATTTTTCTTTAGTTGCATCGAGATCTTCGAAATCTACGGTTTCAAAGTTGCATCCAATTTCAGCCGCGCTATTTTTCGCGCGATCGTGATCTTTGCTCACTATCAAGACTTGCTGTCCGGCAGCTTTTAACGCTTTTGCAACTACGTAACCAAGCCCTCGAGATCCACCTGTAACGATGGCCAAAGGTTGGGTTGTCGCGCTCGAATTCATGGGCGTAACTTTGCCCAAGATTGTGAGAGATTTCCTTCTGAATTATGGAGTTTGGGGCTTTTATCACAGCCCAATTTCCATACCTATGCCTATTTTTAATAGTCCCTGGCCCTTGCTGCTATTAGACTCGTAGAGGAATTTCACGTAACACATGGAATCGGGAGCGTCGCGAGTGTCTGCATCTGGGTCGAATACACCGGCAAATCACTTTGGTGGATCCTTTGGTCCCAATGAATGGCTCGTTGATGAAATGTTTGAAAAATATTTGGTAGATCCAAATTCTGTTGATGCTGCATGGGTTGAATTTTTTGTGAACTACACACCTAATGCAAATGGTGCATCTAACGCATCTGCGCCAGTTATTCCAACTTTGGATAATGCCCCTAAAGGTGGAACTCCACCACTTCCAAAAAAGACTATTGATTCAACTGCTCTGCAAATTCCGGTAGCAGCAACCCAGGTTGGCGCAAAGGTTGCGCCCGTTGCGCAAGCAACACCCGTTGCGCCCGTTGCGCAAGCAACACCCGTTGCGCCCGTTGCGCAAGCAACACCCGTTGCGCCCGTTGCAAAGACAACGGCTGCTACAACGACAAAACAAGCAACTCCTGCGGACCCAATTGTTAAGCCAATTCCAACTTTGGTAACTCCAAGTGCTTCAACACTTGAACCAATTCGAGGTGTAAGCGCTCGCGTTGTTCAAAGCATGGAAGCTTCGCTCACTGTTCCAACTGCAACAAGTGTTCGCGCACTTCCAGCAAAATTAATGATCGATAACCGAACTGTTCTTAACAATCATTTAAAGCGCAGCCGTGGCGGCAAGGTTTCATTTACTCACATAATCGGTTATGCGATGATTAGTGCGATTCGCCAGATGCCAGAGATGAATGCATTCTTCGGTGAGATTGAGGGCAAACCCGCAATCGGCAAGCCAGAACATATCAATCTTGGAATTGCGATTGACTTGGCGAAGCCAGATGGTTCGCGTCAACTATTAGTTCCATCAATTAAGGGCTGCGAATCCTTAGATTTCGCGCAATTCTGGGCATCATATGAAGAGACGGTTCGCAAAGCTCGGGGTGGATCTCTTACTGTTGAAGATTTTGCAGGAACAACAGTTTCGTTAACTAATCCTGGAACTATCGGAACTGTTCACTCTGTTCCGCGCTTGGTGCAAGGTCAAGGTTTAATTCTTGGTGTTGGAGCTATGGATTATCCAGCCGAATTCCACGGTTCTAATGAAGAGACGCTTGCTGAATTAGCGATTAGCAAAGTTATTACTCTTACTAGTACTTACGATCATCGAATTATTCAAGGTGCACAATCAGGTGATTTCTTAAAGCGAATTCATGAATTACTTCTCGGTGAGAATGGCTTCTATGACGAGATTTTCGCCGCCCTTCGTATTCCATACGTTCCAATCCGTTGGGTCGTTGATATGCGCTCTAGCAGCATTGATCAGGTCGGTAAGACCGCACGCGTTCAACAATTAATTAACGCCTATCGCACAACTGGCCACTTGATGGCCGACATTGATCCACTTAAATATGTGCAACGTTCCCACCCAGATTTAGATGTTGTTACTCACGGGCTTTCACTCTGGGATCTTGATCGAGAATTTGCCACAGATGGTTTTGGTGGCAAGCCAGTCATGAAGTTACGAAGGATTCTTGGAACTCTGCGCGATTCTTATTGCCGCACAATCGGTGTGGAATATATGTATATTGAAAATCCAGAAGAACGTGCATGGATTCAGGAGCATGTAGAAGTTGGATCACCCAGGTTGCCGCGAGAAGAACAACTTCGAATTCTCTACAAATTAAATAGCGCTGAATCATTTGAAGCTTTCTTGCAGACAAAATATGTTGGACAAAAACGCTTTTCACTTGAGGGCGGCGAAACTTTAATTCCGCTTCTAGATGCAATTATTTCAGCAGCTGCAGATCGCGGTCTTGATGAAGTTTGTGTCGGTATGCCACACCGCGGCCGGTTAAATGTTCTAGCAAATATTGCAGGAAAGTCTTACGGCCAAATTTTCCAGGAATTTGAAGGGCATTACGCCGAGAACCAAGTCCATGGATCTGGCGATGTTAAGTATCACCTTGGAACTGCTGGAACATTTACTGCAATTTCTGGTGCGACTACAAAGATTTATCTAGCAGCAAATCCTTCACACTTAGAGGCTGTGAACCCAGTACTAGAGGGAATTACGCGAGCCAAGCAAGACAAGTTGAATTTAAAAGAGATCTTCTCGATTCTTCCAATCTTGATGCATGGCGATGCCGCATTTGCTGGTCAAGGCGTTGTCTCTGAAACTTTGAATCTCTCACAGTTAAAGGGTTACCGAGTTGGTGGAACTATTCATATCGTTGTGAATAACCAAGTTGGCTTCACAACATCACCACATGCTGCGCGCTCTTCAAGGTATTCCACAGATATCGCAAAAATGATTCAAGCACCGGTCTTCCATGTAAAT
>Ga0209086_10003347_pt1 | contig 12259 bp, 10 predicted proteins | sample M_130207_XF_Meta_FD_187312 | JGI IMG/M metagenome (GOLD analysis project Ga0209086, IMG submission 187312) | Freshwater microbial communities from Lake Montjoie, Canada to study carbon cycling - M_130207_XF_MetaG (SPAdes) (version 2) | ecosystem: Environmental > Aquatic > Freshwater > Lake...
CTTGAACCTCGATCTGATGTTTTCGATCCCTGGGCAGAGTCTCGAAACGTGGCGCAAGACGCTGGAACACTCGATCTCGCTGAAGCCTGACCACATCTCGGCCTACAACCTCAACTATGAGGAGGACACGGACTTTTTCCGCCGACTCAGGGCAAGGGAGTTCCGCGAGGATGAGGGCCGCGACGCGGACTTTTTCAATCTGGGCATCGATTTGCTCGAAGCGGGCGGGTTTGAGCACTACGAGATCTCGAACTACGCTCAGCCGGGCCATCGCAGCGTTCACAACGAGTCCTACTGGCTGGGCGCGGACTATCTCGGGATCGGTCCCGGCGCGTTTTCAACCGTGAACGGCAAACGCTGGCAAAACGTGAAGGACACGCCGCGATACATGGAGATGACGCTCGCAGGTGAAAACACGGCGATGGAAGTCGAAGAACTCACGCCGGAGCAGCGCCGCACGGAGCGCTTCGGTTTGGAACTGCGCACGGCGCGTGGCCTGCCGCTAGAACTGATCACCCCTGAGTCACGCCGCATGCTGGACACGCTGCGTGATCAGGGGCTGTTGAGTTTTGATGCGGAGCGGGTGTGGCTCACGCGTGCTGGCAAACCGCTGGTCGATCCCGTGGCGGTGGCGCTGATGGGTTAGAACTGATCGAGCAGATACTTGATCAGGTCGGTAGTGGTCACCATGCCGACGAGCTTGCTGGTGCCGCTGACGATGGGCAGAGAGTGGAAGTCACTCTTCGCGAGGATTTCGGCGGCTTCACGAACGGTGCCGGTTTCGGCGAGTGTGACGGGATTCTTCTTCATCACCTGCTCCAAGGAGAGCGTGTGGTCGAGCGTGGCATCGACGGTGCGTTCGTCGGTGTTGAAGGCATCTCCAAAGCTGACGCGGAGAATATCGCTCCAGGAAATCATTCCGACAATTTGGTCACCGTTCACGACCGGGATGTGATGCACGCCATGCTCGCGCACGAGGGCGCGGACTTTGGAGATAGGATCGCCGTGGTGGGCGGTGATCACGTTGCGGGTCATGAGGTTGGAGATGGGATCGTTGCGCTTCATAGGTTGGTGAAGGCACTGTGCAGAGATCACCGTCGGCCGCTCCGCGTAGCTTGGTCATGCGTGGACCGATGTTGCGTGATCTCAGGCCAACTCGACCACCACCGCGCTGGCGTTGTCTTTACCTGATTCGGCCACGGCGTGTTCCACAAACCATTGCGCATGCGCTTTGCCTTCAGGCAGTTCGTTAGCGGCGAGCATGTCAGTCAGCCGATGATCCCAGATGCCGTCGATGACGCCGTCGGTGCAGAAGAGGAAGCGGTCGCCACTTTCACAACCAACAGAGCCGATCTGAGGGTCAAGACTTTGGCGCCCGGCACCGAGTACCTGCATGAGCACGCTTCGACGTGGGTGTGTGCGGGCTTGGCGCTCGTTGAGTTGGCCTTGGCGCTGCATCCAGCCGACGTGTGAGTGGTCGTCGGTGAGCTGTTTCATCTTGCCATCCTTGGGCAGCCAGTAGATGCGGCTGTCGCCGATGTGGGCAAAGTGCATCCAGCCGGGCGTGAACCAGCCGAGGCTGAGCGTAGCGCCCATGCCACGGCATTCGTCGTAATAGCGGCCGAGTTTGAGCAGCTCTTCGTGAATGTGGTGGAACAGCTCCTGTAGCACATCGCCATGACCGGCGGTGATTTGCTGAGCGGATTGCTTGAAGCTCCTGGGCAGGAGTTTGGTGATTTTTTCAGCGGCGATCTTGCTGGCAAACTCGCCGGACTTCGCGCCGCCCATGCCATCGCTCACGGCGAAGACGAAGTCGCCAGTGTCGAAGGATGCCTCACCGACCTTGCCGAGGTAGCGCAGTTCGCGTGCGTCGAAATTCAGGCAGAGGAAGGTGTCCTCGTTGTTTTTGCGCACACGACCGGGATGGGTCATGCCTGACCAGCGCAGGTGGTTGGGGGGTGGTTGGTCGGGTTCGCTCATGGAGCGGGTGGTTTGGACGGTGCGTCGAGGATGGTGGCGAGTTCGAAGTCGATGAGGCAGAAGCGGCCATCGCTGGTGCGGTAGGTGACGTTGCGCAGGAAGGGATCATCGTGCCTTATGCCATAGTCGCGCTCAAGCTCGTCAAACAGCTCCTTCAGCCGTGCCTCGCTCATGCGTTCCACTCGTCCGCCGCAGTTGGTGGTGATGATGGTGAGGGTCTCGAGGTGGGCTTCGAGCAGGCGGGGCACATAGTGGCAGCCGCGCTCCTCCAGCAGGCGCAGGACGCGGACTTCGTTCTCGAAGCGGTCCTGGGCGTTGCTGCCACGAAATTGTTTATGCACCCGGCCGTCGTAGCCGATGTGGACGACGGCGCGTACGGTGTTTTTGGCTTCTTGCATGAGGTTTTTTCGAGGGCGGATACTTCGTGAGGAGTGTGATCCTGGCAAGCGGGCAAAAAATCGTCTAGCATCTGGCATGCAGCGTGCTTTATGGTGACTCGCCGACTCCTGAGGAGGCATTTATCACCCTTCGGAAGGCAAGAAACACACACACGCAACCATGGCCAAATACAAACTCGAATACCTCTGGCTGGACGGCTATCAGCCGGTCCGCAACCTCCGCGGCAAGACTCAGATCAAGGAATACGCCAGCTTCCCGAAGCTGGAAGAACTGCCTGATTGGGGCTTTGACGGCTCTTCCACTCAGCAAGCTCCCGGCGGCAGTTCCGACTGCGTGCTGAAGCCTGTGGCAGTCTTTCCAGACAGCACCCGCAAGAATGGCGTGCTCGTCATGTGCGAAGTTTATAACGCCGACGGCACTCCGCACGCTTCCAATGACCGTGCCACGATCGTTGACGATCCTGACACTTGGTTCGGCTATGAGCAGGAATATTTCTTCTATCAGGATGGCCGCCCGCTCGGTTTCCCTGAGAACGGCTACCCCGCTCCTCAGGGCCCTTACTACACTGGTGTCGGCTACAAGAACGTCGGCGACATCGCCCGTCAGATCGTCGAGGAGCACCTCGAAATCTGTCTCGATGCCGGCATCAATCATGAAGGCATCAACGCCGAAGTGGCGAAGGGCCAGTGGGAATTCCAGATCTTTGGCAAAGGCTCCAAGAAGGCTGCTGACGAAATGTGGGTGGCACGTTACATCCTGAACCGCCTTTGCGAGAAGTATTGCGTGGACGTCGAGTACCATTGCAAGCCGCTCGGTGCCACTGACTGGAATGGCTCCGGCATGCATTGCAACTTCTCCACGAAGTACATGCGTGAAGTTGGCGGCGAAGCTTACTTCCTCGCTCTCATGAAGCAGTTCGAGAAAAACTGCGCCGAGCACATCGCCGTTTATGGCCCTGACAATCACATGCGCCTTACCGGCCTGCATGAGACTCAGTCCATTGACCAGTTCTCCTGGGGTATCGCAGACCGCGGTGCCTCCATCCGCGTGCCGCACAGCTTCAAGAAAAATGGCTGGAAAGGCTACCTCGAAGACCGTCGTCCGAACAGCCAGGGCTGTCCGTATGCGATCTCGAGCCGCGTGCTCAAGACGATCGCCGAAGTGCCGAAACCGTAATTCGTTTCAGCAAGATCACTTCACGAAGCGCCGCCTGGAAACAGGCGGCGTTTTTTGTTATCGCGGCAACGTTTGCAAAAGCTGAACCGTCCTGCTAGGTGGCGCGTATCCCCAATCCTACATGCCCACCGAACAAGATATCCGCACCGCCCTTGGAAACGTCCGCTACCCTGGCTTCAGCCGCGATATTGTGTCGTTTGGCCTTGTGAAAGGCATTCAGATCGAAGGAGCCAATGTCACTATCGAAATCTCCGTCGCCACGCGTGATCCAAACATCCCGCGCTTGATCCATGAGCAGGCGATGGACGTGCTGAAGAAGGTTTCCGGCGTCGGCGAGGTGAAGCTCAACTTCGACATCAAAGATCCGCCCGGCGCAGGCACCACGGCCTCAGACAAGCTGGGCAAGTCGAGCATCCCAGGCGTGAAGAAGGTGATTGCCATCGCCTCGGGTAAAGGCGGTGTGGGCAAAAGCACCGTCGCCTCGAACTTGGCTGTTGCCATGAGTCAAAGCGGATTGCGCGTCGGCCTGTGCGACTGCGATTTGTACGGCCCCAGCATCGCGCACATGTTCGGCACCGATGAGCGTCCCTATCAAAACGACGAGCAGCAGATCGTGCCGATTGAAAAATATGGCCTGCAATTGATGTCGATGGGATTCCTGCTCGAAGATGCTTCTCCGGTGATCGTGCGTGGCCCCATCGCCACGCGTTACACGCAGCAGTTTTTGCGGCAGTGTGCCTGGAATGATCTCGATGTGCTGGTGCTCGATCTGCCGCCGGGCACGGGAGACATTCAGCTCACCATCGTGCAGACCGTGTCGCTCGACGGCGCGGTCATCGTCACCACACCGCAGGAAGTGGCCTTGATCGACGCCCGCAAGGCTGTGGGCATGTTCCAAAAGGTCAACGTGCCGATCCTCGGCATCATCGAGAACATGAGTTACTTCCTCTGCCCGAGCGACGGCAAGGTCTATCACATCTTCGGCCAAGGCGGCGGCGAACATGAAGCGAAACGCCTCGGTGTGCCGCTGCTGGGCCAGATTCCCATCGAAATGAGCGTGCGTGAGTCAGGCGACGAAGGTCATCCCATCGCGCTCGAAGATCCAGAGAAGTCCGCGACTTCGAAAGTGTTCCGTGAGATCGCTGCGCAGTTGAAGTAGGACAGACACTCCTGTCTGTCCATCTTGGTATCGCATCGTCGGACAAGAGTGTCCGACGTACTTACTTCGCCTCCACCGCTGGTTTGTCTCCAAGCTGAAGCGTCGGCGCTTTGGAGCTATCACTGATGTTCAGCGCCAGCCAGTGACCATTGATCGCATGAGCAGGAAAACCGCAGGCGAGGGCGAATTCACCGGGCTCATCGGCCACGAACTTGAATTCTGCCTTGGTCATCGACAGCCCGACCTCTGGCTTCGGAACGCCGCCGCCTTCGAAGTAGGGCTCGCCCATTTGCAGCTTCTTCGTGGTGTCTTTTTCCACCACCACCGCACTGTGTGGGATGGGACTTGGGTTGATGAAGGTTACTTCGATGTTCCAGCCTGTGGGGATCGTGAAAATGGCCTTGCCGTGGGAATAGCCATTGAAGTTCATGCCGTAGTTCGCGGCGCTGTAGGTGGCGACGAGCGTGATCTTCACTGTCTTTGGCTTGTCACTGAGCTTGAGAAAATCCGCCTCGGTGATGCCAGCGAAAAGCTCCTTCTTCAGCCCAGGAATCTCCACGGCATGGGCATCATGAGTTGCGGGCGGTGCGACGGGTTGCTGGGCAAGGCTAAGCGATGAGACGAGGAGAGAGGAGAGGAGCAGGCGGCGGGTCATGGTGAAGATGGATGGAAGCGGGCAGCGAAGAACGTGCAATGGACAATCAAACTGTCGTGCATGGAACGATGAATCTCGCCTTTCGAGAAAATTTCCCCCAAGATACCGTCATGCCACCCGTGATGCCCAGCGAACACGACCTCATGAGCGAACCGCACGATCTTTTCCTGGAAACCCTGCAGCGCTACGAGCGGCCCCTCATCCGCTATGCGCATGGTTACACGGGCGACCTGGAAGACGCGCGGGACATCGTGCAGGACGTGTTTGTAAAGCTCAGTCAGCACCTCGCCACTCTGGATGCAGAGCGGCTGGCCCCCTGGCTCTTCACTGTATGCCGCAATCGTGCCCTCGACCATCACCGCAAACATCAACGCCTCGTCGTTATGGAAACAGAAACCCTCGATCTAGAAGCCTCCGCCGACCCCGCGCCCAATGACGCGATGGAACAGCGCGAAACCGCCACCGCGCTGCGCGAACTCATCGAAACCCTGCCCACACGGCAGCGTGAGGCCGTGCGGCTGAAGTTCATCGCCGGGCTCGACTACCAGCAGATCAGCGCGGCCATGAAGACCAGCATCGGCAACGTCGGCTATCTCATCCATCACGGCGTCGCTGCATTGAAGGCCAAATGGCTCGCCCATGAGCAGCCGCAGCCCGTGAAACTGAAGCACGCCATCGCTTGAACCCTCCAACCCTTTTTAAAACATGAAACCGGAACAAATCACTGCCTGGGCGCTCGAAGAAGCCAGCGCCGAAGAACGCCAGCAGTTCGAAGCTGAACTGCGCGACAATCCCACGGCCAAGCAGGCCGCCGAGGACACCAAAGACTTCTGCCACTTCCTGCTGGCCGAGCTGCGTGATGATTCGCTCGCGCTCACCGATGCGCAGCGGGAGCGATTGAAGACGCAGCCCGTAGAGCAATCGTCCCGATTGCCTGATGCAAGCGGGACGCCTATACGACCGACGAAGTGGCGCTTCAGCGTGGTGACGAAGCTGGCGATGGCGGCATCCATTGCACTGGGTGGCTTGTGGACGTGGCATGAATATGGTTCACCACACGCAGAGACTGCCATCGCGGAAGCGGTGGAACTTAAATACAAAGTTCTGCCTCTGGGCGAGATCAAAAAGGCCGAGACTGCCAAACGCAGCCAGACCTTGCAGCCTGCGAAGCCGGGGAAAAATGAAGTGAAGAAGGAAGCGCTGGCGCTTGAACGCCTCGCTACCGCCATGCCAGCACCTGCGAAGGAACCCCAACCCGTCGAGGCACCCATGCCGCTGGCGTTGAACAAGAGCATGGGAACCATGAGTGTGGCCGATGTTGCTGAGTTGAAGCGGATGCAGGATCAGGCGGCGTACGGACTGAATTTTGGGACAACAATGACGGCCTCAACTCCCGCAGCAATCGTCGCAGGCACTACGCTTGCACCAAACTCATCCAGCACATTCAGTGGGGTGATTTCCGGCACGAGCGACCTGACCAAGACGGGCGCAGGTGTGATGACGTTGAGTGGCGGCACCAATCAAACGACCCCAGCGGCTCCCACGCCTGGTTTCATTGTGAATGGTGGCATAAGCGGTTCAAACTTGGCCAAGGATGGTGCTGGCAAGGTGACGCTAGGCGGCGACCCACTGACATTGAGCGGTGCCAACACTTACACTGGGGGCATAACGGTCTTTGCTGGAACACTGGCTGTCTCCAACACGGCGCCTATGCCAATGGCAGCTCCAGGTGCCACGCTGGATTTGAATGGCAAGAACGAGACCCTTGGTGCTCTTACCGTTACCAATGGTGCCGTGAATGGCTTGGACGTAGGTGGGGTGGTCAGCGGGTCGGGGATCGGCAGCGGGTCTTTCGTCAGCGTTGTTTCTGGAAACACGGTAACCAATGATGATGCGCTCTACTATAACGGTGCCGGAACATCTGTCTCCCGCGACCAGGCTCGCATCGCTGGCGGCTGGGCCGTGCAGAAAGATGAGAAGCCAAAGACCACGCCAGCACAGCCTTCCAACGAAACCTACACGCGCATCATCGAGAACGAACTCAAGGACGTGGCGCGGGAGCCGCTTTCGACGTTGTCGATTGATGTCGATACGGCGTCGTATGCGAACGTGCGGCGCTTCCTGAACCAGAACATGGCACCGCCGCCGGATGCGGTGCGGATCGAGGAGTTGGTCAATTATTTCCCCACGTCGGAGGAAGGACCGACTGCGGAGGCGAAGGAGCCGTTCGGCGTGCGGGTGGAGATGGCGCCATGTCCGTGGCAGCCGGAGCATCGGCTGACGCGCATCGCGATCAAAGGCCGTGAGATGGACAAGGACCTCAAGGCGAGCAATTTGGTGTTCCTCGTCGATGTTTCGGGCTCGATGGATGAGCCGCTGAAGCTGCCGCTGGTGCAGCAGTCGCTGCGCATGCTCACGGAACAGCTTGGGGAAGGGGATCGCGTGACGATGGTGGCCTATGCGGGTAGCAGCGGTCTCGTGCTGCCACCGACGAGCGGCGAGAAGAAAGGCGAAATCATCGCCGCCATCGACCGCCTAAAAGCCGGTGGCAGCACGCATGGCAGCGCGGGCATTCAACTGGCTTACGAGCAGGCCGTGAGCTGTTTCATCAAGGGCGGTGTCAATCGTGTGATCCTCTGCACCGACGGCGATTTCAATGTTGGTGTCAGTTCGCCGAAGGAACTGGAAAAACTCATCACGCAGAAGGCGAAAAGCGGCGTCTTTCTCAGCGTGCTTGGCTTTGGCAGCGGCAACTTGAAGGATCGCACGATGGAAACCCTGGCAGACAAAGGCAACGGCAACTACGCCTACATCGACAGTCTCAGCGAGGCACGCAAGGTGCTCGTCGAGCAGATGAGCGGCACGCTCATCACCATCGCGAAGGACGTGAAGATTCAGGTCGAGTTCAATCCTGCCGCTGTGCGAAGCTATCGCCTCATAGGCTATGAAAACCGCCTGCTGGCCAAAGAAGATTTCAATAATGACGCCAAGGACGCCGGTGAGATCGGCGCGGGACACAGCGTCGTGGCCTTGTATGAAGTGGTGCTCGCCAATCTGCCGCCAGGAGCCGAACCACGGCCGCTGGTGGATGGCTTGAAGTATCAAACCGCCACTGCTGCGCCTGTGAAACTCGCTGATGCGGCGAAGAACGGCGAAGTGATGACCGTGAAGCTGCGCTACAAGGAACCTGAGGGCATGACCAGCCGCCTGCTCGAAGTGCCAGTGAAGGACGAGGGCAGAACACTCACCGCCAGCAGCGCGGAATTTAAATTCAGCGCCGCCGTGGCCGGTTTCGGCCTGCTGCTGCGAGATTCCAGCTACAGAGGAAGCTTGAGCTGGGAAACCGTGCGCAAACTCGGCATTGACGGCAAAGGTACCGACAAGCTGGGCTATCGCGGTGAGTTTTTGCAGCTCATTGACAAGGCTCGTGGTCTGAAGGCTGGGCAACCTTGATGGCGTGTTGATTGATCAGCTCCATGCGCTATGAAAGGCGCATGGAACTCATCAACAACGCACCCAACGTGCCAGCTGCCGTCGGTCCTTACTCTCAAGCAGTGAAGCAGGGCGGTTTTCTCTTTTGCTCGGGCCAGATTCCGATTGATCCCGCCGCAGGAAAGATCTCAGCGATTGATGTGGAGCATCAGGCCGTGCAGGTGTTGAACAACATTCGCGCCTTACTGACGTCGCAGGGGCGGAAGATGAGCGATGTGGTGAAGGCGACGGTGTTTCTGACTTCGATGGCCGACTTCCCGAAGGTGAATCCGATCTATGAGGCCGCGTTTGAAGGTCACAAGCCAGCGCGTTCAACCGTGGCGGTGGCCGGATTGCCGCTGGGCGCGCTGATTGAGATCGAGGTGATCGTGGCGCTGGGCTGAAGCGGGATTCAGAGCGCCCGTTGCAGAAAAGTTTTTTCTTCCGGCAGTAGCAGGGGCGAAGGAATGCGTTCGACGAGTCGAAAGACGGTGCCCACATCGCTACCGGTAAGTTTTAAGAGCGCGGCATACACGGCGCGTTCGCCTGGGGCGAGAGATGCCGGTTTGGAAACGCTAGGCAAGATGGTGCGAACCAACTCAAGCTGTCCCTGGCGGAATGCAGCGAGCGCTTGCAGCAGATGGAGATGATCATTGTCGGATTTGGAGAGACCCAGCAGATCCTTCTGGGCCATCTCAAGGTCGATGCCTAGGAGCAACTGAAGGTATAATTTTTGAGTCAGGCGAACGGTGCCTTCAGGCTGCAAAGCTAGGAGTTGAGAGCATGCCTTCAACATTCCTGGCCCGTCATGCTGGTATTCTGCCATCTGATAAACTTTGGCGAGCATGATTGCCTGCGTACGTGTGTGTTTGCTTGCTATGGCTTGGTAACAATTCTGCGCTAAGTCGTACTGGTTAAGCTGCTCGGCAAGGTTTCCGGCTTGAAGCGTTATGGCGAGGTCATCGCCGCGTCCAGCTTCTTCAAAGATACGCGCCAGAGTTTGGCGCGCGTTGGTGGGATCGGCATGCAGATGGATCTGAGCTTCGACCTGCCATAAACGAATTTTCTGCGCTGGATACGCGGAATCAATGCCGCCCTTGGTCAGGAGGGTGTTGAGTTCCTGCCATTTTCCTTCGCCGCGCAGGGCATTGACATAATGAGGCAGGAGGTCGGTATAGCGTGCGGCGGCCTGAGCTGAAACCATGCTTAGAATGCGTGCATTTTCGTGCTCCTCATTCAGCCAAGCAATCAACGGTGTTGTTTGTACCAGTGGTCGATTTTTCCAACGCATAATTTCTTGATCAATGGCATCAGTGCGCAGCTGCGGACTGAGGCGAATCAGCGCGGAAAGAACGACGAAACTGACGGCTTCACGTTGAGGGTTCATGTCCGGCGAGGCTTCGACGATCTTGAGCAGTTCATTGGCCTGCGGCACGGTGAGATCCTTCGTTCTTGCCAGCAATTCCACGGCGGTGAGAAACAAGAGATTATCGGAGTGTGCGATCTGCCAGAGGCGCTCACGCATGGCGTTGCGGCGTGAGGGATCGCTGCTGGAGAGGTCAATGGCAGCGAGCTGCCTCAGGCTGTTCGCATCAGAAGGGCTGCTCATCAATGCCTCACGGCGCACTTTCGTGGCACGCTCGTATTGACCTTCGGCTTTGAGCAGTTCAGCCTGAAGTTCCAAGCCATGTAAATGTTCGCGTGCCTCCAGCGGTAGTTGATCATAAATCTTCTTGGCTTTTTCGATTTCACCGAGTGTGGCGTGCATTTTTCCCAGCAATGCCAGATCATCGGGCGTGGCGGCACCTGGTTCCTGCAACTGCCGGATGAGGCTGATGGTGCCGCGTGGATCGCCGCCGACACTGGTGATGAAGTCTAGGCAGGCGCGGACGATCTCAGGGTCATTCGGAGCCCAGCGGCTGGCATCGCGCATGGCTGCGGCTGCCTGCTGCCAGTGTCGATCTTTGATGTGCTGCCGCAGTTCCGGCAGATGTCTGCGACCCAGCCATAACTTGGTGAACTGAGTGACGTGCGGAAAGGCAAACCAGCATGTCACACCGAAGGCCAGCATGGCGGCGGCGAACAGGAGCAGCGTGCGCTGTTCCCGCTGCACGCGTGCGGTGCTTTGCGCGGTGGTCTCAGGCGGTGGCGGACTGAGATGCTTGCGCCTGCGTCTGCGCTGGGGAGAAATGCTCATGGGGCATCCGGGTGCCTATGGCGTCTGGAGATCGAGGACACAGCGGAAGCCAAGATCGGAGCGGCTGCTATTTTTGAGGGCGTGGCTGCGCGCGGACGTGAGCAAGGCATCTTTGTCGTATGCCAGCCAACTCCCGCCACGGATGACACGCTCCTCGGCTGTTCCAGGCCACGTGTCCTCGCACCATTCGGAGACGTTGCCTCCTAGTTCGAAAAGACCGAGGGGATTTGGCCTCGAATTACTGACCGGGGCGGTGTAGGAGTTGCTGTCGGCGGTGCCTGGAATCTTGGTGGAGTCCAGATTTGCCGTTAGCGCTGGCGGCTTCCAGTCATCCGCTTTGGATGTCCATGGGTACTGTGTTTTGTCACTGAGGTGACGAGCAGCAGGATCGGCTCCCTGCTCGTTTTTCAAACCGGCGGCCAGACTCCATTCGAGATCTTGGGGTAGGCGGTAGGTGGCACTTGCCGGAATGAGTTTGCTGGCACGCTCACGTTCCGTCAGCCAGGCGCAGAAGGCAGTGGCGTCTTCCCATGAAACACCGGCGGCAGGATGGTCGCCGCCGAGGAGGAAGGCTGGCTTTTTCCCCCAAGTGCGATCGGTGTCGCGTAGCCAAGCTTCGAAATCGCGCACGCTGGTTTCAGTGGCGCAGATGAGGACACTGCCTTTTTCCTGCAAGGGCACAAACCGCATGCCCAAGGCGTTGAGGAAAGTGCTGCCATCAGCCACTGCTGGTTTTAGGCTGGCAGGGTCAGGAAGGGCTTCATCACCACCCTTAGCTTGCATTTTTTTGCGTAGCAAATCAACAGCGGCGGTGTCCACCTTGCGGCTATCAGCCATCGTTTTCATGCGTTCTTCGATTTCCTTTTTTTTGCCCGCATCTGAGGCCGCCAGCAAACTCGCGGTGCGGCGCTTGTCTTCAAACACACAGCGGAAGCCGATGGTCGAAGCACGTAAATCCACAGGCACGACGTATTGATAGCTGGAGGTCAGGCACTCAGCACGGAAATAGGCCCAGGAACCGCCACGCAGGATGGCAGTCGGCTGCGCACGAATCTCCATGGGCTGAGTCCATTCCCAGACGTTACCAGCGAGATCATAAATGCCCTCTGCCGAAGGGGTGAAACTACCCACCGGTGCCGTGTAGGCGTAGCTATCGCTGTAGCCTGGGATCTCAGCGTCGGCCAAGTTAGCACTTTTGGAGGGTGGCGGCCAATCCTGCCCC
>Ga0209086_10003348_pt1 | contig 12253 bp, 4 predicted proteins | sample M_130207_XF_Meta_FD_187312 | JGI IMG/M metagenome (GOLD analysis project Ga0209086, IMG submission 187312) | Freshwater microbial communities from Lake Montjoie, Canada to study carbon cycling - M_130207_XF_MetaG (SPAdes) (version 2) | ecosystem: Environmental > Aquatic > Freshwater > Lake...
CGAGTATTCCGCGAGTGCCGGCGACCTTGGGACTGTCTTCATCTGGCGATACCGACGAACTGCAGCGGCCATCGCAACCGTCAGTCCTCAGTCGTGGAGTTACCTGCAGTGGTTCGAAAACTTCCGGCGTGAGCTTCTCGCAGCTCTTCGACTCCGCGTCACCGTGAAGCTCGGCGGCGGTGCTTTCCGATCCGTTTCGGGTACCGTTGCACAAGCCGTTCTTACCATTCTGGAGCAAGGCGGGCACGTAGGCGACACCCCAGTTTGGATGGCCGACCTAAGCCAGGTGGACGGAGTGGCGGGCAAGGAGCGTGAGCTTCGGTTGGGAGAGATTCACACCGTGAGCCAATCGTCCGTAGTTGCCGGTCCTGGTGCTCGGCTCATGATCCAGATGGAGGGAGGGGTCATCCTCAAGGAGGTCGCCGATGCCTATGCGGGTTCGAAGCCTGGTCAGACACCGCGTGTCATTCGGTACTACTGGGAGTTCCCTAGCGTGGGAGCCGACTGGTTGTTCGTGGCCTCGACCCCACCGGGAAACGCTCCATATTCGGGACTGAGCAGAATCATGCTGCGGCCAGATGTCATGCGCTCCTGCGGGATGGATGAGTTCGACACGGTCGGGGCTGCTGCACGGGGGCGGAATGGTGTTTTGATCGGCAAGATGGGTCGTCTCTACAGCTCTCTCTACGGGGGCTGGTGGTTCGACGATGGCGCCTACGTCATCGTGCCACGGAAGCGAGACGACCTAGCTGCGATCTGGTCCTGGTCCCGGTCACCTGCATTGTTTGATGCGGTGCGCGCGGTGGCGACAAAGATTGCCGTGCCAGTTGGTGCCGTGGAGGCGGCCTCGATCCAGATAGATCACTGGCGCGCTGTCGCGGCTGAGCAGTTTCCGGATGGTTTGCCGGAGCCTTGGTCGGATGATCCGACTCAGTGGTTGTTTGAGGGTCGCCCGGATGTGGCGACGGAGCCTCTGCATGTTGCTATGGGCCGTTTGTTGGGTTATCGCTGGCCGGAGCAGGCTGACTCTGATGATCTCGACGATTTAGCGGATGATGATGGGATTGTGTGTCTGCCATCTGTGTTGGGTGAGCGCACCGCATCGGATCGTTTGCAAGAGTTGTTGGCACGCGCGTTTGGGGACAGTTGGTCGCCGGCGCGTGGCATGGAGTTGATTGCTGCAACGGGTTCGAAGAAGACCGATTTTGAGTCTTGGTTACGTGACGATTTCTTTAAATCTCATTGTGGTGTGTTTAAGAATCGTCCGTTTATATGGCAGATCTGGGATGGACGTAAAGATGGGTTCTCTGCGTTGGTGAATTATCACCGTCTGGATCGTCCGACGCTTGAGCGTCTGACGTATGTGTATTTGGGTGACTGGATAGAGCGCCAGACGGCGAGTGTTCGTGATGATGTTGCGGGTGCGGAGGATCGCTTGGCTGCTGCCCAGGATTTGAAGGCACGGTTGGAGCAGATTTTGGTTGGTGAGTCTCCTTATGACATTTATGTCCGTTGGAAGGCGCTTGGCGAGCAGGCTGTGGGTTGGAATCCTGATTTGAATGATGGGGTTCGTATGAATGTGCGTCCGTTTGTGGAGGCTGGGGTATTGCGAGCGAAGTTCAATGTGAAGTGGGACAAGGATCGTGGGAAGAACCCTGATGGGTCTGAACGTTTTAATGACATTCACCTAACTCTCGATGAGAAACAAGCCGCTCAAGAAGGACGAAATCAATGAATGAGACCGTATTAAATGGCCTATTAATCGTGCTTGACAAGGCCCTGGAATTTAACTCTGATGCCATGGAGAAGCCGATTGCGTTGCTGTGGCCAGATGAGAATTGTGAGTGGGAATCGGTGATTCCTGAGATTCAAACTCTAAGGAACGTAGTCTCATACGGCGAAGTTGATGCGCAGTTAAGACGCGGCCCCGCCTATTGGCTTCGATGTGTTATCGCCAAGACGATAGAGATTGATGGCGCAGCCGAGGGGACCCCAATTATCTATTTGCCCGGGGTTGCTCGGAAGCATCTCTCGACGATTGAGAATGCACCGAAGCATCTCTCGTCTTTGGCTGCGCTGCAGTACCGGAGCGCTTGGTTTACTCATGCCAACGGGAAGGATTGGACGGTGCGGGCACTGTTGATCCAGAAAGACAATGGGTTTAATTTCGATATTCCTGGCGACGCAGCGACTGTTGCTGCGTTACCAAAATGCCTCTCTCATCTATTGCACGAACCGATTGATCGATTGAAGAACAAGCGAATCGATGATTCGTTTCTTAACGGCCTTGTGAATCCTGATGTAATTCGAACTCTTCTTAATTGGCTCAACAATCCCGTTGGGACAAAAGACGGTTTGGGTACGGACAAGTGGGAGGCGTTTAAGCAGCAATGCCGGTCCGAGTTTAATTTTGATCCCTCGTCGGATGGCGAGATCGAAGGAGCGAGAAGACTTGGGGAGCGAGCCGGTGCATGGAAAAATGTCTGGCTCCGCTTCCGAGAGGCACCGAGAGATTTTCCGAATTTGCCTGACCTGCTTGGGAGAGCCGCCCCGAGTGAATTGTTGCCCCCGCAACCTGGCTCATGGCCCGGGCTTGCTAAGAATGCAGAGGACGCACTTCGAGCGAGCCTGCTGGATCTATCCGGCAAGACCGCGCAAGAGGCGCGCTTGGCGCTTACTCGCCTGGAGTTAGCAAATGGAGAAAGACGCGGTTATGTATGGGCCGATCTAGGGCTCACTCCTTTGGCCCTAGCTCTTGAGTTCTTAAATGAGGTTGCAACGCTGAGCACTACCGCCCTGGCCGCTAGCACTGTTGACTCAATCTCGACTTGGTATCAAGACGAAGGATGGTTAGTTGACGCCGCAGCGCTAGATGCTTTGGCGGAGGTCGAGAGAAAGGAAGACGTTGACGCGGTTGGGGCTGCCCTTGCCGCGGTATACAAGCCATGGCTTGATACGGCAGCGAGAGCCCTCCAAGAAGCGGTGGGGCCGGCGGCTAACTCTGGGAACTACAAAGCAACTCCCTATTCCAAACTCTCTACAGGCGCGGTGACGATGTTCATCGATGGTCTCCGGTTAGACGTGGCTCATTTAGTTGAGAATGGCCTTAAAAATGAAGGTTTATTCACTGAATTGGTAGGTGGACTCGCGGCGCTTCCGACCGTTACTCAAACCTCTAAACCTGCGCTCGTACCGATTGACCAAGCGCAACTGGGTCCAGGCCCTGAGCTCTCAGCCCGCCGTATGCCTGACGGCCCAAAGGCCGAGGTCGAGGTGCTGAGAAACCTGATGAAGAAAGATGATATTCAGGTACTAGGTATTCACGACCTAGGCGATCCAACTGGGAGAGCATGGACGGAGGCGGGGACCATTGATCATGAGGGACATAACTTGGGAATCAGGCTTGCCCGGCAAATTCCCTCAGAGGTAAGTGCCATAGTTGCTCGGGTAAAGAATCTTTTGGAGAATGGATGGGCGGAGGTAACAATTGTGACGGACCATGGATGGCTGTTGCTTCCGGGCGGGCTGCCGAAAAATGGGGACCTCCCCGCGGCCGTGGCCGAGACGAAGAAAGGCCGATGCGCTCGTGTAAAGGACATGGCCGACGTCGATGTTCCTACTGTCCCGTGGCATTGGGATAAAGATGTTCGGATTGCAGTGGCTCCTGGAATTTCGTGCTTTACAGAGAATCAAGTATACGAACACGGGGGGGTTAGCCCTCAGGAATGTGTAGTACCGCGCCTAACAGTTCGAGCGGGATCGAAGAAGGTTGCAGAGGTTTCTCTGCGCTCAATGAAGTGGAGCCGTCTGATGCTCTCGATTGAGTTGGATGGGCTACCAAGCGAGGCAAAAGTGCAGCTGCGCTCCAAGGCTGCTGATGCCGAAACAATTATTGCTAAAGGCGCTCGCGTTACCTCTGGTGACGGAGTCACACTATTGGCGGTAGGGAACGAAGATCTTGAGGGCACAGAGGCTTACGCTGTTGCAGTGATGCCCGACGGTCAGCTTCTATGGGAACGCAAAACAACCATCGGAGAGAATCTATGAGTGAATTCGTGACCGAGTTAGATGCCCTAGACGTTTTAGCGGCTGAAGTATTTGACGGCTACCTCGTAAAGAAGGACTTGGCTCGCAAGTTCCAGGGGCAATACCCAGTCCCGACTTATGTAGGCGAGTTCATGCTCGGGCGTTACTGCGCTACTACGGATCCCGATGCAATTGCAGCGGGTCTCGTATTGGTGGAGGAGTCAATGCGGGATCGAACCGTAAGGGCGGGCGAGGAAGAGCTATTTAAGCATCGCGCACGCGAACGCGGAACGATCAAGATTATTGACCTGATCAAAGCCCGTCTAGATTCAGCCCACGATGCTTATATGGCCGAGTTGCCTAGCCTGCAACTCAACGACATTCATATTTCCCCTAGTTTGATAGAAGCTCATCAGCGGATGTTGACCGGCGGTTTCTATGCCGAGGTAACTCTTGAATACATTGCTGCGCTAGCTGGTCAGCAGGGCGGTCAGCCATTCAGAGTTGAAGCAATCAGACCAATCCAAATGTCCACCAGCGATGCTGTCGGCACATTTATCGCAGGTCGTTCAAAATTTACTCTTGATGAATGGCGCCGACTTCTTCTGCGCAGCGTTGGCTTTGAGCCAGAGCGTTTAAGTCAACGCGAACAGGACATGCTCATTGCGAGGATGATCCCATTTGTTATGCCGAACTATAACTTTGTTGAACTCGGGCCTAGAGGCACCGGTAAGTCGCACCTGTTTCAGCAAGTCTCCCCCTATGCGCACTTAGTCTCTGGGGGCCGAGCAACTATTCCCAGCATGTTTGTTAACAACAGCAATGGCAGGCGCGGGTTGGTTGCTCAGTATGACGTGATCTGCTTCGACGAGATTTCTGGCGTCTCCTTCGATTCCAAAGAGGGCATCAATATCCTGAAGGGGTATATGGAGTCAGGTGAATTTAGTCGAGGTAAGGAGTCGATCCGGGCCGAGGGTGGGATCGTTATGGTCGGAAACTTTGAGGTCGATGTTTTTACTCAATTGCGAACTGGCCACCTGCTATCTCCTATGCCGAAAGAGATGCGGGATGACACTGCTTTTATGGATCGAATCCACGCGTATATCCCGGGATGGGATGTACCGAAACTCGATCCAACTTATTTCACAGAGCATTTTGGATTTGTGAGCGATTTTATTGCCGAGGCTTGGACGAAGATGCGAGCGTCTTCACGCTTAAGCGTCGCCCAGGGGCGGCTTAATTGGGGTAGCTCGCTAAGCGGGCGTGACTTGAAAGCCGTTAATAAGACCGTTGACGGATTTCTTCGCCTTCTATACCCAGACCCAGAGGTCGAGGTTCCAGACGAGTTTCTTTCATGGGCGGCCGAACTCGCCCTAGAGATGCGGAGAAGAGTCAAAGAAGCTCAGGCCTTTATCGGAGCAGAAGAGTTTGGAGACACGGATCTTTCTTACTCCTTAAGTGGAGGCCCTGAGAAGATTGTGTACTGCCAAGAGTCTCTGGTTGGGCGTCCAGTTAAAGCCCGTCTGAATAAAGGCGACCGGCTGGCAACAGGCACGGCGGATGGCGCAATTTTGCCGGCACCTGACCCTATGGACCCCTCGTACCGGACAGAGTCGCGCTCTTATTCGATTGGCGAAAAAATTAAGGACCGGTTCAAGGTCGAGAGGATTCTTGGTAAAGGTGGCTTCGCCACGGTGTACAAAGTCTGGGACACTGTTGAGGAGCGCGATGTCGCGCTTAAAATGTTTCGCGATGCTGCCGGCTATGAGGCCGTTCGTCGTGAGTTGGATGCATTGAGGCGCATAGACCATCCCCATGTGCGAAAAGTCATATGGGTGGATAGGACAGACGCTGGTGAGTGGTTCCTCATCATGGAGTACATCGATGGCGAGTTGCTTGCGGACTTCATCGACGGCAATAAGCCCCTTAGGGATGGTGAGGCCATTAATGTTGCACTCGATCTGCTCTCTGCGCTAGTCGCGATGCATCCAGACACGAACCGGCTAGAGGAATTAAAGGCTAAAGAAAGTAGCGGATTGCTGTCGCTGGCAGAGAGTGACGAACTCGAATCCATAACGACCCGGTCCTTGGTGCACCGTGATATCAAGCCCAACAATGTGCTCCTGACGCGGACAGGCGCGAAATTACTTGATTTCAATATCTCATCAAATGTTGGGGACACTGTTCAAACAATGTCAGGCACTCCGGCGTATCAGCCGCCGGACGAGGCGCGTACTCGTTGGGATGTTCAGGTCGATCTGTTTGCTGTGGGCGTCACCCTTTATGAACTCCTGTGCAATGGGAACCACCCCTACATCGGAGACCAGCCGCGCATCGATGCTGACCCAGTTAATCCTCTTGATTTCAGACCGGATCTTAGTGCGGGGCTGAGTGAGTTTTTGATGAAAGCCTGTGCGCCTTCGCGTACCACGAGATTTCAAAGCGCTGCCGAAATGGAGACAGCCCTCAAGGCTGTAAGGTAAAAGCGATGGCTCTGGCAGGGGGAGGCGCAAAGGTAATCGTTGATCTATCGAACCTCTGCAGAGATCAGCGCTTCTTAAAGACGGGCGAGCGCGCCGATCTATCAGCGCTTCGTATGCTCACCGATGCGCTATCTGCTAGCGACGCATACTTCGGTGAGGTGTATTGCGTGGCAGATAACAGCTTGCTGCAGTATTGCTCCCCCGACGACCGGAAATCTCTTCGTCGGCTTGAGAGAGATGGTCTTCTTGAGTTGAGTGCAGTAGCCGATGAACGGATTCTTGAAATGGCATTTCAAGAAGCAGTTGATAGTCGATCATTAGTTGTATCGATGGATTTTTTTGACGACTTTCGACGTACTTACCCTTCGATCCAGGGCTCCACTGATCGATTTCTTGGTTGGGAACCTGATGAGAATAGAGGCCTAAAGGTCTTCTGGCGAGATATGGAGCATCACTCTCACCACAGGCTCTCGCGTAAAGAGGAGGCGGAAGAGCTCAACCTGAGGCGCCTGAATCGAGGCGTGCTAGCACAGCGCGCAACAAGTACATATTTTCGATGCATTAATAGCAAATGTATGTTGGCGCGCTTTTTCCCAGAGCACATACCGGAACTCCCAAAATACGATCAAGGTGCCGATAATTTTGTCTGCCCAATTTGCGATTTACCGCTCGAGACTGGCTTGCCTCGCCCCGGCCTAGCGCAATTGATTGTGTTTCATGAAGGTGCAGAGCAATTTCGAATTTTGCTTGAAGAGGGAGAGTCGATCGCAATTGGCCGAACTGACTCGTCACGATGCATCGGTTTGGAGTCCCGCCTTTCCAGCCTCAGCGAAAAATCAGTACTGGCAGTAAGTAGGCGCCATGTGTTGTTCACATTGGAGCTCGGTAGGGTCAACTTTGCTGACGCTGGTTCTAAGAACGGCACTGTACTGAGGGACCTATCTGGGAGCGAAGGCGACCATTATTTAATCGATGCGAAGAGATATCGCATGAAAATGAATCATGCTGTAGTTCTCCCATGCGGGATTACTGTAGAGCTGTCGGGAAGAAGTCTTCCCTACAGCGGCGAGCAAGTCGATAACAACTCTCAATTCGCTGATGACAAACGATTAACCAGAATTTCCCTAAGCAGTCGGAATGGTTGAAGGAACACCTCGAGCTAATCGCAGGATTGTCACATCGACTCCAGCTAAACGCAGGGTTGTCGCGTCTTATCCAGCAACCTTGGCAGAGCCTTTGATTTCGGAAGTTCCCGACTCGCCGGCCCAGTGGCATGATTTCTATCGGAGTGCACTCAAGGGTGAACTCCTTAATATTTTCCCATCTCCGGGGAATGAGCAATATAGGGATGAATTGGCTTCCAAAATGCTTAGCGGAGAAATCAAAACGGGTTTGCGTGTCCTCTCAAAATCACTCGTTGAACTCGAGTCAACTGGTATGCCGGGCGCTTCGCTTGAGCAGGCACTATCAGATATTTTTGCGATTCATTGGTCCGAATGGACAGACCTTGATGCCGAACGGGTGAAGCGCCTCGCGCTCACGCAAAGATTCCTTGATCGTTGTACGAAAAATGGTGATGCATTCTGGCCTGATCTCTCAGCGGCTGCATTGAAGCAAATGATTATTTCGGAGCTAAATGAATACTTGCCCGACTGGAACGCGTACAAGCATCGTGTTGAAACAGCGTTACTAATCAGAGTCTTCGATGGACGCGTCAAGACGGGCAACATTGAGGAATCCATTCGCATTGTCGGGGAATGGTTCCCGCAGATTGACGAAGTAGCACGCGGAATGCTCTTAGATCTGTTCTTAATTGATTTTCGCTCGCTATCTGACTCAAGCATCTTCAGAATCCGTCGGCTACAGGCCGCACAAGCAGAGTCGCTTCACGAAAAGGAAGTGATACTGCAGAGAGAGCAAAAGGCCGCTGCAGACGCCGAAAAGCGTTTTTTAGAAGAGCAGTTAGCGCTTCGTTTGAAGAAAGAGAAGGCTGCGAAGGATGCCGAAAAGATTCGGCAAGTATTAGATATCACTACACGTATTGCCAGAGCGTTACAACAGTTAGCGAGACGGGAGGGGATACGAGCTTCGCTCTTTACGCGACTGGAGCATTTACACAATTCAGACTTCCCCAATTCCCTAAGATTGATCAGATGCGAAACAGATTCCGAATTGCTTTCGCAAGATGAAATCAGCTTTGCATCTAGGGAGTTTGTTCGAGCATGGGCAGCGAGGCGTGTGCATATTGATCTCGACGATGATCAAGCGGCGGCAGTGGCTGCCATTGGTGCAAACATTCGAGTACGAGCGCGAGCCGGAAGCGGGAAGACAAGTGTACTCGTAACGAGAGCACGTTTTCTTCAGGAACATTGTCGTGTTGATCCCTCGGAAATTCTAGTACTTGCATTTAACGTCAAGGCAGTTAAAGAGATCGAGAAACGACTCACGGAATTCCGCAATTCCGGACCGGCTTCCTTCCAAGAAAGAAAAACCGATTCTCCAAATGTCATGACGTTCCACGCGCTTGCTCGAGCATTATCCTCATCCGCTGATCTCATAACCGATAATGAGGCAAGCGATCAGATGGGCGTAAGTCGTGCTGTCAAAGAAGCGATCGGGCTGGTTTGTTCGTCACCTAGTGGGGAGGCGATGGTCAGGAAGTTTTTCCTGACATTCTTTCGGCCAGACTCAACAGATGAGGATTTATCTGAGGAGGACTTCTCAGATGACGAGTACCGAAGATGGCGTCGCGGACTTAAGTCTGAATCGTTAAATGGGGATTATATAAAATCACGAGGAGAACTATTAATAGCGAACGCCTTGTTCGAGAACGATGTTGATTACCGGTATGAATTAGCTCGCCCTTGGGGTCAGGGCGACGCGCGGCTTTACAGGCCAGATTTCACCATTCTGAAGAATGGGGGAAAGAAGAATATTGCACTTGAGTTCTTTGGCATGGAGGGGAAGCCCGAGTACGACGAGCAAATCGAAAGGAAAAGGGATTACTGGGCGAGGTTTCAAAACGAAGTTGCTTTTGTCGAGTGTTTTCCGCCAGATATCTATCCTTCGTCCAAGTTTGACGAATTTATCTCGTCCTTGCTCTCGAAGCTTGATGAACTGGAAATTCCACATACCAAGTTGAGCGAAGATGAGATATGGGCGAAGGTAAAGGATCGTTCTCTTCAGAAGTTAGACGGAGTGGTTGCGGGATTCATTCAGCGGTGCCGAACCTTGGATATGGATGGAGACGACCTTTCACGTGAAATTGCTGAACACACTCCGATCAGCGCTGCAGAGAACCTCTTTCTTGCATTCGCTAACCTCGTTTATCGTGCGTATTTGCAACGCCTTGAAGACGAAGGCAAAATTGAATTTTCCGGGTTGCTCTGGAGTGCTGTAAGCAAAATTAATGAAGGTCCTGGCCCGGTGCAGAGGGGAGCAAAGGAGCCATTTGAGCTCGAGAATCTTAAGTATATTCTTGTCGACGAGTTTCAAGATTTCTCAAAGGGATTCTTTGAGGTCTTGACTGGCATACAGCGCCTCTCGCCCGAGGTGGAGATTTTTGCTGTAGGCGATGATTGGCAATCGATCAACGGGTTTGCTGGTTCTGACCTGAGGTATTTCGAGGATTTCGAAAAGTTGTTCAGCAATTCGAAAACCTTGACGATGGCTCGAAACTATAGGTCTGCTCCTGAGATAGTTGCAGTTGGTAATGCTGTGATGGCGGGACTCGGGCTTCCCGGGGTGCCCTGTCGGGCCGGAGCGGGAGTAGTTGCCCAATTGGATCTTTCGGATTTCACTGCTTCAGTCTCGGAGAAGGGGGTACATGGAGAGGATTTAGTCACGCCCGCGCTCTTAAGGCTTGTTTCGTATTTAGTTCTTAATGGTCATAAGGTCACGATCTTAAGCCGTAAGAACGAGAAGAGCCCTGCCAAGCAGGGTGGCGATGGTAACAAACGTAGGACGCAGGAACATCTAGCGTTTTTAGAGCATTTATTGCAATTTCTCCCGAACGATTTTCGGCAGAAAGTTACGTTTTCTACATCCCATAGTTTCAAGGGAAAAGAGCAAGATGCAATCATCGCGCTTGGAGTTAAGAGCGGGGAGTATCCGTTTATTCACCCGACATGGGAGTTTGGACGAATTTTTGGGGATAGCCTAGAAACGCTAACTGCAGAGTCTCGTCGGCTCCTTTACGTAGCCCTTACACGCGCAAAGAACTATCTGTTTATCCTCACTGATTCCTCTCGCCCCACTCCATTTTTAGCTGGAGTTTCAGCGCTTAATTCAGTGAGCCGGCCCTCATGGGAGCTCTTCCCCCCTAGGAAGGCTGGCGATCAAGGATTTTTAGAGATCCGCTTGAAGACGCGATACGAGGATCGCGCCCAAAACTCTCCTGTTTTGCTTAAGCTTGGTTACGTATACGATGCCGCTTTAGTGCGCTGGTGCATGAGAAAAGTTCTGCAGGCCAAGTTCAATTTTGAGGAATTTCAGCAGGGTCCTGTCATTCAGAGAGTCATCTCGTTTGAAATTTTTGACGACGATGGAACAAGGATTTATTTCGGGAATGGGAGCAGCCGTTAGCTTTTAGTTGCCTATGGTGTCGTATCGGATTGATACGGGGTTGCTCGCTCGAAGGCTCGAAGGTTGATACTAATGGCGGCTACCTTTATTTGATTGGCCGAGCAACGACGGCAGGAGAGAGTATGGAAAATAGCCAGGGAAATCATGTTGGCCTAAATAGTTTTACACTCGCGCCGTGGCAAGAAGATGCTGTCGCTGCTTGGCTTGCTGGTGCAAATGGCAGGCCTAACTTTGGAACACTCGAGGTGTTCACCGGGGGAGGCAAGACCCTCTTAGCGTTGACAGCAATAGCGAGAGTCTCTGAGAGCGTCCCTGACCTCAAAATTGCGATTGTTGTTCCTACGATTGCGCTTGCTCAACAATGGGTTGATTCGATAGTCCGGCACACGGATATCCCTGAGACGAAGGTCGGGATTATCGGGGCAGGTGGTAAAGGCTCATTTGAGAAGCACCGCGTAGTTGTGGCGGTTATTAATACCGCTTCCAAGCGCCTTCCGGAGATGGCAATCGCCGCGCAGCCTTTGTTTCTAATTGTTGACGAGTGCCACCGTGCGGGGGCCAGAAGTCACTCAAAGGTTCTGAAGACGCAGGCCGTAGCTCGAATGGGCCTCTCTGCGACACCCGATCGAGATGAGTTTGATGACGATGGGGAGCCTCTAACTTTTGACGAGCAGATTGTCGGACAGATTCTCGGGCCGATTGTTTTTCGCTTTGACCTTAAACAGGCACGGGAGGTGGATTGGCTCCCTGATTACACCGTGCACCACCATGGAGTCTCGCTGACTGACCTTGAGCGAACCGAATATGAGAAGAAGTCGCGATTAGTAGACGATCTGGCTGACGAACTGCGAGAAATGGGCATCCGACCCGAGACAGCATGGGGCGCCAAACGAGGCACGCGTGGCAATGGGGATAAGGCAGACAAAATTGGTGCATATATTGGTGCGACTTCGGCACGCAAGGATCTGCTCTACCGTGCAGACGAGAGGGCACGAATCGCGCTTGAAATAATGGAGTCGATCGCGAACGGAGCAAATACTAAGAAGACTCTGATGTTCCATGAGCGGCGTGACGAGGCAGAGGCGCTTTGCCAAGCCCTGCAAGACCGGTTTCCTGATGTGTCGATAGCGTTAGAGCATGCCGGGCTCTCTAAGAAGGCC
>Ga0209086_10003351_pt1 | contig 12247 bp, 12 predicted proteins | sample M_130207_XF_Meta_FD_187312 | JGI IMG/M metagenome (GOLD analysis project Ga0209086, IMG submission 187312) | Freshwater microbial communities from Lake Montjoie, Canada to study carbon cycling - M_130207_XF_MetaG (SPAdes) (version 2) | ecosystem: Environmental > Aquatic > Freshwater > Lake...
AAATTAAATCACCATTTCGACCAAATCGATCAATATCGTCATACATTCGTTTTAGAATGAATTTAAAATTTTTTTCTGGTAATTTTTCTAATTTACTCATATCTATAAATATTAGTCACCAAGAAGTTTAGATAATCTTTCATCTAAATCACCAAAAGATTGAGAACTTTTGTTAAAATCCCAATACTCGTCTTCATCCTTTGATTCTGTAAGTATCTTCAAATTTTTATGGACAACACCTTCAGGTATTGGTGGTTCTGAACCACCTGCTGGCTCTGGAGGTGGTGGAGGTGCAGATCCCCCTCCTCCGGCCATCGGTGATGACCCCATTCCTCCTTCTTCTCCTGATGGAGGAGCCTCAGTTGATCCTGTGACGGTACCATACAATTTATCTACTTGATCAAATAATCCTGTATGGGTAATAATAGTTGCGGTATTATCCAACTCAGCAGAAACGGCTCTTTCCATTCTTATTTGTTGAACGTCAAGTTTAATTTCCTCATCAGAAAATCCAAAAATATGTTTTTTAGCCCAAGTTGCTGAGGTTGCTTGAATTGACTTTGGAATTTCAGCCACTAAATCCTTATATAACAAAACTTTTTCTTTCCATACATCAATCATTAATAGATCTGCTTGTTTGGAGGGGTTTGTTAATTGAAGAGTAAAATTTTCTAACTCATCTTCAAATCCCATCAAAAACAAATGTATAATTGCAATCTTATTTAATTCTGCAATTACCGATTTTTGTATTTTATTGATTGTTCTTGCAAATCTAATATCCAATAATGATAAATTTTTTCCATCTCCAACAACTTCTTCAAACCCTAAATAAGCCTTAGGAATTCTAAGTGCTGTTACAAGTTTCTTTTGAATATACTCGATATCTGCAATTTCTGATAAGTTTGTACCACCAGGAAGTGTTGTAATTGGTTCAGGTGCTGATTGATCTCTAATTGGAACAAAGTAATCTTGATCTACCGCCATTTGGTTAAATCTTAAATCAACATTTCCTGTTTTATTATCTACAACCTGATCTCTTTTAAATTTATTGGCAACCCTTTGTACATAAGCTTCAACATCTTTATCGTCCATGTTACCAACATAAACTTTAAATATTCTTCTTTCAGGTGCCCGTGAAGTTCTATATATCAACATCGCATCCTCTGCCAATACCAATTGTTTCCAAATCCTACGAGCTTTTTCTAACATTGAAGTTCCATAAGGAAGTTTTCTATCGTCACCCAATAATCTAAAGTGAGCAATTTCCCATGTGTTAAACTCGGTATTTTTTTCTTTCCAAGTAAATTTTAATGATTTTTGTTTGATGTTTGGAACCGCAGAATAAGTTCTGGTTTCCATACCCCTTTCAAGTCTTTCAATTTCAATATTTGGTAATTGCAAACATCCGATAACACCCCTTTCGTCACTTAATTTTAAATAAACAAAATTGTCACCATATTTACACATGTTTCTAATCCACATCGGTAAATTGGTGTTTATATCTAATTTATTAATAAATAAATCGACTAATATAGATTTGATTCTTTTTGATTCAGAATAAACTTGTAAGACATAACCATCTTGATTTGGTGTTGTAGATTCTTCAGCGTAGATATCTAAAGCGGTTGAAATTTCTGGTGTATATTCCATTGATTCGTAATCGTAGAACGCAGCTATTCGTGTTGGTTCATAATATACCGCCTGAGTATATAAATTATTTTCTATTTTACCCCACTGATTACTAAGATATAACGATTGTTGTTGTTGGAGTTTCTCTTTTTCGAATTGAGACTTATCTTGAGTTTTTAAAAGTTCTTGTTTGTCTAACTTATAGGTTGGTTGACCCATACCCAATGTTGAGTTTGGACCAAATGTTTGCGTTAACCTTTGCCATACCGTTAGATTTTGATTATTATTTTCCATGTATAAAAAATTAAATACAGATATAAATATCTAAATAGTTTGATTTAAATGTCATTTAAATATTAGTACTCCAAGTACTCATTTGATCCTACAATAATATATTCATAAGAATTGGTTATTATTGCATTTAATAATGATTCTACTGTCGATGTTGGGGTTGGGGTAGGATTCACAAACATTAAGTATTGATCATTACCAACTTGAATAAACTCACCTTGTTCTGTGATTATTGGGTCAATAAGATTTACAACAGGTGATGTTGGTGTTGGGGTTGGTGTATTTGTTGGTGTAGGTGTTGGTGTATTTGTTGGTGTAGGTGTTGGTGTATTTGTTGGTGTAGGTGTTGGTGTATTTGTTGGTGTTTGAGTTGGTTCAGGAGTTACTGATGGTATTGGTGTAGATGTTGGAGTTGGTAATGGTGTAGGTGTATTACTTGGTGTGGGTGTTGGTAATGGGATTTCAGGACCCATAGGTTTATTGTTTTGTGATTTTTTTTGAGAAAATGTTGTTTGATAAACTTTTACACCATTAATCGTTTGACCTGGTACAATTAGTAAAGACCCATTGGCAATCCTACCACTACGTTTTCTGAAATCTAAACCCATACATATAATTATCTTTTAGTTCCAAATAACCAAGAATATTTCATATAATCATCTTTGCTTGGACCACTATTTGCTCTATATCTGTCGTTAACGACATTTGTATTTGGTATTGTCGGATCAAAATACATTTGTTTTCCAACGTTTTCATTTGATACCATTGACCAAGATTCGATCATAACTTTTGTATGTTCTGTGGCTTTTTCTAATTTTGAAAATGAAGATTCCCCAACATATATCGCCATGGATATACCCATAATTAAATCGTCATGTTGTCCTTTTTGGTGATCGGGTCTTCCATTTATATAAACGAAAGTGTTCATTTCGTTATATAATCTAACACTTTTAATTTTAAACTTATGTCTTACGGCTTCTTCGAATGCCGCAATTATTTGAACCCTTTTATTATTAAAATTAATTCCTGGTATCTTGTCAGCGGCCTTTGGGTTATACGACCATATATTTGTTGTATCAACACCATCAATATACATATTTTTATAACCAAGTTCTTGCATCTTTCTAACTGTGGTTATTCCCATACCACCCGTGATATCGACAACAACAAATGAACTATACATCATACCCCACTTATAAGCAATTTCTGCCAATGTATCAGGTGGTATTTTCCCAACATATTCCAATACCTGTTCTCTTTCATCAAAATCTATAATCTGAATTGATGAAAAGTCTTCACTATCACCACGGGATACATCGACACCCATAATGTATTTATGACCTTCAATAGGTTCTTTCCAAATCCAAAGAGAATTACCCATTAATTTAGATGGGGGATCTTGTAAAGAATTATTTTTAATTTCTTCAAGTTGTTTATTATCAAAAACATTATCACCTGAACCTAAAAACTCACAATTTAACTCTTGGTTAATTTTTCTTTTATCATATTTAAGTTTTTTAACCATTTTTTCATACCAAGTGGAGCATGGTTTGTATCCTTGATTAAAAAAGTGTTGTAGTTCTTGATAATCCCTTTCATATGGATCAACATGTGCAAAAGAAATATTCTTTGAGGTATCAAAATCATCAATATTAAGTAAATAATGAATAAGATCGTCAGTTGGTACAAGATAAAGGTCTTTTGCATATCTTGGGTCTCTGTACCAATACATTTCAGAGATTTTAAAGTTATTCATCCCTTTTAATGACTGATCGTATATTTCATAATAAATTTGGTCATATCCGTTTGGTGTAGATAACGATTACCTTACCACCCGTAGATAGGGATGCCATACAAGCAGCCCAGAAATCACTATCGGCCTCGATAAACGCCGCCTCATCAAATACAAGTATCGTGGGGGTAAATCCACGAAGGGCATCTTTTGATGTTGCAACCGCTTTAACCTCAGATCCATTATTTAATTTGTAGTGTCTTTGTGAGTTTTTCTCAGCGGCAAATCCCGCACCAACCCAATTAGGCCATTGATCAACAAAGGATCTAATTTTATTTGCCATCTCCATTGATGTATCAAGTTTGTTGGCAATTATTAGAATTTTTTCAGGTTGAGTTTTTTTTGCGAAAACTAATCGTTTTGATACCCACGCTGCGGTTACGGTAGATACACCTGCTTGACGGTACTTCAAAGCGATGTTTTCTTCGTGATCTTCATAGTCTTGTAAAAGTGAAACCTGATCGGGAAATAATTCTAACGGAACGTATTTTGAAACCGTGTTGTCGTATGTTTGTAAGTAAGTTCTAAGAGCATATGGAGTGTCGTTCATACACTTCACATATTCGATCATTACTTGTTCTTTGGACAGAGCCATATAGTTTTTTTATTTTTTAGATTTTCCTATAGAAAACAATTGACCGATTGGTAATTCCATAGGGGCCTCATCAGAAAACATAGTAACTTTTTTAGGTTTACGAATAACAAATGAATCATTCTTTTTTTTTGTTTTTTTAATTGCCTCTAATAAATCTTTTTTTGACATTCTTGCATCCACCTCTTTTTCTAGCATTTCTACTATAGTATTTTCTATGAATTTTTGTAAATTTTCATTAGTTTCTTTTTTCTTGTATTTTACAGTTTTTTCGGGATGTTTTTTTTCTGGCATATTTTCACTCTGTTTTTCGCTTGTTGAGTCCTCAAACTCTCGTGCCAATTCACACCATTTTTTCTTCTTAACTCCTTTACTTGTATTACATTTTGCCCAAAAGAAATTTCTTTGAGCCTGAGATTCAAACTTTTCTTTGATTTCACTTTCAGTCGGGATTTCTTGGTCTGGATCTAAACCTGCATCATATTTCATCATTGCCTCAGTATCACCTTCAGTCTGCTCACCTTTTGTTACTGTGACAGATCCATCAGGATTTGGAGAAACTTTTCCGTTAACTGTAAGACCACCTTTTGGTTTCATATCATCTACTTCCTGCTTACTATATGTTGTTGTTGTCATGGTTTTTGTAACCGCTTCTTTGTTTTCTTCTTTTTTATTTTTACCGAACCTTTCCACCAAAGATTTTATTTGGTTTTCATTTAGATTAACAATAAATTCAGATGATAGTCCGTTTTGTAATAAAATTTTTATGTTTTCTTTAGTTTTCATAAACAAATTCTTTTTCAGATTGTAATACGATGTCTCTTTCGTATAATTTATTTTTAACACTTTCTTCAGTTTCTCCAAAATGAAAAACTAATCTTTTAATTAAAGAAAAATCCTTCTCATCGTTTTCCTTTTCCCATCCTAATGCCAAAACACCATCCATTGAGTCAATAATTGAAAAAACATCAGAGTTTTGTACTAAATCAAATGTAACTTCTTCATTTATTAAAGTACCTACTTTTCTTATGTATTCTATATCAGGTGGTCCTGGATATCCATTTGCGGGTTTTGATTCCCAATTTTCACCAAAAACTTCTAAAGTATCTGAAAATATAAATTCGTATATATTATCACCTTTATAGTTAGGACCTAAACCATTTATGTATATTAGATAATTCATAAAATTACACCTGATTTGGTTATTTTGTTTTCTTTTAATCCGTTTTTAAAAATCAAATTACCATTGGAAGTTTTACCCATAAAAGTTGATTTTGGGTTTTTCTCCAAAAATTGAATTGTTGCCTCTAATTGAAAATTATTTTCACTTATTTTTTTGTATTTATGCTTAAGTTCGTTTTCATTAACAACAAAATATTTGGACAACAATTTTTCTACCTTAGATTCTCCAAATGTTCCATGTTTCAAGTGATAATGAGAATTACTTGGTCTTGATTTTAATTTTCTTCTTAACGGCATGTCATCTTCAATATCGTCAAAATCAAAATAATCTTCTAACCCGTGAGAATCTTCAAAGTCCAATTTTTCGTATTTTCTAAATTCCACATCAGTATCATCAACACCATATTCATTATCTTCGAAAAGATCATCACTCATAAGTTTTGCGTATGTACTACCTAACTTATCTTGAAAAGCTTCACCATAAGTTGAATACATTTCTTTCATTTCTTCATCTGAACCCATTTCATCTTCAGAACCCATTTCATCTTCAGAACCCATTTCATCTTCAGAGTTTGATTTGGTATCACCATTTTCATCTTCCTCTTCACCTTCTAATTTTGAAATAATTTGTTCAATGTCGTCCTCATCTAAAACATCGACATCTATCGCAGACAATATTGAATTAATAATGTATTTTACGTCTTTAGCACTTAAATCCTCACTTTCTTCATAAGTTCTAATTTTTTGAGCTAACTTACCAACTAAAATTTGAATTCTTTTAAATTCAGAAGGTCCTTTGGATTTGTTGTCCTCATCACCCATATCATCTTCTACACCCATTTCTCCCTCTGCCGGTGGCATTTCTCCGCTCATATCATCAGAAGGCATTCCACCCATTTCTTCTTCAGGTGTTGGCATTCCACCCATTTCTCCACCCATTTCTCCACCCATTTCTCCTCCCATTTCTTCTTCAGGTGTTGGCATTCCACCCATTTCTCCTCCCATTTCCCCCTCTGGAGATGGTAAAGGTTCAGGAGCGTCGGTAGGTATTGTTGCAGTATCCGCAGGTGGCGGTGTTACGGGCGCAGGGGATGGAATAGGAGCCGAATCGACTGCCGGTGAAGGTGTAGGTTCGCTAGGTTTTACCTCAGACTTGTTTTTTTTAGTCTTTAGTATGAACTTTTTTTTTTGCTCACCTAAAAGTGAGGTACCTTCTTCATTTTCAAAAAGAGAATTAAACTCTTGAGCCATTAAATTCAACTTTTTCAAGGCTTGTGAATAAGAAGAAAAATATTTTCTATTTTGAATAGGGTCAATGTAATCAGTAGATTCGTTTAAAGATTCTTTAATGATGTATCCTTGTCTTTCTCTTACGATTTCATAAGACTTTCCGTCTGCAAGTTCAATTTTATATTCTGATTTTGAACTCTCATTTACGGTTTGTGGGATGTTTTCATTGTATCTTGCAATTTGCATGATTCTTCTGATTTTGTCCATACCTTCCAATTTTTCACTACCAATAGGTTTTAATGATGACATATTAATTTATATTTTTTTAATTATTTTTTCTTAATAAATATATCGATAAATACATTTATAACGAATCAATAAATTTTATTGTTTCATCGATAGTTTTTTATCGATAATTTCGGTCGGGAATTCATACAATTTTTCAATATAACCGTTTCTTCTTAGTAATTTAAATACCAAATTTTCTATCGACATTTCACCACCTTTTTCTAAACCACAGTTTCTGAAGTTTTTTAATTTTTCTTTGTATTTTTTTACAATACTTTTAATCTCTTCAGGATCTTCATCTTCGATGTTATCAACAACACCATCTATAATTCTCATCCATTGTTTAGCCTTTTCCTTTATTAGTTCTTTATCAATAGTTTCTTTATTTAGTTTTTTAGGTTCATTCATCCACATATCATAAAGAATAGAATAAATACCACTACTAAATGTTGTCTCATCTTCTTTTTGAACAAAACATTCAACATCATACCCAAACATTTTAATATTGTGTTTTTGATTAAAAATCACTTTTTTCAAATCAAAAAATTCAAGGTATAGATCTCTACTGTTTTCAGGAAACTGATTAAAATTAACGACAATGTGTAAATCAATATCAGAAAATTTTGACCAATTATAATTAACTAAAGACCCAATCATAATAATATCAGTAATTATTACGTCAACACCTAAAAAGTCGATGAAGATATTTGCTGTTTCCAAAAGTTTTTCTCTAACTTCAGGTCTCATCGTATATGACTTACCATCCTTCTCCCATATCTTTGGGTTTAGTTCATCTTGAGATTCAAAACTTTTTAAAATATCAGAAGTATTCATACAGATAAATACTTTCTAATTATAGTTTCGTATATGTGTGGGCTTTAGAAATGTTTTTGTTGAAAAAATTTCCTTGTGATTCCGCCATTCTAAATTGAGTGTATTTTTGATGTGGAACATCACTATATTCATACCTTACTCCGTTTTTAAACTCCGCAATCATTTTTTTTGTTAATGTATCGTATTGTGTTCTTACAATATTTGATGATTGAACTTCATTTAAAATCGTAGTTCCGCTAATTATTTCACTAGTTATTGCCATCTGGTTCTTTTAATGGGGTTATGTCATCTATATGACGAAGTTTATCCATAATATAATACTGAACTTCGGTTCCGTCAACATTAAAACCATAATCTCTAATTGTTTGGTCTATTTCCCTAATCAATGGTTGAATTCTTCTGTGATAAAACATTAATTCTTCAGGATAATATGGTGGTTTTTCAATGTCTTTTTGTGTCCACCCCTCTTTTTGAAAAAATCTTCTAATATTATAATAAGTTTCTTCTAACTCTTTTGTTAGTTCCAAAGACTCAGCAAATTTTTTCCATCCTTCCATAACTATAAATATACGAAATAAAAAATCTACCATAAAGGTCAATTCTGTGATATAGAAAATTATAAACAGAGTATGAATTAAACTAACACAAAAACAATATTGGACTTTTTATTACATTAATATTATTATTTATTAAAAAAAGTTATGTTGGAATTTATGGACGAAGGAAATGACAAATCAAAGAAAAAATCTGATAGCGGGACTCCTGTATTAGATAATTTTAGTAAAGACTTAAATAAGTTAGCACAAGACGGGAAATTAGATCCTGTAATTGGAAGACAAAAAGAAATTTTTAGAATCGCTCAGATTTTATCTCGAAGAAAGAAAAATAACCCAATTATTATTGGTGAGCCAGGTGCAGGAAAGACCGCAATTGTTGAGGGTCTTGCAATGATGATTCATAATGGTGAATGTCCTAAAAATTTAATGGATAAAAGAATTGTGTCATTAGATATGAATTCATTAGTTGCGGGTACCAAATATCGTGGTCAATTTGAGGAAAGAATGAAAGTGATTATTGAGGAGCTACAAACCGCACCAAATATCATTTTATTTATTGATGAAATTCACACTATGGTTGGTGCAGGAAATAGTTCAGGTTCTTTAGACGCATCAAACATTTTAAAACCAGCTCTTTCAAGAGGAGACATCCAATGTGTTGGAGCAACAACTTTGGATGAATATAGAAAACACTTTGAGAAAGATGGTGCGTTAGATCGAAGATTTCAAAAGGTTATTGTTGATCCATCCTCAAAGGAGGAAACATTTGAAATTTTAAAAATGAGTAAATCAAAATATGAAGATCACCACAAAGTGGCTTATGATGATAAAACTCTTTGGATATTTGTTGAGTTAGCAGATCGATATATTACGGATCGTGAGTTTCCTGATAAAGCATTTGATATTTTGGATGAGGTTGGGTCAAGAATGCAAATTGACATCAAATTACCTGAAGAAATCGAAAAATTAAAAGGTGAAGCAACAGCAATCAAACAAGAAAAAATGAATGTTATTAAACAACAAAACTATGAGTTGGCAGCTGAGTTAAGAGATAGAGAACGTAATGTTTTATCAAAGTTGGATTCAGAAAAAAAGAAGTTTGAAAAAAGTTTATTGAATAGTAAAAGAAGTATTCCTGAAGATTTAATTTATGAGGTGGTCTCTAACATGACCAAGATTCCAATTTCCAATATTAATTTGGACGAAAGAAATTCATTAATCAACTTAAATGAAAGTTTAAATTCAAAGGTTATTGGTCAAGAAGAAGCTGTAAATAAAATTTCAAAAGCAATTAGAAGAAATAGAATTGGAATCAAAGATCCAAATAAACCAATCGGTTCATTTATCTTCTTGGGATCTACGGGTGTTGGTAAAACATATTTGGCAAAACAATTAGCAAAAGAAATCTTTGGTAGTGAAGATAATATGATTCGTGTAGATATGAGTGAATACCAAGAAAAACACACCATTTCTCGTTTGATTGGGTCTCCTCCAGGATATGTTGGTCACGATGAAGGTGGTCAATTAACAGAACAAGTTAAAAACAAACCTTATTCTGTGGTATTGTTTGATGAGATTGAAAAAGCTCACAAAGACATCTTCTCAACACTTCTTCAGTTGTTGGATGATGGTCACATTACAGATTCATTGGGTCGTAAAATCAACTTCAAAAATTGTTTAATTATTATGACTTCTAACATTGGGGTTAAAAAATTACAAGACTTTGGAACTGGTATGGGATTCCAACCTCTAAAAAGTGATGTTGTTAAAGAAGAAGAAAAACAAGATGTGCTGAAAAAAGAAATGAAAAAGTTTTTCTCACCTGAGTTTTTAAATAGAATTGATGATGTTGTAATTTTTAACTCTTTAGAAAAACCACACATTGACGTTATTACCAAGTTAGAGATTGACAAATTATTAAAAAGAGTTTCAGAGAAAAAATACTATTTTTCTTATGAACAAGATTTGGTTAATTATTTGTCCAAAGTTGGTTTTGACGAAACTTTTGGTGCAAGACCTATCAAAAGAGCAATTCAAAATAAAATTGAAGATTTAATTTCTGAAAAAATCTTAATGATGGAAATTGAAGAAGACAAAGAATATGTTTTGAAAGTGGAAAATGATGATGTTATTATTGGTTTAAAAGAAGAAAAACCAAAAAGAGGTAGAAAAAAGAAGGAATAAATTTTTTTATTAACAATTATTCAACTATCTTTGTAAAAACAATTCAAAATGAATCTAAATAAATTTAAAGAACTCTTATCTGTCCCAACCAAGACTTATAAGGAAAGTAAAATGGTAGAATATTTAATTTCTACCATTGGGGATATGGATGGAGTTACTTTAACTTGTGACGAACATAATAACATATACGCAACCAAAGGAACATTAGATGAAGGTGAATTTTATCCAATGTTTATTTCCCACACCGATACGGTTCATGATCTTATCGATGAAATAATTGTTAAAGAAGAATATCTTATTCGTCCATTTACATTTGGAAAAGATTTTGGAAGGGATCAAGTTTTATGTTTAAAGGCATATGATAAAGACGATAACCCAACAGGAATTGGTGGCGATGACAAATGTGGAATTTATATTTGTTTGGAACTTCTTTCTCAATTAGATAAAGTTAAAGTTGCGTTTTTTGTTTCAGAAGAAACAGGTTGCCATGGATCAAAATTGGTAGATAAAGAGTTTTTAAAAGATGTTGGTTATTGCACCCAATATGACGCACCTGGTGATCATCTAATTTCACAGGCTTGCATGGGAACCACTTTATTTGATAAGAATGGAGATTTCTTCAATACCGCAATTCGATCAATCACAAAAGGTTTTGGTAATGAAATGATGGTTCAGTCTCACCCATATACCGATATTATGATGATTAAACAACTATCTGATCTATCTTGTATCAATATGTCATGTGGTTATTATAATATGCACACAGCAAACGAATTTGTATGTATCGATGATGTAGAGAGAGCAATCGAAGCTGGAAAAAATATGGTTAAAGATCTTGGTTTGAAAAAATACGAATTCAAATATGATGAACCAAAACCTGTTAAATCTTTATATAATTTTGATGATGTTGATGAAAGCCCATTTTATGATGAGGTTCATCAATTAACATCTATTGACATAATTGAAGAAAAAGATGGGTTTATAATTGCCGACATATACGATGAAAACCACTTTTATATTGATGATGAAGATGGGTTAAAATTATACAAGATTTTAAAAGATCGTTATCACCTTAATTGACCTGGTTGAATTCTAAACTCAGTTGGGTTGAATAAACCTGGCTGAGTTGCCATTGCGATTACCTCATCAGCAGTTGCCAAACCATATTTACGATCACTAAAATAACTTCCTGACCCAATCAAATATTTTACCTTTAATGTCTCAGGATCAACTGACTCTACTTTTATAAATAAATTTTTTTGACCTGGAATTTCTTTTCTATAAAATAAATCCAAAGATGAGAGTTTATTCATAATTTTCATATATTCAGAAGAAAATTCTTCTTGGGCTCTTTCTATATATTCATCAATTAAATTAACCAATTTTTCACAAGACTCAGATTCAAACATTTCATTGTCCATTACATAGTATTCCATTTCGTAATATTCAGGAAGACCGTGCCTGAATTTTTTTTCAATCTTTTGTATTAACACATCAAGAGCATTCCCATCAAATTCACCATCTTCAACAAATAACTGAACCAGATTACCCCAACTTATAAAGTATAACCCAAAACACCACTTACCCCATTTTTCAACTCCAAACTCACTAAGTGTATTACAATATTCTTTTTCGATAGCTTCTTTAACCCCTGCTTCAGTTGCATTT
>Ga0209086_10003354_pt1 | contig 12245 bp, 7 predicted proteins | sample M_130207_XF_Meta_FD_187312 | JGI IMG/M metagenome (GOLD analysis project Ga0209086, IMG submission 187312) | Freshwater microbial communities from Lake Montjoie, Canada to study carbon cycling - M_130207_XF_MetaG (SPAdes) (version 2) | ecosystem: Environmental > Aquatic > Freshwater > Lake...
CGACCGGAAGACGAACGCCGGCGGGATGTTGCGCCAGACAATATTCGTCCGGCAGTTCCCGAACGTCTGGCGCAACAACTGGGGCGTGTGCACCGGTGAATAGGAGAACCCAGTCACGACCCCGCCAGGCTTGACGACAGCCTGGATGGCGTCCATGATCAGACCCCGGAGGGACGACGGAAAGTTCATCAGGGGCAGCGACGTGACCACCGCGTCAACCGGCATCTGGTACGGCGCGACAATCTCGCGTAGGTGCTCGGCCGGGTGGTTCACAATCACCAGACGCTTGTCTGGCAACTCATCGTGAAGCAACGCGCAGAACTTCGGGTCGATCTCAACCGCCACCACGACGGCGTCGGGCGACGCACGATGAAGGAGCGCCCGGGTGATCGGTCCGGTACCGGGGCCCAACTCGACGATCAGACGCGCGTCGTGTGGAACACGGGAGGCTACCGCCCTCGAGAGGACCGGCGAACTTGGGGCGATCGATCCCACGTCACGTGGGTTCCGTGCGAACTCGCGCAGGAGACCCGCCCAATGGCGCGCCGCGCGCACCGGACCGGCACGTTTGCCAGAGTTGCGGACAAGGGTCAGGGGGGGCGCGACAATGTTCTGGTTCACGTGACTTGCGTAGTATAGATGGGACGCATTGCCTGTTCGTTAAAGTTTCTGGCACCGATCCGGTCGACATAAGCGTTTGATGGGTGCATCCCCGATGAGACGGCTCGCCTGCCAACCCCGTCCTCACGATCTTTGGGGTGACTGCGCACGTCAACCTCTCGCGCGGAACTGAAACCTGATCCCGGATCTTTCAATACGTGCCATTGACGATGCATTCCACTTGGCAGGCGGTCCTCGCCTGGCTGAACGCCCACGAATCGCTCTTCATCTTCCTGGCAATCCTGCTTGAAGAGAGTGGCATTCCAATGCCGCTGCCCGCGGACATTGCCATGGCACTGGCGGGCTACCGGGTCGCACAGGGCCAGATGTCAATCCTTGAGGCCTTCGCAATCGGACAGGTGGCGACCCTTACCGGGTCCTCGCTGCTCTTCTGGGTAGGCAGGCGTGGAGGCCGGCCCCTCCTCGCCAGGTACGGAAAGTACCTGTTCCTGAACCCAGAAAGGCTGAACCAGGCGGAACGCATGATCACCCGCCTCGGCCCACTGGCAGTCATCATCGGGCGCCAGATACCGGGACTGCGCCTTGCATCACCGCTGGCATGCGGCGTATTCAGGGTCCCGTACCGGGTCTTCCTGCCTGCGATGTTCGTGGGGTCGACCGTGTACATCGGTGCATTCATCGCCCTCGGGATCTATGGCGGACCGACCGTCTTCACCTACTTCCAGTCACACGCCTTCCCGGTTCGCTTCATCATTGTCAGCGCGCTCCTCGTAGGAAGCATGGCGATCCTGCGCGTGCTGTCCCGACGGGCAAAGGAAGTGCAACGGACACTGGAACTGCTCCCACCAGCGGAAAGTCCCGTGCTACCCGTTTCCGACGGGCACCGGCACTCGAGGCTCGAGCGCGTCGGCGAAGCAATTGTCATACGCGTGCCAGTGACTGCCAGACGCACATTCGACGCAACCCTGATTGCCGGGATTGGCGCGAGCGTGGTAACCGGCCTTGCAGTCACCTGGATCCTCGAACTCGCATCGTTTGCAATGCCTGCCTCTCCGGAATACGCACTCCTGCGGTTCCTGGAAGGGCGTCCTGGGCCGGGAGGGTGGCTCGTGTCGCCTGAATCGATCACTTCGATCCTGTCGCAGCAAGTGGCATTGACGGGGCTACGGTGGACGAGTTTCGGTGGACTGCTCGTGACTGTGCCCCTGCAAGTGATTGGCCTGCTCTTCTGGGCGATGCTCTACGGGTTCGTCCTTGAACGGCGCCTGCGCGGTTCGCCGTTGGTCCGGGGCCTGCAGTTCAGCATGGTGCTCTGGGTGCTCATCGGGATAGTGGTCTACCCCATCCTGGGCGCTGGTCTGTTCGGCGTGCGGCTCAACGCGGGTTGGGCCCCGGCACTTGCCGAACTCGTGCGTCACGCCGTGTTCGGCACCGCCCTCGGCGTCCTCCACGATGCCCTGCGTCTGGTTTCGCAGCCGCGAGGCGGGGCGTCAATTACCGGCACGTTCCCCGTCATCGAACGCACCGAGCCTCCGTCACCGTGACACTGGCAAACCTACTGAAACACAAAAAAAGCCGGCCCGTTTTGGGCCGGCTTTCCATTACAAACCTTGACCGTGACGGTCAATCAATGAGGGGGACTAACGGCGGCGGCGGTGACCACCACCGAACTCTCGACCACTCGGCCGGCTAGCGGCCCGCCACTCCTGAAGGAGTGCCGGGACCGTCTGAGGCAAGTCAAGGTCGTAACGGGTTGCAAGCCGCTCGGTGACATCGGCAATCCACCGGCGATCATCGTTGGTCGGTGAGGGCCCATCCCACATCCGTTGGACCAACTGGTCGGCGGCAAAGGCCTCTCCCATGTCCTTGAGAACTTGTTCCTGATCCTCCGGCAGCGCCGGGAACCCCTGCTTGACAATGGCTACCCAATCAAGGCGGTTTGCCGCCTCGAAGGCGATGTCCTGCAGCAACTCATCGACATCGTCGAGAGCGGTGCGTGGTGCGTTTTCTGAATCGTCTTGCACTGAATTGACCATGGTGCTCCTCGCGGGAACGCTTTCAGAACTATACCCGTGCGGAGGGACCCGGCACCGTAGGAGTGATGCCGGACCAAACCGACCACTTTCCCGGCGAATTCCACCCCCTCCCGGTTGTTAACTCACGACCATCCGTCACTTGGCCGATAGTTAGTGGGACAGGGAAGCGTGGGGTCTCGGAACTCTCGAGACACTCCGGTTGTAGTGACCGGAACCCGCAGGAACCTCGGGCATGCGTCGGGTCCGGTGGTGATTGGCTGCTACCAATCGTCAGCAACCGTCGGTGCACTTGTCCTCCACCCGGAGTGATGGGAGCCATGTCCAGGGAACCGCGCGACACTACCAGTTCCGAACTTCGATTGGCATGGATGCCATCTCGGGTTCCGGAGACTGCCCCGAATGGCCTCCATCGCAATGCGGTGGGTCGAAACGATAGGGAGATCGCAATCATGACTGCTACTGCCGTAGCCACCGGGACTGTTGGGGCGCCGCCCCGCGCACCCTCCACGTGGCCACGTTGACGAGACATCGGACGGACTGACGGTCCGTAGGTTTGTCCCTCGCATCGGTGCGAGACCCCAATGGGTGCTGTGCACTCCACGACACGTTTCCTGCCACTGGGAACTACATGTCTTGGACGAACACACCTTGGGAGAACGGCGGGAACGCGCCAGCAACCGATAACGGGCAAGTGATGAACCAACGCACGCACTGACCGCAATGCCGGTCACGACCCCATGGATGGGGTCTGCCTTCCAGGGAAAGGACTCTACCGCGATGTCACTCCGGATCAACTTCAACCTGTCGTCACTGCAATCCCAACGAGGCCTCTCAGCCAGCCAGTTTTCTGGCTCAAAGGCTGCCGAGCAGCTCGCCACGGGGCTCCGAATCAACCGGGCGTCGGACGACCCGGCAGGAATGGCCGTCAGCACCAAGCTGAAGGTCCAGATCCAGGGTCTCAACCAGGCACAGCGCAACGTCCAGGACGGCATCAACACCATCTCGATTGCCGAGGGCGCGCTGAGCCAGATGCACTCCATCCTCGCCCGGATGCGCGAACTCGCCGTCCAGGCGTCCAATGACACCCTCACCAACTCCGACCGGGTCCAGACACATGCTGAATTCGATGCGCTCAGGACCGAAATCACGCGCATCGGCGATGCGACGCAATATGCATCGGTGCCCCTTCTGAACGGCAATGCGTCGGCGTTCAACCTGCAGGTCGGGGCGAACACGCCAGACTTCCTCCTTGTTTCATTCCCCAACGCGACGGTCACTGGTATTGAGGGCGACGCCGCCTACTCCGCCACAGGTGCAGCAGCACTCAGCGGTACTGACCTCAACTCGCAAGCGACTGCAAACGCTGCCATCTCGCCTCTCGACGCAGCCATCGAGGTGATCAGCGGGTACCGGTCGGCCCTGGGAGCAATGACAAACCGCCTCCAGTCGACGTCAGACAGCCTCGGGGTCACCTCGGAGAACGTCGCTGCGGCAAACAGCCGGATCCAGGACACCGACATGGCTGCCGCCATGAGCGAAATGGTGCGGTCACAGATCCTCCAGCAGGCAGGTATTGCCGTCCTCGCCCAAGCCAACCAGGCGCCACAGTCGGTACTCAAGCTCCTCCAGTAGGCAGACCGGTGATCGGCAGCGCGTGCGCCGGCTGATCACCTGCCATGGAGGGCAGGACCGCGTGGCGGGGGTGGATCACCCCAACACGAACGACAACCAGACACGACCGACCCATCATCCACGGTGCTGCCACACCAGGTTCGGGGCAACCGGTCAGCCAGCGGAAGGAGCAGGACAGGCGCACAGGCTCAAGGACACGGACGGCAGCAGAACCGGGCAAATGGCGCCTTGGAAATCCAGGGCACCCGATGAACGCAAGATGCCGACCGGGCCCTTCATCACGGGCTGGTCACCCGGGAGTTCCACGAACAACCCAACGGGGGGAATGCCCCGGATAGGTTGGAAGTGATGCGCGAAACGGATCCCGCAACCAGGGTGTTCGCACTGCCAAGCGCACACCACCGACTGGGACGGGTCCACGGTTCCGGAGCGTCCTCAGGGAGGACAGACGGATGGGGTGGTCAGCCACGGCCCATCCGATCACGATAGGGAGATCGCACGACAATGGCTCTACGCATCAACTTCAACCAAGCCGCCTCGGCTGCCCAGCGCGGCCTCGCCGCCAGCCAGGACTCCTACTCCAAGCAGGCCGAGCACCTTTCGTCCGGCCTCCGCATCAACCGGGCGTCCGATGACGCTGCCGGCCTGGCCGTCTCCGAGAAGCTCAAGAACCAGGTCCGTGGCCTCAACCAGGCCCAGCGCAACGCCCAGGACAGCATCAGCCTCATCCAGACCGCCGAGGGTGCCCTCACCGAGACGCACTCCCTGCTGGCCCGGATGCGCGAACTCGCCGTCCAGTCGTCCAATGACACCCTCACCGCCAGCGACCGCGCCAACCTCAACGCCGAGTTCACGCAGCTCTACGCCGAGATTGAGCGCATCGGCACGGCCACCCAGTTCAATACGGCAGTCCTGCTCAACGGCAGTGGCGCTGCAACTGGCATGACCTTCCAGATCGGTGCCAACAACGGGGACACCCTCGTCTTCACTGCCTCAAGTGCACGAGCCACCTCCCTGGAGGTCACCATGTCCGCCCTGACCGTCACGTCACAGTCGATCTCGAGCGCGGCCATCACGTCCCTGGACAGTGCAATCAATCAGGTCAGTTCCGAACGCGCCAAGTACGGCGCGGTGCAGAACCGCCTCGAGAGCACGATCCGCTCACTCGCGGTTGCGTCCGAGAACACCTCGGCAGCCAACAGCCGCATTGCCGACGCCGACATCGCGCAGAGCATGAGCGAGATGGTCCGCACGCAGATCCTCCAGCAGGCGGGTATCTCGGTTCTTGCCCAAGCCAACCAGTCACCGTCCCTCGTCCTCCAGCTGCTCAAGTAGGTACCCGGCCTGCGCTGCGGGACAACCCGTAGAGCAGGCCAAAGAAATGGACACGTCGGGAACCGGACTGCCACCCGGTCCCGGCCATCACGATAGGGAGATCGCACCACAATGGCTCTACGCATCAACTTCAACCAAGCCGCTTCGGCTGCCCAGCGCGGCCTCGCCGCCAGCCAGGACTCCTACTCCAAGCAGGCCGAGCACCTTTCGTCCGGCCTCCGCATCAACCGGGCGTCCGATGACGCTGCCGGCCTGGCCGTCTCCGAGAAGCTCAAGAACCAGGTCCGTGGCCTCAACCAGGCCCAGCGCAACGCCCAGGACAGCATCAGCCTCATCCAGACCGCCGAGGGTGCCCTCACCGAGACGCATTCCCTTCTGGCCCGGATGCGCGAACTCGCCGTCCAGTCGTCCAATGACACCCTTACCGCCAGCGACCGCGCCAACCTCAACGCCGAGTTCACCCAGCTTCAGGCCGAGGTCGACCGCATCGCCACCACCACCCAGTTCAATACCGCCCTGCTCCTCAGCGGCAGTGGTACCGCGACCGCCCTCACCTTCCAGATCGGTGCCAACAACGGGGACACCCTTGCCTTGGCCATCGACGGGACACAGGCCAGCACCCTGAATGTGGCATTCACCTCGGCGAACGGGTTGGCCGGTGTCGCCTACCAGTCGAGTGCGAGTGCGGTGATCTCGATCCTCGATGTGGCCGTCAACGTGGTCAGCGAGGACCGGGCCGAACTCGGTGCCGTGCAGAACCGTCTCGAAAGCACCATCCGCTCACTCGCGGTTGCGTCCGAGAACACCTCGGCAGCCAACAGCCGCATTGCCGATGCCGACATCGCCCAGAGCATGAGCGAGATGGTCCGCTCGCAGATCCTCCAGCAGGCTGGTATCTCGGTCCTGGCCCAGGCCAATCAGGCCCCATCGCTTGTCCTCCAGCTCCTCAAGTAGGCAGCACCCGTGAGCGTGTGATGCGGACATGCCTCACGGCAGGCATTCGGGGGTCACCAACCCCCGAAGCCTACCTTGGGTCGGTCCGCACACACGCAAGCCTGTCGCGGTGCCTCGAGTGGAGAAGATTCCGTCTTCGGCACTCGCGTCGTCGCGACATGCAGCACCGGGCGCGCGCCATGCCCGGATCACCCAGGCACATCCGGAGCATCGAGCGGGAAGGCATCTTGGGCTTGTTGCCCACCGACCTGCTCAACCAGTCGGGACGCATGGCAATCAGGGAGAGCCTCACGGATTGAGGCCGGATTCGATAGGGAGATCAACCCATCATGGCGCTGCGGATCAACTACAACCAGGCGGCCTCCATCGCCCAGCGTGGACTGGCCGGAAGCCAGGACGCGTACTCTCGCATGGCCGAAAGGCTATCGACGGGACTACGGATCAACCGCGCCTCCGATGACGCCGCCGGCATGGCCGTTTCGGAAAAACTGAAGAACCAGATTCGCGGCCTCAACCAAGCGCAACGGAACGCGCAAGACAGCATCAGCCTGATCCAGACGGCCGAAGGCGCCTTGGCGGAAACCCATAGCCTTCTCTCACGGATCCGCGAACTCTCGGTGCAGTCGGCAAACGACACGCTCACCGCAAGTGACCGCGCGAACCTGCAGGCAGAGGTCAACCAGCTGGTTTCGGAAGTCGACCGGATTGCGTCGACCGCCCAGTTCAACGGCATCGCCCTGCTCAACAAGAACCGCACCGTCTCGACCCACGATAGTGGCGACGGCCTCCAGTTCCAGATCGGGGCCAATAGCAGTGGCGCCGCAAACAACCTGACCCTCACGATCGGGGGGGCACGCACCCAGGATCTCGGTAGCGTCAAGACCCTGAGCGGCATCAACAGCGCGATCACGAGTGGCACATTCACCGTCGGCAGCAGCACGGTCACCTATGACGCATCCGTGGATACCGTCTTCGATGTCCGTGACCTGATCAATGCCGACACCGCAACACACGGGGCAACCGCATCGGTTGCCAATGGCACCCTGACGCTCTCGGCCAGCAGCGCAGTTGCCGTGGCCGACGGAACGGGCAACCTCGCGTCCACCCTCGGTTTCTCAGGGACGGCGGCCGTGGGTCCGGTCAGTGGCTCGTCCACGTTGGCCAGCATCGGCGTGACGGCGGGTGGAACGTTGACGATCGCCACGGCTGCCACGGCTGCCGCTGGTTCGAACACCCTGGGTGACCTCGGGATAGCCGGCGGATCCCTGTCCTTCACAGCCCAGGTGGCGGCTGGAACAGCCACCACCACATCGACACTCGCCGAACTCGGGGTCTCGGCCGGCGGGACCCTGACCCTTGCATTCGATGATGGAACCGGCGCCGAGACCAGGTCAGTCGCCGTGACCTACGCCACCGGTGACACCTTGGGCGCCCTGGCGACGCGGATTGACACTGCAGTCAACGAGGCGTCGGCACTGCTTGCATCCGGGACGACTGCGGGAGGCATGGCCGTTATTGTCGGCGGCCCGACGACGGCGGGAACGGCGACCCTTCAAGACCTCGGTGTAGCGGGAAGCGGCACCGTGACCATCGGGTTTGACGACGGGACCGGCATCGAGACACGGTCGGTTGCCGTCTCGTACACCGATACCGACACGATCACTTCCCTGAAATCCCTGATCGACACCGCAATCACCACGGCGGCATTAATGCAGTCGAACGGAGCCGGGATCGGGTTTACCTACACAATGGGGGGTCTGGGGTCTGGCGCAAACCCAATCACCCTCGCGAATGCCACCACCACCACCTACGCGGCGGGCGTCTTCACCATCGACCTCGGTGCCGGCACCCCGTTCATCACGGATATCGGCGACTCCGGAGCCACGACAAGTGGGCTGCTCGCGGCGCTCAATCTCGCTCCCATCAGCGGCGCGGTCAGTGGCACGAGCGCGGCCAGTTCCGCAGCCGTGACAAAGGTCACCACTGCAATTTCACTATCCTCCGCCTCCACCGCATTCTCGGCCGGATCGATGAGCATCGACGTCGGAAGCAGCGGCGCACGGTTGACCACGCTCAGTGACAGCGGCACCGCACTCGCAGCCCTGAACCTGTCCGCAATCACGAGTGGTTCTGGCACATCAACCGCCTCATCAGGGACGGTCAACACCGCCATCCAGTCCGACACCGTCACCGTGAGCTACACCACGGCGGACACCCTTACCGGGCTGGCGACGAACATCCAGTCCGCATTGCAAGCCGCAGGCGCCGTCGGGGACAGCACCCTTGCCACCGGCACCTTGACAAATGCGACCGCGTCCTTCGGTTCCGGTGTACTCGCCATCGATGCTGACGGGTCAGGTGCGTCCTCAGTCACCTTCTCGGCCATCGCCGAAACCGGATCCGGAACCGCCAGGACCGTGCTTGGCGGTCTTGCAACCGGGGCGCAGATCACCTCGACAAACTCGATCTCGCCCGCCGCCACCGAGAACGTGGCAGTGAGCTTCGCCACGACTGACACCCTGACCAGCCTGGCAACGACCATCCAGACTGCACTGCGTGGTTCCGGCGCGGTTGGAAGCAGCCTCATCGGTTCGCTCACGGGAGCCGCCAACGCCGATTTCGGAACAACGGCCGCCTCGACGTTCACCATTGCCGTGACGGATCCGGATGTCGCCATCTCAGGCCTTACCGAAACCGGCGGCGGCCTGATCGCCGCTCTCGGCCTGACTGGCCTGAGTGGTGCGTCCGTCGCGTCAGCGTCAGCCCTGACCACCACCACGTACACATTGACGTCGGGCGCCATCGCTTCGGGGATCACCTCGCTCTCATCGGGAACGGGAAGCACGCTCAACATCTCGACGCGGGCGGCCGCTTCGGCCTCGATCGCCACCGTTGATGAGGCAATCAACCAGGTCAGTTCCCTCCGCGCCAACCTTGGTGCGGTGCAGAACCGCCTGGAGAGCACGATCAGGTCCCTCGGCGTGGCATCGGAGAACTCGTCAGCGGCCAACAGCCGCATCGCTGACGCCGACATTGCCGCCAGCATGAGCGAACTGGTGCGTTCGCAAATCCTGCAACAGGCCGGAGTCTCGGTCCTGGCGCAGGCGAACCAGGCACCGTCCCTCGTGTTGCAATTGCTCAGGTAGTCGCTTTTGAACAGCCTTCACCGGGCGCCGGTTCAGCCTCGGCGCGCATGCACCTTCATATCTATATGCAGACCTCCAGAGGCACGGAAGCCGCGTCTTTCGTGCCGAAGCGCTCGCATCGTCTGATCCGAGCAACGCGCACGGAAGGGTCTCAACCCGACAGTGGCGGACTTGAATTCGGGAATTTCCGGAAGGAGTTTCCCGGGAGTATTGTCCGTTAACTACGGAACCCTTCAGACCGTGCCGATAGTAATCCGTAAGGGGGAAGTAGGGTCCAAACCACTCCGGATGAGCCAGATGCGTGTCTGCCAATACGCATCACCTAGGACACCGGGGATCGCATGAGGGACCCGCCACGACCAGCTTGGTCGTGACAGCCGCGGAATACAACACCTGGACGGCGGAATCCACGCCACGCCAGAGGTCTCGCAATACGCGCGCACGGTGCTGACGCCGGGCGGTGCACTGCCATGCATCGTTCACGATGGCCGGTTCCGTGGCGCATGCCAGGCCCACGGCATGGTGGAACGTCATATCTCGGCAACTGCATTGCCACTGTGCTGCCGCGTGGGTAGGTCAAGACCCATGCCTTACCGCACAGCTACCGCAATGCCGGAAACGGGAGCGACCGGTGGTCTCCAACTCCCAGGCAGGATGGGTTGTATCCGCACACATGGACTTGTTCCGCTGCCGGCGACGTCGGGATACGGCGTATCCGTGCCACGGACGGACAGACCGCGATAGGGAGATCAACCAACCATGGCACTTCGCATCAACTACAACCTCGCATCGTCGAGTGCGCAACGCGGACTGGCAGCCAGCCAGGAGGTGTATGCGCAGCAGGCGGAACAGTTGTCGTCAGGACTCCGGATCAACCGGGCCTCGGATGACGCCGCCGGCATGGCGGTCAGCGAGAAGCTCAAGAATCAGGTGCGTGGCCTCAATCAGGCGCAGCGGAACGCCCAGGATGGGATCAGTCTCATCCAGACGGCGGAAGGCGGCATGGGTGAGATCCACAGCTTGCTGGCGCGGATGCGTGAGCTTGCGGTGCAGGCAGCGAACGACACGTTGACGACGTCCGACCGGGCGAACCTCAATGCGGAGTTCACCCAGCTCATGACCGAGATCACGCGCGTGTCGAACGCGGTGACGTTCAACGGGACTTACCTGCTGAACAACGCCTCGACGAATGTCACCCTGCAACTCGGTGCCAACAGCACGGCATCGACGAACCAGTTGTCATTCGCCCTGACGAACAACACCGCCGCGGGAACGGGCATCGCCCTGACGTCCAATGATGTGACGTCGGCGGCAAACGCCACACTCGCGATCACCCAACTCGACACCGCGATCGGGACGGTCAGCACCAACCGCGCAAACTTCGGTGCCCTCCAGAGTCGTCTGGAAAGCGCCTCACGTTCACTCGCCGTCGCCGCCGAGAACACAGCTGCTGCCAACAGCCGCGTTGCCGACGCCGACATTGCTTCAAGCATGAGCGAACTCGTGCGTGCCCAGATTCTCCAGCAAGCGGGGATATCCGTCCTCGCCCAGGCGAACCAGGCGCCCGCGATGATCATAGACCTGCTGAAGTAGCGAGGCATCCGGGACGGTGGCTCGCCCCGGGAACGCAGACCACCCAAGGAAACATGGCATCGGATGCAGGCCTGCCACCAGCACCGGGGCCAACCGCGATAGGGAGATCACACCATGGCGCTTCGAATCAACTACAACCTGGCATCGTCCTCGGCCCAACGGGGCCTGGGTGCAAGCCAGGAGGCGTACGCCAAGCAGGCGACCCGCCTCTCCACCGGCCTGCGCATCAACACCGCATCGGACGATGCTGCCGGCATGGCGGTCAGCGAGAAGCTCAAGAACCAGGTCCGTGGCCTCAACCAGGCTCAGCGCAACGCCCAGGACGGCATCAGCCTCATCCAGACCGCCGAGGGTGGTTTGGCCGAGACCCACAACATCCTGGCCCGCATGCGCGAACTCGCGGTTCAGGCAGCGAATGACACCCTCAACAACTCTGACCGTTCGAATCTCGAAGCTGAGTTCACACAGTTGAAGGCAGAAGTCACCAGGATTGCAGAAACGGTCAACTTCAACGGCAAACTTCTGCTCAACAACGCTGCCGGAACGTCAGGTGACGTGGTTCTACAGATCGGTGCGAACAGCAGCACGTTGACCATCGCGCTCTCCAACAACAACGCTACCGGGCTTGCCATCAACACGGCAGTATTGGCTTCGGTCACCAGTTTGGCTGTGGCTGCAACGACCATCACCAACCTTGATGCCGCGATCAACACCGTCAGTACCAACCGCGCGAACCTCGGTGCCCTCCAGTCTCGCCTGGAGAGTGTCGGACGTTCACTGGCCGTCGCCGCCGAGAACACGGCTGCTGCCAACAGCCGCGTTGCCGATGCCGACATCGCTTCGAGCATGAGCGAACTCGTGCGTGCCCAGATTCTCCAGCAGGCGGGGATTTCCGTCCTCGCCCAAGCGAACCAGGCACCGGCACTCG